>VFSW01009902.1_pt1 | contig 13577 bp, 13 predicted proteins | sample 5358111 | NCBI WGS metagenome assembly VFSW01 (sample SAMN11554181, study PRJNA540505) | mine drainage metagenome | isolation source: sediment from site ElyBrook_90M | place: USA: Ely Copper Mine, Vershire, VT | collected 2017 | reverse complement strand
CCCGATTTCCACCCCAGCCCGAAGGGACGGGGCCAATTTTCCCCATCTCTGCGGCGATCGTCGCTAGGATGCACCCGGCATCCGTCGCTCCTCACTCCTTGATCTGAGGGAAAATTGGCTCCCGTCGCCGCCCACCGGGGTAGTGGGAACAGGCCCTGATGACTAGTTAACCTTTTTGCCCCATCCGCGCCAGTCGCGGAAGCGCGATCAGCGTGATGGCAAACAGAAAGATGGAGGCGGCGATAAACTCCGGATGGCCCAGGCGCAGATCTTCAAACAGCAGCTTGGCCGCAACCAACGCCAGCGTGGCGTAGGCCATGCGGGTCAGCTCCGCGCGGCCCCGGCGGGCGCCGGTAAAGGCCAGCGCCAAGGCCAGGGAACAGAGAATGAATGCGCGCAGGATGGCAACGTGATGGGCCTCGAGAACCATGTGCTCCGCCAGCAGAAACAGCAGGCCATCGATCAGCAGCGCGGTCAGCGCGCACACTGCCAGAGCCGCGCGGACCAGGTGAAGAAACTGCTGCCGCCAGCGCTCATCCGGCCTGCGCAGTCCAGCCGCGTAGCAAAGCGCCGCGCAGATCGCCGCCTGACTGATGCCGGCCGTGAGATGGGCGGGAGTCGTTCCGACCAGGGCGTGAAAGGCATACGCCAGCAGACCGGATTGCACCGCGGCCACGCCCAGAAACACCAGGCCGTGAAACCCCAGAGCAAGACGGTCCATCCTGGTTCCCAGCATGGTGGCGGCAATCGCGGCCAGGCCCAGGCCGGCGATCAGCCAGGCCGGCGGCAGGCACAACAGGCAGGCAACCAGCAGCAGGCCGGCGGCCCAGGCGGAAAAGACGTGATAGTTGCGCAGCGCTGCTTCGTCCAAGGAGTTTGTGTCAAACAGAAGAAAGGCCGCGGCATAACAGGCAGACGACTGCAGCAGGCACATCCAGCCCAGCACCAGGGCCGGGCTGTGCGGCTCAAATGCGTAGACGCTCCAGGCCGCCAGCAGAAACGCGATCATCGTCTGGCCGGTTTCGAAGATGGTAATCTTTTGCCCGTGCAGCGTGGTCCGGATGGTGATACTGGCCGCGTAGATCAGGTACAGAAGGCAGCCGGGCAACAGCAGCCCCGCCGCGCCGATCAGCGGATAATCGAGGCGTGTGCTGGGCGGGCTGGAGTAGATGAAGACCAGCGCCCAGACCGCCGCGTCGGCCGCCCGGGCCAGCAGCGGACGCACGCTCAACTCGTGATTACGCCCGGCCGCGTACTCGCACAACAGCGCCATCAGAAGCAGCGCGGCAATGAACGGCGCCTGCTGATGCGTGGCCACCAGCAGAGCCAGCGCCGTCCCGGCCGCGGCGCCATTGGCCACCCAGAAGACCGGCGCCAGGTCCAGCTTCCAGGCCAGCACCGAGGCTGCAATCACGAAGACGCTCAGGATGCCCGCGGCCACCGGCCCCGACAGCACCTTGAAGCTCAGGGTAAGTTCCAGCAGCATGGGCGCCAGAATCAGCGCGGAGGTGCTGGCGTAAATTGTACTGGCAAACCAGGCTCCGGCCTGCACGCGCGCCGCCGCCGCCAGCCACAGGATTGCGTACGTGATGGCCACCGCCGCGATAGCCAGCTTGGGCAGTGAACTGGACTCCGCCACGGCGCGCAGCAGGTAGGCGCCGGCAATGCCCAGCATGGCCCTGCCCAGCACCGGAAACGTGCCGTTGGCCTGGGCCAGAAAGATTCCCTCGCCAGCTTCAGCCGCCGGCGCAACGAGCAACTCTGGCGCGGCCGGCGCACTCAGTACGGACGCAGAGCGCTCGGCCTGTTCGAGCGATACAACGCGCCGCTCCAGCGCCTCCAGGCGTGTAGTGAGCCGTTCCAGTGCGCTGGGTAGATCGTCCATGGCTACCCCTGAAGGAAACGTTCTAATCACCCGCGGCCGACACCGGTGCGCTCTGTTTCGGCCACGGCGGCAGCAGCTTGATCAGCACAAACAGAAACAACAGCGGCAGCAGCAGCAAGCCGATCGACATCAGCAGCCCCTCGCGCGTCACCAGAGCCATCTTGTACGTCGTATAGCCCAGAAAGCTCTTGGAGAACAACTGCCCGCCGATCACCACATTCCAGCGCATGGCCAGTACGCCGATCAGCGCCAGGCTCCCGGAGATGACATACATCCGCTTGCGCACTAGCTCCGGCAGCTTCACCACCTGGATGAGGAACAGCAGCGCCAGCGGGATCAGAGTGCCCAGGCAGATCTGCAGCACGATCTGCGAAAAGTACAGCTTGGTGTGGACCATGAAGTCCAGGCTGCGGAAGGATTCATCGGCCTCGTAGATCCTGTGGATCAGGTCCAGCATCTCCAGGCTGAAGTCGATGATGAAGATGTAGAACATGTACATGGCGGTGGTGTCCACGCAGCGCATGTCGATCTTTTCTCCGCGCAGTTTGGTGACCGCCATGTAAATCAGCATCACCCCGGCAATGCCCGACACCATGGCCGAGAAGATGAACACCACCGGCATCAGCGGCGACGACCACCAGGGGTTGGCCTTGATGGAGCCGAAGATGAATCCTACATATCCATGCAGCAGAAAGGCCGAGGGAATGCCCACCAGCGTCACGATCCAGCCCACCCGCTCGTCAATGCGCAGCGAGCGCTCGCTGATGTTGCTGGAGCCCAGCGTCATCACGCGATAGACCAGCCGCGGCAGCCCTTTACTGGACTGCGACAGAAGCACAATTTCTCGCCGGTAGTCGAGCCATATCTCAAAGACCAGCACCGCCATCAGATACCACAGGTACACATAGCCGAACATGGCCATCGCCGAGGTCGAGTGCGGCGTGAAGTACATCTCCGGCGCGCGGAACGGGTGGCCCAGATGCAGCACCAGCGGCAGCGGCGCCACCAGCAGGAAGGACAGGGCCGTCAACAGCGCCAGCCGGTAGGTGGGCTTGACCGCCTCCACGCGAAAGACCCGCTCCAGCGACGCCAGAATGAAAGCGCCCGCCACCAGCCCCGTGATGTAAGGATACAAAACGATCAGCACGCTCCAGTAGAGCGTCACTTCGTTGGGATACATATAACCGACAACACCGTTCATTCTTCAGCTCCCAGCTACTAGCTTCCAGCTCCTGCGCGCGGAGCCTTGAAAAATTCCATCTCACCGAGAACCAGCCAGCAGCCAGAAGCCAGTAGCTGATGGCCGCTTCACCGCACCGAGCCGTCCAGCCCGTTGTAAAAGGCCTTGGCGCCGGTGGCCATCTGCGGCTTCAGCACCTGCACGGCGTGGGTCTTCAGGAACTCGTGAATGGGATCGTTGGGATTCTTCAGATCGGCCAGTTGCCGCGCCCCGGTCGGGCAATTCTCGCAGCAGGCCGTCGTCAGCCCCTTGGTGATCCGGTGGTAGCAGAGCGTGCACTTGTCGGCCACGTGCTTTTCCGGATGAATGTAGCGGCAGCCGTACGGGCAGGCCTGTACGCAATAGGCGCAGCCCACGCAGTAGGTCTGATCCACCAGCACCACCCCGTCCGGGCTGATGAACGTGGCCCCCACCGGGCAAACCTGCGTACACGGCGAATGCGTGCAGTGGTTGCACATCTTGGGCACAAAGAAATAATCTCCCCCGTCGTCTGCCGCAACCGCCGGAAATCCCTCCTTGCCGCCGTCCGGCGAGATGACCTCCGGATTGTCCAGATTCGTATCTGTGCGGTGGTAGCGCTCCACCCAGGTGCGGAAGAATCCATCCGGAACATTGTTCTCCGTCTGGCAGGCGCGCACGCAGTTGCCGCAGCCGATGCATTTGGGAATATCGATCAGCATGCCCCACCAGTGCTCGCTCATCTGGTAGTTGGGCGAGGACTCCGGAGTGCCGGCCAGCACCGACTCCCAGGCCACCGCGGCCGCCGGCAAAAGGATCAGCAATTGACGCCGGGAGATACTCATTTCGCACCTCCCGCATCGATCGCCGGACTGTGTGGATTGTGGCAGGTCTCGCAGGGCATTCCCTGCGAATGCTCGGCTGGATTCACTTGCGGAAACCCCTTGGGCCTGGCGGCGCTGGCCGTATGGCAGCGCACGCACAGAACAGCCGTGTCCGGCAGCACCGGCTTCACCGTGGACGGGTCGTCCGCGTTGGCGTGCTGGGCCAGCGCCCCGTGGCAGGCTTCGCAGTTCACATGCGCGTGCTTGCCGCTCATCTTCTTGGCCGCCTCGTCCGTGTGGCACTGCTCACAGGCCTGATGACCGGCAAAATGGACCGGCAGCGCCGCGATCTCGCCAATGGCGTTTCCGCGATAGTGCCCGTATTCCCCAAAACTCTTGGGCACGTAAAAATGGCGAGCCACCAGAAATACGAAAAAAGCGAAAACAAAGATTCCCGCAAATCGAAATAGATGCCCTGCATCCTTGAACACACTCATCAAACCTTCTCCATGAACGCCATTGCCCGCAACCGCCGCGAATTTACGCTTCTGTGATCTGGAACACTTTTATTGCGATTGACTGTACGCGCCTTCATTGCACGACTGTATGTGAGACGCATCACATACAGTCGTGATGCGTGGTTTTGCCGTCCCGCAATGGAGCCAACTGCCATGCTGCAGCAAACTCGCCGCATCGGCTGCAACGCGCATTTGCCGGGCGCGCCTCGGCTGCCGGCACAGCGACGCCGCAGAGCGCGATTGCCTCGAGCAGGAAGCGTCGTGGACCGCGGCGGGGGCGCAAGGCGATACCATAAAGCGCAAGGCGATACCATAAAGATGGAGCGGAAAATGCCAATAATTCTTGATGGAGTGGCGATCGCCGCGGCGATCAAACAGGAAGTAGCCGAACAGGTGCGCGCGCTGGCAGCAAAGGAGATTCGGCCGGGCCTGGCGGTGGTGCTGGTGGGCAACGTGGCCGCTTCGCAGATTTATGTCCGCGACAAGGCGCAGGCCTGCGCGGAACTGGGCATCTACAGCGAGGTGATCACGCCGCCGGAGAGCATCACCACCGGGGAGATGCTGGCGCTATTGGCCGCGCTCAACGCCCGCGACGAGATTGACGGCATCCTGGTGCAGTTGCCGCTGCCCGCGCACGTGGATACCAAGACGCTGCTCGACGCCGTCAGCCCAGGGAAGGATGTAGACGGCTTCCATCCTGTGAACTCCGGTCGCCTGCAGGCCGGCCGGCCCTCTCTGGCGCCCTGCACCCCGGCCGGCATTATCGAAATCCTCCGGCGCAGCCGGATTCCGATCAGCGGCCAGCACGCCGTCGTCGTCGGCCGCAGCGACATCGTCGGCAAGCCGGCGGCCATGCTTCTTCTCCATCAGAACGCGACTGTAACCATCTGTCATTCAAAAACGCGGGACCTCGGAGCGATCACCCGCCAGGCCGATATTCTGGTGGCCGCCATCGGCCGCCCCGGCTTCATCACCGCGGAGATGGTCAAGCCGGGCGCGACGATCATCGACGTGGGCATGAACCGCGTCACCGAGCGCGCCGAGTTTGACCGACTCTTTGCCGGTGACGCCAAACGCGAAGCCACCTTCATGAAGCGCGGCTCGACGCTGGTGGGCGACGTACATCCCAAGGCCTTCGAGGTTTCCAGCGCCTACACGCCCGTCCCCGGCGGCGTTGGCAAGCTGACCATCGCCATGCTCATGGCCAACACCGTGCGCGCTGCCCAAATGAGACGAAATAACCGCGGCGGGGACGGAAGATGCTGAGAGTCGGTCTCACCGGCGGGTTGGGCAGCGGCAAGAGCACGGTTGCGGCCATGCTGCGCGAGTTGGGCGCGGAGGTTGTCGAGGCCGATGAGCTGGGCCGCGCGCTGATGGAGCCGGGCCAATCCGTCTTTGCCTCGATAGTGGAGCACTTTGGCGCGCAGATCGTCGCCGACGACGGCCGCTTGAATCGCGCCCGCCTGGCCGATCTGGCCTTCAACCAAGGCCGCCTGCAAGAGTTGAACTCCCTTGTTCATCCGGCGGTGATTGCCGCCCAGAAAACCGCGATGGCCCAGGTCTTTGCCCGCAATCCGGCCGCGGTGGCGGGCATCGAATCGGCGCTGATCTTTGAAGTGGAGCGTGACGCCCGCGCCCGCGGCGAGCAGGAAACCGTGCTGGCCGATTGGCGTCGCCGCATTGACCGGATCATCTTGGTCGCCGCTCCCGACGAGCTGAAAGTCTCCCGCTATGCCGCCCGCATCTGCCCTTCCGGTATCGGTCTGGAGGAAACAAAAGCCGACGCCCGGCTGCGCCTGACGCACCAGATTCGCGACGCGGAAAAGGCTCTTCGCGCCGACTATGTTTTGGAAAACGCCGGAGATATGGACTTGCTTCGCGCCCAGGTCGGCGCACTTTGGCCGCGCCTGCAAGCGGAGCGCGACTTTTTTACCGCCGAGGGGTTGATAGAAACGTAAAGTCAGCGCCGCGCTGGTTCTTCCGAGTAACCAAGTCGCGGTTCGTTGCGTCCAATCACCCAGAGCCGCCGAGAGTGGTAGTATCGGCGAGTATCATTAGGAGGTTCACGACCATGCCTGCCCGTCAAACCCCATTTTCGCGCTTCTTGCGCATTGCCCTTGTTTCGTGCGCTGGAATGCTCATCAGCGCGTATTCCGCTGCCGGCGCGCAAACTCCGTCCGGCTCAAGTTCGTCGCGTGACAACATGGCGGCTGACGGAGTCAACGGGGACGGCTCCGCGTCGCAATTCAATGACAACTATTTGAACAGCCACGACCAGGAGCGCGACAGGTTAAGCGCGGACCGTTTTGTGTATGAAGGCGGCGGCGGCTTCACCATTCCAACCGGAGGCGCAAGGCAGTTTGAAAACACGGGATGGAATGTCAAGCTCGGCGGAGGCTATAAATTCAATCGCCACCTTGCCGTCATGCTGGATTACGACTACACCTCGATGGGCATCCCCATTGGCATTATCAACGCGGTGAATCCGCAGGGCAACGGCGCCACTCACCTCTGGTCGCTCACCGTTAATCCCATGTACAGCTACAGAATTGCGGGCCGATGGGGCGGATACGCGGTGGGCGGCGGCGGTTTTTTCCGTAAAATAGCGAATTTCAACCAGCCTGTCTTTTCCTGGTGCGCATACTCCGACTATTACGGTGACTGCTATCCGGGTGTTGCCAACGTGACGGTCGCTCATTTTTCAAACAACGCCGGCGGTCTCGACTTCGGTACCGGGTTGACCTACAAACTCACTGACACGGGTAGGACCAAACTGTTTATCGAGGGCCGTTATGTGTGGGTGGACAATCAGGCCAGCCCCAATAATACGGCGGCTACGGGCTATCCTCCCGCCAACTATCGGACGGAATACATTCCCGTCACGATCGGGGTTCGCTTCTAGTAAATGTGATTTCAGATATGAGCCAACCCAGGCCCCCAAAGCGGGTCCTGGGTTTCCAGTTGCGGTCTGGATTTCACATTCAAGAGATCGCATTTCTAGTAGAATCTGCTTCAAGGAACCTCTGAACAAGCCACTGCTTTGAAAGAGCGCGACTTTAGTCGTGCCGCAATCGAAATCAAAAGAACGCGGGCTTTAGCCGCTGAGGAAATGCCCCGTCAGAAATGGAACTTAATCAGAGGTTCCTTACAAATTTCCCCGAGCGACTCGCGCTTGAAGCCGCTCCGGACGATCTTCAGGTTCAAGAGATATGAAATTTCGCGGGATTGTTCTGGTTATTCTGCTGGTGTGTGGATTCTGGCTTCTTACCACGCATTTTCCCGAGAGTCTGAGCCATCTCTCGCTGTTCCATCCCGGCGGCCCCGGTTCAGCTCTCCAGCTTACCGAGGCCGAGGCAGCGCCCGCCTTCAATGCCGATGAGATCAACAATATCTCCGTCTACAAGCGGGTGCTGCCCTCGGTGGTCAACATCACCTCCACCACGCTGGTCTTCAACTTCTTTTATGGCGCGGTGCCCCAGCAGGGCCAGGGCTCGGGCTTCATCCTGGACAAGACCGGCCACGTGCTCACCAACTATCACGTCATCGCCGGCGCCAATCGCGGCATCCAGGTCACGCTCAGCAACAAGCACAGCTACAAGGCCAGTGTCGTGGGCTTTGACAAGGTCCACGATCTGGCCCTGTTGCAGATTGACGCGCCGAACCTCCAGCCAGTTACGCTGGCCAGCTCCGGCGATCTGGCCGTCGGACAGCAGGTCTACGCCATCGGCAATCCCTTCGGCCTGAACGGCACAATGACGCGGGGGATCATCAGTTCCATTCGGTCGATTCGGGGGGCGAATGGAGCACTCATCGAAGACGCCATTCAGACCGACGCGGCCATCAATCCCGGCAACTCCGGCGGTCCGCTCCTGAACTCCCACGGCGACGTGATCGGCATCAACACCATGATCGAATCCAACGGCGCCGACCAGAACTCCGGCATCGGCTTCGCCATCCCCATCAACACCGCCAAAGCCGTGCTCGCCGACCTCACCCGCTACGGCCGCGTCCGCCGGCCCGCCCTGGGCATCGTCTCCTATGCCATCGGCCCCGATCTGGCCGAGCAGATGGGACTGCCCGCCGACTCCGGCGTCCTGGTCCAGCAGGTCCTGCCCGGCGGCGCGGCGGAGAAGGCCGGCCTGCACGGCGGAAACCAGGAAGCCTACGTCGGCAATACCCCCATCATGCTGGGCGGCGACCTCATAGTGGCTATCGACGGCCAGCAGGTCACCGATCCCCAGGACATCAGCGCCCTCATGGACCGCCACCAGGCCGGCGACACCATCAGCGTCACCTTCTACCGTGGACACCAGGAAATGACCTACAAATTGATTTTGGGAGAAGCGCGGGACGAGAACCAGTAGCACTCTACCCGCGCGGGAAGATCAGTTGCCCGGCTGCCTGGCTTTGCGCCGGAGGTGCGGTTGCTGCGGTGGGCAGATCCAGAGCCGGAAGACGAATGGTTTTTCGGGTCTCTTCGCAACCTGTTGATTCTATTGGAGCGGGAGACCGGGATCGAACCGGCGACATTCAGCTTGGGAAGCTGACGTTCTACCACTGAACTACTCCCGCAACCTATTTTTAATCAATAACTTACATCGATTCATCGAGTCGTAAAACGTAATGTTTTGTAGCATTTGCTAAACTGTATTCGGCTGGTGAGGCAGTCGAACGATGCAGTACACGAAACGCAAACGCTACCAAGAGGGCTCTTTGAAACGAGTTCCTCGCGCTCATGGATGGGCGTGGGAATACCGTTATTATGCCACGTCTGAGGACGGCGTACGCAAGCTGCGAGTCCAGACATTCAGTGGAGCACAATACCCCACGGAACTCGATGTGCGTAAGGCGCTTGCGCCGATGATTGCCCAACTGAACTCCGACACGGCGGCAGGACAACTGTCGGCAACAATGGGCACCGTGATGGACAAATACCTGAGCCAAGAACTGCCCAAGCTTCGCCATTCCACGCAATGCACAAATCGTAGTCTAATCGACCTGCACATCCGGCCAAGATGGAAAAAGGTGCGCCCATCGAACGTGGAAGCCGGGGATGTAGTCGAATGGCTGGAGACCCTCAAAATGGGAGCGGCGTCACGGGCACGTGCTCGGAACCTCATCTCCCGGATGCTTGACCTCGCAATGCTCTGGAAGTACATGCCTGTTGGCCGTAATCCGATGCAGCTAGTCAAGGTCGCTGGGAGCACGAAGCGGAAGAAAAAAATCGCCGTGCTCACTCCTGCTCAGTTCAAGTCGTTGGTGGAAGAACTGCCGGAGCCCGTCAACTTGATGGTCCTGCTCTGTGGATGCCTCGGCCTCCGCGTATCCGAAGTTCTTGGTCTCAAGTGGGCGGACTTCGATACTGACAACCACATCCTCTGCATCAACCAGATATACACGCATGGAAAGGAACAGCCACGCCCGAAGACCGAGGCATCAGAAGCCGAGTTGCCTCTGCATCCACTCGTCTCGGATGTCATTTCCCGCTGGAAGGAGAAACGGCAAGTCGTTGGGGGATGGGTATTCCCCGGCAAGCGGGGAACTCCATACAGCGATGCGACTCTATTAGCCAAGGTCATCAAACCAGCGGCAAAGCGGTTGGGCATAGTGCCGATTGGCTGGCACACCTTCCGGCACAGCTACAGAACGTGGCTATCGAGCCAGCAGATTGACCCGGCCAGAACGAAAGACCTGATGCGCCACGCCGACATCGCAACCACGATGAACGTGTACGGACATTCTCTTACTGACGAAATGAGGGAAGCAAACGCGCTTGTGGTAAAGCAGCTACTCTAGTTTCTACTGTAGACAACGAAGGCCGAGGTATTGTCCCCGACCTTTCTATCTGCTCAAATTGTCTGTGCCGCGTCGATGTACCGCGATGGAAACCGTCAACTACTCATCAGCGCGGAGCGGGGTCGCGCGGGCCCCCTCCTTCAACTTGAACTCATACTTCCGACCGATGACCAGCGTGGTGGGACGCCCGTTGATATTTACGATTCTGACATCTCCCGGCTGAAGCTTCTGAACCGTGTTTACGGTGTGATTCATATGTTCGTTTGCGACGGTTGCCATTTGCCATCCTCCTAGACTTCGTTCGGTAAGCCTCCGGTTGACTTCAGTGTGACCGCAACCAGCCCTCAAGTTCATCCCTGAGGAACCGCCATTCGGAACCAAATCTCTTGTGGGGGACTTTCCACGCCACTGCACGTTTACGTAATGTAACAGGGTGAACGCGGATGAAGTCTGCTGCCTCCGCCAGCGTCATTACCATCGTCTCCGCGTTCATACTCTACTCACTTTCCTTAACGTTGCATCTGTTGTCCGGCGATTCGGTATCGCCGAAGGCTCGTGATTATAGAATACCGAGACGCCTCTGATTTTGGCTACAAATCCTGACAAATATTTGCGGATGCACGAGCGACCAACGATAACTACGTGCAGGTTGACTTGTTATGGCCGCTGAATGCACATCTGTTGACACGGGTCGCGACGATTTGCGACTTCACGCTTGATAAGCTATTCGTGCCTTTTTGGATACGGCAGCGACGGCAGCTTCATTGCCTGTCCGAGCCGCCTCCTCATTGTGTCACTACCATAAACGCCCACAAAGCGGTGTTTCGAGAACCCCCGATGGAACATTGCCCCCCTTTCGAGTAGCAGTTGTTTTTGTTCACGCCGGGAGCGCAAAAACTTGGTAGGCTCACCCTGCTCCCGAGACCGGAAGTCACGAGCCATGTTGGAGACTTGCTTGGTGTCATATATTTTGCCGTTCAACGAAAAGACTTCGGTTGGGTTTGTCTTCCCTGTATAAACCCAGTTCAGACCGGAATAAATACTTCCAATCTCCCCGGCTTCCTCGGTAGCGTAGGCAACAAACAGATGCTTGTTATGCTTAGCCATTTCCCAACACGCACGACTAATTAGGTAGCTGGCGCTTCCGGTCGGTGTCCACGGCAAGCAACAGCCACGAACTAACGTGCAAACAAGGTGTGCATTCTCGATGCCAGCGATTGATTCAAAAGTATTTGTTCCCACTGTGGACCCGAACGCCTCAATTCCACCCAAATGCTCACCAAAGAATAACCCCCAACACCAGCGTGCAGAGCCCATCGAGTGCAACCATTCATGCTGCACGACTATCGGCTTGGCTAACGCATAGGGAATTTCTCTCACCGTAGCATGAGTAAAGTCTTTGGCGAGTTCCCGCTTGATGTCTTCATCGGGCTCGGGAGGGGCACTCTCGCGGATAAGTCGCTGATACGCTTTCATGCGGCTTCCTCCCCCTCATCTTGCTTTTCGATTACTTGCACCGCCCAACTCAGCGTCCTTGCATCTTGCAGAACTTTGCGCCATGACTTTCTTGCTTTTTCAATGTCGTTCTTTTGCCGGTCGGTTTGGGGTGCCGTGTGGACTACTCGTTCCATCATGCGGATGTACCGTTCTCCGACCTCGACTATCGCCGCAAGCCGTTTGTTGACCTTGAACTCAGATGATGGCTTTGCATTGGAATCCGCTGTAGTGTGGGCTTGTGCTTGTACGAGTGCAGCCTCGTGCTTCTTCTCGTAGTCAGCAAGGATAGCCTTTGCTTGTTCGCTCCCATCCTCTGCCGACTTTCCAAGTTTCAACTTCGCATCAGCTAGTTCCTTAGCGGCTTGAGCGACGGCTGCATTCTTACTTGAGCCTCCTTTGCTACCTTTGCTGTCGCCCTTGTCGGGGGCAACGACCACGCCAAGCTGTTTGGTAGCCGCGTCCATGCGACTCTTCCACTTGCGGTATGAGTCGTAGTTTGCCCCACTGCCCTCAACATATTCCGTCCATGTCTGAGCGAGTAGCTCTTTGAGGTCAGTCCGTGCCCCCTGCTGCTTATTGAATCGCCCCTCCATCTCAAAAAGGGCAAGGTATAACTCTGTGGCGCGACGGGCGAATCCAGCCACATGACGCTGGCATCGGAGTGCTTTGTCCTTGATATAAGCGTCTAACTCGATTGACGTGAGGTTGGCGAGTTTCTTAACTTGTGTGACTGTCACGGAGGTTGCCTTAGCCGGTACCAACGCCGCCTGTGGGTCAGCCTCCCCCGCTGGCGGTGCCGATGGTGCAGTATTCGATTTCTTCGGTGTCATCTTCATGGGTCGAATCTCCTTTCTCGCTTTTGGGCGCACGTCGGCTGTGTGATGACGCAGATACTTTGCGCCCCGTTTGGGTTATGTTGTTGACTTGTTATTCGTTGGCAGCCCGGTAGCGCCTTGGGGCTTTCGATTCTATACTTACAGTATACGGAGCGCCTGATAACTTTGGCCACACTTTTCTGGTTATTTTTCAACGAAGAGAAATCGTCAACAAAGACAAGGGGTTTTGCGATTCGCGATAATGCTATGCTCCCCGGAACCGCTGAGTAGCTCCCTGTGATTAACGCCGTCGCCGCCGCTCTGGTTGAGCACAGAGGGCCTGCCGCTGACGAGGTTGAAGCGTTTGTGTAGGGTTAGACATCGACCGCAAGGGCTGTTGGGCAATCACTGGCATTGCCCCCTCAATCCAGCGTCCGGTTCCTCTCCATTTTCCATTGCAGTCTCAGACAAAGGTCGATGTGGCCCTCCGGGTCATCCTGTGTGTCGAGCCGACATGCTGCGTAGGGTGGCTGTTCGCGGGTCAGATAGGCTTTTCCATTCTCAGCCTGTGATAGTAAAGGGCAACGGCATGGTCGCGCCGTTGTGATTGCGGACCTCGGAGTTTGTAGTCGCGAACCTCATCTACAACTTCCCGGCTGGATTCAACAGCGGGGTCGGGGTAGCGGATGAACAACTTGAGGTTTTCTCTCTGTTCAGGCGTAAGCATAATGAGTGTGCTCTTTTCTTCCTCGCTGCCAGCAGCGGGACACTCCTTCAATCGGTTAGGCAGCTTTGCTCTTGCTGCATTGGTGGGTGAGCATCTTATTCCGGGGTAGGACGGCGCTGCACTCGCTGCACGTTTCCCACGGGTCATAGCGGGGTGAGTCGGGGTTGTGCTGTACCTCAAGGTGGTTGAGTAAGTCGGCATCCCTTGTGGCCTTGTTGTTCTGCACCTTGTTCCACCACGTGCGCCAGTAGCATCCATCGACGGTGCAGGGAATCTCGAACGATTGTTGTCCAAGTTCGGGGTGTTCCGTCTCAATG
>VFSW01009901.1_pt1 | contig 13578 bp, 12 predicted proteins | sample 5358111 | NCBI WGS metagenome assembly VFSW01 (sample SAMN11554181, study PRJNA540505) | mine drainage metagenome | isolation source: sediment from site ElyBrook_90M | place: USA: Ely Copper Mine, Vershire, VT | collected 2017 | reverse complement strand
GGCGATCCGGCTGCGACGTGAACCGTCGATGATCACCGGTTCTCGACGTTCCCGGTTGGTCATCGACTGGATGATCGCCTCGAACTTGGTGAGTTCACCTTCGTCTACGTTGCTCGCGGCGTTGCGCATCTCTTTGGTGACCCCGGGCATCATCTTCATGATGCCGCCGAGTGATCCCATCTTTCGCACCTGGCCCATCTGGGCGAGGAAGTCGTCGAGCGTGAAGGTGCCGCTCATCATTCGTCCGGCGCCTTCGGCCACCACGTCGGCGTCCATGCGCTGCTCGGCCTGCTCGATGAGCGAGAGCACGTCGCCCATGCCGAGGATCCGTGACGCCATTCGGTCAGGGTGGAAGAGCTCGAAGTCCGCCATCTTCTCGCCCGTGGACGCGAAGACGATCGGTCGCCCGACGACGCCTCGTGCCGAGAGCACGGCGCCGCCGCGCGCGTCGTAGTCGAGCTTCGTGACGATGATCCCTGAGAGTTCGAGGGTCTCGTGGAACGCCCGGGCGGTCTGGACGGCGTCCTGGCCCGTCACGGCGTCGATCACGAGGAAGGTGTAGTGCGGCGACGTGGCGTCCGCGATAGCCCGCACCTCGTCCATCAGCGTCTCGTCGATCGAGAGACGTCCGGCGGTGTCGATGATCACGACGTCGCGACCCAGTCGCGTCGCTTCGGCGAGTCCCTTACGCGCCACGTCGAGAGGGCTCGACGACTCGGAGAAGACGTCCACACCGACCTGGGCGCCGAGCACACGAAGCTGCTCCACGGCGGCGGGACGTTGGAGGTCGGCCGCGACGAGGTAGGGCTGGCGACCCTGTTGCTTGAACCACTGGGCCAACTTGGCCGCGGTCGTCGTCTTGCCGGCGCCCTGGAGACCGGCGAGGAGCACGACCGTGGGTGGCTTCGAGGCGTAGGTGACCTTCAGGGCCGACCCGCCGAGGACCTCGATCAACTGTTCGTTGACCGCCTTGATGACCTGTTGACCGGGGGCGAGGTTCTGGTTCAGCGCCTCGCCGCTGACGCGTTCACGAACGGCGTCGAGGAACGCCCGCACGACGCCGAGCTCGACGTCAGCCTCGAGCAGCGCTGCTCGCACCTCGCCCAAGGCCTCGTCGAGGTCGGCGTCACTGAGTCGACCACGCGAGCGCAGCGACGTACCAAGGCGCTCGAAACGTTCACTGAGGGCGTCAAACATCGTTTCTGCAGGCTACCGCTAGGTGTCGAGGAGTGAATCGACGAACGCCTCGGGTTCAAAGACGATCAGGTCGTGCACGCCCTCGCCGATGCCGACGAACTTCACCGGGATCTCGAGGTCCCGTTCGATCGCGACGACGATCCCGCCGCGGGCCGTCCCATCGAGCTTGGTCAGCACGATCCCGGTGACGTCGGCCGCGGCGAGGAACTCGCGGGCCTGACTGAGGGCGTTCTGACCGGTCGTCGCGTCGAGCACCATGAAGGTCTCGACGACCTGGCCCGGCTCGCGGTCCGCGACACGACGGACCTTTCGCAGTTCATCCAGCAGGTTCGTGCTGTTGGCCCGACGTCCGGCGGTGTCGGCGAGGACGATGTCGGCCTCACGTGCCGCGGCGCGACCGAGCGCGTCGTGCACCACCGAACCGGGATCGGCGCCTTCGGCCGATCGAACGATATCCGCGCCGCTGCGCGTCGCCCACTCCTCCAACTGATCCGCCGCCGCGGCGCGGAAGGTGTCACCGGCCGCGAGCACCACCCTTCGACCTTCGTCCACGTGTCGTTGCGCGAGTTTGCCGATCGTCGTCGTCTTGCCGACACCATTCACACCAACGAAGAGCCAGACCGGGACTCGACCCGGCGCTGCGTTCAGCGTCACGGAACGATCGGCACTGAGTGAATCGAGGAGCGAGGCGCGCACGGACGCGCCGATGCCATCCGGCGCACCGTTCAAGCGAAGGTCCTCGAGGATCATCGTGGTGGTGGCGACGCCCACGTCACTGCGCAGGAGCACCTCCTCGACGACGTCGAGCTGCTCGGCGCTGACGGCGCCCGAACCCGAGAGGGCGCGTACCCGGTCAAAGACGCCGCGCGACGATCCCAGGCGCTGCGCGAGCGACGCCGGCTCCTCGAGCGAGGGACGCTGGGTGAGTTCGCTGACCAACATGCTCGGCATCGGCGCGCGCGGAGCCACGGGCAACATCGGGCGTTGGCGTCGACGGCGAGCGATGACGACGCTCGCACCGGCGAGGACCACGATCGCGGCCACGATGATGATGACGACGGTCACGCCGGTTCCACCGCCTTCTGGCGCGACGCGCGCTGACTGATGACCTTCGAGGACGCCCCCGGTCCCATCGTCACGCCATAGAGCGCGTCGGCCGCTTCCATCGTGCGCTTCTGGTGGGTCACGATCAAGAGTTGGGCCTCGTCACGGAACTCGTCCACCAGGCTCAAGAATCGCTGGAGGTTGACGTCGTCGAGCGCTGCCTCAACCTCGTCCATCATGTAGAAGGGCGAGGGGCGAGAACGGAACACGGCGAAGAGGAAGGCCAGTGCGGCCATGGACCGCTCCCCACCGGACAGGAGCGAGAGGCGCCGGACGTTGCGGCCGAGCGGTCGTACCTCGATCTCGACGCCGGTATTGAGGGGATCGTCGGGCTCGGTGAGGATGAGCCGACCCTGACCGCCGGGGAAGAGCATGGCGATCAACGCGGAGAAGTGTGCGTTGACGTCCGCGACGGCGCTCGAGAACGTTTGCATGATCTCCTGGGCGAGGGCGCGAATGACCTCCTGGAGTTCTCGGCGGGCGTGGCGCACGTCGCTCACCTGCGCGTCGAGGTCCTTGTAGCGCTCTTCGAGCGTGGCGAGCTCGTCGAGCGCAAGCGGGTTGATCGGGCCGAGCGACGTGATGCGCGCCTCGAGGTCGGCCACGCGTTGCTCGATCGTCACGCCGTCGGGAAGTTCTACGCGGGTCACCGTGGCGAGGTCGCTCGCTTCGAGACCGAGGTCGCGACGGATCATCTCGTGAAGGTTCGCGATCATGACGACGAGCTCCGCCTGCTCGATCTCACTCTTTCGCACGACGTCGCCCAGTTCACTGAGCTTCGTCTCGGCTTCGCGGCGGTGGCGACGGACCTCTTCGAGCAGTTCGGCGCCGGCGCGCGTGGCTTCCAGCTGTTCTCGATACGTCGAGTCCATCGCCTCTTGCGCGACGTGAATCTCCTCAGCGGCCCTGGTCACTAGGGCCGAGAGGCGCTCGAGCACTTGCAGGTCGAACTCGAGGGACTCGCGTCGTCCCGCCGCCTCGGCCCGTTCACTCGTTCGCCCCTCGAGTCGCTGCTCGATCTCGGCCCGGCGCTGCTCGAGGAGTCGACGCCGTTCCGCGAACTCCGCTTCGCGTCGTGACAGCGCCGTCGCTTCGTCACCCACCGTCGCACGCAGCGTCTCGAGCTCCGCTCGGGCGATCGCCACGCGCTGCGCGCGCTCGTGCGACGACGCCACGGTCGCCTCCAACGCCGGCAACTCCTCGCGCAACGTCAAAAGTTCGTCGTCGATCGTGCCAATCTGTTCGACCAGGGCCTCGACGTCATTCGCCGCGTCCTCTTGCGCGTGGACGCGCTGCTCGACCACCTCGCGGCGTAGAACGTCCTCCCCCTCGAGGCGCGACACTGCCGCGTGACGAGCCGCTGCGTTCGACGCCGCCCGATTGCGTCGCTGGCGAGCCGCGACCGCGTGCGCGTCGGCGGCCTTACGGCGCGCACGAAGCGGTGCGACCGCGTTCACGGCTTCACGGGCCGCGTCTTCGGCCTCTTCGACGCTCGTGCGGGTGACGACCGCTCGGCCTGACGCGATGCGCCATCCCGACGTCGCGAAGCGGTCGCCGTCGCGCGTCACGATCACGAGTTCGGGGTTCGCGAGCGCGACGTCGATGCCCGACTCCCAATCGTGGGCGACGAAGGCTCGGGCGAACAACGCGTCGAGGACCCGTGTGACGTGCGCCGGCGCGTTCGTTCGCGCCCGCACCAGCGAGCGAAGGGGCTCGGCCCCGGGTGGTGTCGTCGGCGTCGCCCCGGCCCCTTCGGCGACGGGAAGCACGAGTCCGGCTCCCCCTTCGCGACGCAGCGCCTCGAGTGCCGCCCGCGCCGACTTTCGGCCGGCGACGATCATGGCGCCCACCGATGCCCCGGCGGCCGATTCCACGGCCCGTTCCCAGCCGCTGTCCACTTCGATGAGGTCGAGGAACGCGCCGAGCACTCCTTCGAGGTCCCCGATGATGGCCTTGCCGCCGGCGCCCGAGAACTCGTCGAGCGCCCGTGCGAGTGCGTCCGCGTGCGCCTGGGTCCGCGCGGCCCAGTCCGTCGCCTCACGCAACGCCTCGTCCGAGGCGGTTCGTTCCTCCTCCGCCTCGTCGGCGTCGCGCTGCGCGTTAGCTCGCTCGTCGACCGCGCTCGCCAACGCGCCGCGTGCTTCGTCGTGTTCTCGGCGCACGGCCTCATGTTCGGAGGTCGCCTTCGCGCTGCGCACCCGCGTCTCGGCGAGACGCGCGCTCGCACGTCGTTCGCTCTCGTGCAGCGATTCGAGCGAACGCTCCAACAGGGCGATGCGCTGGCGCGCCGCGAGGAGTGTGGCCTCGTCGCTTTCGCTCGAGGACGTGCCCCAAGTCTCGTCGAAGAGTCGTTGCGCGTCGTCGAGTTCGTCCTGGGCGCTCGCCACCTTCTCGCGCAGTGCACTCAGCGTCAGGTTCTCCTCGTCGACACTGGCGAGATCGCGCGCGAGCCGTGCGGCGGCCGCCGCGAGCGTGGCGATGACGTTCTCGGCGGCGGACGCAACGAGCGCCGGGCGCAACGCACGAGTGCGCTCCTGGATGACCGAGGACGTGCCGCGCGCGCGTTCGGCCAGTCCTTGGAGTGTTCCGAGCGTCGAGGCCAAGAGTTCCTCGCGGCGACTCGCCATCTCCGCGGCGGCGCTCTGCGCCTGGGCGTCGAGGGTGACGAGTTCGTGTCGTAGTTCGCGCTCCCTCGTCGCGGAACCGGCCAGCTCAGTCTCGAGCGCGCGACGTCGCGATTCGAACGCGTGCAACCGCGAGGAGAACAGCGCACGACGCGCCGCGCGCAGTTCGGCCTCGACGTCGGAGTAGCTGCGCGCGGAGACCGCTTGACGTTCGAGAGGACGCATCTGGCGTCGTACTTCGCGCACGAGGTCGCCGAGACGTTCGATGTTCTCCTGGGTCGCGTCGAGACGCCGCTCGGCGCGCTCCTTGCGACGTCGGTGTTTCAAGACGCCGGCCGCCTCTTCGATGACGGCGCGCCGGTTCTCCGAGGAGGAGTTGAGGATCGAGTCGAGCTGGCCCTGACCGATGATCATGTGCTGTTGACGGCCCACCCCCGAGTCGCTCAGCAACTCCTGGACGTCGAGCAGCCGACAGGTCGTCCCGTTGATGGCGTACTCCGAATCACCGTTTCGAAAGAGGGTCCGTGAGATGGTGACTTCCGCGCCGTCGATGGGCAGCTTCCCTGACGAGTTGTCGAGGGTCAGGGCGACTTCGGCACGACCGAGGGCCGCGCGGTTCGCCGTGCCCATGAAGATGACGTCGTCCATCTTCGCGCTGCGAAGTGCCCGGGTGCTCTGCGCGCCGAGCACCCACGTGACCGCGGCGACGACGTTGGACTTTCCCGACCCGTTGGGACCGACCACCGCCGTCACGCCGGTCTCGAATTCGAGCACCGTGTTGTCGGCGAAGGACTTGAAGCCCTTCATGGTCAATCGCTTTAGAAACACGGGTAGACGCTAGCAACGTTCCGATGCGCCACCGTTGCTAGCTCTGGCATTTCGGGCAGAAGAATGTCGAGCGCCCGCGCACCGTTTCTCGCATGATGGGTTGTCGGCACTGGAAGCACGCGAGTCCCTCTCGGTTGTACACCTGGTGGTACTCCTGGTACGTGCCCGGCTCGCCGTCGGGATCGACGAACTGCTCGTCATCGAGCGTCGATCCGCCGTACTTGATCGCCTCGGTGAGCGTCTCGGCGATGGCGCGATGCAGTCGTCGGATCTCGATGGTAGAGAGCGACTCGGACTCGCGATCGAAGCGCAACCCGGCGGCGTAGAGGATCTCGTCGGCGTAGATGTTGCCGATGCCCGCGATGATGTCCTGGTCGGTGAGGACGGCCTTGAGTCCGGTCGAGCGACTACGCAGGATCGCCGCGAAGCGGTCCCAGCCGATCTGGTCCTCGAAGGGGTCGACGCCGAGGTGGGCCAGTTCCGGGATGGCCTTTCGCAGGGCGACGCCGTCGCCACCGATTGAGAGTCGTGCGAACTTCGAGACCTCGACCTCCTCGCCTTCGACCGGACCGGTCGAGACGTAGAGCTCGCCGAAGGTCCTCGGGTCGACGTAGCGCAGTTCGCCGCCCTGGGCGAACGTGAAGACGACGTGGGTGTGCTTGGGCTTGGGGTCCTTGGGCCCCTTGGCCCGCAACAGCTGACCGCTCATGCCGAGATGGACCACGAGGTGGGTGCCGTTATCGAGCGCGAAGACCAGGTTCTTGCCGAGACGTTGGGCGCTCTTGATGGTGTGCCCTTCGACGAGTGCGCGAAAGTCCTTCGCCGTCTTGTGACGACGCACGAGGCGCCCGTTGGTGACCGAGGCGGTCTTCACCTTCTTGCCGATGAGGTCGCGCGCCAGCGAGGTCCGAACGGTTTCGACTTCGGGAAGTTCAGGCACGGTGCTCCCACGCGCGGGTTGCGGCTTGGGCCTCGGCGCTCTTCTTCGAACGACCCTCGCCGCGCGCGACATAGCCGTTGACCTCGACGCTCGCGTAGTAGGTCGCGTCGTGGCTCGGTCCGGTCGAGGTCACCTTGTAGACGGGCGTGCCGTGACCGTTGGTCTCGGACCACTGGCGCAGGCGCGCCTTCGGGTCGACCTCGCCCGGTTGGCGCGCCGCCGCCGCGACGTCCTCGGCGAGCGCGTCGTGGACGAATAACTTCGCGACGTCGTAGCCGCGCTCGAGGTAGAGGGCGGCGACCACCGCTTCGAAGGCGTCGGCCAACAGCGAGGGCCGCGCCAGTCCGTTCTCCTTGATGACGCCGCGCCCGATGCGCATCGCGCTCGCGAGGTCGAGGCGCTGCGCGGCGCGCGCGAGCGAACCTTCATTGACGACGCGAGATCGTACGAGCGAACCGGTGCCCTCGTTGAGCGCGGGATAGCTCGTGACGATGAGGTCGGCGACGGCCAGGTCGACGACGGCGTCGCCGAGGAACTCGAGACGTTCGTTCGATTCGACGCCGTGCTCGGCCGCGTAACTCGAATGCGTGAGCGCGAGGGCGTGGAGAGGACTCGGCGCGGCGAGTCCAATGCGCTGCCCTAACGCATCAAGAGGCGACAGCAGCGAGCTCACGGACCCCGTTAGGACACCTGCAGCTTGGCGGCGACGTAGTCCACCGCATCGCGGACCGAGAGGAGACCCTCTAAGTCCTCGTCATCGATGTGAAAGCCGGCCGAGTACGTCGTGAGCTGCTCCTCAAGCGCCTCGACCAACTCGATCAGGGCCAATGAGTCGGCACCCAGGTCGGTGAAGGGGACGTCCTCGGCGATGTCCTCGGGGCTCTTCTCCAAGATCTCCGCCAACTGCTCGCGAACGATGGACAATATTGTCGCCTTATCCAGTGACGATGGATTCACCGCGTCGGCCATACTCGACTCCCTTATTGTTGCTGGTCCAGTTTACCGAACGGCCGGGGTTCGGGCCCTGGTTCTCAGCCTTGATCAGGACGGATGGTGAGTCGAAGTTTCTCGACGACTCCGGCGGCATCCATTTCGGCCGCCACGCGCAGCGCGTTCTTGATCGCCACGGCGTTCGATGAGCCGTGTGAGATCACGCAGATGCCGTCGAGCCCGAGCAGCATCGCGCCCCCCTGATTCTCCGGTGTCAACTGGCTCGCGAGCGGCAGGAGGTACTCGAAGAGGACCGCCCCGGCCGCTCGTGTCTCGTCGTTGGTGTCCACCACGTCAAGGACGGTCTTGAAGATGAATTTGAGCGCCCCTTCGAGGGTCTTGAGGGCCACGTTGCCCGTGAAGCCGTCGGTGACGACGACGTCGACCGGACAGGGCACGAGGTCGCGACCCTCGACGTTGCCGGCGAAGTTCAGCCCGGGCAGGGCCGACAGTAACGCGTGGGTCTCCTTCACGAGTGGCGTGCCCTTGGTCGACTCCTCGCCTATTGAGAGCAGTCCCACCTTGGGGCTCGCCACGCCGAAGTGCGCGCTCGCGAAGGTGCTCGCCATCTGGGCGAACTGGACCAACATCTCGGGCGTGCACTCGGAGTTGGCGCCGGCGTCGACCATGACCATTGGTTGGCGTCCGGGGTTGGGGATCGGCGTCGCGATGCAGGGCCGCACGACGCCAGGAAGGCGGCCCATGCGCAGCAGCGCCGACGCCATTGTCGCGCCGGTGTTGCCCGCCGACACCATCGCGCAGGCCCTGCCGTCGCGCACCAGTTCGGCGCTGCGCACGAGCGAGGAGTCCTTCTTTCGCCGCACGCTCGCGGCCGGGTCGTCGTCCATGGCAATCACTTCACTGCAGGGAACGACCTCGAGCCCGAGGGGGTCGCCCATGAGCTCCGGCACGCCGACGAGGATGACCGAGAGGCCTAGTTCATCGACGGCGGCGCGGGCGCCCGCGATAATCTCGCCGGGAGCAAAGTCGCCACCCATCGCGTCAAGGGCGATGGGCAGGGTCAACTTAGTTAACCTCTACGGCGACGCGACCCTTGTACCAGCCACAGTTGGGGCAGACGATGTGGGGCAGTTTGGACGTGGCGCACTGCGGGCAGACGCTGCGCGCCGGCCGCTCGAGGCGCCAGTTGGCCGCACGGCGGCTACGGGTCTTGGCTTTGCTGGTCTTGCGCTTGGGGACGGCCATCGATCTTCTCTTTCAGCTGGGCGGGCGTACCCGTCACACTTCTTTGGATTCGCCGGGCTCGAGGTCCGTGAATCGGAGTCCGTCAAGTGTAGCCCAGCGCGGGTCGATCGGTGCCTGGCACGCACAGGTCGCCTCGTTGCGATCGATTCCGCAGTAGGGGCAGAGGCCCTTGCAGTCCTCGCGACAGAGGGGCGCGAGGGGCAGGTCGAGGAAGATCGCGTCGTGCGCGAGCGGCGCCAGGTCGACGAAGTCATCCTCGATGACGTAGGTCTCCTCGTCACCGGGGCCGCGGTGATCGACGAAACGCTCGTTGACCGCGACCGTGCTCACGCCCAGCACCGGGGTCGAGCAGCGCCGACAGGTCCCGTGCCAGGGCGCCTCGATGGTCCCCTTGGCCCGCAGTCCGCCGCTGAAGCTCTCCAGACGGAGCCGGACCCGCACGGTCGCCGCGGGGAAGACGTCGGTCTCGGCGACGCCGCGCGGTTCGCACTCGTGGGGCTCGTCGAACTCGGCGTCGAAGGAGACCTCGGTACGCGACGGGACATCGCGCAGTAACTGGGCGACAGGTACGAGGTACGGGGAGTTCACTGCCTAGAACGCGTCCTGATCGAAGAATGACGAGGTGTCTTCGATGGTGGTCGGCTCCTTATAGTCAGGCGCGAATCCCGAGAGTGGTTCGTCGACTCGCGCGTCCTCAATCAAGGACGTGGGCAGGCCCTGGGCGCTCAGGCGCTCACGGCCCGAGTGCGTCGTCTTCAAGAGACGTTCGAGCACGATCTCGAAACTGCCGAGCTTGCCGTCGATGAAGTCCTCGGACTGGTTGATCATCTGGCGTGACTGCGCGTGCGCCTCGGCGACGATCTGCTGGGCCATCAGGCGTGACTGACGAACGATCTCGGTTTTGTCAACCATGCGCGCCGCCTCGGCGCGCACCTGGTCCATCAGCTGCTGGGCCTTTTGCATCTCGGCCGCCATCAGCTCCTCGCGGTCGCGTAGCGCCCAACGGGCCTCGCGAATCTCGTCGGGCAGGCTGTGCAGCGCCTGCTCCAAGAGCCCGAGCACGTCGTCGCGCGGAATGAGCGCGGAGTTCGACAGGGGCATCTGCTTGGCGTTGGCGACCAGTTCGATCAGGTCGCGCAGGTCCGACTCGATGTCGCGGCGCATGTGGCGCCCCGGTGGTTCCACGAACTCCTCGGGCTCGTCGTAGCCGTCGAAATACGTCATTGCCCACCTCCTGGGAACTTGCCGATCAGCCGTTTCGCCACGGCGGCCGGGACGAAGGGAGAGACGTCGCCGCCGTAGCGCGCCACCTCTCGCAGTAGTCGACTCGCGATGAAGGAGTGCGTCGAACTCGACGGGATGAACAGCGTCTCGACGCCCGAGAGCGAACGGTTCATCTGGGCCATCTGCAGTTCGCTCTCGAAGTCCGACACGGCGCGTAGGCCCTTCACGATGGCAGTCGCGTGAACGTCCCGGGCGACGTTCACGAGCAGGGTCGAGATCGAGACGATGCGCACGTTCTTCAGGTGCGCGAGCGACTCAGCGATCATGTCGCGGCGCTCGTCGAGGTCGAAGAGGGCTTCAGACTTCTGGGGATTGCGGATCGCGGCCACGACGATCTCGTCGAAGATGTGTGACGCGCGCTCGACGACCTCGAGGTGTCCGTTATGGAACGGGTCAAAGGACCCGGGAATGAGGCCAACCGTCATGCTTCATGCCCTTCGTCCGGTTCCAGCATCGTAACGAGCGTAGTGCCGTAGCGCTTGGTTTTGGTCACGATCCAGCCCTCCGGCGGGTCCATGAGGCGGTCGTTTTCGACCATGACACGCGCAGCAACGACGCCGCGCAAGACGCTCGCGAGGTCGAGTGGACCATAGGGGGGATCACAGAGCACGAGGTCGAGGTCGTCGGGCGGAGACCAGACCGGCAACATCGCGCGCACGAACACGGCCTCGGCGTCGAACTTGAGCGGTTCGAGGTTGCTCTTGACAGCCGCGAGACAGGCCGGGTCGGCGTCGACGAAGTAAACCTTGCTCGCGCCGCGCGACATCGCCTCGATACCCATCGCGCCCGAGCCGCAGTAGAGGTCCGCGACGACGAGGTCGACCAGTCCCCCTCGGCTCTCGAGCATCGAGAAGATCGCCTCGCGGGCGTAGTCGGTCGTCGGACGCACACTCGCGGGCAGTTTCGCCTTCAGCGGACGTCCCCGGGCCGACCCACCAATGACTCGCATCCCTCAAGGGTACGTCGCGGCGCCGCTAGGACTTGAACAAGTAATCGGCTTCTTCGTCGTCCACGAACAGCCGCAGTTCGTCCACCATCTCGGGGTTTGCACTGAGTCCGTCGTACGTGACCATCTCTGAGGCGACCTTCTGCGCGGCGACCAGGAGCTCCTCGTCACGTCGCAACGACGCGAGGCGCAGGTCGCTTCGTCCCCGTTGACGCGTCCCGAGCAGCGTGCCCTCGCCGCGCAGGTCCAGATCGATCTCGGCGAGGGCGAAGCCGTCATTGGAGTCGACGAGGGCCTGCAATCGGATCGCCCCTTCGTCGCTCGGCGGCGTGCCGAGGAGGTAGCAGTAACTCTGCACGTCGCTTCTTCCGACACGCCCTCGCAACTGGTGCAGTTGGGCGAGCCCGAAGCGCCACGCGTCCTCGATCACGATCACGCTCGCTTCGGGCACGTCGACGCCGACCTCGATGACGACCGTCGCGACCAATACGTCCAACTCACCGGCGCGGAACTGCGCCATCACCTCGTCCTTCTCGGGACCCTTCATCTGCCCGTGGAGGAGCCCGACCGACAGCCCCCGCAGTTCGTTGAGTGCGAGCCGCGTGCGCTCCTGCACCGCACTCGTCGCCTCGACCCTCTCCGAACCTTCGACGAGGGGACAGATGACGTACGCCCTACGGCCCATCGCCACTTCGTCGCGGACGCGCTGCCAACAGCCCGCGACCTCCAGGTCGCTCTGCGCCCAGTAGGTCAAGATCGGCAGGCGCCCGCCGGGCAGTTCGTCGAGGACCGAGCGGTCGAGGTCGCCAAAGACCACCATCGCCGCGGTCCGTGGTATGGGCGTCGCGGTCATGACGAGCAGATCGGGGTCGGCGGCCTCGTCGCTTCGTTCGCGACCCTTGTCGCGGAGCGCGGCGCGTTGCTCGACGCCGAAGCGGTGCTGCTCGTCGATCACGATCACGCCGAGCGCCTTGAATCGCACGTCGTCGGTCAAGAGCGCGTGCGTGCCGACGACGATGTCGACCGCACCGTCTCGAAGTCCGGCGAGTACGGCCACCCGTTCCTTCGCGCGCACGCGCCCGGTGAGCAAGGCGATCGACAGCGGCCGTTCACCGCCGAGCACGGCGGGGTCGGCTTTGGTGAGCCCTTCGAGGTCTTTACGCAGCGAGGCGAGGTGCTGCTCGGCCAACACCTCGGTCGGTGCCATCAGCGCTCCCTGGCGACCGCCGTCGAGCGACGCGAGCAGGGCGCTCAACGCGACAACCGTCTTGCCCGAGCCGACGTCGCCCTGGAGGAGGCGGTGCATGGGGAGCGATGACGAAAGGTCCGTCGCGATCTCGCCTAACACCTTGCGTTGGGACCTCGTCAACGCGAAATGGTGACCGACGAGGAATCGACGCACCAGCGACGATGAGGGGTCGCTGAGTGCCCCGGGCCCGACGTCGAGGTCGTCGTGATCGATCGGATGTCGGATACCCGCGGAGGACTCCTCCAGGCGACGACGTCGAAGCGCGAGGAGGAGTTGGAGTCGCAAGAACTCATCGAAGATGAGCCGCCGCCTCGCGGGGGCGATGTCGGCGTAGTCACCCGGCAGGTGTATCCCCCAAAACGATGTCGTGCGTTCGACGAGCTCCATCGATGATCGCACCGGCGCGGGCAACGGATCGAGCATCGGACCGGCCCGTCGCAGCGACTCCTCGATGAACCCACCCATCTCCCAGCTGGTCAGACCGGCCTTACCCGACGCCGGGTAGATCGCGACGACGCGCCCGATCCTCGACGCGTCGCGCTCGTCACCGCTCGCGCCGACGATCACGTCGACGACCGGGTTGGTCATCTGTCGCTGACCCTTGTAGTCGGTCACCTTGGCGAAGAACAGCGCCATGACGCCCACCTTCAACTGGCGCTCACGCCACGCCTGATTGAAGAACACGACCTTGAACGAACCGCTGTCGTCACTCACCGTGACCTCGACCATCACCTTGCCGTTCTTGGTGCGCCGGGCGGTGACCTTGGTGACTTCGCCGAAGACCGCGGCCTCCTCGCCGACGGTCAGGTCCGAGAGGTCGACACGCTTCGTGCGGTCGATGTAGCGACGGGGATAGACCGTGAGCAGGTCAAAGACGTTCTCGATGCCGAGCGTCGCGAGCGCCGCCACGCGCTTCTCGCCCACGTGGCGCAGTTGACTGACCGGCACGTCGCCGAGGCGGCGAAGTCCCCGCGCTTCGCCCTCACTCACTCGATGCCGAAGTAGTAGGGGTAGAGCGGCTGACCCCCGTGATGCACTTCGATAGCGATGCCCGGGTACTCGTCAGCGATGAACTCGGTGATCCGACGGGTGTTTGCCGGCGAACTCCCCTCGCCTTCGATGATGGTCAGGAGTTCGTGGTCCGGCGTGATGAGTTGGGCGAGCAGGCGATTGCTCGCGCCCGCGATCGAGTCGTCGATCGAGCGAACGC
>VFSW01009900.1_pt1 | contig 13578 bp, 14 predicted proteins | sample 5358111 | NCBI WGS metagenome assembly VFSW01 (sample SAMN11554181, study PRJNA540505) | mine drainage metagenome | isolation source: sediment from site ElyBrook_90M | place: USA: Ely Copper Mine, Vershire, VT | collected 2017 | reverse complement strand
GCGAAAGGCCCCTCCGAAGAGGGGCCTCCCGACACTGTCCCGGTGAAGTCCCCGATCACCACGAGGGTGACACGGAGCTTCTGCCACGCTGCAAGGGCATCTATCACGCCGGCTGCACCGGCTACCCTAACCCGACCTACCCATGACCCTGCTGCTGGGGCAGTTGCTGACGAGCAGCGTCCAGAGTGTACGCGGCGGCCCCCGGCGGCTCAAGGGATTCACCTAGCAGGCCGGTTAATATTCCGTAACCTTGCGGCCACCCGGCGCTTCACACGCGTTGCGCCGGAGATCGGCGCGGGCCGGGACAGACCCCGTGGGACCCCGGGTCGGCCGACCCTCACGGCCTGCCTCAGCCCTCGGCTCCGGCGGCACCATCCACGGTCACCGCGGTCATCCGCACGTCCTCGACGGGGCGGTCCCCGGGACCGGTGCGCACCCTGCCGATGCGGTCCACGACGTCGGTGCCCTCGGTGACCCGGCCGAAGATGGTGTAGTTCTTGGGCAGGCGCCCGCGCAGGTCCGCCAGGCAGACGAACCACTGGCTGCCGTTGGTGTTGGGCCCGGCGTTCGCCATCGCGACCACGTAGGGGGCGTAGTCGAGTGCCGCACCGGGAAGCTCGTCCGCGAACGTGTAGCCGGGACCGCCGCGGCCGGTGCCGGTCGGGTCGCCGCCCTGGATCACGAATCCGGGCACGATGCGGTGGAACAGGACGCCGTCGTAGAACCCCTTCCGCGCCAGCTTCTCGAAGTTGGCGACGGTGTTGGGCGCGGCGTCGCGCTCGAACTCGATGGTGAACGTGCCGAGGGTGGTCTCGATGGTCGCAGACAAGGTCGATGGTGCCTCCAGCGGTCTGAAGACCCTAGCACAGGGGCGTCGAACGAGCCCCGGACCGCGGCCGGTGATCAGGGCTTCGTTCACCCGGCGGGAGCGCGGCGGGCAGCCACGGCGGCCGGACGACCGGCGGGGATCAGCCCCCCGAGGACCCGGCTGCCGGCGTCGACGGTGCCTGGCCGGCCCCCGGCCCGCTCAGCGTCGCGGTCAGGATCTTCACGGGCTGCAGTGCCTGGTCGCCGTTCGGGCCGCCCCGTGGACCGGCCGCGATCTGCTGCGCCACGTCGAGCCCGCTCGTGACGGTGCCGAAGATGGTGTAGCTGTGCGGGAGCGACGCCGCCTGCGAGCCGACCACGATGAAGAACTGGGACCCGTTCGTGTTGGGGCCTGCGTTGGCCATGGCAACCGTGCCCGGCGTGTACGAGCCCGCGAACGGTTCGTCCGGGAAGGAGTACCCGGGACCGCCCATCCCGGTACCGGTCGGATCGCCGCCCTGGATCACGAAGCCGGGGATGATCCGGTGGAAGACGGTCCCGTCGTAGAACCTGGCCCGCACCAGGTTCTCGAAGTTCTGTGCCGCGACCGGGGCGCTGCCGGTGAAGACCTCGATCACGATGTCGCCCTTCTGCGTATGGAGGGTGACCGTGGTCCCGTCGCCGACCGGTTGCGCGGGAGCCGACGCGAGCGGCGTGGCGGTGGGCGGCTTGAGCTGCCCGGCGGAACTGCCGGCGGCGGCCGCGCCGACGGACGCGGCTGGGGCGGACGCGGATGGGGCCCCCGAGGCGCCACCCGCCGGGACGGTCGGCGATGCAGCCGAGCAGGCCCCGAGGAGCAGGGCGACGGCGAGACCGGCGAGCAGGGTGCGCGCCGCGAGCGGCGTGGTCGAAGGCAAGGGTCAACTCCGGGTGCGGGTGTCGGCCGATTAGCGTAGCCGACCTCGTGGGTCCACCGCCGCGGCACGGGCGGCCGCCGCGTACTCCACGCGTCCGGAGAGCAGTGCCTCCCCGAGGATCACGGCAGACACGCCCACGTCGCGGAGCCTGCGGATCCCGTCCAGCGTGGCCACGCCGCCGGCCACCAGGAATTCCGCGTCGGCTCCGGCGATCAGCCCGGCGAGGAGTCCGAGGTCAGGTTCCGCGCCGCCGTGGGAGAGGACGAAGCGCTGCACCCCCGCGTCGACGAGGCCGGCGACGAGCGCGTCCAGGGTTGGCGCCCGGCCCGACCGCCAGGGGTACTCGCGCAGGCGCTCCGGCCGCGGGTCGAGCCCCACCGCGAGCCAGCTCCCCGCCACCTCGAGGCAGGCACGCAGGACGTCCGGCTCGTCCGCCACGGCCGACAGGGGCATCACGACCCGGGTCGCCCCCGCGGCGAACAGGAGCCGGATCTGGTCCGGTCCGTCCGCGCCCCCCGCGACCTGCAGCGGCGCCGCGACCTCCGCGGCCACGCGCCCCACTACGTCGAGCGCGACGGGCCGCCCCGCGCGTGCCCCGTCGAGGTCCACCAGGTGAACCGCGGGCGCGCCGAGTTCGACGAAGTGCCGGGCGATCCGTTCGGGCCGGTCGGTCGGCGTCCCGGCACCCGTCGACGCACCGGGCCAGAAGACGAGCCGCGAGCGCCCCGCGGTGACGTCGATGCTCGGGACGACCTGCATCAGGCGGGCTGGCAGGTGGGCGTGTGCTCGCCGTTACGCAACGTGATCTTCGACGAGCGCCCGGAAGCGCGCGACCAGCGGCTGGCTCATCTCACTCCGTTGCATCTCTCCGGGCGCAGCGCGACGCCCGGCTCGTCGCTGTTCAGCCGGCGGGGGTGGCCGGCCGGGGAGCCGCGCCGCATTCGGCCAGCGCGGATCGGCAGGCCGCGATGACGCGTTCCACCTCCCCCTCGCCAACGCCGTAGTGGGTCACCGCCCGGATCGTGTCGTGCGGGTACTCGACCATCAGGACGCCCTCGGCGCGGAGCGCGTCGAGGAACTGGTCGCGCAGCTCGCGGGGTGAACGCGAGGCGGCCCCGCTCGCCGGGTCCGTGGCCGCGACGCCGAACACCACGAAGTTCGTGGTCGCACGCGCGGGATCGAGGCCGACGATGCCGGGCATGGAGGCCAGCGCCTCGGCCAGGTGCCGGGCGTTGTCGTGGTCCTCGGCGAGCCGCTCGATCATGCCGTGGTTGCCGTCGCGGAGGGCCACCAGCCCGGCCGCCGCAAGGACCCCGACCTGCCGCATGCCTCCGCCGACGAGCTTGCGAGCTCGTCGCGCCCGGGCGATGAAGCCCCCCGGCCCGACGACGACCGACCCGATCGGGCAGGCCAGCCCCTTGGACAGGCAGAAGGTGGCCGAATCGGCCGGGGCCAGCAGGTCGGCGGCCGGGACCCCCAGGGCGACCGCGGCGTTGAAGAGCCGGGCACCGTCGACGTGCAGCGGGACGCCGTGGCCGTGCGCGATCGCCGCGATCTCGGCGGTGTACGCGGGGGTCAGTGGCTGGCCCATGGAGTGCGCGTGGGTGTTCTCGAGGACGATCAGCGCGGTCCGTGGCTCGTGCAGGTCGAGCGGGTTCCGGAAGGCGGCGTCGACCAGCGCCGGGTCCATGGTCCCGTCCGGCCGCGCCGGGATCCCCCGCGCCGACGCCCCCACGATCACCGCGTGCCCGGCCTGCTCGTCCATGAGCGTGTGTGATTCGGCCTCGGCGATGATCTCGCCACCGCGGGGCACGTGCGCGATCAGCGAGACCAGGTTGCCCATCGTCCCGGAGGCGACGAAGAGGCCCCCCTCCATCCCCGTGATCTCGGCCGCGCGCTCCTCGAGGGCGTTGACCGTGGGGTCGTCGCCGAAGACGTCGTCGCCGAGCTCCGCCTCGGACATCGCGCGCCGCATCTCGGGCGTGGGGTGCGTGACGGTGTCGGAGCGCAGGTCGATGAGTGGCATCGCGGGGAGTATAAGGTGGCAAACGGCCGCTGCAGGCCGGGCCGGGGACCCGAGTGGGCCTCCCGGCGCAGGCCACGCACCCGGGTGGGGCCTCCCGGCGCAGATCGGGCGCCCGGGAGGTGCCGGGGCCCGTCCGGTTCAGGGGGTCAATCGTCGGCGCGCGGCCTTCGCACCTGCTAGACTGCGCCCCGCCCCGCGGACCCGTGGTGTAGCGGCCAAACATGCCAGCCTGTCACGCTGGAGATCGCCGGTTCGAATCCGGTCGGGTCCGCCACCTCGTCCCTCTCCCTTCCCGGTCGGGTGATCGTCGCGCCCGACGTGTTGAGCGCGTGTTGAGCGCGGGAGCGGCGTCTGCGATGCCCCGCCTCTTGGTGCCCCCCTGCACGCTGGCTGCATGGATCCGACCGGGCAGCTGGATGCACGCGCCGCGGAGGTTCGACTGCGTGCCGAGTGCGACGAAGTCCAGGCCGCGATCGCGCTCGTCGCGCGGGGTACGGCCACCCGCGTGTCGCTCAGCGGGCTGACGTTCGGCGAGCAGCTGCTGGCCAAGCTCGGGCCCGAGGCCCGCCTGGCGGGCGTGGCCCTCGTTCCATCGTGGTGGCCGGATGACGCGGGGTGTGACCTCGCCGTGTGCCGGGTCGATGGCTGACCGCGATGCCGCACGGATCCTGCTCGTCGAGGACGACCAGCCGTTCGCCCTGGCCATCGCGCACTACCTGCGCGCGCATGGACACGAGGTCCGGCTCGAACCGTCGGTCGAGGATGCGCGGGCGGCGCTGGATCACGGCTTCCGGCCGTCGCTCGTGATCCTTGACATCAACCTCCCCGGCGACAGCGGATGGTCGCTGCTCCGCGGGCCGGAGTATGCGGCCGCCGGCCGGCCGCCTGTCGTGGTGGTGACGGCGACACACGTGCACGGTTCGTGGCTCCGCGAGTTCGAGGTGGCGGGGTACCTGCCCAAGCCGTTCGCGATGGAGACACTCCTCGCCACCATCGAGCGGACGATGCGGCCGGCATCCGCCGCCACGAACGCCGAGGGGGATCTCGATGCCGTCTGACCTGGTGTTCCTCGCCCTCCTGGGGGCCTGGGGCCTGGCGTTCGCGGGGTTCGTCTGGCTGTGCCGGAGGCTCATGGGATGAACCTCCAGGACCTCGCGGGAGGCGTGATCGTCCTCCTTCTCGCCCTGTACCTCCTCTACGCGCTGCTGCGGCCCGAGAAGTTCTGAGACGTCACGATGTCCGACGTGGCGGCCCTGCTGCAGGGCCTGACCCTTCTCCTGGCCGTCGTGCTCGCGACGCGCCCGCTGGGCGGCTACATCCAGCGTGTGATGGACGGCGACCGCACGTTCCTGTCGCGCGCGTTCGCGCCCGTCGAACGGGGCATCTACCGCGTGCTCGGGGTGGACGCCGCCACGGAACAGCCGTGGACCTCGTACGCGGCATCGGTGCTCGTGTTTGCCTTCGTCGGCATCGTGGCCCTCTACCTCCAGCAGCGGGTCCAGAACCTGTTGCCGCTCAACCCGTCAGGGCTCGGTCCCGTCGCGCCGGCCCTCTCGTTCAACACGGCGATCAGCTTCGAGACCAACACCAACTGGCAGAACTACGCCGGCGAGACCACGATGAGCTACCTGACCCAGATGGCCGGGCTCGCCGTGCGGAACTTCACCTCTGCCGCCATGGGGCTGGTCGTCGCGATCGCGCTCGCGCGGGGGCTGGTGCGCCGCTCCGCCACGACCCTGGGCAATTTCTGGGTGGACGTCACCCGGTCCACGCTCTACATCCTGGTCCCGATCGCGTTCGTGGTCGCCCTGTTCCTGGTCTCCCAGGGCGTCGTGCAGACGTTCAACGGGTCGACCACCGTGACCACCCTGCAGGGCGCCCACCAGGCGATCGCGGTCGGACCGGTCGCCTCGCAGGAGGCCATCAAGGAACTCGGCAACAACGGGGGCGGGTTCTTCAACGCGAACTCCGCGCACCCGTTCGAGAACCCGAACGCGCTCACGAACTGGGTCGAGATGTTCCTGATCCTGCTCATCCCGTTCGCGCTGACCAACACGTTCGGGCGCATGACCGGCGACGAGCGGCAGGGCTGGGCGCTCTTCGCGGCCATGATGCTGATCCTGGTCGTCGCGATCGGCGTGACGACCGCGAGCGAGATCCGCGGCAACCCGCTGTACCCGTCCGGGGTCGCCACGGCCCTCGGCAACATGGAGGGCAAGGAGGTCCGCTTCGGCGCGCCGGCCAGCGCGCTGTTCGCCAGCGTGACGACCGGCACGAGCACCGGCGCCGTGAACGCCTCGCTCGACAGCTTCCTGCCCCTCGGTGGCATGGTGCCGCTCGCCCTCATCCAGCTTGGCGAGATCACGCCGGGCGGCATCGGGGCCGGGCTGTACGGCCACCTGGTCTTCGGCGCCATCCTGGCCGTCTTCATCGCCGGGCTCATGGTGGGCCGGACACCGGAGTACCTGGGGAAGAAGATCGAGTCCTTCGAGATCAAGATGGCGATGCTCGCCGTCCTGGCGATGGCCGCGACCATTCTCGTCTTCACCGCCATCGGGACGGCCACGTCAGCGGGCATCGCGGGGCCGCTGAACGCCGGCCCCCACGGCTTCACCGAGATCCTCTACGCGTTCTCGAGCCAGACCGGCAACAACGGCTCGGCCTTCGCGGGCCTCAACGGCAACACCACCTTCTACAACGTGGCCGGCGCGTTCGCGATGCTGATCGGCCGGTTCGCCGAGATCATCCCGGCGCTCGCGATCGCGGGCTCGATGGCCGCGAAGCGGCGCGTGGCGCCGTCCCTCGGGACGTTCCCCACGACCGGGCCCCTGTGGGTGGGCCTCCTCATCGGCGTCGTCGTGATCGTGGGTGCCCTCACGTTCTTCCCCGCGCTCTCCCTGGGGCCGATCGTGGAGGAGCTCCTCATGCATGCCGGGAAGGTGTTCTGACCATGACGCTCGAGTCCCTGGCGGGCCGCCTCGGTCGCCCGATCCTCCGCTCTGTCGTCGACACGCGGCAGGGCAGCCGGCGGTTCCAGCGCGCCCGGCGCGAGTCGCAGGCGGGCGTGACGGGCGCCCCTCGAACGCCGCGCGGCGTGTTCGACCCGGTCCTGCTGCGAGCCGCCCTCGGCCCGGCTCTCCGCAAGCTCGACCCGCGCCAGCTCGTGCGCAACCCGGTCATGTTCGTCGTCGAGGTGACGGCGGCGCTGGTCACGCTGGTCTGGATCGGGGACACGAGCGGCCTCACGCACGCCGCGCCGCAGGAGGTGGGCCGCTCCTTCGGGTTCGAGCTCCAGGTTGCGGCCTGGCTCTGGTTCACGGTCTACTTCGCGACGTACGCGGAGGCACTGGCGGAGGCGCGCGGCAGGGCCCAGGCGGCGTCCCTGCGGAAGACCCGCTCCGAGACGACGGCGCACCGGCGGCTGGACGACGGGTCGCTCGAGGACGTCGGATCGTCCGCGCTCCGGATCGGCGACGTGATCGTGGTCACGGAAGGCGAGACGATCCCGGGCGACGGCGACGTCATCGAGGGCGTCGCGTACGTCAACGAGGCGGTCATCACGGGCGAGTCCGCGCCGGTCCTCAAGGAGCCGGGGACGGACATCCGGAGCTCGGTCACGGGCGGCACGACGATCACCAGCGACCGACTGGTGATCCGCATCACGGCCAACCCCGGCGAGACGTTCCTCGACCGCATGATCGCGCTGGTCGAAGGCGCGAAACGTCAGCGCACCCCCAACGAGATCGCGCTGTTCATCCTGCTCTCCGGGCTCACGATCGTGTTCCTCATGGCCACCGCCACGCTGCGGCCGTTCGGGCTGTACGCGCACGCTCCGCTCGGCCTCGTGGTCCTCGCGGCGCTCCTGGTGTGCCTGATCCCCACCACGATCGGCGGCCTCCTCTCGGCCATCGGGATCGCGGGAATGGACCGCGTGGCGCGCTTCAACGTGCTGGCCATGAGCGGGCGGGCCGTGGAGGCGTCCGGTGACGTCGACGTGCTGCTCCTCGACAAGACGGGCACCATCACCTTCGGCAACCGGCTCGCGTCCCGGATCGTGCCGCTTCCGGGCGTCGATGAGCGCGAGGCCGTGGAGGCGGCCCTGCTGACCTCGCTCGAGGATGACACGCCGGAGGGGCGCTCGATCGTGGAGCTGGCACGGAAGCGGCTCGCGGACCTCGCCCCGCAGGACGGTCCGGGCGCCGCGGCCAGCCCCGCTCCGGTGGGCGTCGCCGTGGGCGAGGTGGTGCCGTTCTCGGCGCAGTCCCGCACGAGCGGCGTGATCCTGGCCGACGGGACGGTCGTCCTGAAGGGCGCGGTGGACGCCATCCAGGCGGCGCTCGACGGCGAGCCGCCGGCCGAGCTGGCGAGCCTGTCCGACGAGATCGCCGGCGATGGCGCCACGCCCCTCGCCATCCGCCGCAACGGCCGGGCCCTCGGCGTGATCGAGCTGAAGGACACGGTCAAGCCGGGGCTGCGCGAACGGTTCGAAGAGCTGCGCCGGATGGGCATCCGGACCGTCATGGTCACCGGCGACAATCCGCTGACCGCGAAGACCATCGCCGCCGAGGCCGGCGTGGACGATTTCATTGCGCAGGCGAAGCCCGAGGACAAGATCGACCGGATCCGGCGGGAGCAGGCGGAGGGCCACCTGGTCGCGATGACGGGGGACGGCACCAACGACGCCCCCGCGGTGGCACAGGCCGACGTCGGGCTCGCCATGAACAGCGGGACGTCGGCCTGCAAGGAGGCGGCCAACATGGTCGACCTCGATTCGGATCCCACGAAGCTGATCGAGGTGATCGCGATCGGCAAGCAGCTGCTGATCACCCGGGGTGCGATCACGACCTTCAGCATCGCCAACGACGTTGCCAAGTACTTCGCGATCCTGCCGGCGATGTTCAGCGTGGCCTACCCGCAGCTCAATGCGCTCAACGTCATGGGCCTCGCGCGCCCGCAGAGCGCCATCCTGTCGGCCGTGATCTTCAACGCGCTGATCATCATTGCCCTGGTGCCGCTCTCGATCCGCGGCGTGGCCTACCGCGCGGCACCGGCGGCCGACCTCCTGCGACGCAACCTGCTCGTCTACGGGCTGGGCGGCATCCTCGCCCCCTTCCTCGGCATCAAGCTCATCGACGTGATCATCACGTCAATCCACCTCGCGTAGGAGCGACGGACGATGCGCAGGTTCCTCCGCACGCAGCTCTGGCCGGCGGTCGCGCTGCTGGCGCTGCTGACGCTCATCACCGGCATCGCGTACCCCGCCGCCGTGACCGCCGTGGCCCAGGTCGCCTTTCCCGCCCAGGCCAACGGATCGTTCATCGTCGTCGACGGGAAGGCGGTCGGCTCGTCGTTGATCGGGCAGTACTTCGACGGGCCGGGGTACTTCTGGGGCCGTCCCTCGGCGGCAGGGGTGTCCACGACGAACCCGAGTGGCTACGACGCCATGAGCTCGGGTGCGTCCAACCTGGGGCCCACGTCGAAGGTGCTCATCGACGAGGTGACGCAGCGGGTCGACGCCCTCCGCAGGGCGAACGGTGACGCGCCGATCCCGGTCGATCTCGTGACCGCCTCGGCCTCGGGTCTCGACCCCGACATCAGCCCTGCGGCCGCGGCCTACCAGGTTCCCAGGGTGGCGAAGGCACGCGGGATGACCGATGCGCAGGTGCAGGCGATCGTCGACCGCTACACGCAGGGCCCTATGCTGGGGTTCCTGGGGGCCGCGACCGTCAACGTGCTGGAAGTCAACCTGGCGCTCGACGGGCTGCTGCGATGACGGCACCCGTGGGCGGCCCAGCTCGCCGGAGGGAGCGGGACCGATGACCGAGCCGCGCGTGGACGAAGAGCGGCCGACCGGCGAGGAGATGCTCGCCCGGGTTCAGGCCGAGCAGCCGGGCGGGCGCGGCCGCCTCCGCGTGTACCTGGGCATGGCGCCCGGCGTGGGCAAGACCTACCGGATGCTGGAGGAGGCGCACCGCCGCCACGATCGCGGGACCGACGTCGTGGTCGGCTTCGTGGAGACGTACGGGCGGCGGAACACCGCCGCGCTGCTCGATGGCCTGGAGATCGTGCCGCGGGCGCGGATCGAGTACCGGGGCGTGGTCGTCGAGGAGATGGACACCCAGGCGGTCATCGACCGCCGGCCCGCCGTGGCCCTGGTCGACGAGCTGGCCCACACGAACGTGCCGGGCTCGGTACGGGAGAAGCGCTGGCAGGACATCGACCTGATCCTGGACGCCGGGATCCACGTGGTGAGCACCTGCAACGTCCAGCACGTCGAGTCGCTGGCGGATGCGGTCGAGACGATCCTGGGCGTCCCGGTACGGGAGCGCGTCCCCGACGCCGTGGTGCGGGCAGCGGACGAGATCGAACTGGTCGACATGAGCCCCCACGCGCTCCGGCAGCGCATGCGCCACGGCAACGTCTATCCCCCCGACCGCGCGGCGATCGCGCTCGAACGGTTCTTCACCGAGCCGAACCTCACGGCGCTGCGCGACCTGAGCCTGCGGTTCGTGGCGGGACAGGTCGACGAGCAGCTGGAGGACATCGTCACCGAGCGCGGGCTCCGGAGGCTGCCGGCCGTCAGCGAACGAGTGCTCGTGGTGCTCGACGGTCGGCGGTCCTGCCGTCGCGCCGTGCGTCGGGCCGCGTCGCTGTCGGGCGCGCTGCACGCGTTGCTCATCGCCGCGGCCGTGGAGACGCCATCGGTGGGCATGTCGCACGACCGGCGCCAGGACCTCCAGGAGAACGTGGACTACGCGGTGGACCTGGGGGCCGAGATCGTCCGCCTCGAGGCGCCCGACCTCGTCACCGGGGTCCTGGAGATCGCCCGCTCTCGACGGATCGCGCACGTGGTGCTGGTGCAGGAGTCCCGGACCGTCGTCGACCGGCTGCTCCGGCACTCGCTGGCCGACCGGCTCCTGCAGCAGCTGCCCGGCGTGGAGGTCCACCTCGTCGCGGCCGAACAGCCCGAGGCGACGAACCCTCAGCGGTCCACGACGCGGTAGCCCACCCCCGGGTCCGCCACGATGATGCGGCCGGCGGCGCCGGTCGGGTCGGCCGCGGCGAGCTTGCGCCGCAGCCGGCTGACGTACACGTGGAGGTAGTGCGCCTCCTCGGCGTATGCGGCTCCCCACACGCTCCGCAGCAGGCGCTGCCTGGTCACCACGCGACCCGGCTGCGACAGGAGCACCTTCAGGAGCTCGTACTCGCGCGTCGTCAGCTCGACGGGACGTTCCCCGACACGGACCTCGCGGCGGCCGATGTCGAGGGAGACCGGGCCGAGCACGAGCAGGCCGGAGGCGTCCGCCGCCGGGCCGGCCGCGCGGCGCAGCACGGCGCGGATGCGGGCGTGCAGCTCCTCGGTGCCGAACGGCTTGGTGAGGTAGTCGTCGGCGCCCGCCTCGAGCGCGGCGACCTTGTCCCGCTCCTCACCACGGGCCGACAGGATGACGATCGGGGTGGTTGCCTCGCGTCGGATCCTGCGCACCAGCTCGACGCCGTCGAGGTCGGGCAGGCCCAGGTCGAGCAGGACCAGGTCCGGCCGGCGCGCCTCCCATGCCCGGAGCGCCTCGCGGGCGTCGGCCGCCTCGTCGATCCGGTAGCCGTGCTTCTCCAGGTATGCCGCCACGGCGCGCCGCGTCGGCGCGTCATCCTCGACCAGCAGCAGCGCCACGCCCCTGGGACTCACGGGCGAGGTTCGTCCCAGCCCGGGGCGGCGAGATCCGCCTCCGGCGCCACGGGCAGCCGCACCGCCACGGCGAGGCCGCCGAGATCGCTCCGCCGCGCCGTCACGTCGCCGTTCATGGCCCGCGCGAGGCCCTGCACGACTGCCAGGCCCACGCCCATCCCGCGCCGCGACGTGCCCCTCGCCTGGTCGACCCGGAAGAACTTGTCGAACAGGCGGGGCAGCGCCGCATCCGGTGCGCCGGGGCCGTCGTCCTCGACGACCAGCTCGACGAAAGGGGCATCCGCGACACACGCGGCCCGCACGACGATGGTGCTGCCCCCATGGCGGACCGCGTTCTCGACCAGGTTGGTGAGGATCTCGTCCAGGTACAGGTCGTCCACCAGCACCGGTGGAAGCGTGGGCGCGACGCGGACGGTCAGCGTCTTGTCCCGGGGGTGAAGCCGCGCCACCGTCCCGCCCACGATCTCGTCCAGGTCGTGGGGCTCCAGCTCGGGGTGCAGCGCGCCGCCCTCGATCCGGCTCAGGTCGAGCAGGTTCCGGACCAGGAGGTTCAGGCGTTCGGCTTCCGCGTCGATGGACTGCAGCGCCGCCCGCTGCTCATCGGCCGACCACCGGATCTCGGGATCGAGGAGGCTGCCGGCGGACGCGCGGATCGTCGCGAGCGGCGTCCGCAGGTCGTGGGAGACGGAATCCAGCAGCGCCGTCTTGAGGCGATCGCTCTGCCGCGCGACCTCGGCGGCGGTCGCCTCCGCGGCGAGCCGGTCGCGTCGGACCACCTGCCCCAGCTGGTCGGCGGCTGCGGAGAGGATCCGGGTCTCGGAGCGATCCGGTGCCGATCGATCCGCACCGCGGGTCGCCCAGAGCGACCCGAGCGCCTCGCCGGCGACCTCCATCGGGACCCGGTACAGGGCGCCCGCCGAGCCCGGCGCGGGCCCGCCGTGTGCCTGCCCCGGCGCGGGCCCGCCGTATGCCTGCCCCGCGAGGTGCGTGCGCACCCATCCTGGTGCGGCCTCCGGCGCCGATCGTTCGAGCACGATGCGCCACACGCTCGCGGGCCGCGGAGTCTCGGGATCGCTGTCCGCCACGACGTGCTCGTCGCCGGGGCCGGGCCCGAGCGCGAGCCAGATGCGGTCCATGGCGGTGGCGGAGACCAGGCGCGCCAGCACCTGGGGCGCGGCGGCCTCCACGGTGCCGCTCGTCGCCAGGGCCCGGCTGATCTCGAAGAGGGCCTCTGCCTCGCGTGCCCGCTCGATGGCCTCCTGCGCACGCGCCGCGAGGAGCGCGGCCAGTCTCCCGATCGCGATCGCCACCGCGAGGAACAGCAGCAGGTCGAGCCACTCGAGGGGATCGGCGACCGTCAGTGTGTAGAGCGGCTGGACGAAGAGAAAATCGTAGAGGAGGAACGCGGCGACCGACGTGATGACGGCCGGAATCGTGCCGAATGCCATGCCGACGCCGAGCACGGCGAGCAGGTACACGGGAGCCGGGTACGGTACACCGAGGACGCCGTGGAACAGGGCGATCGCGGCGGTGGACACTGCCAGCGCCGCCAGGACGCCACCCGCGACGAGCGCCAGCCGCCGGGCGTCTGTGCGGCGGAGTCCTGCCGCCGATTGCAGCGCGTGCATGCGGGCTCATGGTAGTCCCGCGCGCGGGCGGCCAGACCCACGGAACGGTCGACGCGCCGCCGCTCAGCCAGTCGCTGCGGCGCGCCTTGGGCTGCCTCCGGCCGGAGTGCCCTGCACGGGCAGGCTTCGCCAGAGGGCGGCCGAAGGGCCGGCGTCACGAGACCGCGCCCGCGCAGTCGTACAGGGAGCTCGATCCCGACCCGCCGTAGTCGACCTCGGTGCACGTGCCGGTCACCCAGCTGTTGACCGAGGACGCCGTCCCACCCTGCCCGCCAGGGCCGCCGATGCCGCCGCCTCCTCCGCCGCCTACGAGCACGTAACGGAGCTTCCCGGACGCGACGTACTGCTGGAGCTGCGCCAGTGTGGGGGCCGGGTCGGAGCCGGTGAAGCCGCCCATCCCCATGGCCGGCAGGCCGGTCTGCAGCTCGATGCTGGCGGCGCTCTGCGCAGAGCTCACGGCCACGATCCACGTCGCGCTGCCCTGGTGCGCGACCAGGTAGCTCACCAGCGCCG
>VFSW01009899.1_pt1 | contig 13580 bp, 12 predicted proteins | sample 5358111 | NCBI WGS metagenome assembly VFSW01 (sample SAMN11554181, study PRJNA540505) | mine drainage metagenome | isolation source: sediment from site ElyBrook_90M | place: USA: Ely Copper Mine, Vershire, VT | collected 2017 | reverse complement strand
AAGGAGGAGATTCAGGCGCGCCCCCGGCCATGACAATCACTGCCACAAAACCCCCGACATCGAACTACTTGCGTCACGGGCCGATGCAGGTAAGGCGGCGCTCGCCGCCGTCGCGAAGCAGCGGTCCCCACTGGTACCGCATGCGGCCGTCCGGGTGCTTGCCGTACCCGATCGACAAGATGATCGCGTCCCGCTCGTCGCCCTGGACCCGCTCCAGGTTCTTTGCGAAAAATGGCTCCGGGGTGCCATCGGCGAAGAACGCCTCCAGCTCTGGGTGGTGGACCAGGGCCGCGCGCAGGTCCGCGTCGATCCGCTCCGCGTGCCTGATGCCGAGCGCGATCACCCCGAGGGACTCCTCCGGCCGGTTCCGCGCGTGCTCCAGGATCAGTTGCGCGACCTTGCGCACCTCGGCGGTCACCGAAACCTCCTGGCCGGGCTCGGGTCCTTGCGCCACCACCACATGCCGCAGGCAATCGTCGCGGAACACGCCAGGGAAGGTGGTCAGCGCGCCACCGTAGATCCGCGAGTTTGAGAACGCGACCAGCCGCTCGTCCCGGCTCCGATAGTGCCAGGCCAGCGGCCAGGTTGGCAGTAGCGGGCGGAGCGCGTCGAGTACGGATTCGAAGCCGGCCTCGAAGGAGACCAGGTTCTCGTCAATCTCGTCCGCCGATTCCTCCTCGCCGGTGCCGACCTGGCGGAAGAAGTCGGTCAGCGGCAACTGCCGGTCTTCACCGGCCACCACAATCTGGTGGCCGCGCATGATCGCCGGGATCGCGTCGGCCGGCACTATCTGGCTCGCCTCGTCGAAGATCACCACATCGAAAAGCCGCGCCCCGGGCAGCACCTGGCTGACCATCAGCGGCGACATCGCCCAGCAAGGCTTGAGGGCGAATAGCACATCGCCGGTCTGATCCAGCAGACGGCGCAGCGGCAGCTGGCCCCGGCGCAGCGCGGCCTGCTTGCGGATCGCCCTGGACTGCAGCGGACGCTCCGCTACCGCCTCGCGCAGCCGGTGCGCCCAGGCGGTGCTTACCCGCCGCTGGTTGGCGGCCAGGTGCTTGACATCGTGCGCGCGGAAGTCGCTGGCTACTTCATCGAGCGAGCCACCGCGCTCGGCCGTGTACCGCGGGTCGCGAACCCTGATCTGATCCAGGATGGAGGAGTACCAGGCGTGGTCGAACGCGGCCGCCGCCAGGCTCGGCGTGGCCCGCTTCCTGCCCAGCCCGTCAAGTAGTTGCCCCAGGCCGAGGTCATCGAATCGGCCCGCCAGCTCATGCAGCCTGGGCAGGTGCCAGGCCGTTTCCTGGTCCGCCAACAGGTCCGGCAGCAACCCGGTCAGCTGGGCGTCGGGCAGCGGCAGGTAGCGCCGCAGCCCGGCTAGCTGGCTGGCGCAGTCGTCATGCATCCGGACCAGGTCGGCGGAGCCGTCCGGCGGCCGTGGCAGCGCCGGCCCGTCCGCCGGGGCCAGCTGCCCCGGATCCAGTTGGCACTGGCCCTCGGAGCAGCACCGGGGCGGCGGGTTCGAGGCAAAGCTCGTCCCAGCGTGCCATCCCCGTCGCCAGGTAGCCGGCCCGGATGCCGCGCTCCTCCAGCAGTTCGACGGCCTTCAGGTAGATCGCCTGGAGCCGCCGGATCGCGTCCGCGCCTGATCAGCAGGCGCTGGCGGCAGCGCGTCCGGGCGGCCAGGGGCAGGGTCGGTCATCCGAAACCTCCGGGGGTTGTTGGGGTGTGCTGCGGGCTCTTTCCCCGGACGGGGTTAAACATCCGCGCCGCCTGGCCTTCCGCAGCTGGCGGATGCCCCGGCCGGGTGGGTCCCAGCGGGCCGCTAGTCTCGTCAGATGGTGCGAAAGGAATCGCTCGCGTCGCGGTTGCACGGCTCGTCGGTCCTCTATGGCGGGTGGATCACTATTCCCGACGTGATCGCGGTCAGCGCGATGGCCGCGGCAGGCCTGGACTATGTGGTGATCGACCTGCAGCACGGCGCGGCCACGGAACACGACCTGCCTGCCCTGACGACCGCGATCCGGCTGGCCGGCGCCGAGCCGGTCGGCAGGGTCAGGCATGCCCACCCGGCGGACATCGGCCGTGCGCTGGACCTCGGCTGCGGGGGCGTGATCGTGCCGAACGTGGAATCGGCGCGCCAGGCGGCCGAGGTGGCGGGCGCGTGCCGTTATCCGCCCGCCGGGTACCGGTCCGGCGGGGGCGTGATGGCCGGCCAGGGCGACCCGTTCTGCCTGATAATGGTGGAATCGGCGGCCGCGATGTCCGAGCTTCCGTCCACCCTGGAGGTGGCCGGCGTGGATGGGATCTACGTCGGGCCCCGTGACCTCTCGTTCTCGCTCGGCTGCGAGCTGAGTCCTGCCGATCCCGTGCTGCGGCCCGCGCTGGAGCGGATCTGGGCCGCGTGCGCGGCCGCCGGCAAGCCAGTCGGCGTGCATTCGGCGGACGGCACGACCGCGCGGCTGTACCGGGACAGCGGCTGCCGGCTGGTCAATGTGGCCGCCGACCGGCTCGCCATCTCTGCCTACACAGCCAGCGAGCTGGCCGTAGCCAGGGCGTGAGCCGCCAGCATCGCGGGGCGTCCGGGTCCTTCGCGGGCCCGCGCTAGCGGCAGGCGGCGCCGGCGGCGGTCAGCGGGGCGGCCGGCGCCGGACCACCCGGACCACCCGGACCACCCGAGCCACCATGCGTTCCCGTGCCCCGTCCGGTCCGGTGCGGGCGTGGCGGTAGCTGGTCGGCGCCGATGCGGGCGAAGAGAGCGTTTGCCGCCGGCTGGTTCCACAGCACCGCCGACAGGCCGGTCGGGGTGGTGTAGTCGACGTTCGCCAGCGGGACGGTGTCGAAGGTGATGCCCTCCGGGCGGATGCTGCGCAGTTCGCTGGCCAGTTCGACCACGTTCAGGCCCTGGTCGATCTTGACCATCGAGGTCACGGCCGACATCAGCCGGGAGATCCGGGCCAGGTCCGTCAGCGTGCCGGATCTGATCGCCTGGCTCGCCACCGTCGCGATCAGCTGCTGCTGGTCGAAGATCCGGGCGAGATCGGAGGTGGCGAAGGAGTGGCGGTCCCGCGCGTACTCCAGGGCGGTGACGCCGTTCACATGATGACGGCCGGCGGACAGGCGCAATCCGCTGTCCGGATCACTTACCGCGAACGGCAGGCAGATGTCCACGCCGCCGAGCGTGTCGATCAGTTTCACGAAGCCCAGGAAATTCACCTGGACGAAGTCGTTTATGGTCAGGCCGGTCGCCTGCGCTACGGTGCGGACGGCCAGGCTGGGGCCTTCGAGGCCGATCGCAGCGTTGATCTTGTTCATCCCGTAGCCGGGGATGTCCACCCAGCCGCCACCTGAGAGCAGCATCACCACCAGCGACATCAGGCCCACCGTGACCAGCAGCGCCCGCCGCGCCCGGGCCGGCCGGCCAGCGGCGAGCCGGGCCATCAAATCGCCCTCGCCGCTCATCGCCTCCGGCCGATCGGCCGGCCTGCCGCGCGCCGCCCGCTCCCCGTGGCCCCCGCGCTCGCCGTGCTTCCCGCCCGCGGCTCCGGGTCCGGCCGCGTTACCGCCAGTCATCCGCTCCCCCAGCCGGCCGCTGAGGACAGGCTAGCCGCCGGTAACCGGAAACCAGGCGGAGCCGCGCGGCGGATCCCCGCAGCAGTCCGCTGCGCCAGTTCCGGGGGCGATCCCGCTGCGGGTGATCCGGCATCGGTGGCGCGGCCAGGGCGTGCGGCGAAGCAGAATGGGCGCATGAATGAGCCAGGAGGACCCGGGCGAGGCGATCCGCCGGAGGCCGAGGCCGAGGTCGAGTTCGCCGAGCATGCGGAGCACGCGGAGCACGCCGAGTTCGCGGAGTTCGCCGAGCACGCGGAGTTCGCGGAGTTCGCCGAGCACGCGGAGCGCCCGGTTACTGAGGCGCGAAGTCACCCGCACGCGCCGCACCTGCCCCACCATGTCGGCGCCGATGGCCTGACCGACGAGCACTGGCGCTCGGAGCTAGCCCATCTGGTACGGGCGGCGAGCCACCTGCAGGAGGCTGGCACCAGGCGGCTGCGGCGCCCGGATCGCCCGGAACCGCGCTGGCCGGTAACCCTCACCGTGATCCTCGCGGTCGTACTGCAACTGATCCTGCCGACCGGACTCGGGCTCAGGCCGAGATACCTGCTGCCGGCCCTGGAGGTGGGGCTGCTGATCGGTCTCAGCGTCGCCAACCCGGTGCGGATCGAGCGGCATTCCCGGTCGATCCGGGCGGCGAGCGTGGCGCTGATCCTGCTGATCACCGCCGCGAACGCGATCTCCGCCGGGTTGCTGATCAAGGAGATCGTCACCGCCACCGTGCCGGGCGGCGGCAACGCGGCGGTCAACCTGCTGGTCACCGGCGCCGCTGTCTGGGGCACCAACGTGATCGCGTTCGCGCTGTGGTACTGGGAGTTCGACCGGGGCGGCCCGGTGCACCGGCTGGAGATGATCAACCCGTATCCGGATCTGCTATTTCCCCAGATGATGACGCCGGAGCTGACCCCGCCGGGCTGGGGGCCCAGGTTCACCGACTACCTGTACCTGTCGTTCACGAACGCGACCGCCTTCAGCCCTACGGACACGATGCCGATGGCCCGCTGGGCCAAGTTGACCATGCTGGTGCAGTCGGCGGTCTCGCTCGCGGTCGGCGCGCTGGTGATCGCCAGGGCGGTCAACATCTTGCACTAACGCCCGGCCCTGCGGGGGTTTCCAGTAGTTACTGGCCAGTAGTATACTTATATTACTGGCCAGTAACGAGACTCGCGACTAGGGACAGGCAGGGTAATGGCGCACTTCAAGAGCAACCTGCGGGATATCGAGTTCAACCTGTTCGAGGTCTTCGGCAGGCAGGATCTGCTGGGGTCCGCGCCGCACACCGAACTCGATGTCGACACCGCGCGCGGGATCCTGGACGAGGTCGAACGGCTGGCCAGCGGCCCGATCGCGGACTCCTACGTCGAGGCCGATCGCAACCCGCCGGTCTTCGACCCGGTGGCGCATACGGTCCGTGTTCCCGAGGCGTTCGCCAGATCGTTCCACGCGTTCGTCGACGCGGAGTGGTTCCGGCTTGAGCTCCCCCCCGAGCTCGGCGGATCCGGCGCGCCGCGCTCGCTGTGCTGGGCGGTAGCGGAGCTGGTCCTCGGCGCCAACCCGGCGGTCTGGATGTACGGATCGGGTCCGGATATGGCTTACACGCTGTGGATGTTCGGCACCCCGGAGCAGAAGCGCTTCGCCAGGCTGGCGATCGAGCGCAAGTGGACCTCCACGATGGTGCTGACCGAGCCGGACGCCGGATCGGACGTCGGTGCCGGGCGGACCAGGGCGATTCAGCAGCCAGACGGGACCTGGCACATCGAGGGTGTGAAGCGCTTCATCACCAGCGGCGAGCACGACCTGGCTGAGAACATCTTCCACCTGGTGCTGGCCCGGCCGGAGGGAGCTGGCCCTGGCACCAAGGGCCTGTCGATGTTCCTGGTGCCCAAGTTCCTGGTAAACCCCGACGGCTCGCTCGGCGAGCGTAATGGCGTCTACGCGACCAACGTCGAGAAGAAGATGGGCCTGAAGGTCTCCACCACCTGCGAGCTGACCTTCGGGGCCGATCATCCGGCGATCGGCACGCTGGTCGGTGACACCCACGACGGCATCAGGCAGATGTTCAAGGTGATCGAGTACGCCCGGATGATGGTGGGCACCAAGGCGATCGCGGCGCTATCGACCGGCTACCTGAACGCCCTTGAGTTCGCCAGGACCCGGGTCCAGGGCGGCGAGCTGACCAGGCTGACCGACAAGACCGCTCCCAGGGTCACGATCATCCATCACCCCGACGTCCGGCGGATGCTGATGCTGCAGAAGGCGTACGCCGAGGGCATGCGGGCGATGGTGCAGTACGCGGCCACGTTCCAGGACGCGCTGCAGCTGGCCGCCGTGCGCGGTGAGACCGACCACCACGCCGCTGCCCTGAACGACCTGCTGCTGCCGCTGGTCAAGGGCGTCGGCTCGGAGCGCGCCTACGAGATGCTCGCGTTGTCGCTGCAGACGTTCGGCGGCTCGGGTTACCTTCAGGACTACCCGATCGAGCAGTACCTGAGGGACTCCAAGATCGACAGTCTCTACGAGGGGACGACCGCGATCCAGGGCATCGACCTGTACTTCAGGAAGATCGTCCGGGACCAGGGGTCGGCGCTGTCCTACCTGCTTGGTGAGATCAGGAAGACCGCGACCGCCGATGACGGCAACGGCAGGCTGAAGCACGAGCGCGCCTCGCTGGCCAGGGCGCTCGGCAACGTCGAGGCGATGGTAGCGGCGCTGAGTGGCTACCTGACCGACTCGCTGAGTCAGCCGGAGCAGGTCAACCGGGTCGGCCTGAACACGACCCGCCTGCTGCTCGCCCTGGGTGACCTGGTGATCGGCTGGCTGCTGGTCCGCCAGTCCGAGGTGGCGATGGCGGCGCTGGATCGGCTGGACTCCGGTGGCGCGGACGGGCCTGGCGCACGAAGCCCCGACGAAGCGGCCTTTTATCAGGGGAAGGTAGCCGCGGCCTGGTTCTTCGCCGAAACGGTCCTGCCCCGGCTCGCCGCCGAGCGCGACATCGCGGAAAACACGTCGCTGGAGCTTATGGAGCTGCCCGAAGCGGCGTTCTGAGCCGCGCCCGGCTGGCCCAGCGCAGGGGCCTGACCGGGCGCCTGACCCGGCCGGCTGTTTTCCTCCTCAGCCGGCCCGGCCGGTTCCGGCGGACTTGCGACGTGGGGGTTTCGGGTCAGCGCCGGCGGGGTCAGCTGCTCAGCTGGACGGTTAGCCCCTGCCGGGTGATCGGCCCGGTCACGGTCTTGACCACCTCCTGATGGGCCGGGTGGTCGCGGTAGGCGAAGTAGGCGGCGGCGTCCTCGAAATCGGCCACCACCGCGAAGTCGCCGTTGCCCTCGGCAAGGCCGATGTCGTGCCCGACGGAGTAGCTGACCAGGCCGGACATCTGGTCCGGCAGCGCGGCCAGCCGCTCAGCGACGAGCCTTCTGGCCTCCTCGGTCGCCTCGGGGATCCAGGAAAAGACCGTGACATGCCGGATCATCGGCTGCTCCATTCGGTTGGCTGAGGTCAGGGCATAGACCAGATAGCGGAAAATGGCGCGCCCGGTCAGGACCAGGCGAGCATGCGGAGCGGGTCGGTGAGCATCGCCCCGACATCCCGCAGCACGGCCGAGCCAAGGTCGCCGTCGGCGATCCGGTGGTCGAACGAGAGCGAGAGCGTGCAGGCCTGGCGCGCCGCGAGTTGTCCCTCGTGGACCCAGGCCGCCTCCTTGACCTGGCCGAACGCCAGGATCGCCGCCTCGCCGGGCGTGATGATCGGGGTGCCCGCGTCCACCCCGAAGACGCCGACGTTCGTGATCGTGATCGTGCCACCGGTCAGGTCGGCCGGGGTTGACCGGCCCGCTCGCGCGATCTCCGCCAGCTTCGCCAGCTCCGTTGCGAGCCCGGGTAGCGAGAGCGCTTGCGCGTCCTTGACGTTGGGCACCACCAGGCCCCGGTCGGTCGTGGCCGCGATGCCGAGGTTCACGTAGTGCTTGACCACGATCTCCTCGGCCGCTTCGTCCCAGGACGAGTTGATCATCGGATGCCGCTCCACGGCGATCAGCAGCGCTCTCGCGACGAGCAGCAGCGGCGAGACCTTGACGCCCTCGAAGTCCGGCAACGACCTGAGCCGGGCGGTCGCTTCCATCGTCGCCGTGATGTCGATCCGCAGGAACTCGGTCACGTGCGGCGCGGTGAACGCGCTGGCGGTCACGGCGGCGGCGGTGTGCTTGCGTATGCCCCGGATGCCGATCCGCTCCTCCCGCGGCAACGTCGCCAGGCGGGCGGTTCGCGGCGGCCCGGCCGGCGCCGCGCCGGGGGCGGCGGCCGCGGCGGCCTCCACGTCGGACAGGGTAACCGAACCGGCCGGCCCGGTCCCGGTCAGCTGGGTCAGGTCCACGCCGAGGTCCCGAGCCAGCTTGCGTACCGGCGGCTTGGCCAGCGCCCGTGCCGCGCCGGGCTCCTGAGCTGCGGCGATGGCGACGGGTGCGCTCGGGACCGGGATCGCCGATTGGTGCGCCGTCGTCACGACCGCGGCCCGTGCGGCGGGCGCGATCACCGCGGCGGGCGCGGTCGCCGCTGCGGTGGCGGTCACGGCTGCCGGTCCAGCGCCCGGTCGGGTTCGGGTCCGCCGCGCCGCTGCTTCCGGCCTCACGCCGTAGCCGACCAGCAGCGACTGTCCCTCCGCCTCGGGCGAGACCAGCTCCGGCTCGTCCGGACCGGCGCCAGCGCCGCCGCCCGCAGGCTCACCGTCGCCGACCCGGACCGCGATGTTCGGCGGTGCCACAGCCGCCGAGGTCCCCTCGGCCCCCCGCCGGCTGTCGTCCCCGCCGGCGTACGGGCTCGGCAGCTCCACGACGGCCTTGGCGGTCTCGATCTCCACGATGATCTGGTTGATGCTGACCTGGTCGCCAGGCTGAACGTGCCACCTGACGATGTCCGCCTCGGTCAGGCCCTCGCCGACGTCGGGGAGCCTGAACTGCTTGAGCTGGGACATGTCACCCCTTCGGTCAGTAGGCGAACAACTGGTCCACCGCGTCCAGCACCCGATCGAGATCGGGCAGGTAGTGCTGCTCCAGCCGGGACGGCGGGTACGGCGTGTTGTATCCGCCTGCCCGCAGCACCGGCGCCTCCAGGTGGTAGAAGCACTCCTGGGTGACCCGGGCCGCGATCTCGGCGCCCAGCCCGCCCGTGACCGGCGCCTCGTGGACGACCACACAGCGCCCGGTCTTGCGGACCGAGGCGTAGATCGCCTCGAAGTCCAGGGGGGCCAGCGACCGCAGGTCGATCACCTCCAGCGACCGGCCGTCGTCCTGGAGCGCGGCCTGCGCGGCGCCCAGGCAGGTCCTGACCATCGGCCCGTAGCAGAGCACGGTCACATCGGTACCGGGGACTACGGTCCGCGCTAGGTCCAGCGGCAGCGCGCCGGCCAGGCCGCCCTCTACATCTACCTCGCTCTTCTCCCAGTACCTCCGCTTCGGCTCGAAGAAGATGACCGGGTCATCCAGCAGGATCGACTGCTGGATCATCGTGAAGGCGTCGGCCGGGCTGGCGCAGCTCACGATCCGCAGCCCGGCCGTGTGCGCGAACAGCGCTTCCGGCGACTCGCTGTGATGCTCCACCGCGCCGATCCCGCCGCCACACGGGATCCGCACCACGACCGGCAGCCTCAGCTTGCCGCGGGAGCGGTAGCGCATCTTCGCGAGCTGGGTGGTGATCTGGTCGAAGGCCGGGAAGACGAAGCCGTCGAACTGGATCTCGCAGACCGGGCGATAGCCGCGGAGCGCCAGGCCGATCGCGGTGCCGATGATCCCCGACTCGGCCAGCGGGGTGTCGATCACCCGGTCCTCGCCGAAATCCTTCTGCAGGCCATCGGTGACCCGGAAGACGCCGCCGAGCTTGCCCACGTCCTCGCCCATGATGAGGACCTTCGGATCGTTCTCCATGGCCTTGCGCAGGCCCTCGTTCAGCGCCCTGGACAGGGTCAGCGTGGTCACCTGGACGCCTCCTGCTCAAATGATCGAAGGTAAGCGGCGAACTGGGCGCGCTCGGAGTCGAGCAGCGAGTTCGGCTCGGCGTAGATGTGATCGAACATGGTGAGCGGCTCCGGATCGGGCAGCTCCAGGCAGGCCTTCCTGACCCGGGCGCCGACCTCGTCGGCCTCCGCGTTTAGTTCGGTGAAAAATGGCTCAGCGGCCAGGCCGGAGCGGATCAGGTATATCCTGACCCGCTCGATCGGATCCTTCAGTTTCCAGGACTCCAGCTCGGCCGAGAGGCGGTATCTGGTCGGATCGTCGGTAGTGGTATGCGCGCCCATCCGGTAGGTGACGGCCTCGATCAGCGTCGGTCCCTGGCCCTCCCGCGCGGCCTGCAGCGCCTTTCGGGTAACGGCCAGGCAAGCGAACACGTCATTGCCATCCAGGCGCACCCCGGGGAATCCGAAACAGCGAGCCCGCTGGTACAGCGGGATCCTCGTCTGCCGCTCCAGCGGCTCGGAGATCGCCCACTGATTGTTCTGGCAGAAGAAGACGAGCGGCGCGTTATTCACCGAGGCCCAGATGAACGCCTCATTCACATCGCCCTGGCTGGTGGCGCCGTCGCCGAAGTAGACGATCGCGGCCTCGCCGTCCTCGCCGAGCGCGCCGTCGCGCTGGATGCCCATCGCGTAGCCGGTGGCGTGCAGCGTCTGGCTGCCGATCACGATCGTGTACAGGTGAAACCGGTGCTCAAGCGGGTCCCAGCCGCCGTGGCTGACGCCGCGGAACAGCTCTAGCAGCCGGACCGGGTCCAGGCCGCGGCACCAGGCCACGCCATGCTCCCGGTAGGTCGGGAAGGCCATGTCCTTCGGGCGCAGCGCCCGCCCGGACCCGACCTGGGCCGCCTCCTGGCCGAGCAGTGAGGCCCAGATCCCCAGCTCGCCCTGGCGCTGCAGGGCGATCGCCTCGGCGTCAATCCGCCGGACCAGCAACATGTCGCGGTACAGTGACTTCACTTCGTCAGTTGACAGCTCCAGAGGGTAACCGGGATATTCGGTCCTTTCTCCCTCCGGTGTGAGCAGCCTGACCAGCTCAGGGCGTTCAGGCTGATCGGTTTCGCGCTGGCCAGGCTCCCAGCCAGGGGATTGGAAGGCGGCCTGTCCGGCGACGTTGACGGCCACGCGCCACTCCTTTCGTTCAGGCTCCGCTGGTGACAGTACCCGCAGCTACTGCGCCGCGGTCAAGCGGAGCGGTCGCGTACCCTGCCGTACGTGGCAAGGATCGTTGTCGACGTGATGCTCAAGCCGGAGATCCACGACCCGCAGGGCGAGGCGATCGCGGGCGCCGCCCGCAGGCTGGGTTTCGCCGATGTCCGCTCGGTTCGCCAGGGAAAGCGCTTCGAGATAGAGATCGACGACTCCGGCGGCACGGCCGCCGTGTCCGCGCGCACCGCCGAACTCGCGGCCGAGTTGCTCGCCAATCCGGTCATCGAGGAATTTAACGTCCATCCGGGCTGACGCCGGCTCCGACAACATTTACCTCAGTCCGTATACCCCGTGTTGACCGGGAAGAACGCCACCGTTCGTCCGAAGATCGCCCGAGTTCAGGATTACCGCTGTCCGGCATTGGAAAGATTCACAATGTGAAGACCAGACAGCGGTAAGCACCGGGCCAGTGCACCGGTAACCCGGCGCACGGGAACAGAGGACCGAATGCGAACTCGGACGTCGCGCTCGCGGGGGCCGGCCCAGGACGTGCGGTTCTGCTTGGCCTTTCCACGGGAATCCCTCACGATCCCGTTCATGCGCCATGTGCTCGGCGACGCGCTTTCCAGGCTCGGCGTCGAGGAGGATTGCGTCTGCGATCTCCTGCTGGCCGTAACCGAGGCGTGCACGAACGTGCTGCGGCACGCCGGGCCCGGGCGGCGCTATGAGGTGCTGGTCCGGGTCGGCCGGAACCGCTGCCTGCTCCAGGTACTCGATAACGACCCCGGCCTCGGCTCGGGATTCGCGAGTTCCCGCATCGGCCGGCGATCGCAGCTTGGCCGGCCGCCGATGCGCGGCGGTTCGCTGCTGCGCCGGCGGGAGCGGCCGGCGTCGAGCGACATAGCCTCGCTGCCCGAATCTGGCCGGGGCCTGGCGATCATGCGGGCGTGCGTGGACGATGTGAGCCTGCGCGGCGGTCCGGGTCGCGGCACCGTGGTCTCGCTGCGCAAGCGGATCGAGTGGCGGGACGAGGCCACCCCGTTCTCGGAGCGACCGGACGAGCCGGACCTGCTGGACCGGCCCGAGTCAGCGCTACGGAGCGTCGGCTGACCCGATAGCCTGGGGGTGAGCGAGCTGGAGGGGCGCCGCGCTGCCGGGAGTGAGGAGCGACGGACGAGCGACGAGGGAAGGCGGCGCCTTAAAGCGCCCCGCAAGCGAGCGGGAAGCATAGTGAGCGGGCAGAGGGGCGGCCGGTGACCGCCCGGGTAGGCATCGTCACGTTCCCAGGATCGCTCGACGATTCGGACGCGGCCCGCGCGGTCCGGCTGGCCGGAGGCCGGGCCATTCCGCTCTGGCATGGTGACCGTGACCTGCGCGGCGTCGACGCGGTGATCCTGCCGGGCGGCTTCTCCTACGGCGACTACCTGCGCTGCGGCGCGATCGCCAGGTTCGCCCCCGTGATGGCCGAACTGATCCCGGCGGCCCGGGCCGGCCTGCCCGTCCTCGGCATCTGCAACGGCTTCCAGATCCTCTGCGAGGCGCACCTGCTGCCGGGAGCGCTGACCCGCAACGGCGGGCTGCGCTTCGTCAGCCGCGAGATCGCGGTCCGGATCGAATCCACCCGTACCGCCTGGACTAGCGGCTACCAGCCGGGCCGCCCGGAGGTCACGCTGGTGCTCAAGAGCGGGGAAGGCCGCTATGTAGCGGATCCGGCCACGATCGCCGGCCTGGAGCGGGACGGCCGGATCGTCGCCAGGTACTCCGGCGCCAATCCCAACGGCTCGGTCGCCGCGATCGCGGGCGTGGCCAGCGAGTCCGGCAACGTGGTCGGCCTGATGCCGCATCCCGAGCATGCGATTGAGCCACTAACCGGACCGGGATCAGACGGGCTACCCTTTTTCACCTCGATCCTGGGTCTTTCGGGGCGCCAGCCATGAGCGGTGCTGACCAGCTCGCGCCCGCCGGGCGCGGTGCCGACACCGTCGAAACCGCCGCGGCGACGCCGGAGCGGGCCCAGCCATACGCGGCGCTAGGGCTGACCGATTCGGAGTACGGACGCGTGCGCGAGTTCCTCGGGCGGCGGCCGACCGACGCCGAGCTGGCGATCTACTCGGTCATGTGGAGCGAGCACTGCTCGTACAAGTCGTCCCGGGTGCACCTGCGGCAGTTCGGGCGACCGGATCAGCCGACCGGCGCGCTGCTGGCCGGCATCGGGCAGAACGCCGGCGTAGTCGACATCGGGCAGGGCTACGCGGTCACGTTCAAGATCGAATCGCATAACCACCCGTCCTATGTCGAGCCGTTCCAGGGCGCGGCGACCGGGGTCGGCGGGATCGTCAGGGACATCCTCGCGATGGGCGCGCGGCCGGTCGCGGTGATGGACGCGCTGCGTTTCGGCCCGGCGGACGCGCCTGACACCCGGCGGGTGCTGCCCGGCGTGGTCGGCGGGATCTCGTTCTACGGCAACTGCCTGGGGTTGCCGAACATCGGCGGGGAGCTGGCTTTCGACCCCTGCTACATCGGGAACCCGCTGGTCAACGCGCTGTGCGTGGGCGTGATGCGGCATTCCGACCTCAAGCTCGCGCGGGCCGAGGGGCCGGGCAACCAGGTGATCCTCTTCGGCTCCCGGACCGGGCCGGACGGGATCGGCGGCGCGTCGGTGCTGGCCAGCGCCTCGTTCGGGGCGGACGGCAGCGAATCGGACGGGGAGCGGGCCAAGCGGCCGAACGTTCAGGTCGGCGACCCGTTCATGGAGAAGCTGCTGATCGAGTGCTGCCTGGAGTTGTACGCCGCGGGGGTAGTCGCGGCGATCCAGGACC
>VFSW01009898.1_pt1 | contig 13581 bp, 11 predicted proteins | sample 5358111 | NCBI WGS metagenome assembly VFSW01 (sample SAMN11554181, study PRJNA540505) | mine drainage metagenome | isolation source: sediment from site ElyBrook_90M | place: USA: Ely Copper Mine, Vershire, VT | collected 2017 | reverse complement strand
GATTCTCGGTCTCCCCGGCGACACGCTTCAGACGCACCGGGCGGCGATAAAGAAACTTCTCGACTCGGGCATCAGCCAGGTGACCAACTTCCAGCTCATGCTGCTCAAGGGGACGGAGATCGAGACCGAAGAGGCCAGGCGCCAGTTCCGGTTCCGTTCGGGTTGGCGCGTGCTGCCGAAGAATTTCGGCATCTATGAGGGCGAGAAGGTCTTCGACGTTGAAGAGATTGCCGTCGAGACAGAGACGCTCACATTCGACGACTATCTCGCCGCGCGCAAGATCGCGCTCGTTACATCCGCGTTCTGGCACGACAACTACTTCGAAGATGCAATCGCCTTCGCCGAGAGCCTGGGCGTCAAGCGCTCGGAATGGCTGGAGCGATGCGTACAGGAGCTCGATCGTCCGGAAAGCCCGGTGCGCGCCTTCGTCGATGCGTTCATCCGCGAGACTACAAACGAGCTGTTTGCGACGCGCGAAGAGGTCGTCGCCTTCTACAGCCGGGACGAGAATTTCGAACGCCTGAAGAAAGCGGAGATCGGCGACAACCTGATGCACAAGTATCGCGCCCTCGCTTCGTTCCGCGAGTGGCCCGCCATCTGCGCGACAGCGATGAATCTGACACGACAGCTCATTCTGGAGCGTCCGGAATCGGCGGCCATTCCCAACTTCGATGAGTTCTGGCAGAACTTCACTCGATTCACATTGCTGCGCCATGCTCACGGACTCACGCGCGAAGAGATTCTCGATCCGGTCGAAGCGACGTTCACCTACGACATCGCGGGATGGCTCGCTGACGACCGTCCGTGGGACCCCTCACCGTTCCGGCTTGCGCAGCCGGTGAGGATGCGTTTGGCCCTCAATCGCGACTCGATCGCCGAGCTCGGTGGAGCGCTCGAGGTGTGGACGAACACGCTGCCCGGACTCACGAAGATGGTGACGCGCGTACGCGTGTCCTGTCAGGTGCGGGAGCCGAAGCTCCTCAGTCCGCCCGTGTTCGCATCCAGTTCTCCGGTCCCGGCGCAACCTGCGGTAACCTGAACGATCATCCGGCGGCGGGCGGGTCGTCCCGCCGCCCCGCCATTCCCGTCCGATGAGTCTCGTGTCCCTCACCTGGAAATAGACGGTCGCGCGAATCCGTGCCGACCGCGCCCGCCTTCGCGAGTTTTTGCCGAACGAGGCCGGACGCCGTACGTTTAGCCTGACGTTGCATCCTTCTTTTCTCAGCGTCTTTTTCTACCGCCTGGCGACGTATTTTTATCGGCGCCGCCAGCGCCTCATCGCACGCTTCTTCTGGCACATCAACACGCTCCTGACCGGCGCGGAGCTCGATGAAGATTGCGAGTTCGGTCCGGGACTGGTCATCGTCAGCCCTTGCGGAATCTCACTGATGGCGAAAGCGGGCCGGAATCTTACGATCATGCCGCTGGCCGGTCTCGGCGCCGAGTTGGGTCGCAATGAAGACATCGGTGGAGGCCGCGGGCGGCCCGTCCTCGGCGATGACGTCACTCTGGAGCCACAGTCGGGGGTTCTCGGTCCGGTCAGAATCGGCAGCCGGGTGTTGATCCGCGGCCTGACACTCGTGATGCGCGACGTTCCCGACGATACGATCGTCGAGGGACCGAATCCGCGTTTTCTACGCAGATCGGACGTGGCCAATGCATCCGGCGAATGAGAGATGTGCTGCATGGCACCACGAGCGCTGGGGGAGCGTGCGGCGCGATCTATCGAGCGATGTGGCCCGCTTTCTCGACTATGGCTACCGGGGACAGGAGAAGGGGCATACGCTGCGCCGGCTTCTTGTGACCTGCGCGAAACCGAAATTCCTATCGTTATTCGTTTATCGCGTTTCCCACGTGCTCGCTGTGCGCGGCTGGACGGGTGTTGCAATTCTGTTGAGCCACATGAATCTGTTCGTCCACAAGGTGCGCATTCCGCCCCAGAGTTGCATTGGACCAGGCTGCTATATGCCGCATCCAGCGGCGTTGACGTTTTGTGGAACTGCAGGGCGCGATCTGACGATGTATGCGCGCAGCGCATGCTGTCCGCGGGAACCGCTTCTCGAGGCGGCGGTCGACAAGGGGCCGCGCCTGGGCGATCGCGTGACGATCGGCGGCCACGTCGCCGTCATTGGATCGATCACCGTCGGCGACGACACGAAGATCGTCCCCGGAACTAGGCTCGACCGTGACGCGCCGGCGGGACGCATTGTCTTGTCGCGCGTCATGCGCCCGACTTCACGGCCTCGCGCCGCCGCCGATGACGAGCCTCTATAATTCGTTCCCGGCTTCAGCACTCGTCTTGTGACGGACCAGGAACGGATCCACGCGACGCTCGAGGATGCTCCGCGATATCCGGGAGCGCTCGACCTGTTCGGCTTCGGCGTCCATCCCGTGAAATCGGCGCAGATCCTCGACTATGCGCGCAGTGTGATCAATGCTTCGCAGCGCGCCATCATCGCCCACATCAATGTGCACGGAGCAAACCTCGCTGTCCGTCTACCGTGGATGAGGCGATTCTTCAACCGGGCGCAGATCGTGTTCTGCGACGGAGACGGAATTCGCTGGGCATTGCGCGTTTTTGGGGCGACGCCGCCGCCGAAGGTGACGTACAGCGTCTGGCTGTGGGAGCTTGCGGGCTGGTGCTCTGCCAATGGATTCCCGATGTATCTCCTCGGGGGAAAACCGGGAGTGAGTGAGCTGGCCGCCCGGAATCTTCGAGAACGGCATCCGGCGCTGAAAATCGTCGGGCATCATCACGGATACTTCGCCCGTGATGGCGCCGAGGATGACGCGCTCATTGCGGAGATCAATCGTGCCGATCCCGACGTGCTCATCGTTTGCCTGGGCATGCCGATTCAGGAAGCGTGGATCGTGAAGAATGCTGCCCGCCTTTCACCGCGGGTGATCTTTCCCGCGGGGGCGGCGATGGATTACGCCGCGGGCATCATCAATCTGACGCCGCGCTGGATTGCCTCGCTCAATCTCGAGTGGCTCTACCGGTTTCTGCACGAGCCTCTGCGGTTGTTCCGCCGCTACATCTTCGGCAACCCTCTATTCGCCGCCCGCGTGTTCCTGGAGTGGTCTCGCCGGCGCCGTCGCGCCCGAACGGCAGCGACGACGCACTCCGATGAGAGTTAATCAATTAACGGACGCGCGCCAGCGCCGCGCGCACGACGCGGCTGATGGCGTCGATGTCTTCATTGTCGAGCGAGTCGTACAGCGGCAGTGTGATGATGCTGTCGGACAAGGCCTCGGTGACCGGCAGCGGTTGCGGCTTGCTCGAGGAAAACCAGGGCTGCCGATGCAGCGGCGGATCGTAGTATTTGCGAATCTCGACGCCTTTGCGCGCCGCCTCCACGATGAGCGCGTCGCGCTGTTCCCGCGACAGCCGCGTGTCCGCGGGGCAGAACGCGAATGCCGGCGAGCCCTCGGCGTGCTGAAAATGAAACTCCGGCAAATTGCGGCGGTAGCGCGCCACCCTCTGCGAACGGCGGCGCACGAGCCGTTTCAGATCGCGAAGTTTCAGCAACGCCTGCAGCGCGGTGACCTCGTTCATTTTTGCATTCAGGCCGGGCAGTGTCACACGGCGGTCATTGTCCATTCCGAAGTTCGACATCTCCCGGATGGAACGGATCAGGCCGGCATCCGCGGAATAGACGACGCCGCCCTCGGATGTGGCAAAGAGCTTCGTTGCGTGCAAAGAAAAAACGACCGGCAAGCTCGAACTCTGACCGAAATGCCGGCCGTCGTCGAGTCGTGAGCCGCACGATGCTGCAGCGTCGACTACAACAGGAATTCCAAAGCGTTCATGGACCGCTTCGTACCAATCGAGATCGAGATTGTTTCCAAATGTCGCGTAAGGAATGATCAGCGCGATGCGCGAGGCCGACTTTGCGAGCATCTTCTCGAGGGCCCCGCGGTCAGGCAGCCACGTAAGCGGATCGATGTCGAGGAATCGCGGCGTCAGGCCGAGCCACTCGAGAACCTGTGCGGTGGCCGGAAACGTAAATGACGGAACGACTCCGAGCGTGCGCAGCCCGGCGGGCGCGCGTCCGAACGCCCGCAGCATTGTTGTTTTGGCGGCAAGGATAAGGCCGAGGGTTGCATTGGCCACAGTGGTGCAGTGGCCCGATCCGCCGAACAAATCGCGGACGAGCGCGGACTCGAACTGCCGCGTGTACGGGCCGAAATTCGTGAACCAGTGACTCGCTTCGAGACGCCGCAACGCTCGCACGTTACGGCTGAGGACGGGCGGGTCCGGAACGAGAAAAGAGTAACGACGCCGCTTTCCAGTCGACATCGTCAAGAGTATAACGGCTCACTTTTTTTCTTGACACGCAAATGGAAATCGATTGTGATACGCCCCTCACCGATGAATCTGGAGGCCACCGTGCACGTCCGTAAGTCTTATTTTCTGACGGCGCTGTTCGCCGTCTTTCTGCCTTCATTTGCGTTTGCTCAGTCCGCCGATTTAGCGGTGTCAAAGGTCGGAGTGCCCAATCCCGTCATTGCCGGGCAGAATCTAACGTACACGGTTCCCGTGCAAAACAACGGACCCAATAACGCGTCGGGCGCGACGTTGACCGACGTGCTTCCGGCCGGGATGACATTCGTTTCGGGAACGCCAGCCGCAGGATTCACCTGCACCACCCCGGCGGTCGGCGCCAACGGCACGATCACGTGCACCAATCCGACCTTCGCATCGGGGACGACGGATTCGTTTACCCTCGTTGTCAACGTGAGTCCTTCGTTCACTGGATCGTCGATTTCGAATACGGTGAACTTCACTTCATCCACACCAGATCCGAACACCGCCAACAACTCGTTCACTGCGGCGACGACCGTCGTTCAAAGCGCGGATCTCGTCGCCGCGAAAGCCGGACTTCCAAATCCGGTCAATGCCGGTTCGAACCTCACGTACACGATCGTGGCCCAAAATCAGGGACCGAGCGATGCGCAGAACGTGACGGTGGCCGACACCCTTCCGCCCGGGACGACATTCGTTTCAGGTGTTCCTCCAGCCGGATATACCTGCACGACACCGGCGGTCGGTTCCGGCGGCACGGTGTCATGCACGACTCCCACGCTCGCGGCAAACGCCACAGATTCATTCACTCTTGTCGTTCAGGTTGCGCCGAATACCACTTTCGGTACGAATATCACCAACACGGTAGCGGTCGCCTCCTCGACGACAACAGATCCCAATTTAGCGAACAACATCGCCAACGCGACGAATACGGTGACCACGTCCGCAGATCTCGCCGTCACGAAGACCGGTCCGGCGACGGCAACCGCCGGCACCAACGCCACCTATACAGTGACCTTGACGAACAACGGACCGAGCGATGCGCAAACCGTCTCGATCGGCGACGCTCCGGGCGCAGGCTCGACTCTGGTGAGTGCGACGCAGACCGGCGGGCCGACGTTCACTTGCGTGACGACATGTAACATTGCGACATTCCCCGCCGGTTCCACGGCGACATTCAGCGTCGTCATCCAGATGGCCTCGAGCACCACAGGAGCGGTCACCGATACGAGTAGCGCGACCTCCGCAACCTCGGATCCGAATACGGCGAACAACACAGCTTCGGCGTCGACGAACGTTTCCGGCTCGGCGGATCTTCAGGTCACGAAGACGGGCCCTGCGACCGCAACGCCGAACACCGACGTCACCTACACCGTCACGGTCACCAACAACGGACCGAGTGATGCGCAGACGGTGTCCGTGAGCGACACGCCGGGCGCTGGTTCGACGCTGGTCAGCGCGACGCAGACGAGCGGCCCCACGTTTACCTGCGTGACGACCTGCAACATCGCCACTTTCGCTGCGGGCGCATCGGCATCGTTCAGCGTCGTGATCCACATGGCATCGAGCACTACCGGCGCCGTGACCGACAGGAGCACCATCACGTCACCAACCACGGATCCGGTGCCGGGAAACAACACCGCCACTGCAACGACGACCGTCACGGCGGTGACCGATCTCGCGATCACGAAGACGGCCGGCACGGGTCCGTTCACGGCCGGCGGCAACGTCAACTTCACCATCACGGCGACGAACAATGGGCCGAGCAGCGCGACGGGAGTCACTGTGACCGACACGCTGCCCGCCGGATCGACGTTCGTGTCTGCGACGCCGAGTCAGGGCACGTGCTCGGGTACCGGTCCTGTCACGTGCACCATCGGCAACCTCGCTTCGGGCGCGAGTGCGACGATCCCCGTGGTGGTGCAATCGTCGACCACGCCGGGATCGCTCACGAACACGGCGACGATCACCGGGAACGAGACCGATAACGTCCCCGGCAACAACAGTGCGTCGGCCACGACGTCCACGGCCGCATCGGCCGACCTCGCGGTCACGAAGGCCGCGGGTGCGGGTCCGTTCTCGGCGGGTGGCAATGTCAACTTCACCATTACGGCGACGAACAACGGCCCGGACAGCGCGAGTGGTGTAACGGTTACCGATACACTGCCGACGGGATCAACGTTTGTCTCCGCGACACCGAGTCAGGGCACTTGCTCGGGCACGGGCCCGGTCGTCTGTACGATCGGAACGCTCGCCAACGGCGCCAGTGCCACAATTGCTGTCGTGGTGCAAGCGCCGACGACACCGGGTACGGTCACGAATACGGCGTCGATCACTGGAAATGAGCCGGACCCAAACACCGCGAACAACACGGCGGCAGCCAACGCGACTACGGTCGCACCTGGATCGATTCCGGCGCTCTCACCGTGGATGTTGCTGATGCTCGCGCTCGCCCTGGGTATAGTCGGCATGAAGATGAGGCTGTAAGCCCATTATGAAGACTGAAGGGAGCTGCCGCATAGGGGGCAGCTCCCTTGCGTTGCGTTGGCAACGTGCTTTGTTGTGCCCGCCGTGCCGAGGATCACTGGCGTGAAACGGTCGCCGATGACTACTGCGCGGCCGTACGGCTGGGCAGATGGTTTTCCACGGTACGGTCGCGTTTTGGATGCGCATACAAAGCGTGCTCGGCGCGAACTTCGCTACAGCGGCTCATGCGTCGGGGCAGACGTAACCAGCTTGCAGACAATGCAAGCCACAGTGAGCGTTTCTTTTCGCGTGACGCGGGCAGTGTCACCGGCTTGACGCCGCTACTACGAGTTCGGTGGCTTCGGCTGTTTGGCACCGCCAGGCCATTTCTTTAGTGGTGTAATAGCCTTGTGTTTGGAGGAAGAATGAACACGAGCTCGAGATTCCGTGGCGTCGGCACCGCGCTGGTCACACCGTTTCGCAACGACGGCTCGCTGGACGAGGCCGTGCTGGAGCGGCTGGTCGACTGGCAGGTCTCCGAGGGGGTGAATTTCCTCGTGCCGTGTGGGACGACCGGCGAGAATCCGGCGCTCACCCAGGACGAGCAGCAGCGCGTCGTGGAGATCGTCGTACGCCGCGCGAAGGGACGTGTGCCGGTGCTGGCGGGTGCCGGAAGCAACTCCACACAGCACGCCATCGAGCTGGCGGAGATGGTCATCGATCTTGGCGCCGATGGAGTGCTGACCATCACGCCGTACTACAACAAGCCGACTCCCGACGGCCTGCGCCGGCACTTCGGGTTGCAGGCCGAGGCGATCGAGAAGAAGCGCAGCGGCTTCCCGATGATCATGTACAACGTGCCGGGGCGGACCGGCGTGAACATGACCGCCGTCACCACGCTGCAGATCGCCCGCGACGTGCCGAATGTGATCGGGATCAAAGAAGCGTCGGGCAATATGGAGCAGATTCTGACCATCGTGCGCGATCGTCCGAAAGGCTTTCTGGTGCTGAGCGGCGATGACGCCTGGACGCTTCCTCTAATGGCGGTGGGCGGCGACGGCATCATCTCCGTCGCTTCGAACGAGATTCCGCGCCTGATGCGGCAGATGACCGGCGCCGCGCTGGAGGGCGACATCGCCGCCGCGCGCGCCATTCACACTCGCATCCTGCCGCTGATGACCGGCAACTTTCTCGAGTCGAATCCCATCCCGGTGAAGGCGGCGATGAAAATGATGGGTATCCTTCCCTCTGATTTCGTCCGATCGCCGCTCGCCCCGCTGAGCGAAGCGAATCGAAAGAAGCTCGAGGCCATTCTGCGGGAATGCAATCTGAGCGCGAGCGCGGCGAAGGTGGCGTAGATGGTAACGATGGAAGAGCGGATCCTGGCCCTGAAGACCACCAGCGATCGGATGGAGGCGGTCCGAGCCATCAATCTGTTTCTCACCGATCTGGAGAAGGGGGTCGTGCGCGCGGCGACGCGCGATGCCGCCGGCGGGTGGGACGTCGCGGGGTGGGTGAAGGAAGGGATTATGGCGGCATTCAAATTCGGAGTGCTGGCGGAGTTCGCTTCGGGATCGCTTTCCTTCGTCGACAAAGACACCATCCCGGTGCGCCGGTTCAAAGTGCAGGAGGGGATTCGCATCGTGCCCGGCGGCTCGTCCGTGCGCCGCGGCGCGTTCATCGGCAAGGGCGTGGTCATGATGCCGCCGGCGTACGTGAACATCGGTGCGTACGTCGACGAGGACACCATGATCGACTCGCATGCGCTGGTCGGATCGTGCGCCCAGGTCGGCAAGCGGGTGCACATCAGCGCGGGAGCGCAGATCGGCGGCGTGCTCGAGCCGGTCGGAAATCTGCCGGTGATCGTGGAAGACGACGTGGTCGTCGGGGGCAACTGCGGTTTGTACGAAGGGACGATCGTGCGCGGCCGCGCGGTAATCGGCGCGTGCGTTGTGCTCACCGCATCCACGCCGGTCTACGACGTCGTGCGGAGCCAGATCTACCGTCGTACGCCCGAGCACGCGCTGGAGATCCCGTTCGGCGCGGTGGTCATCCCGGGGGCCCGTCCGATGAAGGGCGCCTTCGCCGAACAACACGGCCTCCAGATCTCCACTCCGCTGATCGTGAAATATCGCGACGAAAAAACGGATTCGGCAACGGCGCTGGAAGAAGCTTTGCGATAGTGTGGCGGCCGGCGCTCCCGCCCGCCGCGCGGCGGCCGAGGGCGGCCGCCGCCACACTTTTGATGATGCAAACCGCGAAACGATTTCAGGACGTCGGCCTCTCGCTGATCCGCCAGATCAATGCTCTGGCCACCGCGCAGTCGGTGAACCTCGGGATTGGGCAGCCGAACATCGAGCCGGACGAGACTCTGCGCGAGATGGCCGCCCGTGCGGCGCGAACCGGCTCGTGGCACTACACGCCGAACGCCGGCCTGCTGTCGCTTCGAAAAAAATTGTGCGCGCCGAACGGCTTCGATCCCAAGAGCGAAATCTGCGTCGTCGCCGGAACGCAGGAAGCGCTCTATGCGATCTTTCAGGCGTACATCGATCCGGGCGACGAGGTCCTCGTACCGAATCCCGGCTTCGTGGCCTACCCGACGCTGGCCAGGATCGCCGGCGGCATTCCGGTGACCTATGAAATCGAGCCGCCCGCATGGAAGCTCGACGCCCGCGCCGTGCTGAAAAAAATCACCAGCCGCACGAAACTGATCGTGATCAACTCGCCGTCGAATCCGCTCGGATCGATCGCGGACCGTGCGGTGCTGCAGGAGATCGCCGCCGCCGGACCGCTCGTCCTCAGCGACGAGATCTACAGCGAGATCTGGTACGACGCGCCGCCGCCATCGATGCTGGGCATGGGCGCAAACGTCGTCGTGATAAACGGTCTGTCGAAGAGTCACTCCATGACCGGGCTGCGCCTCGGATGGATCTTCGCTCGCGAAGCGGTGATGAAGCCGATCCTGGTCGCCCACAGCTACATCGCCACCTGCGCTTCCGCGTTCTCGCAGCAGCTCGCGGAAATGATTCACGACAATGCCGAGTGGAACGCCTCCTGGCTCGCTTCGGTCCGTGGGCAATTTCGCGATCAGCGCGAGGCCGCGCTCTACTCCATCGAGCACGAGCTGGAGGCGAAGATCCCGCCCCCCACGGGCGCCTTTTATGCCTTTGCCCCCGTTCCGGCCTGCGATACGACGTCGTTCGCGAAAAGCCTCGCCGTCGACGAAGGAGTGCTGGTCATTCCCGGCGTCGCTTTCGGCACCGCCGGCGAAGGGTTCGTACGCATCTCTTTCGCCGCGCCGGTGCAGACCATCGGCAGCGGCATCGAGCGGATGGGGCGCTATCTGCGCGCCGCCGCGCGTTGATCGTAAACTGTGGCAGGCGTCACACTTGCAGCAACCTAAACGACAAATGGCGCAGCTCACCGAGGAGAAACTCCCGGTCCCGCCGGCTCGCGATTCGGTCGCGGCGTCGGAGGTCTCGCTCTATCGCAACACCCTGAAAATCAAGAAGAGCCACGAGCTCCAGGCGCTGGGGATCTCGTTCTACGACGCGGAAACGACTCTCCAGTGGTCGTATAACGCCGATCAATACTTTCACGCCGCGTCGACGATGAAGCTCGCCGTGCTGCTCGGCGTTTTCCGTCAGGTGGAGTCCGGCGAGCTGGCGCTCGATGCGCCGGTTCACATCCGCAACCGGTTCACCAGCATCGTGAACCGGGAGACGTTCATGCTCGACCTGAGCCGCGATGCCGATCCCGACGTCTACGGGCATCTCGGGAAGACGCTAACGGTGCGCGAGCTCGCGTACTGGATGATCACGAAGTCGAGCAACCTGGCGACGAACCTGCTGGTCGACGTCGTCGGTGTGCCGACGATCCAGCTCGCGCTCGACGAGCTGGAGATCGACGGTGTCAAAGTGCTGCGCGGCGTGGAGGACCAGGCGGCGTTCGATGCCGGACTGAACAACGAGGTGACGGCCAACGGCCTGATGAAGCTCCTTCGACTGATCGCCGAAGGGCGCGCCTATTCGCGGCAGTCCAGCGATGCCATGCTGCAGATCCTCCTAGACCAGCAGTACCGCAGCGGCATTCCCGCCGGACTGCCGAAGGCCACCCGTGTGGCGCACAAAACCGGCAATATCTCGACCGTGCATCACGACGCCGGAATCGTGTTTCTCGAGGGGCGGAAGCCGTACGTTCTGGTGATCCTCACGCAGTTCGGCGCGGATGCGGAACGAGGGACCGCGGTGGCGGAAGTGTCGCGCGATATTTTCAATACCATCGCCGGCCTGTCGTATGAGTGAGCTGCAACAGATCAAGGTGGTCGACGCCTTCGATCTGGATGACGAGCTGCGATCGCTGCTCAAACCGGGCGAGATGGTGCGCGATGCGCGCGGGCGCCGGCATCGCCTTCCTCGCTATTTTTACGAAGTGCCGTCTCATGAAGCGGCGGTGAAGATCCGGCTCGCCCCGCACTTCGGGCTCAACGAATTCGTCCTGGTCGACCTGAAGGAGGCGCCGCGACTGCAGCAGTTTCCGCGGTACATCCCCTGTGCCGTCGGCCTGCTGGCGTTTTTCCTGGAGCAGTTCCGCGCGGCGGCGAACGCCTCGGTGCACATCGCCGTCAACGGCGGATATCGATCGCCGGCGCACAAAATCTCGTCCGGCGCCTCGCCGCACTTGTGGGGAACGGCCGCCGACATCTTCAGGATCGGCGGAACCATCCTGAAAACGCAGGAGCTGATCGAGCGCTTCAACCAGATCGCCGAAGAGCTCAGCGACGACGTCTGCGTCATGCCGTACGGCCACGAGACCGGCACGAGCGTCGATGATCATCTGCACATCGACCTCGGCTACGTCATCGTGATCCCGCGCGAGATCAGCGAAGACCGGATGGAAGTGCCGCAGGAGAGCCGCCCGCGATTTGCCTTCGAGGAGAGACGGCGGCGCGAGCGACGAGTCGTTGCCACGGACAAAGCGGACTCGTGACCCCGGCTCCGGCGCCGAGTGGATAACCGACAACCCGACAACCATTTCTCGGCCTGCCCTTTGCTTTGCCAGCTTCAGCGGCTTGCGCACCCGGGACGTCCTACATGCCACCGAACTGGAAAGCCGAGCTCGGCAACGAGAAATTACCGCAGCGGACCTGGCTCGAGATGCCGGTCATCGGCATGGAGTCGGAGTTCAACGTCTGGATCGATGAAGTCGAGGTCGATCCAAGAAAGTACTGGGGTGTGCCGGCGGCGTTCATCGATCGCCCGCTGCTGCCGCGGCAAAAATCGTCTCTGCAGCTGCCGACAGGCGGAGCCGTCTATTTCGATCGAGGTGTCATCGAGGTTGTGACGCCGGTCATCGAGCTTGCTCCGCGCAGCACCGCGCGCATGGTGCGCAACCTGTGGGAGCAAATCGGGTTCGTGCGCGATCAGCTCACGCGGTGGGAAAAAAGGAGCGGGCACACGGTCCGGCTCAAGGGCTACAGCAGCCACTACAACGTTTCGTTCGAGATCCCGGAAAGCGAGCAGACGCCCGACCGGAACATTCAGAAGCTCGCGCTGCTCCTCGCGTACATTCTCCCGGTGCCGGTCATGGTCGTGGCCACGAACCGGCGTTCGACCGGCGTGGGCGTGCGCCCGCGCGGCAACCGGATCGAAGTCACCGTCGACTTCACTCCCGATCCGGGACTGATGGTCGCCGCGGCGACGCTGATCGTCGGCCTCGTGCGCGAAGTCATGTCCTGGCCTTCCTACGCCCTGTCGCTGCTGCGCGAGCTGCCGATCCCGGTGGTGGCCGGCGTCGTTCCGGGGAAGCACACCACGCGGAGGGGATGGCTGGCGAAGGATTTCCATTATCCGCAGAGCCCGTACACCTCCGACATCAATGTTCCGATCTGGAAGACGCAGTACGGCGAAATGCGGTCGCTGCGCCAGATGGCGCGCGAGGTCGCATGCTTCTTCCGGCAATCGATCCGCGCGTATTCCGATCCGTTCAGCTTCAGGCTTCTCTTTGCCGTTCTCGATGGCCTCGCGCCGTCGATGCTCGAGCTTGTCGACCGGCCGACGGCATACGACGATGTCGGGCATCTCTGCCGCTGGGGGATGGTAATCCACGAGCTGAAGAGCTACCGGGCGGAGATGGAGCTGCTGAAGACAAAAGTGTGGGACACCACCTCGATCGATCAGCACGTCGTCGAACGAAAAAAGGCGCGAGAGCTCAATAAGTCGGAGATGTCGGAGGCAGGTACGTCGAAAGGGGACGAGCCGAAGGCGAGCTCGTTCCTTCCGCGGCTGCGCCGTACGCATCATCGTGGCCGTCGCAGGCGCACGTCGCTGGCACGCCGCAAAAGCGCCACGCCGGGCAGGCTCCTTCCGCCACCCGTTCCCGAGTATCTCGACCGGCGGCGCGCGTCGCTGCTGTCGCGCGAGAGCGGGCGCGACCGGCGGCGTGGACGCGATCGGAGGCGCAATGTATTCGCGGTTCCGTTCCCCGATCGCCGTCTGACGCGCTCGGCGTACGAGCAGGTCTTCCTCAGACTCGTCTCCGGCGGCCGCCTTCGCATGGGACGCGACCTCTATCGTCCGGTCGGAATGAAGGGGTGGTACCACGCGGTCTTCCGGCGCGACTCCGACGGAGAAGAGCGGCTTCTCACGATCGATCAGTTGCTGAGGAAGATGGGCGACTGGATCTGATGTGGCGCGGCGCCGAACGCCGGAGTTCGGCACGGCGCAGCCGTGCCCTACGGTTTGTGTGGCGTCGGCTTTCGGGCCGTGCCGTACGGTTTGTGTGGCGGCGGGCGCCCCCCCCCCCCGCGA
>VFSW01009897.1_pt1 | contig 13581 bp, 12 predicted proteins | sample 5358111 | NCBI WGS metagenome assembly VFSW01 (sample SAMN11554181, study PRJNA540505) | mine drainage metagenome | isolation source: sediment from site ElyBrook_90M | place: USA: Ely Copper Mine, Vershire, VT | collected 2017 | reverse complement strand
CCATCGGCGACACGACCCCGCGTCGAGCGCGCACCTCGGCGCGTTTGGCTGCGTAAATGTTGTCGAGGATCGAGGTCATCGTGTTTCTGTTGGGACTTTTTTGGGGATTTCTCCGTTGCTGGCGCGGCGCAGCTTGTCGAGGACTTCCAGCGCGCGGCTCGAGGCGATAATTTCGCGAGCCGCATCGACGCCTGCTTTCAGCGACGCCGCCATGCCGCCAACGTAAATTGCGGCGCCCCCGTTCAGCGCGAGCACATCTTGCGCCGGGCCCGCGCCGCCATCAAGCGCGCCGCGCAGGACTCGAACGGCGTCGTCGAGATTCCTGATCACCAGCGTGCGATGGTCGCCGCGCGACACCCCGAGGCTCTCCGGCGTGATTTCATATTCCGTCAACTCGCCATTGCGGAGTTCCGTAACATGGGTCGGACCGTCGAGCGCGATTTCGTCAACTCCATTGTCGCCATGCACGACCATCGCGCGCCGCGTTCCGAGCGCCTTGAGCGCGTGCGCCATCGGTCTGACCAGGCTGTCCTCGGCAACGCCCAACAGATGGAAGTGCGGACGCGCAGGGTTGCCGATCGCGCCCATCAGATTGAAGATGGTGCGAATTCCGAGCGCGCGTCTGAGCGGCGCAAGCTGCTTGAACGCGGGATGATACGCCGGCGCGAAAATGTGGCAGCATCCCGCCGCGTCCAGGCATCGTTTCAGCCCATCCGGATCGCAATCGATCTTCACGCCCATCGCCTCGAGCACGTCGGCAGTGCCGACTGTGCCGCTGATCGCTCGATTGCCATTCTTGGCGACCGGCACGCCCGCCGCCGCGGCGATCAACGCGGCGCCGGTCGAGATGTTGAAGGTGCTGGCGCCGTCGCCGCCGGTGCCGCAGGTGTCGAGCACGTCGCCGGCGCGAAGATCGAGCGGACGCCCGCGCTTAAGCATCGCACGCACCGCGCCGGCCAGCTCATCGGCCTCGGCGCCCTTGATTTTGAGCGCCACCAAAAACGCGCCCACGACGGCGTCGTGCGCGCCGCCGTCCATGACCTCGCCGATCGCGAGTTCGGCCTCGGCGCCGGTGAGCGAGCGCCCCTCGATGAGCGCTTGCAGCGCGCCGTGCAGTCCGCTCATCGCGAGTCTCCGTCCCGATCGATCCGGTCGAGAAAGTTTTTCAGCAGATGCTTGCCTTCGAAGGTCAGAATCGATTCGGGATGAAACTGCACGCCTTCGACCGCATGCTGTTTGTGGCGAAGCCCCATGATTTCGTTTTCCGCGGTGCGGGCGCTGACTTCCAGCGCCGGCGGAATCGACGCCGCATCGACTATCAGCGAATGATAGCGCATCGCGTCGAACGGGCTGGGAATTCCCGCGAAAATCGTTTTGCCATCGTGAATTATCGGCGAGGTCTTGCCGTGCATCAGGCGACCGGCGCGCACGACCTTCCCGCCGAACGCCTCGCCGATGCATTGCAGCCCGAGGCACACGCCGAGAATCGGAACTTCACCCGCCATCTGGCGCAGCAGCTTCAGCGAGATTCCGGCCTGCGCGGGAGTGCACGGTCCGGGCGAGATGACGACCGCGGCGGGATGAAGCGCGCGAACGCCGGCGACGTCGATGGCGTCATTGCGCTTGACGGTGACGCCTGCGCCGAGTTCGCCCAGGTACTGCACGAGGTTGTAGGTAAAGGAGTCGTAGTTGTCGATCATCAGGATTCGAACTTTTTCATTGCCTGCCATGCAACCTACCTCTTCGCCGCGTTTTCAAAATCGCGCGCGGCCGCAAGCGCCCGCACCATCGCGCGAGCCTTGTTGACCGATTCCTCGAATTCCGCACCGGGGTCCGAGTCGGCGACGACGCCGCCGCCGGCCTGAATGTAAACGCGATTGTTCTTGATCAGCAGCGTGCGCAGCGCGATCGCGGTGTCGGTGTTGCCGGTGTAGCTGAAATAGCCGACCGCGCCGGCGTACACGCCGCGGCGCACGCTCTCGAGCTCGTCGATAATTTCCATGGCGCGGATTTTCGGAGCGCCGGAGACGGTGCCCTGCGGAAAGGTCGCCGCGAATGCGTCGAACGCATCGCATCCCTCGCGCAGCACGCCGGTGACGTTCGACACTATATGCATCACGTGCGAGTAGCGTTCGACGACCATCAGCTCCGTCACTTTCACCGAGCCGATTTCGGAGACCCGGCCGACGTCGTTGCGCCCGAGATCGACCAGCATCACGTGCTCGGCGCGTTCCTTGGGATCGGCGAGCAACTCGGCTTCGAGCTCCCGGTCCTCGGCTTCCGTCGCGCCGCGCCGGCGCGTTCCCGCGATCGGCCGCAGCGTAATCTCGCGACCCTCGACCCGGACCATCACTTCCGGCGAAGCGCCGACCAGCGTGTGATCGCCCAGGCGCAGGTAGAACATGTAGGGCGACGGGTTAATCGTGCGCAGGCTGCGGTAGATGTTGAACGGATGCACGGTCAGCGGCGCCTCGAAGCGCTGCGACGGGACGACCTGGATAACGTCGCCGGCCGCGATGTATTCCTTGGCGGCGGAAACCATCGCCATGTAGCCTTCGCGCGTCTGGTTCGAGGTGATGGACGCGTCGTTGACGGCGGCGTTGTTCGCACCCTCCAGAAACGGGGGCACGGCGGGACGTTTGAGGCGCTCGATTATCTCGTCGATCTTCACGCGCGCGCTTTGATACGCCATTTTGGTCGAGGCGAACTCCTCGACCGGCACGTTGGCGATTATTTTCAGCGTCTGGCGGACGTTGTCGAAGCACAGCACCGTGTCGGTGAACATCAGGCAAAAATCGGGGGTGCCGAGATCGTCGCGCGTGGTCTCGGGAATCTTCTCGAAGCATCGCACGATATCGTAAGCGAGAAATCCCACCGCGCCGCCGAAGAAGCGCGGCAGGTTGGCCAGCTCGGGGGCGCGCAAGCGCTTGACCTCGGCGCGCAACTCCTCGAACGAGTTGGCCACCGAGCGCACTTCGACGCCGCGGCCGGGCCGGATGATGTCCATTCGGTTTTTGCGCGCACGCATCACGACCGCCGGCTCGGAGCCGAGAAAGGTGTAGCGTCCCCATTTCTCGCCGCCGCGAACGCTTTCGAGCAGAAAAGCGTAGTCGTCGCGCGCGACCTTCAGGAAGGCGGAGACGGGAGTCTCGAGGTCGGCGGCGATTTCCTCGAAGACCGGGATCAGGTTGAATCCACGCGCCGCCAGTTGTTCGAATTCGTTTTCAGTGGGCTGCAACATTTAGATCGCCTCTCTTGCTTCCAACTCCATCGCTCAAAAAAGAAAAGGGCCGCAGGTTTTTCGCCCGCGGCCCTCTTAAGAAATCGGTTTTGTGATGAATTACAAAGCCGGCGCGCAGGCGGGTGCATCGACGTGCCAACGCCACCATCCCGCACAAACTTTCCGGCTCGTGAAATTCATCGTTGAATCAATGATCCATGCGCGACGGGCAATTGTCAATGCGGGGGCGGGCGCCTGCCTCAATGCGAGGTCGTGTAGGCTTGGCGGTACTGCTCGCGCAGTTTGTTCTGCGCCGCATTCGCTTCGTCGGCGCTGGCGTAGGGTCCGATGCGCACGCGGTACCAGGTCTGCCCGTTGAGCGCGACCTTTATCTCCTGCGCGCTGTAGCCCAGCGTTTTGAGCCGCGAGACCATCTCGTCCGCCCCGCTCTTGTCCATCACGGCTTCGATCTGGATGTTGTACGGCTTCGCGCCGGGAGCAAGGGCGCGGGCCGGTGGGGCGGGAGCGGAAGCCGTTTCGGAACCTTCGCCGGATCCGATTTCGTTGTCGGACTCGGGACGATTGATCGCGGGCGCCTTAGGACCCGGCTTCAAGCGCGCGACGGTGGCAGGCGAGGTGCGCACAGCCGGCGGTATCTCGCCGACGGCGGGCGCGGGCGGTTTGATCGGGAGCGCGAGGGGCGCCGGCGCAGACGCGACCGATGGCGCCGCGGCAGCCACCGGCGACATCTCGGCTACGGGCACGGGCTTTTCGCCGGATGCCGGCGGATTCGGCAGCGGGTAGGTCGAGGAGATTTGATTCAAGTCGGGTTGGTTCTGCAGGGCCATCTCGTGGCCCGCGACCAATCCCAGCAAGAAGACCGCGCCCGACAGCCCGACCAGTCCGAGTAGGATTAGAAACGCGCCGCCCGCCCTGATTTCGAATCGCATCCCGTTTTCGTTCCTCACATCCGCTCTGGAGCGCTCACCCCGAGCAACTCGAGGCCGCCCGCAATCGCATCCTTGAGAATCCCAGCCATGAACATCCGCGCCAAACTGAGTTCGCGATCCGGCCCGATTATACGACTGGCGGGCTTGTTGTAGTAGCGATGGAACTCGCCGGCCAGTTCGAGCAGATAGAACGGAATCCGATGCGGCTCGAGCGCCTCGGCCGCCGCGGACATGACCTCGGGGAGTCCAACCGCACGCTTGGCGAGATCGAGTTCCTCGGCGCCGAGCAAATTGAGATCGATGACCGACGGCTCCGCGGGGAGTATCAAGCCCTTGGCCGCGCCCTCGCGAAAGATACTCGCCAGGCGCGCATGCGCATACTGGACGTAAAAGACGGGATTCTCAGGTGCCTGCTTTTTGGCGAGTTCGAGATCGAAGTCGAGCTGGCTGTCGGACTTGCGGAACAAAAAGAAAAATCGCACCACGTCGGCGCCGACCTCGTCGATCAACTCGTCGAGCGTCACGTAGGTCGCCTTGCGCGTGGACATCTTGACCTTTTCGCCGCCGCGCGTGAGCGTGACGAACTGGTAGATAATCGCGCTGACGGGCGTCGTGTCGTAGCCGAGCGCCTTGACCGCGGCGATGACCTGCTGATGCTCGGCGATGTGATCGGCGCCGAACACGTCCACGATCAGATCGAAACCGCGCTTGAGCTTCTCGATGTGATAGGCGATGTCCGGGGTGCGATAGGTCGGCTGGCGGTCGGGGCCGGAGCGCACCAGCACCGCGTCCTTGGGAAGTCCGAGCGGCTCACCGCGCAGCCACGTAGCGCCGTCCTTTTCGACTGTGAAGCCGCCGTCGCGCAGCGATTTGAGGACGGCTTCAACCAGGCCGGCGTTGATGAGATCGAGCTCGTTGGTATAGACGTCGCAGCGAATTCCCAGGCGCGTGCAGGTCTGGTTGATGTCGGCGAAGATCGCTTTGACGGCCGCCGCGCGGAAAATATCGAGCTCGGTCACGGACACGAGCGCGTCGCCCCGCTCCGCTTTCAGAACGCGCGCGATGTCGCGGATATACTCGCCCTGGTAGCCGTCTTCGGGCAGCGGCGCGTCGATGCCGTGCTCCTGGAGATATCGCGCGCGCACCGACTCGCCGAGCAACTTCATCTGGCGGCCGCCGTCGTTGAAATAATATTCGCGCGTGACGTCGAAGCCCGCCGCCTCGTAAAGGCGCGCGATGGTGTCGCCGAGCACGGCGTTGCGGCCGTGGCCGACGGTCAGGGGGCCGGTGGGATTGGCGGAGAGAAACTCGACCTGGACTTTTTTTCTTTCGTTGGCTCCCGGACGCAGCTCCCATGCGCGCGGCTTCCAGAACGCGCGTCCATCGCTCGCGGCGCGGCGCATCTCGGAATGCCAGTAGGCGGGCGACATTTTGAAATTGAGGAAGACCTGGCCGGCGACCGAGACCTCGCTCACTTCCGCCGGCATCGCGACCTGCGACTTGATAATTTCCGCGATCGCGCGCGGCGGTTTGTGCTCGGCCTTGGCAACAGTCAGCGCGACGTTCGAGGCGATGTCGCCGTGGGCAGCGTCCCTGGGCGCTTCGATTCCGATCGAAGGAATGTCCGCGGTCAACTGACCCGCGGCGCGCGCCCGCTCGATTGCGTCGCGAAGGATGGAGACGATCAGTTCTTTCATCGGTGAAGCCGTGGATGCGTGCAGCAATCGTGTCAGATAGACGCCACGATGTTAAGGCGCGCGGCGGCGGGCTTGACGATCGCGGCGGTCTACTCTTTTCCTTTTAACCAGGCGGGATCGTTGGCGAGGGTTGGATAGCCCGAGCCCAGCTGGATCAACACGCCATGGGCGGCGCGCGGGGAAATGAAAGCCTCGAAACTCGTTGGGGACCACTGGGTTTCATCGACGATTCGCACGCCCTGCTCCCTCAGCGCGGCGGTTTTGGATTTGCAGTCGGGAACGTTGAAGGTCAGATGATGCATCCCTTCGCCGCGCTTTTCGAGAAACTTGTGCAGGAACGAATTTGGGCCGAGCGGCTCCAGGAGCTCGATCGTCAGCCCGCCCAGATCAAACTCAGCGAGCTTGAAGCCGGCCGCTTCGTCGGCGCCTTCGTACATGAAGCTCGCGCCGAGAATATCCTCGAAAAACTTGCGCGCCTCGGCGAGGCTCTTAACCGCGATGCCGATATGGTCGAGTTTGCCGATTGGTGGATTAGCCATCGCCGCAGTCTCCAAATTGATTGACGTGATGTCGAATATGATCGAATAGACATGGCTATGCCAGCGACGCAATGGAAAATGCCGCCGCTCGTAAAAGCGTACGAAGCGCTCGGGGCGATTGGCGACGGCCGGGTGCGAATCGAGGACGGCCGGCGGGCGACGGTCGTGTCGTCGGACGGATCGAAGACTTACGCAGTGGAGACCTCGGCGGACGGGCGCGAGATCGCGTCGAACGACAACGCGTCGTACTGGCAGGGCTACCTGGGCTATCCGGCGATCGCGGTGCTGATCGCGCGCGGATTTTATCGTCCACCGGCGAACGTGACCGACGCGCTGGCGGGAGTGGCGTGGAAGGAACTCAATGGCAAGTTCAAAAACGACTGGGCCAGGACGATCGCAGAGGTCGAGAAGAACCTCGAGCAGGCCGGGCACGATCCCGACGCGGTGCGATCGGAAGCCGAAGCCGTGCTGAACTTTCTTCGCGCACTACGACCCGTGCGCGGCAAGCGTATCCGCCCACCGGCAGAAAAACCGGCCATCAAGAGCCGCTAGCAGGCCGCGCCAGGAAACTAGTTACAGGTACCGCTGACCGACACGTCGTACATCTGCACGATAATAAAATCGCGCATGCTGAGCTCGGTGGTCACTCCGGATACTTTGCCGCTGGCGCAACCGCTGAGCAGATTCGCAAGCGCGGTCTGCGTAAGCCCTTGCGGCGCGACCAGACGAAGGAATCCGAGATCGCTCGCGCTCGAGCTGATTGGGGCGCCGGCGCCCGCGCGAGCGGAGATCGCACTCGATTCAACGACGACACATCCGTAAGCCTGTACGCATCCCGCAAGCAACGCAGCCAGAATTACCGAGTTGATCCGTTTCATGGTTCCTCCGGTTTCTAGATTCAGCGCGATAAGAGCACCCGAGCGATGGTAATTTGCATCGTGAAACAAAGTCAATGGCGCGCGAGCGGCAAGGCGACCTGCTGTTGCGCGATGTAGCAAGATGCTAGCGTGGCGTGATTCGCACCGGGACGGGGGCTTCGATGGCGAACGGGGCTGGCGGATCGATCACACCTTTTTTCACGATATGGACCGCACCGCGCGCGACGATTCGGCGCATCGTCGATTCCGATCCGACGCACAACGTCATCGCGCTCGCGGCCATCGGGTCGGGGATCAGCGCGCTGTCGGCCCAGTGGTCGAAGGCGCTTGGCAACAACGCCAATCTGTCGGTCTTGTGGCCGCTGTGGGTCGCCTTCATCGTCGTGCTCTCGGCGGCCCTCGGAGTTCTCTCTCTGTTCATTGGCGGCGTGGTTCTAAAATGGACAGGAAGCCTGCTCGGCGGCGTCGCGAGCCGGGTCGAAGTGCGCGCCGCGCTGGCGTGGTCGCAGGTGCCTGCGATCGCCGGTGCGATCTTCTTTTTGATCGCGGTGCTGCTGGGCGTGCCGATACCGGTTCCGACGCCGGGAACATTGCCTCAAGTCGATCCCGCGTTTGTCATGATCATTGTCATCGAAGGAGTGCTCGGGTTTTGGGGCTTCATCGTCTCGCTGAAGTGCATCGGCGAGGTGCATCGATTCTCGGCATGGCGCGCGCTGGCCGCGGTCCTGATCCCGGGGCTCATTGCATTAGTCGCAATCGCTTTCATCGTATTCGCAGGCGATCGCCTGGCGGGACACCGCTGATCGATTAGTCCACGTGCAATCGCGCGGCCAGTCGCGAGAAGCGCAGACGCTCATCCTGATTGCGCACCGCCTGCTGCAATGCGCTTTTGGTCCCGACCAGCACGCATACCCGCTCGGCGCGCGTGATCGCGGTGTAGAGCAGATTGCGGCGCAGCATCAGGTAGTGGCTCGAATGTATCGGCATCACGATCGCGGGATACTGGCTGCCCTGGCTCTTATGCACTGAAATCGCGTAGGCGAGCGCCAGTTCGTCGAGCTCCGACAGGTCGTATTCGCCGCGGGTCTCCTCGAACGCGACGCTAACCCGAGCCTTGTCCGAGTCGATCGCAACAATCCTGCCGATCGATCCATTGAAGACGTCCTTGTCATAATTGTTGCGCAACTGGATAACGCGGTCGCCCTCGCGAAACACGCGATCGCCGGCGCGCAGTTCGCGTCCCGAGGGATTGAGCAGGCTTTGCAGCTCGCGATTGAGGATGTGGGTGCCGAGCGGGCCGCGATTCATCGGCGTCAGCACCTGGATTTCGCGCGGGTCGCTTATTCCGAAGCGTCCGATCAGCCGCTGTTGCACGAGCTGCTTGATCGTCGCGAGCACGTCCTCGGCGGCGTTGCGCTCGAAGAAAAAAAAGTCGCCTTCGGCGTCATTGGAGATTTGCGGGAATTCACCGCGATTCAAGCGATGCGCGTTGGCGACTATCAGGCTGCGGCGCGCCTGTCGATAAACCTCCCGCAATTGCACCACCGGCACGAAGTCGGATGCAATCACGTCCTTGAGCACGCTGCCGGGGCCAACCGACGGAAGTTGATCGCGATCGCCGACCAGCAGCAGCGAGCAGTTCGCCGTCAGCGCGGACAGCAGGCTCGAGGCGAGCTCGACATCCATCATCGAGGCTTCATCGATGATCAGATAGTTGGTGCGGAGCGGAAATTCCTTGCCGCGGACGAAGCCGCCGCTCTCGGGGGAGTATTCGAGCAGCCGATGAATGGTCTTTGCGTCGCGGCCCGATGCCTCCTGGAGCCGGCGGGCTGCGCGCCCGGTCGGCGCGGCAAGCGTCGGCTTCAAACCGACCTCGGCCAGCGCAGCCAGCAGCGAGCGCAGCAGGGTCGTCTTGCCGGTGCCGGGACCGCCGGTGATAACGGTGACGCGGCTGGCCAGGGCGCATCGGAGCGCGCTCTTTTGTTCGGGCGACAGTTCGAGTTCAGAGCTTCGCACGGCCGCATCCAGGGCGCGCTGGATCAGATCCTTGTTCATCGCGCGGCCTGCGTTTAATTCCGCGATTCGCCGCGCGACGTTCACTTCGGCCTCGTGCAGGCGTGCGAGATAGACGGCAGTGTGATCGTCCGCCTGTTCGACAACCACCTCGCCGCCGGCCGCGAGCTCATTGACGGCCTCGCGCGCCAGCTCGGGCTCCATCTCGAGCGCGCTGCGGAACTGGCCTTCGAGATGCTCGAAGGGCGAATAGACGTGGCCCTCGTCGGACATGCGCTCGAGCAGGTACAGGACCGCGGCGCGGGCGCGCTGGATCGAGTTGCGCGGGATGCCGAGTTTCTCCGCGACGGCGTCGGCGGTGCGAAATCCGATGCCATGAATGGTGCGCGCGAGTACGTATGGATCGCGCCGTACGACCTCGAGCGCGTCCTTGCCGTAGAACTTGTGGATGCGGCGCGCGTGCGAGGCAGCCAGGCCGTGCCCGCGCAGAAAGACCGTCAGCTCGCGCAGCCCGGACGAGTCGCGCCATGCAGCCGCGATTGCCCGCGTGACCGCGGCTCCGATGCCGGGGACTTCGCGCATGCGTTCGGGAGCGTGGTCGAGCACCTCGCCGAGCGAGTCTCCGAAATGTTCGGCGATTCGCCTCGCCAGCGCGGGGCCGATGCCCTTTATTTCCGATGCGAGGTAGCGTTCGATCGCGACCGCTCCGGCGGGCCGCAGCGTTTCGAAATCCACCACGTGAAACTGATCGCCATAGACCTTGTGCTGTTCGAAGCCGCCTTGAGCGCGGATGGTCGAGCCAACTTCCAGACCGGCAAGATTGCCAACCACCGTGACGCGGCGTGAGTCGCCATGCTCGCCGGCAACGACCACGACCGCGACCGAGTAGCCGTTTTTTTCGTTAACGAACAGGACCTGATCGAGGATGCCCTCCAGGGTCTCGGCCGCATGATGCGCTTGTGCCACGCAAAGAGGATTACGCGCGGCGGGCGCCGCGTCCAGTTGATGGCGATGCGAGCGTCAACAGGCGCGGGCGAAATCAGACTTCACACTTCGATCGTTTCCCACTTGCCGGTCTGGAAGCGCCAGACCTTCACCGTCGAGCGAACGACGTAGTCGGCAAGCAAAGACCACCAAATCCAGATGATACTGCCGCCGTGGGACCAAATGAGAATCGTGAGGAAGAGCCTCATTCCGTAAAAGCCCGCCAGCGAACCGTAAAGGGGGAACCGCGAATCGCCCGCGCCGCGCAGTGCCCCGGTGATCGTCCAATCGATCGCCATCAGCGGTTGCGCGGCCGCGAGCGCGTACATGAACTGTACCGTGTAGCCGATGACCTGTTTGTCGTCGATGAAGAGCGCCGCGATCTGATGGGCGAAGACGATAAACAGCAGGCCCATAGCGGTCATCAGCACGATCGCCATCCCGGTCGATTCCCATCCGGCCTTGCGCGAGAACTTCGGGTCGCCCGCGCCGAGGCCCTGACCGACAAGAGTCGCCGAGGCGGCCGAGAATCCGAAGCCGGGCAGGAACGACAGCGCCAGGATTCGTACGCCGATGAAATATGCGGCGATTTCCTTGACGCCGTAACGCGCGACGAATCCGACATAGGCGACGAAGCCGAACTGGATCAGTAATTGTTCGATGGCGGCGGGATTGCCCACACTAAGGATTCGCCGGCCGAGGCCGAGGTCGGGCCACAGCCCCTTCCATCGGAAGTTGAGCACCATCCCGTCGATCGAGAGCGCGTAGAAGAACAAAATCCCGCCGAAGGCGATCGCGAGCAAGGTCGCCACGGCCGAGCCGTCCACGCCGAGCGCGGGAAATCCGAACTTGCCGAAGATGAGCACGTAGTTGAGAAAGATTGCGAGCACGTCGATGATACCGCCGATCCACAGCGGCGTGCGCATGTCACCGGCGCCGCGCAACGCCGCCGCGCACATCAGAAAGATTCCCTGGAACGGCTCCGACAGCATCACGACCTGCAGGTAACGCGCACCCATGTCGGCCATCTCGCCCTTGACCTGGAACAACCCCATCAGCGGACGGGCGAAAATGATTACGGGAATCGCGATGATCGTCGAAACCAATACGCCGAAAACGACGGACTGCTTGAGCACTTCCTCGGCGTTGTCCCGATCGTTCGCACCGATATAACGCGCGACCAGCGCGACAGTGCCGGTACCGACCGCCGCAATGCCGGCGCGCACCGCACCCAGGATTTGCATGGCGAGCCCGACCGCACCGACCGCGTTCGCCCCGAGCCGTCCCACCATCAGCATCGAAGAAAGACCGAGAATCGAATCGAGTCCGAACGACAGAATTACGGGCCACGCGAGCGCCCATACCTCGAAGCGGATCCGCTCGATCGGTGGCAGGGTCATCGCCCCCCTGCTCTGCGCACCGACTTCGGGAACCGACTCAAGAAACTCGGACATGATTGTGAACAGTTACGCCAGCACGAGGCGTGTTAGTCAATGGACTGCGCGCGGCGGCGGCCGGCAAGCGCGAGCAGAGGAAGATCGTGCGCGCGCGCAAAATCCGCTATATCTCGCGCAGGGGCGGACAAGGAAATCCTGATGACCGAAGCCGGGTCTGCGACAATCGAATCGTTGTCAGGCGATAGGCCGTCGCGCCGGCCGCTTGAAATTTTCGCGGCGATCTTCGTAGTCGCCGGATTGATCTACTCGTCTCATCTTGGCGCCAACGCGCTCGGCGCGAGCGAGGCCTACAGCGCTTGGGCGGCGGCAAAGCCGGGAGTCGGCGCGATCGTTCGGACGCCGGTGCTGCACGATCCCGGCAAGCAGGTCTTTTACTACGTCGTGCTGCATTACTACACGCAGATATTCGGGCTGAGTGAAATTTCGCTGCGCTCGATGTCGGTGATCTTTTCGCTGGTGACGCTCGCACTGGTGTTCGCGCTCGGCTGCGAAATGTTCGACGAGGGCACGGCGCTCGCCGCGGCCGCGATGTGGGCATTCAACCCGCTCGCGGTGGTGTTCGCGCACACGGCGCGAATGTACCCGATGCTCATCGCGATCGCGCTCGCGCATCTGCTGACGCTGCTGCGAGTACGGTCCCGACCCGGCATCATCGGCGGCATCGGCTGCGGAATATTGGGCGCCGCGATGCCTTACACGCACCTGGCCGGGCTCCTGATTCTCGGTGCGGAAGCCGCGATCCTGCTGCGCGATCTCGCGCGCGGCAGACGCGATACGATCGCGTGGCTGGCGATAGCGCTCGCGATTGTCCTGTTCCTTCCCTACCTGCCCGTCGCGATTGGACAAAGTCAGCAAATGATTTATGGGCATTGGTTGGACTATCTGGGGCCGCCCTACAACTACCCGCTGGCGGCCAAACTGGCGGCAGGGCTGGTCGCGGCTGGAGTGACATGCTGGCTGGTATTGGGCCGCACAGTGGAACGCGACGGCAACGAACCGATTCGAGTGCTCGCGGCGTGGATCGGACTGCCGGCGCTGGCATTCATCGTCGGGTCGGTGATCCTGCATCCGATGTTCAATCCGCGCTACCTTTCGCCGGGGATCGCGGCGTCGCCGTTGTTGATTGCCGCGGTCATCGGCGCGTGGAGCGCCAAGTGGCGCAATCTGCTGGCGGCAGGCTTCGTGCTGGCATGCTTGATCATGCTCCCGTTTGCACGGTCCAAGCCGCCGCCGTGGCGGGATCTGGCCGGGCAAGTCGCCGGCGGCGGCGCGTCGGAACCGGTCTTCTTTGAATCGGGGTTCGTTTCGAACGCAAACACGGCGAACGTTTCCAACGCCGGATTTCCATTTGGCTATTACTCAGTTCCATTCGATTACTACTTTCGCGGCGCCAATCCGCGAATAGCTATTCCGGGATTTGATGCTGCGGCCGCGCGAATGACTATTGAGGAGCGGGTTTCATCGGCCGGCGGTGGATGGCTGGTCAGTTGGAAGGATAGCAACGCGGTCAAGTCCGAACTCCCCGACCCAAAGCGCTTCACAGTGGTCGAGAAATTCCGCGGCGACCATCTCACGTTCTACCGGATCACGCCGTCCGCGCGCGACAACGGAGCGCGGCCTTGACACTGGCCCCCCGTGCCAACGGGTGGACAGGATGAGGCAAGAATCACCTGCGCGGTGGGCGCCCGTTGCGACGGGGACGCGTTTTGTCGCGGCGGCGACGGCGCAGGGTTAAGGCTGCGCGACGGGGGCGCAAGGTAAATCGCGAGATACGCGCGAGCCGCGTCTCTCGCTCTCGGCCATGGGAGCAGGGGTGAGCAGGGCTGAGCCCTGCACCCAGTAT
>VFSW01009896.1_pt1 | contig 13581 bp, 21 predicted proteins | sample 5358111 | NCBI WGS metagenome assembly VFSW01 (sample SAMN11554181, study PRJNA540505) | mine drainage metagenome | isolation source: sediment from site ElyBrook_90M | place: USA: Ely Copper Mine, Vershire, VT | collected 2017 | reverse complement strand
TATCGAATGGCAGACGAAACATGGGCTGGCGGGAGAGATGGGATGGGTAGGCTGTCTCGACTGGGAAGGAGAGGTTCACCAGTGGAGACTCGATTCCCGTCAATCGCTGAAGGAGTTTGCGGACCTCCTCTCCCAGCACAACATCATGACGGGGTACAACACCACCAACTACGACTGGCCCATCCTACAGAGGCTGGCGGCGGAAAATGGGGTCCTTCTACCGAACACCTTCCTTCACTATGATGTGGTTCACTCGGTCTTTGCGGACCAGACCCTTCACGGAATCAAGAGCCGGGGGCTGAAGTCGGTCCTCAAGTGGTTCGGGCAGTCGGCGACCGAAATCGACACCCGCAACACCATGAACTATCCCGAGAAGGAACTGCTCGAATACAATGCGAGTGACCTACGAGGGACCAAGTTCCTATTCGACATCTACTTCCCACGAATCCTCGCCATTGCCGAGATGGCTGGGCTCCCGGTGGCGACCGCGGTGGAGGGCGAGCGGTACTCCAGTACTCTCTCGGCCATTGCCGCCGCCCGAGGCCTCTTCAAGAAGGGGTTTGTGAGTGATGGAACCAATCTGGAGCGCCACCCTGAACTATCAGGATTCAAGGCTCAAGGCGCGTTCGTCTCGATGGTGGAGTCGATGAAAGGTCTTCACGGAGCGACTGGAAAGGCGGACGTGCGTGCACTATACCCGAGTATCATCGTGAATCTCAATCTGGGTCCAGATACCACTTACATAGCTCGAATCGAACCCATGAGGGACCTGCACCCGTTTTCGGTACGGCGCGACGGGTCGCTGATTTACTACCGGGTTCCGGATGTCAATATCGGAGCTATGGTGACGATTGTAGTGGAGCAGAGTGAAAGTTCTATCCTTCGGGAGTATCTTCTTGAGTTGGGAAGGATACGCGAAGAAATCAAGATTCGCCTGAAGGGTCTTACTGAAGGAGAGCGCCAGCGGTCGCCTTGGCATGCAAGAGAGAATGGGGTGAAGGTTCTTCGGAACGCTCTCTATGGCTACCAGCTTCAGAAGAAATCATATTTCTCAGACCTTGCGACCGGGATTCTCGTAACGGCAGTCGGGCGACTTTTTGTTCAGTCTCTCAATGAGCACATAGAACAGAAGTTTCTGGGTTCGACCATCGAGATTGATACCGACGGGATTTACTTCGAGGTAACCGATGCTGCGTAGTCACTACAACGACCTCGACCCAGAATTTAAGGAGGCGGTGGCTGCTGAGTATCTATCAGGAACTAGTGGAAGAAGACTGCAGATAGGTACCGGAATCACTCATTGGATATTCGCCCGTATCCTTGAAGATTTTGAGATTCAGAGACGGAATGAGTGTAAGTTTGCGAAGGGAAGAACTTACACACAAATCATGGGTAGCATCGAGGCCGCAACTGCTCTGACTGAATACAACCGTCGTAAGTGGAGTGGGAAGAATAATCCGGGGCATGCAAGAAAAGGGCTTACGTTGAGAGAAGCATGGGGCGAGAAGGCCTATCATAGGTCTTATCGAAAGAAGAAAGCGTACATGCTGGCTCATCCGGAGATAAGCGCTAAGGCTCTTCGAGCAGCTCATACCTCTCCAAGAAATCATAGTACTGAATGGCGTCGCAAGGTATCATTGGCGAATCGAGGAAGACCAGTTACATGGGTCAAGAATCATACAACCTTTTTCTCGGAGCGATTGGGTCACACAGTTCGTTCGACCTATGAAGAGACTTACCTGTTACGATTGAAACGCCAAGGAATCAGTTACGAATATGAATCAGTGAGCTTCAAGTTCACTAACCATGATGTTGGGAATTGGACTCCGGACGCTTTGGTTCACTTTCCTGATGGAGATTGTTACGTCGAAATCAAGAACGATTGGAATGTGAACTGGCCGACTTTTCAGAAGAAGCTCAAAGCATTTCGCGCTGAGTATCCCCACTTGAAAGTGAGAGTGGTCGTGAGCCATGATGGGAAGGAGTTCTATGACTGGAACCTTTGAGGACGTCGAGAGAGCGGTCAAGGAGTTCATTACTGACTGGGGTCAGAAGACCTTGGGAGCCAGCGAACCTTTTGTGATTGAGTTCACTAGATTCAAGGCTTCCTACTTCGCGGCGGCCAAGAACTACATCCTCCTCGACTCGAAGGGGAACATCATCCGTCATGGCTCGGGTCTGAAGGGTTCCCACCGACCGAATCTGGAGGACATCGTCATCGATGAGGTGGCGAAGAAGCTCCTTTCCGGGGAAGAGGTAGTGACCCAGCCCTACTACGACCTGAAGCGCTATCTCCGAGAGGACTTCTTGATGCGCCGTGCGCTCGGGATGTCCATTGAGGAATACGACCACAACACCGTCGAGAAACAGATAGCGGAACAACTACTCTATCGGGGAGAATCAGTGGAGGTCGGTCAGATTCTCGAATATTACCAGTCCAAGTCCGGGGCTCGGGCCTTCTTGGCCGAGGACCACGAAGACCTTCCGCCCGGTCAAATCCTGAAGGATTTGGACCAGAGTTACTACACTCGACGACTCGACCGCATCTTCACGACGCTGGGACTCAAGGAGCGTAGGTTCACCCTCGACTTCGCAGCGAAGAGGGCAGCAGAGAAGGAAGTAGCGGCTTTTCTTCGAGGAAAGTTCGATACCTGTCCTCGTTGTAAGGGTCTGGGGTGGGTCTGGGAAGGTAAGGGAAAGGTGACTATCATGGACTGTAACTGTGATGATGGGAAGATACTGGTGGTCTCATGAGATTCGACCTTATCACTGAAGTGACCTTGGTCCCCAAGGACGAGCGGCTACCTCTCCGGGGGTTCGAGGGAAATGCCTCCCTGAAGGAAGCAATGGACCGGCTGAGGTTCCACTATCCCAACCGCCACATCGAGATTCATTTCCCTCATAGGAAACCGGGGTGTGAAAGTCTCTGATGAACTTCGAGGCAGTGGCCCTACTGGCCGGAAGCAAGAATGTCACTCTTTCGGATGTCGATTGGCTATACGGTCGGAGGGCTCGCCGACTGGTTGCTCGACTCCGAAGTCTCCCCGAGTGGGAGAGACTCCGTCCCACCCCGGAACTCGCCGAGAGGGAGTGGAACAGGATGGTCCGCAAGGATAACGAAGTGAGAAAAATGCAGAGGAAGAAGCAGCGACTACAGACGAGGCTCCCATGATGAGCGACTACGGAGTGGAGTACGACGACGCCTACGCCCAAGAGAGGTCTCGACTCGTTAGAGAAAAGGCGAAGCAGGACGCTCAACGGTACTTCGAGCAGAAGGAGCGAGAGAGGCTATACCATACCTTCACGACGCCCAGCAAGAACACATCCGCCAAGGTGGTCTGTCTCTTGAGCGGAGGATTGGATTCGACGGTACTGCTTGGAATGACCCAAGATTCGGGTTACGAGCCTATCGCTCTTTCCATCATCTACGGTCAGCGTCACGTGAGGGAGATTCAAGCAGCCCGAGAGGTCGCTCGCTTCTACAAGGTCCCACACCACATCGTGGATTTGGGGGATTCCTTGAAGCCGGTGTTGAAAGGGTCTGCCTTGACCGATGACATCGAGGTCCCGGAAGGCCACTACGCAGCGGACAACATGCGCATCACGGTCGTCCCGAACCGAAATGCCATCCTTCTCTCGATTGCGACCGCGTTGGCGGTCTCTCAGGGAGCAGGAGCGGTGCGGTTCGGGGCTCACGCTGGTGACCACTGTCTTCCCGGTTCAACCATTATCTGGACTCAGCGAGGTCCAGTACCAATCTCGGAGGTCGAGACGTCGGATTCAGTCGCTTCTTTTTGGAACGGCAGGATGGTATGGCGCCGGGTAATTCAGAAAGTCCGTCGCGGTCATCCATCGGTCGTGAAGACCATCAAGACTGGAGCAGGAGAACTCCGCTGTACCAGTGAGCATAAGGTCGCCGTAGTCGTTAGGTCGAACTTCACTCAGCATCAGGGGTGGCAGAAGACCTTGACGTGGAAGCGGGCAGGCGATGTCGTTCAGGGAGACTTTATGCTACTACCAGCAGGACGTCTTCCCATTTCAAGACAATCATCTCCGACCGTGGACCTTTCGACCAAGCTGAGTGGTGTAGGCAATATAAAGGTCACATCAGGTCAACTACGAGCCGGGAATGGAAATCGGGTCAATCGGTTCGTGAGCTTTGATGACTACGCTCGGTTGGTCAGTTGGTTCGTAACGGAGGGCAATGGGGCCAATGGGAACGTCTCTGGTACTGCGACGCCCAATCGGTTCGGGGTCAACATTGCTCAGTCAGAACGAGTAAATCCCGAGAACTTGAGAGAGATTGTCGAGACTGCTAAGAAATGGGGATTCAACCCATCCATCTATCGAACGAAGAGAGGAGATGCGTCAGTCTGGTTTTCGGGAGCTTCTGGAGCATTTTTGCGGAGCTTGGGAACTAACTCGTACGAGAAACTCCTTCCGGATGACCTACTGGTCGCTTCGGATGAGGAGTCGGAACGCATCTTGGCTACGCTGATTCGGGGAGATGGCTACGTTGGTCGGAAAGGTCGTCTTCAATACATCAGCACGAGTAGAAGGCTTCTTCAGCAAGTTGCCTACCTCGGAGGTCGGCTGGGTTACCGACCATCTCTTCGACGGATGTATGCGGAGGGATGCTTCAACCTCGATTTGAGCCCACGAAACGCTCTGCGGCCAAATCAAGACCGTTTCAATGAAGCGGGAATGACGGAAGTGACGCAGGTCACTGAGCTGTCGAATGAAGAAGCGGTCTATGACATCGGAGTAGAGCAGACTCACTGCTACTTCGCTGGGGACGTAGTACCTCATTTGGTCTCGAACAGCATCTATCCGGACTGCAGAGAGGACTTCGTGATTCCCTTCTCGCGGGCGATGCAGATGGGGAACGAACCTCCGGTCATCGTCGAGGGTCCCTTCCTTCACGTCTCGAAGACCGACATCGTCCGGACGGGATACGACCTCGGGGCCCCGTTCCACTTGACGTGGTCGTGCTACAAGGGAGGAGAGAAGCACTGTTCCAAGTGCGGCACCTGCGTTGAGCGTCGAGAAGCGTTCTCTCTCGCAGGAGTCACGGACCCCACGGAGTACGAGGCTTCAGCATGAGTGACCCCGACCCGCTCCCTCCGCCCATGTATTCCCCGGAGGTTCGGCTTCGGGATTTCGTGGAGAACCGCAAGTTCGTCCCAAGGGAACCCCGACCTCCTTCCGGGTGGTATGTGGCCTCGAAGCTCGGAGTCTGTATCAGGGCCAACTACTACCGCTACGTCGAAAGACTTCCCGAACCACAGGACCCGAAGTTCGTCACGGAACGGGCTCCGGTCGGCAAAGCATGGGAGCGCATCGTGCTGGACTGGTTCCAGACCGCCGGTCTTCTCAAATCGTCCACGGACGAACAGGTCCCGATTCAAGACCCGGAACTGAGACTGAGAGGAATCATCGATGCGGTCATCGAAGATGAAGGAGTGATGGTTCCGTTGGAGGTCAAATCCATCGACGGAGTCAATGGGAATGGCTACAGCATTTGGCGCTCCCGTCCGAAACCCGATGCCTATCTACAGCTTCAGGCCTACATGCTGATGAGGCGGGTCGGTCACGGCTATCTGGCCTATTCCTCGACCCAAGACATCGGAGACTGGTGGATGTGGCGGGTCGAGAGAGATGTAGCGACTCAAGAATGGATTCGGAATCGTCTCTCCACGCTGGAGGTGTACCGGGGGCTCGAGTATCCTCCGCCGAGACCGGTCAAGAGTCCTTCGGAGTGGAAGCAATGCTCATGGTGTCCATTCCGAAAGCCCTGCTGGGAGGCCAAGCAATGAGCGGCTCTCAAACGAAAGAAGGTCTGTTGGCGAAGCTGGAAGTTCTTCAACGGGACGCAGAAACAGCCGCGGTAAGGGGAGATTTGGAGTTGGCCACTCGTCTTCGCTACGGAGATATTCCGGACCTTCAGAGAGACATAGAGCATTGGTCAAAGGCTCATCCCGAAGTCGAGAAGCGCCTCGGCGAACTCAAGGTCATCGAGTCCTACCTCGACACCATCTGGCCGAAGTGGCGCTCCGACCCCGAGATGGAAGATACACCTCGTCGAGTGCTCGATGGATGGAAGGAACTTCTCTCTGGGGATGGGGATTACGACGACTGGACCACCTTCGACACCATCTACACGGGCATCATCGCTCGGGTCGGGATTCCGGTGAATGCGGTCTGCGCCCACCACCTCTTGAGCTACATCGGGACCATCGACTTTGCCTATATTCCCGATGGGAAGAAGTTGGGCATCTCCAAGATTATTCGATGGGCCCAGCACCGCTGTCGGATTCCCTCTTCTCAAGAGGAGTTGACCGAGCATCTGGTGAATGAGTTCATGACGAAGGTCAAGCCCAAGGGCGTCGTCCTTCGATTCAAGGCCTACCACCTCTGCGAAGCGACCCGAGGAGTTCGTGTGGCAGGAGTCGGAACCCTCACCGAGTCGGTCCGGGGAGTCTTCATGGAGGAGCCCGCAGCACGGGAGGAAGCAATGGAGTTGTTCCGAGTGGGACGAAACAAGGAGGACTGATGGCGACTCCATTTCTCCATTCGGGACCGTTGGTAGTCTGCCCAGCTTGTCGCGAAGCCACCCCTACGCTGTTGACGAGGGACACTCACCTCTGTGCGGTGTGCGGCACTCCCAAATGGGACCAAGAGGGAGCGATTCGTCTGGCTCAGATTGCGATGGAAGACCAAGTGAGGGCGATGTTCCCATGAGCGGATACTTGGAATACATTCCTGTGAGCGAAATCCCGAGACGAATCACGATGAACCCTACCGACTCTGAGGGGTTCACCGATGCTTGGGGTCACTCGCTTTCATGGTGGCGGAAGGACTCGCCCTTCTTTCATCCGTGGATGCTGGTGTCACCGCAGGAAAGCTGGAGGAAGGACCCGAGGAAGTTCTTCCGCGTCAATCGAGACGACATGAAACTCTTCTTCGACTCGGGCGGGTTCATGGTGGGAATCTCGAAGTTCCCGGGGATGACTCCCGGACTTTTCGAGCCTATCGGTTCGCTGGCTCATGGAGGAGTGAGCGCAGCCATCGATGTGGTGCGATGGTACGATGCCAACGCTAGGAAGGGAGACGCCTGCATGATTCTCGACGCCCCAGCATGGGAGATTGACCCGAAGGTCTATGCGGCAACGAAGAATCCGCTTTCAGCTCTCCGATTCGGTTCAACCGATGAGTATGAGCGGGCGCTCACCAAGACCATCAAGAACGCAGAAAAGATGCTGGAGATTCGGAAGGGGGACTACGACCTCTTCGGGGTCGTCCACGGACCCGAGCCTCGACTCATCGACCGTTGGTATCATCGGCTCTCCCGGGTCGGAGACTTCGATGGATGGTCGTTTGTGGCTAAGGTCAATCCGGCTCTCTACGTCACCGCGCTGGTGATGGCTCATGCTTACACTCCTCGGAAGCCGGTTCACTACCTCGGTCACGGAGGAGCGATGATGTTCACCCTCGCCGCCTATCTCGCGGCCAAGACCAACAACCGCATTACGACCGATTCATCGACGGCCACTCGAAACTCATCGGCATATCTTTGGAACATCCCCGGAACCCTTCGAGGGCTCTTCATCGGAGGAGCAGGACTGAAACAGCGGGATGGCACTCAAGGGCCTCAACGTCCGGTTAAGTGGCCCGAGATTCCCTGTGATTGTCCAGTCTGTCGATGGATGGGACCGGAAGACTATCGGTCGGACATCTATGAGGCCAAGACCTTCATTCTACTCCACAATCTCTACCAGATGGTTCAGTTTACCAAGGTGACGAACGCTCTCAAGAACGACCGAGAGGCGCTGGAGACCGTCGCCCCCAAGGACATCGGACCTCTTCTCGACGCCATCGACTACTACCTCGACCATGGCATCGAGGCATTCCTGCGAAAAGCCGGAGACAAGACCAACGAAAAGAATCCCTTCTCATGGCTCGGGAAGAACTACCAAAAGGGCCAGACCGTTCTCGCGGACCACGACCCGGAATACCTCGGGCGTTGTGAGATGTGCCTCAAGACCGATGCCGACAGGCGCTACGAGAAATTGAAGGTCTGTAACGACTGCTTCGACAAGCTCTCGATGAAAAAATGAAGCTCGAACTCTTTCCCTCATTGGACCCCTCCTTCTTGAGCTACGCTGATGCGAAGACCTCTCTCGGTCAGACCCTATCGTGGTGGCGCTCGACCGACTTCTTCCAATATCCAAGAATGTCTGCCTCGGCTCTTCTATGGGCCAAGACCCAATTCCTGCGTAGCAAGCTCCGAGCACCCAAGGAAGTTCGCATTTCCTACGAGCTGGTCGGTCAAGGATACGAACCCTTCGACCTCCTCGTGGAGAAAGCGATTCAGAACGTCGAGGACCACGACTTGATTGTGGTCCCTGCGGTGGATTCCTCCCCGGAACTCTCCGAAAAGCAATTCTTCAAGGTCCCGGACGCTGTCGGCTCGGTTCTCGCTCCCATCATGGGGTCGGAGCTATCGGAGATGGAGAAATGGGTCGGACAGGCTCAGTTCCTCGATGGCTTCCATTTCTCGGCTGGTGGCGACCTTCCAGCCATTGTCGGGGCGTTCATCCTTCAGCGAGAGTTCTTCCCGAAGAAGCGACTTCATCTGCGTGGGGTATCGGGAGAGAAGGCCTTCCAGCTGGTCGGGGCCCTCTCATCTCAAGCGGAAGGTCCGGTCTCGGTGGAGACCAGCACGCATCTCGCGGGAGTCACGGCGGGTATCTACTTCCGACCCAACTCCGTGAAAGGGATGGCCCGACTCCTGAAGGGAACGGAACTCGACTCGATTCCCTGTGACTGTCCAGTCTGTTCGATGACGTTGGAGTTTGGGGCTCTGTCCGACAAGGTTCCATCCCGAACCGTTCCGGTCACTCTTCACAATCTCTACCAAGTGATTCGCTACTCTCGACTCTACGAGAATCTGTATCCGATTTACGTTCAGGCTGTCGCCGAGAGTCTTCAGAAATCCGGGGTCTCCTCGATGTCGGGGTTCATGCCCGAGGTCCTGCGGGTCCTCGAAGGATGGGACTTCTACCGGGAACATGGCTGGGCGGTGGTGAGGGAACGGCCATTGACCCTGATGGGAGCCTTGGACCCGGGTCAGAAGCTCCTCTTCCAAACACCTCAGTCCCCGCCGCCCGAGCCATGTCTTGTCTGTGGAGAAAGTGAGGGTCGCTATCCTTTCAACTCGGTCATTGGAGAGGGACTCATTTGCGAAAGCTGTAGGCGTTTCTATGAGGAAGCTCAGCGGGTGGTGAAGTCATGAGTCGTAGAGAGGACCAAGCGAATTGGCTTCGAGAACTCTTTGCCTTGGGACCCCTGATACGACAAGGGGTCCAGCAGACCTTCTTCATGGCCCGTAATCGACTCCCCGGTCCGGCCATGAACCGCCCGGGAGCGTGGGTGCGCTCCGACATCTGGGACTGGAGCAATGTGCGACCGGATTTCCGGTCCGTGCTGTGGAACGAAATCCTTTGGGACTTCGACCATCACAACTGGAGATACAATTGGAGCGTTGGACTGAAGCTCGACCGTTACCTCAACGATTATGGAATCCCTCACTTCTGGTTTGCCTCGGCAGGGAAGGGTCTCCATTGCTCGGTCTTCATGGATGCTCATGGAGAACAGGTCCGATTGGGCTGGCGTCACATTCGCTCTTCCCTCTGGAACCGAATCTGTCGCGAGGCGGGAGTCTCTTCTGACCCGAGCAAGGTCCATTGGAACGATTCCACGATGGGCTCTCTTGTTCGGGCCGAGGGAGGTATCCGCTTCATGCATCCCACTACCCTCGAATCGTGGAACGAGAGGTTCCCCGATGGGATGTTACCACTGTATAAGCACTGGCTCGACCGACCTCCCCCCGAGAAGCCGCTCATCAGTCGCCCCGGCGCCGTGGAGTATCCCGGTCGGCCAAGGCTGTGGTCGGTTCCTCTCGAATGGCTACCCGAACCGGAACCACAGGTCCAGTTTACCGCACGGGAACCGGGACAGACCGTAGCTCCTCTCATCCGCAAGTTGACGCAGGCTATGCTCGAAGGATACAACATGCCCGACTACGGACGCTTCGCGGTCGGGGCCTATCTCCTGAGAGCCGGATGGAGTGTCGGAGAGGTAACTGAGGTCTATCGGAATACCCCGAACTTCAACGAACATATCACGGTCAGCCGACTGGAACAGCTGCAACACAACTTGGAGAATCTGAACATCCCCGGGCGGAAAGCCATCTTGGAGCGGTTGAAGGGATTGGTACCGGGGCTGGAGGAGCCATGACGACTCTGCTGACCAATGAGCTATACGGTCCGGTCGAACAAGGCGAGGGCCCTGCTCTCGGTCAGCGCTGTCTTTTCCTCCGCACCGCCAACTGTAATCTCCGCTGCTCCTTTTGTTTTCCGGGGAATACGTTGGTGAGTGCAGAGAAGGGTCGGATTCGCATCAAGGACTTAAGAGTCGGTGACCGGGTCTGGTCGTACGATACCCACCGAACAAAAGTGGTGCTGACAGAAGTATCTCAGCTGGTTCGGAGAGAAGTTCCCGGGGAGGAGATGGTCAAAGTTACATTCGTGAATGGGAAGGCAGTTATTGCTACCAAGGACCATCCATTCTTTGTGAGTGGGCAGTGGATAGAAGCTCAGAGGTTGCAGTCCGGTGATGAAGTGTACCACCTTCCTGAAGCATTCTATATGCATCTTCATATGGATGGCAAACAAAATCCGATTCACCTTTTGGATAAGGCAATTTTAATGGAGCGAGGTCGGCGAGTTCGCACAGGAAAGAAGGTCACTGAGTTTGCCATGAATGGCGTCAAAGTAAGCTCAGTCGTATCATTGACCCCTCATCAACTTGCTCGGTTGGGGTCAGGTTGGAGAGGAAAGGGCGGCTCGAATCAAAAGGTGTCAGTGTTCAATCTGACGACCAAAGCGCAGAGAAACTTCTTTGTCGGGGAGCAAGGTCTCTTGGTACACAACTGCGATACCAAGTATGCCTTGGATTGGTCCATCTACGACCGCTCGGTCGAGGAGCGCCGACTTTCTCTCGAAGAAGTAAGAGCCCAGCTTCGACTCCTCGCAGTCCAGTCGAATACTTGGCTGACCATTCTGAGCGGAGGAGAACCCTGCCTTCAGTCGCTGGCTCTCTACGAACTGATGACCGATATGCCCGAGATGACCTTCGACCTCGAAACCGCTGGGACCATCTGGCCCGGGGACCCGATGATGGCTCGACTCCGCAACGTCGTGGTCTCTCCCAAGCTCCTCTCCAGCGGTAACGAGAATCGTCGCCCCATTCGCATCCCGATTCTCCGACGGTTCGCTGAATGGCCCAAGACGGCCTTCAAGTTCGTCATCGGTGATGAATACGACATCGAGGAGGCGATGGACCTTCTTATGATTCTTCACCGACAGCCGAAAGATAACGTCTGGTTCATGCCGTTGGGGGCCACCCCAGAACAATTGAGGGAGAACTCTCCGAAGGTCCAGCGATGGGCGGACCAGAACGGAGCCCGATACACTCCTCGACGTCACGTCGAGCTATACGGAGCGAGGCGGGGCATATGAATGGGTTCGAGATTCGGAACACCGCTTTTGGAGCAGTCCCGGTCAACTTGAACGGACCGGACTGGTGGAGAACGTGCGAGGTCTGCCATCGGATATTCTTGACTCGAAGTCAGCTCAAGAGGCACGAAAAAGCCCGACGCCAACAGGGACGTTGTACCAAATCACCGACGGATAAGTGACTATAAATAATGGGAAAACAGATGGAGAAACTGATGACGCCCCGCAAGGAGTCACTACGACGTGAAACTGACACTCCTTCCCCGACTCAACAAGGGTTCCTTGCTGGGCGTCATCAGGAACAGGAGGGGTTCCGGGGACAAGGAGCCCTCCCGGAGCGGGGGAGAGTCACCTCTCCCCTGCTTCGTTACGCCCTGTGGCCGAGACTTCCCGAGGTGGACCTATGAGCTTCGACCACCGCATTCCCATAGACCGAGAGGACTTCGAGATACTGGTAGGTGGAGGTATCAGGGACGCCCCACGCGGGACTAGGGTCGCCATCAGGGTGCGTATCGATGGAAAGGAAGTCGCCTTCTACCTCACCGATACAGAGTTGCTTCAGCTGATGGAATCACTCAACGAGCTACAGGAGAACGCAATTTCGTTCTATCTGTCCTCACTCGGGAGAGATGCGCAGGGTGAGAGACTGCCAATGAGTGACGAAGGTCACGAGGACATCGTTAGTCGAGTCCGGGAGAGGTTCGATGTGTCGTGATTGTCTTGCTCGTGACCGATGCTCCTGTGGCTGTGAGAGACTTACTCTGCCCAAGGCCTTCATCCCCCCGAGGGGAGCCAAGCTCTGTCGGTCCTGCTCTCATTACGTCCGACATCTACCCAAGACCGTGGGCGAGTTTCTGGACAGGATGAAGCGATGACCGACCTGGGCGGCGTTCTGGTCGGATACGTGCCTGTTCATGACCATCGCGCCGTGAAGACATACGAAGTCTCCCCCGACATCCTTCAGTGGTTGATGGACGCGTGGCGACTATTCACCCATCGCAGATTTCACTTCAGTTCGGGGAGCACGATGCTGGCGATGGGAAAGATAGGTTCGCAGAGAGTGGTCGTGTTGTACGACCGACCTCACGTTTTCGCGCGGGTCATCACCATCATCTGTCCAATCGATGAAGAGGGAAAGACGGTCTATCGGCTGTCGAGTCGGACGTCTTCGATGGGAGACGACCCATGATTTGTCTTGCCTGTAGGACTGGCTACTCCCCGACCTGCCCTCTCTGTCGGGAGCGGACGTATCGGGTGGCGCCGCTCGTCTTGGTCGCAGACAAAGACCAGTTCCCTTGGACTCTTCATCGACCCATCTGGGACTCGCCGAAAATGGAGGGGATGCATTGTGAAAACTGTGGGAAGCGCATCGCTCCCGAGATGACCATGAGAGAATTGTTCGGACCTTGTTCCGCAAAGGTGTCGATTGGGGAGAAACCGAGCCGAACGGAGGGGACCCGATGAGCGAATTCTGGGGACAATTTCACCCACCCGCACCAACAAACGCATTCCGCAAGGCCGCGAATCTCGCCGTGCTTGTTGTCTGCTTTCCGTTCTTCTTTCTCGCGAATGCCGTCATATCCCTTGGTGAGCCATGAAGGCGAAACCGAGCCGAACGGAGGGGGCCCCCATGAGCGAAGCGAGTCCTTTTCCTGTCTACCTTCCCGACACCGGAAGAATGGGAACCTGTCAGCGGTCGAGAGCGTCACATCCTGACACCGACCACCCGGGCGCGCTGGGATGCGGTTTCCCTGACTGGAAGTACTGCCCGGACCACCATACTTTCAAGGAGAAACCGAGCCGAACGGAGGGGACCCGATGAGCGACCATCCGCCTTGGGCCGGGGGAGTCGAGTGCATCGTGTGTGGTTGCATCTGTGGTTCACCATCGGCTGAGCGAGAGGTTCTGCGAGCGACAGACCACAAGTCCGTCCACGGTCACAAGAGACGGGAGCCGAAGGAACCGATCCGAACGGAGGGGGCCCCATGAGCGACCCGCCGGG
>VFSW01009895.1_pt1 | contig 13581 bp, 14 predicted proteins | sample 5358111 | NCBI WGS metagenome assembly VFSW01 (sample SAMN11554181, study PRJNA540505) | mine drainage metagenome | isolation source: sediment from site ElyBrook_90M | place: USA: Ely Copper Mine, Vershire, VT | collected 2017 | reverse complement strand
GGCACGGTGCGCATTGACTCACCGTTCAAGGGAAGCGATCCCGCACGAGTCACCGGTGCCATCGTCACATTTGAACCCCGTGCTCGAACCGCCTGGCATACCCACCCACTGGGGCAGACGTTGCTGGTGACGGCGGGCTGCGGACGCGTGCAGCGCTGGGGCGGTCCAATCGAGGAAATCCGGCCGGGCGATATCGTCTGGTTTTCGCCGGACGAAAAACACTGGCACGGCGCGGCGCCCACCACGGCCATGACTCACATCGCCATTCAAGAATCGCTCGACGGCAAAGTGGTTGAGTGGATGGAAAAGGTCAGCGACGAACAATATCAGAACTGAACATCAGTTGGCGGCAGAAATTCCAGCCCGAATTTTTTCGCAATCGCCATCCCGTGCGGGATGTGCTGTTGTTGTGGCGGAGTCAGCGCGCCGATTTCCTCGAAGAATCCCTCAAGGCCCGCCGGTGTGATGACGCACTTGAGCCGCCCGGGTGTCCGGCCGAGATAGCGGTAGGTGTGCGGTATCCCACGTGGCGCAAAAACCGTCGTGCCCTTCTGCGCGACAATCGTGTTCCCGTCAACGGTCCATTTGTATTCGCCTTCGAGGATTGGGAACGTCTCGTCCTCGCGGCGATGGGTGTGCGGCGGGCCACCTCCCGGCCCGTCGTGTGACTCGACCACGCTGAGCACGCCGCCCGTATCGCGGCCGTGGATTCGAATGGCCATGGGAATACCCAATATGTTGACCTTCTTACCTCCATCGGCGGGAGTGAGGATGGGCTTCATAGGGGAAGAGGAAACTGGATAGTTGACACACCGCGGTTCACGGAGGATTGCTTTTCCATTGGGTTCACGGACGACAACGTTTCATCTCGCCACGCCGGTTTGCAGGTTGACATTCCTCCGAACCGCACCGCGAGTGCGGCCCATCCGGTTCTTGCCGACGTCCACCACCGCCGGTCCCGTCCACCACACCATTGGCGTTGTTTCCATTTCCGAATGCCGGTAGCAGCGGTCTGTGACCGCCGGCCTCGCGGACGGCCACCATTGCCGGCGATCACTGTCCGTCGCTCGTCGAGCGACGCTAGAGGAGGGCGGTTTTGAAAACGCCAGAATTATCCGGCGCCGGAACCTCCCCGGTCATTTCGGATTGGGCTGCTCGTGGTGGGAGTAGGCAAACACACGGTCCGCGGCGGCCAGTGCGGCGGCATCATGATGCACGAGTCCGTAGTAGGTCAGGGCGAACACCACTTCGTTGTAGTTCACATTTTTCGGCTGGCCGGTGTAGGATTTCTCCTTGCCGACTCCCGTCCGCGTATTGCCCGTCACGTCCACCTCGCCGCTGGCGCGAATCTTGGTGAGTTCCCATGCCACGGCCGCAGGCAGGGCGGCTTCGAACTGGGGCAACGGCAGGTGGAGCGCGAGCACCTGACCAAAGAAGATCGAGACGACATTGTAGCTCGAATCACGGCCGCCATTCTCGATGAACACGCCGTCCTTGTCGCGCAAGGTGAGCGCATGGGCGATGAGCTTGCGCGAGGTGGCGAGGAGCGCATCGTCGTGCAGCACGAGACCGCAGGTGCCGAAGGCTTTCGCGGCGATGATGATCCGGTTCACGGCGTGGCTGCTGTTGGCGATGATGGTGTCGTAGCCGGCGGAGATGAATTCGCAGGCACGGCGGATCTTCGGCTCGAGCGGGGTGATCCGGGCGTGGAAGTGTTCCTCGTAAGGCGACTCGCGGATCACCAGGATCGCCCGCCCCAGTTCCTGCAGAAAGAAGTACGCGGTCTCGACGGCCGCCCCGTGCGGTCTGGCACTGGCGCCATTGGGCCGGATTTCGGCTTCGAAGCCGCCGTCCGGGCGCTGATGGGCGAAAGCGACATCAATGCCGCGCCACGCGTCATCGGCTGCGGCCAAGTCGCCGGCGACGACGGCGGCGATCACGGCGCGACAACTGCCGCGCTGCGGACCCGCCTCAAGCCAACTGCCGTTCCCGCGATTGCCGCCGGTGAGACCCTGGGCATCGGGTTTGTCGCCGGCGCTGAGCGCCGCCAGCCGGCCCGGCGGAAAAGACCGCAGCACGTCATATTCAAGCGGAGCAGAGCGAGCGGTTTCGGCGCCGAGGGCGGAAAGGGCGAGCAGCGCGAAGGCAGCGAAGGCGAACCGGTGTAAGGGCTTCATTTAGGCGATGGTGGAGTTTGCTTTGAACGGAGTGATTCAACCGGGCCGGCCCCGTTTCAGCAAGCGGCGTTTTCCGCGAGCCGGCCGGATTCGCTTGGTTCAAAACGCCCGATCACCCTGCGCCGATTGTCTCGCTCGCGGATATGCTTTCGCCGATTGACGAAGGATTGAACGGATTCCGCCAAGATTGAAAACCGCTTTGCCCAACGCCCGTGGCAGCCACCCCGGCCTTGAGGCGATGAAAGCGAAGGTGGAAAAGCATTTCGGTTCGCGGTAGTCTCACACCGCCATGAGCACGATTGAAAGGGCCGCCGGCTCGACGCGCTCCGCGAAGCCACCCTTCGCGCTGGGCAGATCTTGTCCGACGAACTCGGCGAACAAGGCGTCATCAGCGAACTATCACTGCCATCCCGCGCCTGCCGATTGATCCCATGATATTCCATCCGGGTTTCAACGTCGCGTTGCTGCTCGGCCTCGCCGTGCTTGACCGGACGGCAACCGATCGAAAACCCGGGCGCGAACTGATCCCGGACAATCACTTCCGCCAAGGCTTCATTCTATGGGAGCCCCGGCCTGGGCAACACGTGCCCAACGGCGAACTGAAAGGCTTTGATCCAAGCGCCAAACCCGTCTGGGGGTTGGCGCAATGGACCAGCAAGTTCCCGCTCGCCGCCGCCGCGCGCCGCGAAGCCGCCGCCGCCGTCCTGATCTGCAGCAACGCCGCCAAAACGATCACGCTCGGGAACGCGGGCACGCCGCAGGCGGATATTTCCCTGGCGGCGAATAGTGCCGTCGAATATGGCGCAACCGCCCGCAAACCCGGCGATCCCTGGGTCCACCTCCTGGTCGAGCAGGAATTCAATGCCCCGGCCTCCATCGACAAACTCAGCGCGGCGAAATTCCATCTCGAAGCGCGGCTGTTGCGTTCGCGCAACCTTCACCGGAATGATTATTCGCCGGCGGTCCATGCCGCCCAGTTCCAGGTGTTCTTTACCGTGCAGAACCGGAATCCGCAGTCGCCCGGATTTGGCGACATGCTCTGGTTCGGCATTCCGGTTTACGACAATCGCGACCGGTTTCCGAAAGCGTTCAAGTCAAAGGATTTTGGCGGCACGGCGAAGTTCATTTTCACGCCCGACGGCCGAACCTTCACGCCCGACAGCGCCCACGACGGACAATGGCTCACCATGGACAAGGATTTGTTGCCGCTGATGGGCGAAGCCCTGGAAACGGCGTGGGCCAGGGGCTTTTTGCCCGGCTCGAAAAATCCCGGCGACTATGCCATTGGCGGCATGAACATGGGCTGGGAACTACCCGGCACCTTCGAGGTGGAAATGCAGGTCCGAAATTTGAGTTTGAAAGTCACTGAAAAATGAACCGCGCCCACGCCCGCACGGCTGATCCCTTCCGCGATTCATCAACGAAGCCTTGCGGCCATGCCCGCCGATCCTTTCGATCCGACCAGCCCGGCTCTGCCCGAATGAATTCCATGAAAGTCACCCTTTCACTTCTCCCCCTCGTCGCCGCGCTCGCTTGCTCCGGCCCGCTGTTCGCCGCCGCGCCGACTTCATGCGCCGCGCGGCTCCAGCCCTTCGTGGACAAACACGAACTCGCCGGCGCGGTGGCGCTCGTCGCGGACAAGGACAAGGTGCGGTCGGTGGAGGCGGTCGGCTTCGCCGATGTGGCCGCCGGCCGGGCGATGAAGACAGACGCGATGTTTTGGATCGCCTCGCAGTCCAAGGCGATGACGGCGACGGCGGTGATGATGCTTGTGGACGAAGGGAAAATCGCGCTCGACGATCCGGTGGAGAAGTACCTGCCGGAATTCCGTGGCCAGATGGTTGTCGCGGAGAAGGACGATGACCACGAGCTGCTTCGCAAGCCGGAGCATCCCATCACCCTCCGCGAAGTGCTCAGCCACATGAGCGGGCTGCCGTTCAAATCCGCCGTCGAAGAGCCGACGCTGGACGGCCTGCCGCTGGCCGCCGCGGTTCGCAGCTATGCGGCGGCGCCCTTGCAGACCGAGCCGGGCACGCACTACCAGTACTCCAACGCCGGCATCAATACGGCGGCGCGCATTCTCGAAGTCGTGAGCGGGATGAAATACGAGGACTTCATGCAGCGGCGGTTGTTTGATCCGCTGGGGATGAAGGACACGACATTCTGGCCGAGTGCGGAACAGGTGTCGCGCATCGCGAAGTCGTATCGCCCGGATGACACAAGGACAAACCTCGTGGAATTTCCCATCACCCAACTCCTCTATCCGCTCACTGACCGGACGCGTCGTTTTCCAATGCCGGCGGGCGGCCTTTTTTCCACGGCACAGGACACCGCGCTCTTCTGCCGGATGCTGCTGAACGGCGGCGAGCTGAACGGCCGGCGCTATTTGAGCGAAGCGGCCTTCCGACAACTCACGAAGCGCCAGACACCGGAGTCGGTCAAGGACAGCTACGGTTTCGGCTTGGCCATTGGTCCCGACTGGTTCGGCCACGGCGGAGCCTACGCGACGAACATGGAAATCCACCCCGCCAAGGGACTCGCCCTCATCTGGATGGTTCAGCATGGCGGTTTCCCCGGTGACGGCGCGAAGGCGCAGGGCGTGTTCAAAAACTGGGCGCTGGAACGGTTCGGGGAATGATGAGTCTCCACCGACAAAGGGCAACGGCGGGGTGAGGGGGTTGCCCGATGAAGAACGACGCGACGAAGATACTCCCCAGCGAAGACGCGGCAAACGTCCCCCCGGCCGCCGCTGACCAAGGTGGGCGAAGCGGTGAGAAGGCGAAGAGGGCGAGACCGCTGAACATGAGACTCTGGGTTGCGATGAACGGCGACCTGAGTGCCAGCGACGACGCGCGCATAATTCCCTCTCTACCATTGGGGGAGGGTGAGATTGTTTGCGGGTGCGGCATGTGAACGCCATGAGCTGAATTCCCCGCCTGGGTGGTTTTGGCAAGGCGGGGCATTGCGGCCCTTTTCGCGCGGCGTGGCGATGGCCGGCGGATTGTACCCCAGGCTCGACAGCCCCGCGGTTTGCTGCTTCCCTCCGCCGCCCATGAAGCAGTCAATCGTCACGTTGGACATGGAAGGCGTACTCACGCCGGAGATCTGGATCGCCGTCGCCGAGCGGACGGGCATCGCGGAACTGCGCCGCACCACGCGCGACGAGCCGGATTACGACGTTCTCATGCGCTACCGGCTCGGTTTGCTGGATCGCCACGGCTTGAAGCTCTCCGACATTCAAGCCGTCATCGGCGCGCTGCGTCCGCTGGAGGGCGCGCGGGAGTTCCTCAACGAACTGCGCTCGTTTCAGCAGGTCATCATCCTGTCCGACACCTTCGAGCAATTCGCCAGCCCGCTCCTCCGCCAACTCGGCTGGCCCACGCTGCTTTGTCACCGGCTCATCGTCGAGCGCGACCGCATCACCGGCTACCAATTGCGCGTGGCGGAGCAGAAGCAGAAGGCGGTCGCCGCGCTCAAGCTGCTGAACTACCACGTCATCGCCGCCGGGGATTCCTTCAACGACACCGCCATGCTGGTCGAGGCGCACGTCGGTTGCCTCTTCCGCGCGCCGGAAAACGTCCAGCGCCAGTTCCCGCAGTTCCGGGCCGTCGAAACCTACGCCGACCTGATGGAGTTGATCAAAACCGCGACGGGGCAAGGGTAGCGGTGCGGCGCGGACCGAGCGCGGCCGCCGAGCAGGGGGAGAACAGCCAACGGCGCGTTGCCTGGGCGCGGATGCGGCGTTCGGGGGTTTCCGCCTACCGGCCGACGACTTTGACGCCCTCGTTGTCGGCGGTCAGGATTTTGACCTCCGATTCGCGCAGTTGCCGCTGCATCGCCTGGGCCACGGCGACGGCGTTTTTGAGCGTGATGCAGAGCACGGCGGGACCGGAGCCGCAGAGCCAGCCGCCGATGGCGCCGGCCTTCTCGCCCGCCCGGATGATCCGGTGGAGTTGCGGAATCAACTGCGCGCGGTACGGCTGGTGGACGCGGTCCTCCAGCAGCCCGTGCAGCGCCTCGTAGTCGCCTCCGGCAAAGGCCGCGCTGATGAGCGCGGCGCGGTTCAGGTTGTGGACCGTGTCGGCGCGGCTGAAGGTGGGCGGCACCAGTTGCCGCGCCTTGACGGTGCTGACGGTGTAACGGGGAATCAGGGTGACGAACTTCAAGCGCGGGCTGACGGCAAAACGCAGGCAGCGCACCCCGCCGTTCAAGAAGCCCGCCGCGGTGAACCCGCCAAACGTCGAAGGCGCGGCGTTGTCCGGATGGTGCTCCAACTCCGTCACCAGCTCCATGAGTTGGTGACGCTCCAGGCCGGCGCGGGTCAGGGCGTTCAGCGCCGCGACCACGCCCAACCGCACCGTGGCGCTGGAGCCCAGGCCGCGGGACATCGGCACGTCGCTCTTGAGCGTGACTTCCACGCCAAAGGCCCGCTGGCGGGCCCGCCGGAAGAACAGCCGCGCCGCCTCGGTGGCCATGGCGGTGGCGCCGTCGTGCTGGCCCGGCTGGGCGGCCGGCACGACGGTCACGGCCCGGCCGGCGGTCGGTCGCACCCGCACGGAATTGTAGAGCTTGAGGGCGACCCCAAGCGTATCGAATCCCGGACCGAGATTCGACGTGCTGGCGGGCACCCGGACCGTGGCGGAAGGCACCGACGACTTTTCCGCAATGCGTTTCTTCATGCGTTCACTTCGATTCTTCAACGACAAAACCTGAATGTGCAACCGTCAGGCGGGCGCGGTCAATCCTCCGCTTTCGTCTCGCGGCCCATCAAGGCGCGCACCGCCTCGCCGGGATCCTTGCCCGCGTAGAGCACGGCGTGGACCTCATCAATGATGGGCGTGGTGACGCCGCGCGTGCGGCCCAACTGGTGGGCCGAGCGCGCGGTGGGATAGCCTTCGGCCACCGCGACCATGCGGGCAAGGATGTCGCCAATCTTCTCCCCCCGGCCCACGCGCTCGCCGAACCCCCGGTTGCGGCTCAATTGCGAGAAGCACGTCACCATCAAATCGCCCAGGCCGCTCAAGCCGGTGAACGTGTCCGCCTGCGCGCCGCAGGCCACGCCCAGCCGGCGAATCTCCGCAATGGCGCGCGTCACCAGCGCCGCCTTGGTGTTGTCGCCGAAGCCCAGGCCGTCGCACGCACCGGCGGCGATGGCAATGACGTTCTTGAGCGCGCCGCCCAACTCGACGCCAAGGACATCGGCGCTGGTGTACACGCGGAAGGAAGAACGATGGAACAGCGCCTGCACCGTCTGGGCCGTGGCGGCGTCGGCGCTCGCGGCGACGATCGCCGTCGGCACACCGCGCGCCACTTCCAGTGCGAAGGTCGGACCGGACATGGCGGCCAGGCGGGCGTGCGGGGCGTTGGCGGCCAGGATGCCGGACATCGTCAGGCCGGTCTCATACTCGATGCCTTTCGTGACACTGACGACACACCCGCGAAAGCCGGCGAGGTGCCGGGTGACTTCGCGGAAGGCCTTCGAGACGATGGCCACCACCACCAGCTCCGCGCCGGCCAGGGCCGCGTCGGCGTCCGGCTGCACGCGGAGGTCCGGCGGCAGCGTAATGCCCGGCAGGTAGCGCTCGTTGCGGCCGGTGCGCTGGATTTGCGTCAAGGTTTCCGGAAAGAAATCCCAGAGCGTGACGGCGTGGCCGCTCTGGGCCAGCAAGCGGGCCAGCGCTGTGCCCCAGGCCCCGGCGCCGAGCACGGTGATCTTCATCGCGCCGCCTCCGGCGCCGTTTTTTTTGTGCCGAGGCGGTGCTCGGTGCCGCGGAACAGACGCTGGAGATTGGCCCGGTGTTTGTAGATGGCGAGCGCCCCCAGCGCCAACGTCACGATCCGCAGCGCCGTGTTATCCTGCGTCAGCCAGACCGCGACCGGCAGCGCGACCGCCGCGGTGACGGACGCCAGGGAAACGTAGCGGGCGACGACGAGGACCACGACCCACGAGCCCAGCGCGAGGAGCGCCGCCTGCCATGCCAGGGCGAAATAGACACCGGCGCTCGTCGCGATGCCTTTGCCGCCTTTGAAACGGAGCCAGCAGGTGAAATTGTGCCCGAGGACCACCGCGATGCCGGCGACGATCCGCTCCGCCGGCGCGTCCGTCAGCGGGATGCCAAACGCATCCAGAATCAGGTCCGTACACCAAGTGCAGGCGGCGAACCCCTTCAAGCCGTCCACCACCAGTACGGTGACGCCCGCCGGCTTGCCGAGGGCGCGAAAGACGTTCGTCGCGCCGATGTTGCCGCTGCCCACGACACGGATGTCGAGGCCCTTCGCCCGGGCGACCAAATAGCCGGTCGGCAGCGAGCCGACCAGGTAAGCCATCAGAGCGACGGCCGGATAAACAAGCCAGACCACGCGGCGAATCTAGGCCGACGCGCCGGGCGGTTTCAAGCATCGAGAGTCCTTGGGGCGCCAGTTGTCAGTTGTCAGCGGTCCGCCGCCGATGGCAGACTCCGCACCGTGGCTGCGACGGACAACACACAACGCCCCGCGGAGCGCATCCGCGTCGCCGTGATCGGCACCGGCTCGCTGGGCAAGGAACACGTCCGCCTTTATGCGGAGTTGGCGGCGGCGGGACGCGTGACCTTCGCCGGCATTCACGACGCCTCCCCGGAGGTGGCGCGCAAGCTGGCCGCGAAGTACCAGGTGCCGGTGTTCCCCTCCGCCGCCGAGGCCGCCGCCGCCAGCGACGCCCTCAACGTCGTCACGCCCACGACGGCGCATTTCGACCTCGCCCAGGCGCTGCTCCAGCACGGCAAACACGTCCTGCTGGAGAAACCGATGACCGACAACGCGGCGCAGGCGGCGGAGCTGGTCCGGCTCGCACAGCAGCATCACTGTGTGCTCCAAGTGGGCCACGTCGAGCGGTTCAATCCGGTCTTCCAGTATTTGCAGTCGGTCGCCACCGAACCGCGGTTCATCGAGACGCACCGGCTCTCGCCGTACCCGGCCCGCAGCACCGACGTCGGCGTGGTGCTCGACCTGATGATCCACGACCTGGACGTGGTGCTGGCGTTCGTGAAGGCGCCACTGGCCAGCGTGGACGCGGTGGGAATTCCGGTGCTGAGTGTCTCCGAGGACATCGCCAACGCCCGGCTCCGGTTCGCCAACGGCTGCGTGGCCAACCTCACCGCCAGCCGGGTCAGCCCGGAGCGGATGCGCAAGATCCGCGTCTTCAGCGGTGGGCCGGCGCCCAGCTACATCTCGCTCGATTACCGGGCGCAGGAAGGCTTCATCTACCGCATCGCCCGTGACGGCGAGGAGGAAAGCTCGCTGCTCCGGAAGCTGCTCGCGGCCAAGGACCGCACCGTCGTCAGCGCCTTTGCCGGCCGGCGGATCGTGCGCGAGCCGGTGCCGATCACCAAGGAGGAGCCGCTCAAACTGGAACTGCAACATTTCGTGGAGTGCGTGCGGGCCCAGCGCACGCCCGTCGTGAGCGGGGAATCGGCCAAACGGGCGCTCGACCTGGCCTTCGAGATCACCCGGCAGATCGCGGCGGCACAGTAGCGCCGTCCGTCCCGGCCGCCGTTGCCTCCGGCCTCAGCGACGGGCGGAACTGTTCGTCATGGGCACAAATTGCAGGCAGACCGGACTGCCCACCGTGAGCGTCTGCCCCGTCGGGGTCAACCGGCCGGTCGCGCCCTCCACGCGGAAAACGACGATATTCCCGGAATCCTGGTTGCACGCGAGGAGGAATCTGCCCGTCGGATCCAGGCCGAAGTACCGGGGCGTTCTTCCCAGCGTGGACTGGCGCTCGACGAACGCCAGCTTGGCTGTTCTGGGATCGGTCGCGAACACCGCAATGCTGTCGTCGCCACGGTTGGAGCCGTAAACGAACTTCCCCGAGGGATGCACCTGGATTTCGGCCGCCGTGCTCTGGCCCGCAAAACCAACGGGCAGGGTGGAGACGGACGGGAGTTCCGCCAACGCCCCGCGTCCCGGCTGCCAGCGGAAGGCCGTGATGGTGGAAGCCATTTCGCTGATCACGTAGGCGAAACGGCCGTTCGGGTGGAAGGCCAGATGGCGCGGGCCGGAGCCGGGCTTCAGCCGCGCCGCGGGCGGGTCGTTCGCGGCGAGCGCGCCGCGGCCCGCGTCGAAACGATAGACCAGCACCTGGTCCAGCCCCAGATCGCAAGCGAGCGCGAAGCGGCCCGCCGGATCCATCGTGATGAAATGGGCGTGCGGACCTTCCTGGCGCCGCGGATTCACGCTGCGGCCTTCGTGCTGAACGACGGCCGTCGCCTCGCCCAGGCGCCCATCGGCCCGGACCGGGAACACGGCCACGCTGCCGCTGCCGTAGTTGGCGACCAGCGCCCAGCGGCCGGACGGGTCGAGGCTGACGTGGCACGGCCCGTCGCCACCGGAGGGTTGCTGGTTCAGCAATTTGAGGTGGCCGGACGCGGCATCGATGGCGAACGCGCTCACCGCGCCGCTCTTCTTCCCGCCGAAGTTGCCGATTTCGTTCGCGGCGTAAAGAAAGCGGTGGTTCGGATGGCTCGTGAGGAACGTCGGATTCGGCGTCTCCGCCGCCAACTCCGGCGACGTCGCCCGGCCCGTCGCGGCGTCGAAGTCAAAGGCGTAAACCCCTTTGCTGGCCGCGCCGGTGTAAGTGCCGACATAGACGCGGTCCTCGGCTGATGGGGCGCCGACGGAGCGCCGCGGCGCCCAATGGACGGTGGCGAGGATGAGGAGCAGCGCAGGCAGGCGATTTGATTTCATAACTGGCATGGGCCGAAATCCGAATACCGGAATCCGGACCCCGAAGAAAGTCCGAAATCCCCCGGCCGGCCGCCGGCCGCCGGCCAAGAGGAGTTGACCGGAAGGGGGCGGATTTCTTACCGTGGCTCCATGAGTTCCGCCGCTGAAGAAACGTTCAAGGTGTGGGCCGAGGACAACATGGTTTACGGGCCGATCGACCTGCCCACGCTGATCCGCTGGGTCCAGGAGAACCGCGTGCTGGCGGAAACGTGGATCCACCTTCCAGCGGAGGACCGTTGGGAACAGGCCCAGGCGCTGGCGCCGTTGCGGCCGTACTTTACCAGCGCGCCCACGGCGGCCCCGGCCGCCGGTCCGCCGGCGGGGCCGGACCAGGTTTCTTCCCCAGAACTGCGGCAGTTTGATGTGTTTTCCGCCCTGGCGGACCACGAGTTGGAGCAGTTCGCGTCGTTCGGCGAATTGCAGGAAGCGGAGCCGCCGGCCCTGGTCCTGCGGCAAGGCGACCCCTGCGACGCCATTTATTTCATTCTGGCCGGCACGCTCCGGGTGCGGCTGCTCATCGGCGTGAACCGGGAGGACACCACGTTGTGCCGGATTTCCGCGGGCGAATTCTTTGGCGAAGTGGGCATGTTCCTGCAGAGCACCCGCACGGCGGACGTGATGGCCGAAACCCCCGCGCGGCTCCTGCGGGTGACGGCCAACGCCTTCCAGTTGCTGGCGAAGGAAACCCCGCACCTGGCCGCGCCGATCCTGTTCGCCATCGCCCGCACCATGGCGCGGCGGATTGCCGAGGACAATCAGCGGTTCTACCGCGAGGCCACGTCGCAGTTCCTGTGGCGCTGAGCGCGGGGCCGGGCGGGAGACGAAGTCCGGGCGGACCGCGCCGGCCCAAATCCGTTTGCGCAATGACCGCGGTTGGCTACGTTGGCGCCCAATGAAAACTTCCACCCGCGGTTGGTCCGTTTGGTTGCTCGGTTTGCTGGCCATCGGCCCGGGGCGGGGCGAGGCCCAGACCACCAACACCTTCCAGGTTGCCCAGGTCGCTGCCCGCGGGGGCGGCATCCAGCTCCAGTGGAGCAACGCGGTGGCGGGGCTGGCGTACACGGTGCAATTCCAGGACACGCTGACGGACGGCATCTGGCGGCTGGCGCCGGCGGAACAGCCCTGGCCCACGGCGTCCTCGCAGTGGCTGGACGCGCCAGCCGCGGAGAACCCGACGCGCTTCTACCGGGTGCTGGCCGTTCCCGCCGCCCAGCGCGGCCGGCTCCTTTCGGTCACGCTCTCCAACACGTTGGCGGCCGCCCAACTCGCGTTTCTGTTCCACCTGGCCGGCATCCCCATTACGCCGCAATACGCCGTGCAGCTTTACAAGGTGGATTACGAAACCATCTCGCCGTGGGGCGCCCGCACCATGGCGTCCGGCGCGCTGGCACTGCCGTTGAACCCCACCAACGCGCTGCCCCTGGTCAGCTACCAGCACGGGACCCTCACCGTAACCAACCAGGCGCCCTCCTCCATGGACCTGACCGGCGAGGTTACGGTCGGCGTCGCGTTCGCCACGACCGGGTATGCGGCCGTCGTGCCGGATTACCTGGGTCTGGGTGACTCACCGGGGTTGCATCCGTATCATCACGCCCGGTCGGAAGCCACGGCGTGCGTCGATCTGTTGCGGGCGGCCCGGACGTTTTGCGCGACCAACGGCCCGCCGCTCGACGGCAAGTTGTTTTTGTGCGGCTATTCCCAAGGCGGCCACGCCACGATGGCGCTGCTGCGGGAACTGGAGACTTACCACACCAACGAATTCACCGTCACCGCCTGCGCCCCGATGGCCGGCGCCTACGACCTGTCCGGCGTGACCGCCAACGACTTTCTGTCGGGCCGGGCGCAGCCCAACCCGTACTACTTCGCCTACCTGCTGGCGGCCTACCAGGACGTTTACCATCTCGCGCCGAGCCTGGCCGACCTGTTGCAGCCGCCCTACGACACCACGATCCCGCCACTGTTCCACGGCAACGCCGACGGCGGCCAGATCAACACCAACCTGCCGGCCGACCCGGCGCTGATCCTCCAGCCCGCCTACCTGGCCGCCTTCAAGGCCGATCCACGGCACCCGTTCCGGCTCGCGCTGCAGGACAACGACGTTTATGCGTGGACGCCGCGGGCGCCGATGCGCCTCTACCATTGCCTGGCCGACAACGACGTGCCGTTCGCCAACTCCCAGGTGGCTTACGCCAGCTTCCAGAGCCGCGGCGCGACGCAGGTGCAATTGATTGATCCCGTGCCGACGGCGGACCACACCGGTTGCGCCCTGCCCAGCCTGACGCTGGCGAAGGCGTGGTTCGATTCCCTGCGCTGAGCGGCGGGGCACCGGGCTACGCTTCCGGCTGCCGGGGCCGGAGGTGGAAGTGGTGATGATGGTGGAACAGGCGGTGGCGATACTCGAAGAGATACCAGACGATGAACACGTTGAAAGCGAGGATGCCGAAAACCGTCCAGGTGAACCGATGCACCAGTTCGAAGATCTCGATCGGGACGAAGAACGCGGATTCGCCGATGGCCAGCCAGCCGGCCCAGCTCACGCGGAACATCAGCCCCACGCCTTCCACCAGCGCGAACAGGCTGTAGAGGAACGTGCCCACCGCCGCCCACAGGACGTTGGCTTCGGTCAGCCGGCCGATGGCGG
>VFSW01009894.1_pt1 | contig 13582 bp, 8 predicted proteins | sample 5358111 | NCBI WGS metagenome assembly VFSW01 (sample SAMN11554181, study PRJNA540505) | mine drainage metagenome | isolation source: sediment from site ElyBrook_90M | place: USA: Ely Copper Mine, Vershire, VT | collected 2017 | reverse complement strand
GTACATCGCCCCCGTGTCGATGTACAGAAAGCCAAGCTTTTCGGCCAGACGCCGGGCGATGGTGCTCTTGCCGGATCCGGCCGGCCCATCGATCGCCACGACAATTCGTCTTCCCAACTCTTCATCTTAACAACGCTTCGTGCCGGCCTCGTCACCGGCGGCTGTAAACTCTTAGTGTTGGAACCCCTGAAAGCTCTCGAAAACGGCGCGACCGTGCTCACCGCCACCAGCCGCCTCGCCCGTCATTTAAAGCTGCGCTTCCACGCCCGCCAACGCGAAGCCGGCCTTTTAAGTTGGCCGTCGCCGAAGATTTTCCAATGGCAGGATTTTATCCGGCGCCTTTGGGACGCTTGGCTGCCCGCCTCCCGCATGGCGCCGTTTCTTCTCAATACGTCCCAGCAGGCGGCCGCATGGGAGCAAGTCATTCCCGCTGCCGGGGAAGACTCGCTTCTCGACGTTCCCGCCGCGGCGCTGAGGGCGGACCAGGCCTGGGCGCTCGTCGCCGATTACGACTTACCCATCCGCGACGGCCAGTTTCAAGCCCACGAAGATTGCGAGGCGTTCCTCGGATGGGCGCGGCAATACGAACAGCTCTGCAAAGATAAACGCTGGCTCGACGGCGCCCATCTACCGGCGTTTATAATGGCGAAAATCGCCGCGGGCGAAATCGAAACTCCCGCGCACGTCTTTTACACCGGCTTCGACGAACTCACTCCATTGCAGGAGATTCTGTTCCACGAAACGCTGAAAGCCAAGCCCGCCGCGACGCAAGGCTATGAAGCCGCGATCGAGCGCTTCGCGTTTCCCGACGCCGCCGCCGAAGCCGAAGCGGCTGCGCAATGGGCTCGCCAGACGATCGAACGATATCCCGGCGCCAACGTCGGCATCGTTGTTCCCGACCTTGCCGCCCGCCGCGGGATGATCGAGCGCATCGTTCGCGACGTTCTGGACCCGCGCCCGTTTTCCACTTCCGCCCCCGCGTTCCACATCTCCGCCGGCGCGCCGCGCGCCCGGACGCCCCTGGTCCACGCGGCGCTTTCCATCCTCGAACTCTGCGGCGAAAGCGTCCCCATCGAGACCGCCGGCTTTCTCCTTCGCTCGCCTTGGATCGAAGGCGCCCGCGATGAGGCTTCCGCCCGCGCGTTACTCGATGCCAAACTGCGCGGGCGCGGAAAACCCACCCTGCCGATCCGCGAGTGGATTGAAGTTTCCGATGCCTGCCCAATTTGGAAGCGCCTCCTGATCGGAGTGGAGAACCAACGCATTGGATTCGCGCCGCGCCAAAGCGCTGGAGCGTGGAGCGTGTCTTTCGCCGAAGTGCTCAAGGCCGCCGGATGGACGCGCGGATTGACGCTCGACAGCGCGTCGTACCAAACGGTGAAGGCGTGGAACGAACTGATGCGCGAGTTCGCCTCGCTCGACGTCGCGGTGAATCCGATGTCGTTTTCTTCCGCGCTCGACAAGCTCAAGCGCATGGCCGCGCGAAAGCAGTTTCAACCCGAGAACGCCGGCGAGCCGGTGCAAGTAACGGGAACGCTCGAAGCGGCCGGCGTCGATTTCGATCATATATGGGTGATGGGACTGCACGATGGGGCCTTCCCCGCGCCGTGCCGTCCGCATCCATTTCTGCCGCTATCGATGCAGAGGGGCCGCGGCCTCCCGCATTCCACGCCGCTGCGAGAACTGGAGTTCGCTCAACTTGTGCTCGGACGTTTGCAGACCGCCGCACCCCGCGTGACGCTCAGTTACCCGCTTCGGGAAGGCGACCGCGATCTGCGGCCCACGCCGCTGATCGAAGGCTCATGGGATCCGGTGGCACAGGGGAGCCAAGCCGTAAAGCGCGCGGAGATGCAAGTCATCGACGATTCCCAAGCGCCTCCGCTCTCCGGCTCCAAACCACACACCGGCGGCGCTGGCCTTTTCAAGGACATTGCGGCCTGCCCGTTCCGCGCCTTCGCCCGCCATCGCCTGCACGCCGACGGCTTGGATGAAGCGGAACTGGGTATCCGCGCCACCGACCGCGGATCTTCCGCGCACAACGCGCTCCAGCTATTTTGGGAAGAAACGAGATCGCACGCCAACCTCGTGAAACTGTCAAGCGACGAATTGGATTCGCGCATCGCCCGTTGCGCGGAGTGGGCGCTTGAAGCGCAGCGCGGCGACGTGACGCACAAGATCGAAGAGCGGCGCCTGACGAAGCTTTTGAAGGAATGGCTGGAAATCGAAAGGCTCCGCGAACCGTTCACCGTGCTGTCGGTGGAAGAAAAACGCAGCGCCGGAATCGCCGGCCTGAACGTAAATCTTCGTGCCGATCGAATCGACGAACTCGCCGGCGGACGGCGGATCCTCTTCGACTACAAGACCGGCAAGGTCGACCAGAGTTCCTGGCGGAGCGACCGCCCCACCGAGCCGCAATTGCCGCTCTATTGCGCCACCGAGCCGGAGCCGTTCACCGGCGTCGCCTTCGCACAGCTTCGCGCTAACGATTTGAAATTCGTCGGTGCGGGAGTCGACTTGCCGCAGATGGAGAATATCAAGCTCGAAACAGATCGTCTCGATACGGAGATTCAGCTTTGGCTTCGTCGTTTGGAAGACCTCGCCAAACGGTTTCAGGATGGCGACGCTCGCGTAGACCCGCTTAAGGACGCTTGCGAGTATTGCGACGTGAAGCCCCTCTGCCGCATCTACGAGCGCGGCCCGAAAGCCGAGCCGGAAGGGGATGACGATGCCGGAGATTAATCCGCCGGATTCCCCAGCGCGCAAGCGAGCCACCGATGTCGCACGCAGCTTCCTTGTTCGTGCTCCCGCCGGCTCCGGCAAAACCGAACTGCTGATCCGGCGCTATTTGGCGCTGCTCGCGCGGGTGGAAGCACCCGAGGCCATCGTCGCCATCACGTTCACCCGCAAAGCGGCGGCCGAAATGAGTGACCGCGTCCTGAAAAAATTGCGGAATCCCGATGGCGAACTTGCCCAAGCCGCGCTCGAACAAGACAGGCGCCTTGGTTGGGATCTGCTCAACAACCCCTCGCGAATGGCGATTCAAACCATCGATTCTCTCTGCACCAACATCGCCGGACGCATGCCGTGGACGGCCCGTTTGGGCGACATGCCCGACATCGCGGAAAACGCCGGAGCGCTCTACGCCGAGGCCGCGCGGGAGACGTTGCGCATGGTCACCGGCGACGGCCCCGAGGCAGACGCCGTCGCCACGCTGCTAAGCCACCTCGACAATCGGGCGGAAAAAGTAGCGCAGTTGATCGCCGCGATGCTCGGCCGCCGCGAGCAATGGATGAAAGAGGTTTTCGAATTCCGGAACGATCCCGCACGGGCGAGGGAATATCTCGAAGAATCACTGCGACTCTATGTTGAGAAGCCGCTGAAACTCGCGGCGCGTCTGTTCCCTGAACACCTCAAGGCCGAGGCGTCGCAGCTCGCCCTCCTGGAGGCATTTCCATCCGCCGACCCGGAAGACCTGCCGCGTTGGGATGTCCTTATCGGGATACTCCTGACCAAAGAATCCGACTGGCGCAAGAGCGTGAACGCGCGCCAAGGTGTTTTGCCGGGACCGCGGAAGACCCAGCTCCTCGCTCTCCTCGACGAGCTTCGAGGAAACGATCCGCTTCGCGCCGCCCTCGAGAATCTCCGGACCTTGCCGCCGCCGCAATACACCGATGCCCAATGGGGCGTGCTTGAGGCGATTCTGACGGTTCTGCCCTTGGCCGTCGGGCAGCTCTTCGCCGTCTTCCGGGAGCGCGGAGCCATCGATTTCTCGCAGCTTGGCTACGCCGCGCGGACGGCGCTTGGCGCGCTGGACAATCCGACCGATCTCGCCCTCGGTCTCGGCGAGCGCATCGAACACATTTTGGTCGACGAGTTTCAGGACACCTCCCGCGCGCAGTTCGAACTTTTGGAGTCGCTCACCACCGGCTGGTCCGAGCGCGACGGACGCACGCTGTTCCTCGTCGGCGACCCCGGGCAATCCATCTACCGCTTTCGCCAAGCTGACGTGAGTCTCTTCGAGAAGGCTCAGCGCGAGGGAGTCGGGCCGGTGAAGCTGGAGACGCTGCGGCTTACGGCCAATTTTCGCTCGGACCCGCCCCTCGTGGATTGGGTCGCCCATGCGTTCGATGGAGCGTCTGCAAAGCCATCGGACGGAAGCGTCTCGCTGTATCCCTTCCTCGAAGACGACGGCGGCGAGGAAGCGAAGAAAGTTCTCGAAATCCTCCACACGACGCCCGCCGATTCGACCGTCGCAATCCTCGCGCGGAACCGGAAACATCTGCTCTCCATCGTCAAGACTCTTCGCGAAAACCGAGAGCCGTTTCAAGCGGTGGAACTCGCGCAGCTTGACGAGAAGCCCGTGATCCAGGATTTAATGGCGCTCACCCGCGCTCTGCCCCATCTGGCGGACCGCGTCTCGTGGCTCGCCATTCTCCGCGCGCCGTGGTGCGGGCTGACGCTCGCGGATCTGGAGGCGATCGCGGACGCGGAGCCGAATTCGGCGGTGTGGGACTCAATGCGTCGGCCCGATCTTCGTCTCACAATGGATGGCGCGAACCGTTTGGCGCGCGTGGTTCCGGTGCTCGAAAAATCTCTCGGCCGCCGCGGTATGGCCGGATTGCGGCAGTTGGTGGAGGACACCTGGAGGGCGCTGGGAGGCCCGCAGTGTGTCGAGAGCGGAGCCGATCTCGAAGATGCGGCCGCCTTCTTCGACATCCTCGACAGCATTGAGGAAGGCGGGGACCTGATCGATTTCCAATTGCTTTCCGATCGCGTGGCGGCGCTCTTCGCGCAGCCCGATCCCAGCGCCGGCAGCCGTCTGCAAGTGATGACCATTCACAAAGCGAAAGGACTGGAATTCGACTGCGTGATCGTTCCAGCCCTTCATCGCGGGAGTGGAAAGTTCACGCAACCGCTGCTCTATTGGACGCGTGGGGGCGACGGCCGGTTTTTGGCAGCGCCGATTCGCGAAACAGGTGCAGACGCCGAGCCGGTCTCGAGCCTGATCGCAAAGCTTGAGAAGGACAAAGAGAATGAGGAGATTCGCCGGTTGCTATACGTCGCAACGACGAGGCCAAAGCGCGAATTACATCTGTTGGCCAACACTACGCGAACGCAAACGGGCGGGTACAAACGGGCGCGGTCCGGCACATTCTTAAGAATTTTGTGGGACGAGTTCGCGCCGCTCTTCACGAACGCGGCTGCAATGCAGAGAGCCGCTGCGGAGGCCGCGGCCGGCCTTAAGCTGCGCCGCGTTCCCGAGGGGTGGGCCGTGCCCGCGTTCCAACCGGCGGTCGAGTGGGAATCGCCATGGGCCGTGGAAGAAGCGCCGGAAATCACCTTCGATTGGGTGACCGACAAGCTTCGGCACGCCGGCACGGTGGTTCACGCCATGCTGCAGCGCATCGCGCGGGAAGGCTTGGCGCGTTGGAACCCGCCGGCCATCGCCGCTGCAACGAACGTCATTGGCAAGATGCTCGCCAACTTGGGCGTCGCGCCGGACGATGTGGCCAAATCCATCTCACGCGTGCAGCAGGCGCTGGACAGGGTCATCACCGATGAAAAGGGCCGCTGGATTCTCTCGCCACACTTCGATGCGCGCTCCGAATATGAGATCAGCGGAGTCGTGAATGGCAAATTCGTCGACGGGCGCATCGACCGGACCTTCGTCGATGAGCGCGGTACGCGGTGGATCGTCGATTACAAAACGAGCGCGCACGCCGGAGGAGGGACGGAAGCGTTCATCGACGACCAGCAACGGCGCTATGGACCGCAATTGGAACGCTACGCGAAGCTGATGGCGGTGGGCGAAACGCGGCCGGTCAAGCTCGGGTTGTATTTTCCGCTGTTGGGAGCGTGGCGCGAATGGGAAATGGAGACGGCGCGGGCAATGCGGCCGGGTGCGAGTTTCGATGGTCCTTAAGCCATGCGCCGTTCGATCTCATCGAACAGGGGATCGCAACCGGCGACGCTATCGGCGACGAAATCGGCGCCGGCGGCAAGCAGGCGTTCGCGCGCGGCCTGAAGCTTGTACTCCCGCTCCTCACGCGTGAGCGCGGCGAATTCCTCCTGCGTCAGCCCCACTTCATTGCCGGTAAGCGCGATGCCGATGGTCCACATCCCGGCGTTGCGGCCTTCGGCGATGTCGCTGGGCGTGTCGCCGATCTTGACGCAGGCCGAAAGCGGATAGACGCGCAGCTTCATGGCGTTCAAAAAGCACATGTAGGGCGCCGGTCTGCCCTCGCCCGCTTCATCGGGCACGACGGAGGCGTCGGGACGATAACCCTGCCGCGCCGCACAATCGATGACCACGTCGAGCATCGGGCGCGTGTAGCCGGTGCTCGACCCGATGCGAATTCCGCGCTCGCGGAAGCGCCCGGCGGCTTCAACCACGCCCGGAATCACGCCGGAATAATCTTCGAGACACGCCATTTGGCGCGGAATGAAATCGGCGTAGAGGCGCTGAACCGCCGCTTCATCCGGCGCCGTACCGTGCCGCTCGATCCAACGTTGGCGCACCGAGGGCAATGCGCAGGTGGCGCGAATGTGATCGAGCTTGGGCAGTCCCATGTACGTCCGCGCTTCGTCGAGCGTAAGGAGGACTCCGTGCGATTGCATCGCCTCCACGAGCGCCGCGACGGGAGCGCGGCTGCCGTAATCGACTGTTGTTCCGGCCCAATCGAGCACGATCGCTTGAATTTTCATGGCAGATCCATTTCACCGATGATCTGTTCGGCGAGGCCGAACGATAGCGTCATCCCGACGCCGCTGGTGACGACGACGATGCGCGCTCCGCCTTCGGCGTCAAGAGACAGATATTGCGCCGTCGGATGCTTTGCATAGACTCCGTGCCAGCGCTGAGCGATCGCGGCATCGGGCAGGCGGACGAAACGACGCAGATAAGTGAGGATGCATTCGTCGATCTCGGGGTTGTCGAAAACGCTCGGCTCCGCGCCATATTCATGAGAATCCCCGATCGTGATTTCGCCGTTCATCGTTTGCGAGAGCATCACGTGAATGCCCCATTGGTCATATTGCGGAAGCTCGTGGGCGATGCGTTGTTTGAGCGCGGCGAGGGTGGGGCAAATCTGGAACGTCGGATAATAGCGCAGCGACAAACCCGCGGCGAGAGCGGGTCCCAGCCGCCAGTCGCTGGGTTGCGGCGCGGTGCGCATCATCTGCAATTTACAACGCGTCAGGCCGGCTGCGCGCCAAACTTGCGGATAAAGTTCCTCGAACCGATCGCCGGCGCAGACGACGGCGCGGTCCACTTCCCACACGCCCTCGGAAGTTTCAACGCGCGGAAGATCGATCGAACGCACGAGGCAACCATAACGCAACTCGACGCCATATTTTTCGGCGAGGAAGGCCGGCAGCGCGGCGGCGACGAGGCGTGGATCAACGGTGATCTCCACGGGACTCCACAATGCTCCGGCGAGACCCTCGGAAATCAGCGCCGGGCTTTTCGCGAGAGCCTCGCCCGCGTTCAGCCAGCGGCAATCGTAGCCGCGCGAAGGACCCAGCGTGGCGAACTCCTCGCAAACCGCGGCCTCATCCGAGTGATGCGCTGCGTGCAGGGAGCCGGTGGCGAAATAAGGCAAGCCGGCGGCGTCCAGGATTTCGAGCCACAGCTCGCGGCTCCGCAGCGCCAGTTCGTGCATTGCGCCGGGCGGTTGACCGATGGGCCAGATCATGCCGAAGTTGCGCACCGAAGCGCCGCGTGCCGCGGCGTGCCGCTCGAAGAGAACCACTTTGCGCCCGCGCTTCGCCGCGGCATAGGCATGAGCCAATCCGGCAATGCCTCCGCCCACGATGGCGATGTCCGCGCGGGGCAAGAGCGAGCTTACTCCGACAGATGGGCGGTCAAAAGGGCGCGATAGGATTCAAGCGGCGCCACTTGCCAGCCAACCTTTTTCGCTTGCTCGTCCCAGGAACGCAGGCGCAGCTTGTCGGCGAGCAACGGGTCTTCCTGAAACGCCGCCACCTCGGCGTCGTTCATCGGGCCGCCTTGCAGGACGAGGGTGGCCGCGCTCGCCTCCGACAGCCTGCGGGCATAGCCGGCGTTGGTGGCGGTGAGATAGCGTTTTGCGTCGACGTGCCCGCGGACCAGTTCGGCGACGAGCGGCGAGAAACCGCGTTCCAGCAAATACTCGGCGCCGATGTCGTCGTGGTTGATGACGCCGATTTGCTCGTGTTTGCGCGCCCCTTCGGCTTCGAGCAAGTGGCCGATGTCGTGCAGCAACGCGGCGATCACCATGTCGTCCAGGCTGCCGGAATCGCGCGCGAGCTGGGCGCTTTGCAGGGCGTGTTCGAGCTGGGTGACCGGTTCGCCAAAGTATGCCGACGAGGCGGAACGGCCCAGCAGATCCATCACTTCATTCACGGTTTGATCGACGGTTATCATGAGTTACTCCTCCCGAAGAATCTGCAAGGGCTTTTGTCCTAGGATACGAAAACTGGCCAGCCAACCGGTAATCGTCGCGGTCAACGCGGTTAGAACGATGGCCAACGGTACGGGCGACAACTGAAGATGGCCCTGACCCTCGAGCAGCCGCTTCAGTACCAGCCACGAAAAGGCGACGGCAAGCAAACCGCCCATCAGACCAGCCACGGAACCGAGCACGAGAAACTCCACCGAGAAAATGCGGGCAATGCGGTTGCGCCTTCCGCCGAGGGTTTTGAGGATCACCACTTCGCGGATGCGGCGGAAGCGCGTGCCGGCGACGCTCGAAGCGAGGATGATGACGCCGCCGAGAATGGCGAAAGCGGAGAGGAAGCGGATGACGAGGGCGATCTGATCCACCACTTCCTGGACCAGCGCCAGCGCCTCGGCGATGTTGACGACGGTGACGGTGGGGTATCGCTCATAGACGGCGCGCTGGAGAGCGGGAACGTCTTCGGGCTTCAGATGAATGCCGCCGTAATAAATGGACGGGAGGTCCTTCACGGAAGAAGGCGTGACGGTGAATTCGCTCATGCCTCCCATGCGAAAACCTTCGGCGCGATAAATGGCGGCGACACGCACGCGAAATTGATGGCCGAGCGCGGTGAAATCGAGCATCGAGCCAGGGGCGATCTTCAGAATCTTCGCCGCTTCCTCGGAGATGGCGATTTGCGGCGCGTCGCCGCCGTGGCGCCACCACGAACCTTGAAGGACGGTAAGGCCGTCGGGGCGGCCGTCGGCGGTGGTCATGGCGCGGGTGCGAAGGAAGCGCTTGGCGAAACCTTGCAGGTTGAGATTCTCAACCGGGACGCCGTTGACGGTGGTGAGGCGCGCCTGCACCGATTGCACGATGTCCAGCTTGTCGGAAGGCGCGGCTTGCGAGCGAACAATGCCCGCGACGCCGTCGCGTTGGTTCGGCTGCACATCGATGAGAAAGACGTTGGGCATGCCGGGCGGCGCGCTCTCGATAATTTCGCCGATCAGCGATTTCTGAACGAGGTAAATGGACAAAGTGAACATCACGCCGACGCCGAGAGCGACGAGAACGGACTGGGCTTGATTTCCGGGGCGGTAAAGATTGGCGAGGCCCTGGCGCACGCTGGGGGGCAGGTGAAGCGAAGTGGTGCGGAGCAGGAGTTTCACGCCGCGCAAAAGCAGCCAGGCGACGCCGGAGAGGGCGAGGAGGCTGACCAGAAGGCCGGCGGCGAAATAGAGTCCGATGCGAACGGAACCGCCGAGCCAGGTGGCAAGCGCGCCGAGGCCGATGAGAATGGCGACACCGGAGACCAGCGCCAGACGCGATTCGCGCCAACGGCGATACCAGGGCGCGCGCTGGCCGGCCATTTCGCGGCGCAGCACGACGTTCGGACGGATGAGGCGGATTCGCAGCAGCGGAGGGAGGGTGAATAGCAATGTGCTGAGGATGCCGGCGGCCATGCCCTGCGACATGGAAAGCCAATCCCAGCGATATTCGACCGTCATTTGAAAATAGCGCTGAAGTAGAGACGGAAAGACGCGCTCGATGGCTTGGCCCGCGAGAACACCCAATAGCGCGCCACCAACGCCGAGCAGCATCGCCTCAATCGAATAAATTCGAATGATCTGAGCCGAGCGGGCGCCGAGCGATTTCATTACCGCGATTGAATCCATTTTCTGCTGCAGGTGAGCGTGCATGGCGGAGGCGACGCCGAGGGCGCCAATGATGAGGGCGATGAGAGAAATCAAGCTCAAGAAAATGGTGGCGCGGTCCAGGCCCCGGGTGATGGAGGGATTGGATTCGCGAAAATCGATGACCTGGGCTTCGGGGAACGCCTTCTGCAGTTCCGTTTTCACCTGTTCCACGGGAAGGCCTTGCGGGGGCAGTTTGAAGAGCAGGCGCTGCGCTGCGCGGCTGCCGTAGCGGATGAGGCCGGTGCGGTCCAGCCCCTGGCGAGTCATGAGAACGCGCAGGCCGAGGTTAAGGCTGCCCGACATGCGGTCGGGCTCGGTGAGCACGACGGCGCCGATGTGGAACTCCTGGCCGCCGATGCGGACGTTATCGCCAATCGCGGCCTTCAGGCGGATCAAAACATCGTCGGCGACGGCGACCGTATTCGCATCGAGCACGGAGGCGAGCGGCGTTTGGGGACGCAGCTTGACGGTTCCATAAAACGGATACGCGCTTGGGTCGACGGCCTTCACAGAGACCATCAACGGATTGGGCCGCGAGGAAGCTGCCATCATGGTAAGCGTTTCGGTGACGTTGGTGACGCGCGCGCCGCGTTGGATAAGGCGGTCGAGAACGGCCTGTTGTTCCGGCGTGGGAAGAGCGAAATCTCGGGAAGTCACATCGGCGGCCATGAGCGTGCGCGCCTTGGACAACAGCATGCCATGAAAGGCCTGGCTAAAGCCGCGGACTCCGGTTAACGAACCAACGCCGGCTGCGACGGCGACGACGACGAAGGCGAATTTCGCGGGCGAAGCGCGTAATTCGCGCCAGGCGATTTTGGCAGCCGTCAGCCAGAAGGCGGCGGAAGGATTACGCGGCACTCTCTCCCCGCAACTCGTCGGCGACAATGACGCCGTCGCTGAGAGTGATCACGCGGCCGGCGTGGGCGGCCAGCTCGCGATCGTGGGTGACCAGCACCAGCGTGGTTCCTTCACGCCGGTTGAGCGAGATGAGAAGTTCGAGGACGTGGCGGCCGTTGGCGGAATCGAGATTGCCGGTGGGTTCGTCGGCGAGCAGGATGGGCGGGCGCACCATGAAAGCGCGGGCGAGGGCGACGCGCTGCTGCTCGCCACCGGAGAGTTGGACGGGATAGTGATCCCTGCGGTCCGTGAGGCCGACGCTATCGAGAAGCTCGCGGGCGCGGACGATGCCATCGCCTGCGCCGGCCAGCTCGTTCGGGAGCAGCACGTTTTCCTCGGCCGTGAGAGTGGGGATGAGTTGATAGGATTGGAAGACGAAGCCGATCTTGCGGCCGCGGACCCGCGCGAGGCTATCTTCGCCGAGGGTGGTGATGTCCTCGCCGTCGAGAACGACGCGGCCCGAGGTAACCGTGTCGAGACCGGCGAGCAGCCCGAGCAGAGTGCTTTTCCCGCTGCCGGAAGCGCCCATGATGGCGACGAACTGGCCGGCGGGGACGCTGAAATCGACGCCGCGGAGGATGTCGACGCGATGAGTGCCGCTGTCGATCGATTTGGTAAGCCCGCGGACTTCAATAATTGGGCGAGAGATCGACATCCGGTGCGTCTAACTTTATTATGTCATCAGTGAGAGCCGCGCTTCCTTTTATTCTATCTGCGACGTTCACTTGGAACTCGTCCGCGCACGCGGCGCCGGACGTTAAGGACGTCCGGCCGCGGATCGTCGTTTTCGGCGACAGCCTCAGCGCGGGTTTTGGGGCGGACCCCGGGCAGAGCTTTCCGGACTATCTGCAAAAGGACCTGGACCAGTTGGGGTATCGCTACCGCGTAGTCAACCAAGGCGTGAGCGGGGACACGACAGCGGACGGTCTCGCGCGCATCGAAGACGCGGTGGAACGGAAACCGGCGGTGGCGATTCTCGAGCTCGGCGGCAACGACGGGCTACGCGGACTTCCGGTGGAGAGCACGAAGGCCAATCTGGAGGGCATGATTGAACGCCTTGAGAAAGCGGGTTGCAAGATTCTGCTCGCGGGAATGACGCTTCCGCCGAACTACGGGCCGGAATACATCAAACAGTTCCAGGAGATGTACCGCGACCTGGCAAAGGAACACCACTTGCCGCTGATTCCGTTTCTGCTCGCCGATTTGGTGTATCAGAGTCCGAAGCTCGGGCTGATCCAACGCGACGGCATCCATCCGACGGCGAAGGGAAACGAGATTGTGGCGCGGACGGTGCTTAAGAAACTGACGCCGATGCTGAAGAAGTGACTCTGGCGGTCACGATTTCTTGAGGAAACGTTCGACACCGCGGCGGTAGTCCTCCGTCATGCGGGCGAGGGCGTTGGCCTGGACGCCGGCTTCGAGGGCGGCTTCGAAGCTCATCGAGTCCATGTGGTAGAGCAGGTGTTTGGAGAGGCTCACGGCGGAGGGGGATTTTGCGGCAAGGTTGGCTAAGTAGATTCCTACAGAGGTTTCGAAGCTAGCGGCGGAAAAGACTCGATTGACGAGGCCGGCTTCGAGGGCGGCGGCAGCGGTCAGAGTTTCTCCGGAGACGATGAGTTCCAGCGCCCGTTTCTCGGAGACGGAGCGGCGCAGGATGGCCATTACCATGGCGGGGATGAAGCCGATGTTCACTTCCGGGTAGCCGAAGAGGGCGGAATCGTCGGCGAGAACGATGTCGCAAGCGGTGGCGAGGCCGCAGCCGCCGGCGAGAGCGCGGCCGCGAACGAGGGCGACGAGGGGGTGCGGGTGGTTGCGCATGGCGAGGAACAGATCGGCCAAATTGCGGGCGGCGGCGAGGTTCTCGAGCGGGCCGTTGTCGAAGCCGGCTTCGAGCTCGGCGAGATCGGCGCCGGAGCAGAAATCTTTTCCGGCGCCCGTGATGGCAACGACGCGCACGTCCGCGGCGGCCGCGCTTTCATTTAGCGCATCGGTCAATTCGGCGATGGTTCCGGAATCGAGGGCGTTGCGTTTTTCCGGGCGGTTGAGAGCGATGCGGGCGATGCCGTTGGCGGCGCTGTAAAGGATCTTGCCGTAGATCATTCTTTATTCAGTAGAACACCGGGTGCGGATTGTGTAATCTCGGGGGGTGGTTTGGGAGAAGCGCGTACACGCATCGCCGCTGGAGCGGGGCGAGGTCCATATCTGGCTGGTGGACCTGAGCCGCGGCGAACCGCGGGCGTTTTTGTCCGCCGACGAGCGCGAGCGCGCGGCGCGGTTTCATTTCGAGCGGGACCGCCGGCGCTATTCCGCTTGCCGGAGCGTGCTGCGGGAATTGCTGGCGGGTTGTTTGTACGCCGCGCCGGCGCAGATCAAGTTCCGGTACGGCGCGGCGGGCAAGCCAGAGGTTGCGGAGGGTTCGCTGCGATTCAACGTTTCGCATTCCCACGCCCTGGCATTGATCGCGTTCGCGCGCGAGCGGGACCTCGGCATCGACATCGAGCGGGTCCGGGCGGGCGTGGAGCGGGAGGGAATCGCCGAGCGGTTTTTTTCACCGGGCGAGGTCGCCGAGTT
>VFSW01009893.1_pt1 | contig 13582 bp, 15 predicted proteins | sample 5358111 | NCBI WGS metagenome assembly VFSW01 (sample SAMN11554181, study PRJNA540505) | mine drainage metagenome | isolation source: sediment from site ElyBrook_90M | place: USA: Ely Copper Mine, Vershire, VT | collected 2017 | reverse complement strand
ACAACCGGGGTCAGCAAGGCGCCGAGAAAGGCTTGGCGGCAGCCGTCGGAGGGATTGCAAACAATCTTGTCTCATCGAGCCCGCTCGCGAGTGCCGGGGCTACGGCCGCCGGGAGCGTGCTGAAAGACACCGATCCGGCCGTCAATTATACTAATGCGACGTCTGTGATCTACGTCTCACCCCAAAATCTAGAGATCCGGGTTGATGCCGACTTCTAAAAAAATATAACTAAATGCCTAAGACTCTGACCAAGACCCAACATCAGCGTCTGCTCCCCTTTCTTCACCGTAAAAGCGCACGACAGCAAGTCCGGATTGTCCTGCTCGCATACGGTTATACCGTTCCGGCCCTCATCCAAATGCAGGTGGCGGATCTGCGCGCTTTGTGCCTCCCCGTCGACATTGCCGTTTTGGTTGACCAGATCCTGGAGGACCGAAAGAGCGGCCCGGCGTTTCAGTATCCGAATGGCACGCCCATCCCGCATACGGAGTACTATCGGCTGATCAGCAATACCGCCAAAAAGAAGAACGTCCTCGGCCGGCCGATGTCCGTGCAACAATTCCAGGTGTGGATAAAACAAAAAAAGTAGTAGTTGCACAGTTGTACAGATGCCCCTATGATAGTGGCATCCAATAACAATCCTCAAGGACGGGATCATGTTTCGCTCGATACTTATCCTCCTTCTCACTGCGTGCGGGACGGTTGCCCCCGCACTCGCCGACGATGCCATGCGGTTTGGCATTTCCCCCAGCGTGTCCGGATTTCACTTGAAGGACCCCGACGGGCCGACGGCGAGCGCCAGCGCGTTCACGCCGCTTTCTGGCCTTCTGATCGCGACGGCGGGCCGGGACGCGCGCGTCCTGGTGCACGTGCAGTACGACAAGTTCAGCGTGCCGGCCTCTACTGCTGACATCGGCGAGAACGTGTCACGCCTGGGCGGCGATGTCTCCTATCAAGCTCTATTTAGGTTGTCGCGTGCCTGGAAGCCTTGGGGTGGCATCGGGCTCGGCTATACAAGCGAACAGTACACCACCCGGTACACCCTCACCCCGGGTGGACACCTTGCCACACAGTACCCGGATCGTTCCGTCAGCAGCGTCGCGCTCGTCCTCAACACCAGCACGGAATGGCGACTCGACCGCGACTGGTCCATGGGCGCGCAGCTGCAGTATGAACAACCGCTCGGCAGTGGCGCGAGTGCGCTGCGTTTGGGCCTGTACCTCGTTTATTAAATCATCGTGATCTGACAAGGAGACGTTTCATGCGTAGGTCGTGCCTAAAGATGTTTGTTCTCGCTGGTCTCACCGCCGTGCTTACTGCCTGTGGTGGCGGAGGCGGCAATGCGCTGCCCTCTGCCGTCCCGAGCGGATCGGCGAGCGGCACGGTGCTTGATGGGCTCATCCTGAACGGCACGGTGACCGCGTATGATTTCTCGAACGGCACGAAAGGTGCTGTGCTGGGGCAGGCGACCACCGATAGCAACACTGGCGCGTACACATTGTCGCTGCAAGTCGAATCGCGCCCGGTCCTGCTCGAGATCACCGGTGGGTACTACACCGAAGAGGCGGCGCCGTCCATCAACACCAACACCGTTGCCTTGGATCCCACCGACAAACTCACCGCGCTCATCGATTACACTACTGGTGCGGCCCTGACAGTGTCCGTTACGGCCTACACGCATCTGGCCGCGGGGCTCGCCGAATACGAGATCAAGACCGGAGTCTCAGTCGCGACGGCGATCAATGATGCCAACCAACGCGTCTCGCAGCTCGCCGGGCTCGACATCGTCCACACGACGCCGCTTGAGATCACCGACATCGCGAATGCGAGTGCCGATACCACGCCTGGCCTTGAATATGGATTTCTCGCCGCGGCGATTTCGGAGTGGGTATCGAACCATGCGCCGGCGGGCCAGACGCTTACCAAACCCTACGTCTCGATCAAATTCGACCAGCTAATGCACGACGACGTGGCGGCTGATGGATTGCTTGATGGCCAGGGGGTTGATCCGACCGGCGTCAAAATTGCGTTATCGTTTGGCAACACCCCCTTGAGCCCGACGGTCTACCGCCAGGGGATCGGCGTTTCGTTGCTGCAGATCGCCGCTGGCAGCAACAACAAGACCGGGCTGACCCCGAGCAACACGAATCTTCTGACCTACGCCGAGGCCTATGCCGGCGACGCGGACAAGATGTTCAACGGCGTTCCGCCGGTTTCCATCACCGCACCTTCCCTTGCGATTACCCAGCCATCGGGATCGGGCTGGCTCCGGGGCAGCCAGCTGGTGACGGCGACCGTCCAAGACTATGCGGGCTTGACGTCCGATAGCCTGACGCTCGACGGCAACGCGGCACAAGTGCTGACGACGAACCTCACTGCGCCGAGCTGGCCGCTCAATACGACGACGTTGTCCGATGGCGCCCACACGGCTACCGTCTCGGCCACGAATGCGGCAGGGATCACCAGCACCGCGACGATGACATTTCAGGTCGATAACACGCCGCCGTCCTTTCAGGCGGTGGCTACCTCCGGCGCCACGCAGTCTACCGGGTGCCCGATTAGCGGCATGGTCGGCGATGCCGGGAGCGGTCCCACCGGAACGGTTTCCTGGGCGGCGTGGGGAACGACGGCCAGCGGCAGTGCGGCGCTGATCAACAACACCTTTAGTTTCGTCATCCCCAAAAGCGCGATTATTTTTAACAACAATGGCGGGCCCACGGTCAACTTCAGCGTGAACGCCGCCGATGCGGCGGGGAACATCGCGACCTACTCGGCGACGCTGGATGCGCCCTTCACCAGTACTTGCAGGCCGGGCAGTATTTGCACCTTTACCTGCGTCCTGGTGCCAATGCCTTGAAGATGCTCCAACAGGTTGTCGCGGTGACGCTCGTTGCGAGCCTATGCGGGTGCGGTGGCGGTTCCTCGCCGCCGCCCTCCGCCACGACGACCACCGTGACCGGCGTCGTGGCCATCGGTTCGCCCTATACCATCATCGGTGGCACCTACACCGGCCCGCATGTCAACACCGGCTGGGTGGACGTCTATGACTTTTCCTCGGGGTCCAAAGCCGCCCTGCTGGCCCAAGGGCAGACCGTTGCGGACGGCAGCGGCCGCTACACGCTGAGTTATACGACGGCGAGCCCGCCGTCGGCGATCCTGGTCGAGGCGACCGATGAGTGCTATCTGGAGGCGGCGTACCAATGGGAAGGTGTTTTCTTCGGTGCGGTTCCGCAGGCCTCCGCGACCCTGACCCCGCAGTTCGGTTTCGCGCCGGTGTGCGGCGACAGTCAATCCCCGCTCGATGCCGTGACTGCCGTCGTGCCAGGGAGCACGGCTTCCGTCGCGGTGACGCCGTACACGCACGCCGCGCTCGGGCTCATTCAGTACCAGATCCGCAATGGTACCCCCGTCACGACTGCGATCACCGATGCCACGGCGTCGTTTACGCAACTCCTGGGTTTTAATCCGGTGACGACGCTGCCGGTAATGCCGCTGCCGGTAGAGAGCACCAACAATGCCACGATCTATGGCGGTCTCATTGCCGCGATCCCGGGCTGGCTCTACAACGTGGCCTATGTCTCGCCCAGCAATACCACGGTGGCCCTTCTGGGCACGCCGGGACTCCGGTCGCTTGATTTCGCGGAGGCGATGCGCAGCGATCTCGCCGAAGACGGTGTCCTGAACGGTACTGGGCGCAACGCGGCCGGCAATGCAACGCCCCTTTCTATCGTGGGGGTGCCCCTCGCTACCGACGTGTACCGCCACGGGCTTGCGGAATTCACTGTCGAGCAGCTGCGTGGACCCTTCGAGTACGTGTCTACCGTCGCGGACACGCAGCAGATCATCCCGTTTTTGCCGGCGCTCGTTGCCTACAATGACGCGACAGTATTATTCGATGGTTCGCCCATTACTCCGCTGGACGAGAATTATCCGCAGATCAAACTTGTGGCGCCGACGGCAGGTGCTGTATTGAGCGGCGACGCGGGCGTCAATGGGTATATTCCGGATATTGTCGGGATTGCGCTAGCACCCAGCATCCCGGCGAACTGTGTCCTTCTGGTTGATGGTGCTTACTACGACTCCTTCAACGATCCGTACCACCCTAATGATTTCGTGAACACGACCGTGTTTCCGAACGGCTCACACACTCTGACAATTAAGGTGACCAATAATCTCGGCACAACGACGTCGGCAAGCGTCGCCGTGACGTTTTCCAACTGATTGCCATTTCAAGGAGAAATCATGCGTGTTTTCGCACTCGCTCTACTTGCAGGGACGCTTTGCGGCTGTGTTGCCACGACCGGGGAACTCCAGGCGGTTTCCTCGGGCGAGACCGGTTGTCGCCCCGAAACGATCAACATTGCGGACTACCGTCTGAACGTCAATACGTCCTCGTGGACCGCGACCTGCAATAACAATTCTTTCTTCTGCAGTGGCACAGATCAGCTCAAAGACGTGCACTGCAAGCACGAGGTCGTGACCTACATCCCCGGGGCCAATCAGGGCCTGCAGCCACACTAAACTGACGGGATGTCGCGAAACACACGAACCCTGCGCCCTATTTTACGAGGTGATCCCATGACCAACCTGGTCCTGACTCGCCGTGCCGGCGAGGCGATTCTGATCGGCGACGACATCGAAATCATCCTGCTCGAATCCCACGGCAGCGGCGCGCGGATCCTGGTGCGGGCCCCAGCGCACGTGAATATCGTGCGCGCGGAGCTTAGGTCACACGAGGAGTCCGCACCACCCACGCCCACCATTCGTCACAAGCGCCGGCGGTTACGGTGACCCTCGTGTGGCCAATGGCGTGGGGCGGCGGCGCACGCCAATCACCGCATCCTGGCTTCGTCGATTGCCTCACGCGCCCGGTGTTCACGCATGTGTCTCTTCGTTCTCTCCGATGTCTTCCCCTGCAGGCCCTCCTCGCGGGCCGGGCCCCTCTGCTTTCGCCCAGGCGCGCCAACAGCGCAGGCACTGTGCCAGAACGCGCAGACCGCGTGCGCAACCTGGCACACCGCCCTGCAAGGCGGGCTTTCGCGATGCCGTGAAGGGGCCACCGGTCCCGCACAGCGGAGGACACCAAATGCAGGGGATTCACGACATCGGTTTCGCGCAGGACGAACAAGGCTACTACACCACCCGCCGCGTGAGCGACGACGACGTACTGACGCTCGCGGCCACGATCTTCGAGCACCGCTTCACACGCGGCGACGCCATCCAGAATGCGCAGGATGCCGCCCAACTTATCCGCCACCGCCTGGCGGCGCGCGAGCATGAAGTCTTTGCCGTGATCTGGCTCGATACCCGCCACCGCTTCCTCGGCTACGACGAGCTCTTCCGCGGCACCATCGGCGGCACTGCCGTGTACCCGCGCGAGGTCGTCAAGGTTGCGCTTCGCGCCAATGCTTCGGCTGCCCTGATCGCGCACAATCACCCCAGCGGGGTTTGCGAACCGTCACCCGCGGACGAAGTGCTGACGACCAAGATCAAACAGGCCCTTGAAATTATCGACGTCCGCCTGCTCGACCACCTCATCGTCGCCGGCGAAGGCGTGGTGTCTTTTTCCGAGCGGGGCCTGCTGTGAGGCCCCCGTCTCTCTTTCAATGCGCTCACCCAAGGAGGTTCACCATGACAGCGATGGTTATTTCCACCCCGGGCACCGACTACGGACCCTGCAGCAAGGCCTGCTCCCACCGCGATTGCGTGTGGCAGCGCGGGACCGCCGCGCGCCCCTGCAGTCTGTGTCGAAAGCCGATCGGCTTCGAGCAGCCGTTCCTGGAATACGACGGCGATGTCGCGCACGCCGCGTGTCTCGAAGAGCGCAACGATGGTGAGCACCGGGAGCCACTGCATTGAAACTTTACCTCTGCGAGAAACCGAGCCAGGCCGGCGACATCGCCGCGGTCCTCGGCGGCAAACAACGACGTGACGGTTACTTCGACACCACCGATGGTTGTGTGACATGGTGCTTCGGGCATCTGCTGGAACAAGCCGCGCCCGAGGACTATCACCCGGCGTGGAAATCCTGGCACCTCGACTCCCTGCCGATCCGGCCCGAGGTGTGGAAAGTGAAAGCGCGCCCGGACACCGGCGCGCAGCTCAAAGTGATCAAACAGCTGCTTAAAGCAACCATGGCACTCGTAATCGCCACCGACGCCGACCGCGAGGGCGAGCTGATCGCGCGCGAAGTGATTGATTTCTTCCGTTTCCGGGGCCCGATCCAGCGCCTGTGGCTCTCGGCGCTCGATCCCGAGTCGGTGAAGCGTGCACTCAGGAAACTCAAGCCCGGCCACGAGACTGAACCACTCTACCGCGCCGCCCTTGCCCGCTCGCGCGCCGACTGGCTTGTTGGACTCAACCTCACCCGCGCGGCAAGCGTCGCACTCGGTAACGGCGCCGGCGTGCTCTCGGTCGGGCGCGTGCAGACGCCCACTCTCGCGCTGGTGGTGCGGCGTGATGAACTGATCGAGCACTTCACGCCGCACGACTATTACGAACTCGCGGCGGACATCGCGGCCGGCGCCCATCGCCTGACGCTCCGACCGCTCTGGCAACGGCTCCGGCACGACGATGTCGTGCGGCTGCTGAGGGACCACGGCGCGGCGCCGGCGGAGGTGTCGTGGCTCGTGGACGGGCCCGTGCCGGCGCCCGTGGGACAATAACACCCACCCAGAGGGGTCCGCTGAACTCTTTACCTTTTACCGCAAAGTGTACAGAGTAGAGGCCTCGACACCCCTTCGGAACCGCAAAAAAGCGCATGCCACCGAAAGCCCCCAAACGGCGAAGTGTAAAGAGTAGAAAGCCCACCGGCCCAAAATACATCACCGCGGCCGAGATTGAGAAGCTCTACCGCACGGCCCGGACCGGTCGGCACGCACTTCGCGACGGACTGATCCTGAGGCTCCTGTTCGAGCATGGGCTTCGGGCAAGCGAGCTCGCCCAGGCCCGACGTAATCATGTGAAGCTCGAGGACGCCCGCCTCAAGGTCGTCCGGCTCAAGGGGTCACGGTCTACCGAACATCCTCTCAGTGGCAATGCGCTGCGCGCACTGCGTGCGTATCTGCGATCGCGCGTTGATGCCCTGCCCTGGCTTATCGTGAACGAGCGCGGAGCGCCGTTTACCCGGCAGGGATTGCACTACCTGGTGCACGCGATCGGGGAACGCGCCGGGATTGCGGCACACCCACACATGTTGCGGCATGGGTGCGGATACGCCCTGGCGAACAAGGGGCGAGATACTCGACTGATCCAGGACTACCTCGGGCACGTCGATATCAAAAACACGGTGCTCTACACCGAAACCGCGGCGGCGCGGTTTGAGGGGTTGTGGGAATAATTGACAATTAGAAGCACCAATAACAACGCTAAGGATTATGGAGGCCCACGCGGTTCATTAGAACATGGGAAAAAACGCTGACCAATACAGAGGCCCTGAGCGCCGCAAAGACGCCGACGGTCCGGTGGACCACAGGACAATGCGATTTCATCTTGCCGGCGACAAGATCGCTAAGGTTTGTAACACGCTAATCAAATATGTGGCATACGCTGTCATTGTCTATTTTGTGACGCGCAGCGTAGATGTGGTAGCCCGCGCCTGGGCGGGAAAAACCACTCTCGCAAACGTGAATGTGAATGTCACAGGTAGTGTGAATGCGAGTACTGCCGTCGGCAAGGAGCCCGGCTCGGGCCAGGGTGACCCGCTGGTTCCCTTTTTGCCCTGCTTACCAGATCTCTGGATTGCGGCCGGAGCGATCGTTCTTGCCGCAGGGACCATAAGCTATGGCAAACGGCAGGCACGGCTTAGAAAAGATACGGTTGAAGAAATGCACAAATATCAGCTAGAGTATGAAAGATCACTGGACCCAAATCGCACGTCGTCCAACCTGACGAAACGCGGTGACACCAGACCGGGAGATGAATGATGGAACAGATCATAATCATTGCCCTGCGCGGTCTATTACTCCTAGCGATTCTTTGGTTCTTTCACGGTCCGTACCGGCAGTATCGCCTAGATCAGTACCGACAAGCACTCTTCAGGCTGCGCGACGGCCTGTTTGAGGACGCAAAGACAGGAATGTTTGTTCGGGCTTGCGATGACGCCAAATGTCCCTTCGATGCTCCCGCGTATACCACCCTTCGCAACACGCTTAATGGGATGATTCAATTTGCCCACGAACTCAGTGTTGTTCGGATCGTGATAATGGTGGTTACGCATACGTATTTTCTGAAGGATGTTGGGACGCGGCCTGAGGCGTACCAGAGGGAAATTAAAGAGTCGCGGCAGGGTTTAAGTCTCGCAGCGAGAAAACGTATTAACGCGGTAGAGGCCGAAATGCTGTCTTGGACAGCGACTTATATCGTGCATACGTCCGTGGTCTTGTCGGTGCTCTTCGTTCCCTTCGCGACCATTTTTAGGTTGGTGAATCAGTTAAGTCGGATAACTGAGTTTGTGATCCGCCGAGGCGGTGTTCGGCGCTGGCGCGTTTACCGTCTTTTGACCGCCGAAGCCAACGAGATCGCCAAACCCTCTGCAGCAGCTCAAATCATCCTTTCTTGATTGCTGACGGCGGCCCGCCTTCGGCGCCGCGCGCTTGGAGCCGCCAAAGTCCCCTTGCGCGTGCGGGTGCCGGATCGGTCCCCCGGTGGCTGCCGCGTAGTCCCCGGTGAACGTCACGGTCGTACTGTCGTTGTGCAATTCGCGCAAATCGACATCGAAGGCCTGCACGGCACCCACCACGATATCCATTAACAAGGCCGCGCGGTCCGCCAGGAACAGGGCATCGAGGGCGCGGCCCACGCGATCGTCATTGAGGAGGCACGCCGCGCCCTCGGGTAGTCCCAGGAGGGACTCATCGAACCGGCCGGCCCACTCGTGTAACGCATAGAGGGGTTCGCGTTCGATCAGGATGTCGGGTGCCTGATTGGGGTCCCGTTGACACACTATGTACACATGGGTACGCTGTCAAGGATGAATGAGTCCTTCCCCTATCACGCCCGCGTGGGTGCAGTGCGTACGCACTTTGCGCTCTCCCAGACCGCCATGGCGCAGCGCGTGGGGATATCGCTACGCGCCTACCAGAACTACGAACGTGGTGAGCGGGAAGTCCCGGTGGTGCTGGTGCACGCGCTTTACGAGGTATTCAGAGTGGACCCAGTGTGGCTCCTGACCGGATCGGGATCCATGATGCTGGCGGAGGATCAACGCAAACGCCTGGATCAGGATCTGCTGGACCGGGTGGTCGAGACGGTGGAGAAGCTCGAAGCCAGCCTTAAGAAAACTCTGCCGGTCGAACACAAATCGAGACTGATCGGCCTGCTTTATGAGGAATCCCAGTTACTGAACGAGGTGGCCGGCGAGAAACTGAGTCCGGCGAAGATGCGCAGTCTGCTGAAACTGGGGCCGCTTACGAAACGGAAACAATTGTAGGTGTGCGACTTCACGTCGCACGCGTGCTTTATTTTCCGTATTCTGAGACGACGCGACAATCGACCTCATCCCTCCCCGTCGCTGGTTCCCTCCACCGCCACGTCAAGTTCTGACCGGAAATCCGCCAGCCCGCCGTTCCGAAGTTTCTGAAAGAAGACGTTGTAGCTCTTGGGCGAAATCATGTTGAATTGATAGCGCGTTGGAATCTTCTCTTTTTCTAGCCGGTCATTCAGCCGTTTGAAGTGCTCTCTGGCGTACTCATGCTTCTTGACGTTGTCTGCCCCTGGATCACTGATCTCCTCATCTCCCTTGACTTCGACAACATATGCTCTCTCACCCTGCTTAATGAAGAAATCCGGGCTGAATTCGCCGCGCTTTGGCTTGTTCCCCTTCTTCCATGCGTACTCGATTGAGTAGAATCCCATCGGGGTATTCTTCAGCCATGCGTCGATCTTCAGTGCATTCTCGTGACCAGTTATTTCACGAACGAACTTCCGTTCCGGTGTGGCGTCTGCAATAATCAGGTTGGCAGGTGTTTTGAAATCGGCTGATTTTCCGACGCTGCCTCGGCCGTTACGGAAGTCCCCGTCCTCGTCATCGACTTCGCGGAAAAACTCCCTTTGGTCATCGACCAGCGTCGCTTCGCACCCTGGCGCATAGAAGACGGTCTTCGACCCACGGCGCAGTTCCGCAGCACTGCAGCTCTCGTCTTGTCGATTGCCTGTGTTCATGAGAATGAGTGCTTTTGGCGATAGCTTGTACACAACGCGTTTCGCTGTTCTGCGCCGGAGCGTGCCGAGGGCTTGCCAGAACTTTTGCCGATTCTCGTCAGTGATCTTCTCACTCTTTATCTTTGCGTGCTTCAGCGACGCCATCACGATCTCCTCGCACTTAGAGAGAGGAAACCGCTTCGCGTAGCTTGTGCGTTCCTTGGGATCGATGGCGTCTTTCGATTCTTCATCTATTGACTTAAGCTTATGAAACATCTGCTCGGCAATTTCTTCTACGGTCCAGACTTTGTGCTGGATAGTTGTCTTGAACGTAACGTGCTCACCTGTGACAGCCCGCTCAAACCCAACGGTTACGTCCTCAGTTTCAACCTGAGTCGGGAGATCGACATAACCATCTTCAAACAGCTTGTACTCGCCCTTTTTTGTGTACTCTGTTGCGTCCTCGGAACGTGTGTAGTCGAGATGGTGCAGCTCGAAGTTGAAAGGCGATTTCGGATCAACTGTCGATGTCAGGCGGCGTTCGATTTCGAGTACTTCGTTTACCAGATGTTTGATCCGGCCTGACCAGGCATCGTGATTGAAGACTGTCACAACCGGCTCTTCGCCTTTCCATTCATCCGGGCGGCGCAGTCCGCGCCCGAGCACCTGCGCAATCAGAAGCTTGCTGTTAAAAGCTCGTTCCTCATGTGGCACGATCTGAAACACATTCTTGACGTCCCAGCCCTCGCTCAGCATTGAGACCGACACAATCCACTCCACCTTGCTCGCCGGGCTATCGACTGTCCGCAGCTTGGCCACGTTGGGCTGGTGCTTGGCCGCTGAGGTGACACAGAGAACCTTCGCCTCGGCCTGGCCCGCGTCAATTTGCTCCCACTCCTGCAGGAAGTCCTGTAGCTCTTCCGCCACACGCTCGGCATCAGCAATAGCCTTCGTCACGACGATGGTCAGCGGGCGAATGCCGCGAGATTTGAGTTTCTTCTTCCAGTCCTTGTGCCGGTTGTAAACTAGCTGCCATTTCTCTTCGGGGTTTTCGGCAGCGGCCGGTAGCTCGTCCACATACTCCACTTTTTTGACGAACTTCTCCTCGATAGCTTCGCGAAGCGAATAGCGGTGAACGACATCGGCGAAATAATCATCCCCAACATAGCAAGTGCCTGACACACCGACGACGAATCGAAACCCGTAATCGGGATCGTGGAGAAACTCTTTCCATTTTTTGGGGACCTGTCCTGACTCATTGACCACATGGTGGGCCTCATCATTGAGCACGGCGACATGTTCACCCTTACCTTTAAGGCTCTCCCGGATGGAGGACTTCACGTTCTCCAGGATGGCGTGGTAGTTCTCTACGCAGATCGATCCGTTTACGATGCTTTCGGACGCGTTGATGATCTTCGGCGTGGCAACTCTGGCGCTGGGTGGAAGCGCATCCCGCAGATCGCTGTTGCTGGCAAGATCCTTGAATTTCTTCAGGAGCCCATCCTCGATGGTGTTTGACGGGCACAGAACGAGCACACGATCGACCGCGCCTTCGGCCAGCAGAATCGCAGCAACTCCATAAAGCACGTAGCTCTTGCCGCTCCCGGTGGCCTGATCCAAGGAGCAACTGAGTTGAGTGGGTAGCTGAAGCTCGCGCTCCATCGCTGGCCATGAGCCATAACGCTCTTGCAGCTCTGTGTTCTTGTCGAAATTCTCCTTCGCAAGGGCGCGAAGATCGGCGTATTTACCGCCCAGCAGATATCGCAGCGTCGTTCGAATTGCGTCTTTCTGGTAGTCCCGATAACCACACAGTTCATCGACAAACGCCTCGTATTTCGACTCGTCCCACTTCGCCGGGTCAATATTCTCGGAGACCTTTAGAATAAGGTCCTCGTTTCGAAATGTGCGGCGATCTCCCTTGGTGCTCACTGGCTCACTTCCTCTTCTTCTTCGTGCTCTTGGCTGGCTTCGCTGCAGCCTTCGCTTTACCGCCGCCGAACCTACTGCCGGGAATCACCTCGCGTGCCTCGTTCCCATAGATATCTACAAACACCGCCATGATCTGATTGCCGATGGCTTCAACAGGGAAGCGCACTTCCCAGTTGGCTTTCTCAATGGGTTCTGCGTAGAAGACCGCATCAAGATCAAACACATCGGACTTGCTGTCGAAGTCATAGTCCAGCATCACCATCGACAATGTTTCGCGGTTTCCCTTCTTCCGCACCGGTTTGCGCACAACCGCTTCACTCTTGAAGGTTTTAATCTTAATAAAGCCTTCCTCGATTAGTTCCGCCCTGCGCTTGTTCGCACCGGCTTCATACTCCAACTCTGGCCGACGTACGAAATCGAAGCCAACCGCCTCCACCGTGTCGTTCACCGCAAGCTCGTCCGCCGGCTGCTTGAGTGCCGCGAACTCGCGTTGATGCAACTCGTGGATAATAGAGTAGGGAATGCGCAACGCGTAGTAGCGAATGCTATCTAGAGTCAGGTAGTCCTGCTGGAAATCGAACACAAGCGCGGGGGCAATGATGAATATCCGGCTACCGACCTTGGAACCTAATGCCTCGTGCATACTTCGGATGCTCTCTTCGTCAATACGAACGCCAGGCTGTTTCTGGTGGTTGAAAACCAGCACGCTTGACCCTTTTAGTCGCCCATCAAGCTGGATGCCACCGATTTTGTGTGGCTCGTCGCGGCATTGAAAGAGTTGTAGAGCGAAAAAGCGCCATGCATCCCACGGCAGCTCTTTTAGTTTGCTAAAGTCATAGAGGCCTGCGTTATATAGCCCGAACGGCTTTGGTATGAGTGGGGTACTTTGGTTGTTGATGACTTTCCGCAGATTCAGCATCCGCTTCTGCACCGTGTAAATTGACAGCTTCCCGCAATCGATACCAATCCATCTACGGTTGTTCGTCTCTGCAGCGGCGCACGTCGTTCCAGATCCCGCAAAGGCATCTAGAACTAGATCGCCCTCAGCCGTTGATGCCATAACGATCCGTTCAACCAAAGAGGCTGGTTGTTGCGTGGGGTATCCCGTCCTTTCTGGGTGGTTGCCGCGTAAGAATTGTAAGGCAGACCATACATCGCTCAACGGACGGCCCTGCGAGATAATTTCGTCAACGTATCTCTTGTACGGCTGTTGGCCGGCTGCTTGCCCACGCGTTTCCCACACCCATTCCCTACCAGTACGGTCTTTGTGAACTTTCCTGCGCAGACCTTTCAACCTGTCGTTCTTGTCATAGGGCACCGCGACCTGCGCCATCCGGATCGCTGTAGCGTTAGACCGCGCATAGAAAAGGATTGTCTCGTGCTTTGCGTTGAATTTCGTATTGATATGCATTTCACGACCGGGATAGTGCCAAATAATCTCGTTACGGAAATTGTTATCCCCAAAAACTTCATCCATCACCACCTTGATGTAGTGAGCCTTTTTCCAGTCTAG
>VFSW01009892.1_pt1 | contig 13582 bp, 8 predicted proteins | sample 5358111 | NCBI WGS metagenome assembly VFSW01 (sample SAMN11554181, study PRJNA540505) | mine drainage metagenome | isolation source: sediment from site ElyBrook_90M | place: USA: Ely Copper Mine, Vershire, VT | collected 2017 | reverse complement strand
TTATTACAGTTATTAAAATTGCCGACCGCAAAGAGGCGTATCGTTAGTAATTCTGCTTCCTCACTAAAATAGCCTGACATTTTTTTGGCTTCGAATAACCTCTTTTTTTCCATTTTTAACCTGCAATATACAGGGCACCTATTGGAGCAAAAATGTTTCAAAATGATTTTCAGTGTTTTGTTTTATCCGAGTGTAAATAAAAACAGAAAGTATTGAGTAAAGTATCAGTTTGAACAACACATGACATTAGCACCGCCTTTTAAGGCGGGGCTAATAAAATCAAATTCGATAGGTTTGTTAAATTTCAAATTGGGACATTGCCAAACTTTCTCTTGCTGCAATAATTTTGATTTTATTTAGTACATTTGCTTACTGTAAAAGAACCTGTTTCGCTTCCCGGATTTAATACTGCCGATGCTTTTTGAAGTTTATGGCAAAGTTCTCCTACCAATAATTGAAAAACTATGAATAAATTTATCCTCCCGGCCTTAATAGTTCTTGCAACTTTTGCATGTGTAGCAACCATAATTCATAATCACCCGTTCACGGTTCAAACGGCAAAAACGCAACATGCTGAAGCCATTACAGGCGATGCAGAAGATATAGAGGACTATGTTAAGTGGGAACAGCAGCGGCTTGCCGACCCCGCAACAGGGCAGATACCATACAACATAAGAAATCTGGAACTCACCTTTGCGTCTGGCTTACCTAACGATGCCCATTCTAATAACGGACGTATTTCAAATTCCACGTGGAATGAACGCGGACCATGGAATGTAGGCGGAAGAACAAGATCGTTTGCCGCCGATGTAAAAAATGAAGGCATACTGCTCGCCGGAACCACTTCCGGCGGTATGTGGCGTAGCGCCGACAGCGGCAAAACCTGGTCGCTTACAACCAACCTTGCCATTCAACAGGGGGTATCATGCCTGGCGCAGGACAGAAGGCTTTACCATGGGCACAGCAACGTTTGGTTCTATGGTTCGGGCGAATGCTACGGACAATCGGCCAGCGGAAGCGGAGTTGGATCTTATTACCTCGGCAACGGCGTATACCGGTCGACAGATAACGGGCAAACATGGTCCTCGCTGCCTTCCACCGCCCTTAATAATGTTCAGTATGTAAGCAACTGGGAAGGTATATGGAGCATTGCAACCGATACCTCGGCGCCCGATTCGCTCTGTGTGGTATATGCATCCATGCTCGAAGGATTTATTGCCCGCTCTGTTGATTCGGGCAGAACATGGACCAACCTTTTCGGCAGCCCCACCAGCGGCAACGGTTATTACACCAATGTAATAGTAACACCGCATGGCGTGGTATATGCCACCATAAGCAGCGATGGCTCCCAAAAAGGCATCTGGCGCTCGGCGGACGGCTTGCATTTTCATAATATCACCCCACCGGGTTTTCCCGTTACCTACAACCGGATTGTTATGAATTACTCGCCTGCCAATGACAGCCAGCTTTACTTCCTTGCCAACACCCCCGGTTACGGAATGCCCGACACCAACTTCCAGAAACAGGTGGAGTGGAACAGCCTGTGGAAGTATACATATATTTCGGGCGACGGCGACAGCGCAGGCGGAAAATGGATCGACCTTTCGGCCAACCTGCCCCATACCGGCTCCATGTTCGACAAGTACAATTGCCAGGGTTCTTATGATATGGCAGTCAGCTTCCTTCCTACAGACACCTCCACCGTGTTTATCGGCGGTACGGATATATTCCGCTCCACCAGCGGATTTTTTGACGCATCGCATACCGCGCATATCGGAGGCTACGGCGTCGGAGCCACACTTCCCGACATTAAAGTATATCCCGGCAGCCATCCGGACCAGCATGTATTCTTTTCCCCCCCCTCAAACCCGTTGGTTATGTACACCGGTTGCGACGGCGGCCTTTTTAAAACATATAACGATACGGCAGCCAATGTTCAATGGCATACCTTCGACAGCGGCTACATCACCACCATGTTCTATACCGTTACCTCCAACCATGCCATGCCCGGAAGCAACCTGCTTGTTGCGGGCGCACAGGACAACGACTGCCTGTTCGACAACAGCACAGCACTTACCAATAAATGGACCAAACCCATCTTCGGCGACGGCTCCTTCTGTTACATTGCCGACAGCGGCAAGACCTTTTATTACGAAATTACAACCGGTAAACTGTTCAAGGTTCAAATGGATACCCTTAACGGAACCGTTGCCGCCTTTAACCGCATAGATCCTATTGGAGGAAAGAACTACGAATGGCTCAACCCCTACCAGCCCGATCCGAACAACAACAACATGATGTATTTCGGAGGCGGAAAATACCTTTGGAGAAACGACAATCTTTCAGCCATACCGTATTCAAATATGTGGGATTCCATAAGCACCAACTGGGTAAAATGGACCGACAGCGTGCCCTTGAACGGGCAGTACATAACAGCCATAGCCGTATCTACCATACCCGCCAACAGGGTATATTACGGTACCAGCTACCAGAGGGTTTACAGGGTGGATAATGCCAACAGCGGCACACCTGTACCCGTTGACATTACCGAAAAAACAGGCGTAAATATGTTCCCCGGCGGTTATGTGGACTGCATAGCTGTTGACCCCGACAGCGCCGACAGGGCAATAGTGGTATTCTCCAACTACGCCGTTCGCAATCTGTTCCTGACCAACAACGGGGGCGCTTCCTGGTCAAGGATCGGCGGCAACCTGAACGGGGCCAACCAGCCCTCGCTGCGCTGGGCCGCCATACAACACCTATCCTCTGGCGACACCATCTACTGGGTTGCGGCAAGCACCGGTTTATATGCCACAAACCATCTGCTCGGAAACTCAACGGTATGGGTTCAGCAGGGGGTAAACACCATCGGCAACGCGGTATGTGATATGGTGGACATTCGACCCGGCGATGGGCTTGTGGCGGTAGCCACCCATGCACGGGGCGTGTATACCGCCAATATTACAAGCGTAAGCCAGATTGCCTCTGTACAGCCGGAAACAGCTCCGGCCGTAGCAGGGATTAATCTTACCGCCTACCCCAATCCGTTCAACCAACAGGCATACATCAGCTTTACCCTGCCCGATGAAAGGTTTGTGCAGTTAAGCATATACGACATACAGGGCAGGCTGGTGAAACAAATGGCCAACAGTGATATGCAGCAGGGCCCGCATATCGTTTCCTTTGAAGCATCCGGCAACGCCTGCGGAATATACTTCTGCCGGCTGCAGGCAGGCAACGAGGTACGCACTATCAGAATGGCCCTTACCAGATAAGCGGGGACCGGTAATGGAGAGTATCCAATCCCACTCCTCTTCTTCTTATCTGACAAAAGATGCTGCTTCTGCTTATTGCCGGAACTTAAACTACGGTGAAACCATTGCACCGGTATACGACAAACAATGCGCATCAAAGAAACATTTTTCCGCGAAACGTCTCTTCTGCTTTTTACGGTTCATATTGTATATGCTTACGGCGCTCGTTTATGCAAATTCAGCGGCATACGCCCAAAAATCATGCTCGGCTTTTAAATCGGCGTATCCTGCCTGCGGCACCATGAACAGATCGTTCAAAACAGGTGAAGTATTGAACTACAAATTATTTTACCACTGGCATTTTGTTTGGATGCAGACAGGCTCGGCAAGCGTATCTACCACACTGCGCAACTTTTACGGCATACCCTGTTACTACATATCGGCAACAGGGCGCAGCGCCCCTAAGTACGATTGGTTTTATAAGATACGCGATACCCTTGCCTCCTATATGGATACCCTTGATTTAACGCCAATTCGCTTTTACCGCTCAACGCATGAAGCCTCCGTTCATGTGCGAAACGACAACGTGTTCAATAACAACAAGCATATTGCTTATTACCTAAACGAGGGCAGAGAATTTCATCGCGATTCGGTTACTATTCCTTCGGGCACCATGGATATACTTACCAGTGTTTATTTTACCCGTTGTATCAACTTTGGGTGTATAGGGACTAAGGATAGCGTGTTGCTTCATATATACCTCGACGGGAAGGTTTATGATGTGTGCCTCCGTTTTTTGGGTAAAGAAGTAATTAACTCCGGTTTCGGAAAATTCCGGTGCGAAAAACTAAGTGTGAACCTGATACCCGGCACCATTTTCAGGGAAGGAGCCAAAATGACTGTTTGGGCTACCGATGACGCCAACCACATCCCTTTACAGGTGGAAGCTCCAATAATAATAGGATCGGTTCGCGCCGAGCTGGAATCTTTTTCTGACTTGAGAAATGCTATGGACGCAAAAGTAAAGTAGCTTTGCAGGTTGACAGGGTAAAAGGTAAAAGCATCCTACAATATACTATTGGTTCAGGAAAAAAAATACCGGTTAAAAGCTCATTTGTTAGGCACAACAAGGCTTCTGATGCCTGCCCTGGCGGCGGTCAGCCTGCTGCTTGCTTCCTGCAATCCGGCAAAAAGAGTGGCCAAAGGGCATTACCTGCTTACAAGGAACAGCTTCAGGTACAGGTCGGGACCCGTAAATAAAAAAATAACGCACGTTATAGAATCAACCGGGCAGAATCTGGTGGAACAGATAACCGTACCGCCCGAAATAGCCCCGGAAGTATTGATAAATTACGTGAAGCAGAAACCCAATACAAAGCTGCTCCGTTTTATTCCGCTGCACCTTTTGATATATAACATCTTCGATTCTGCCAAAACGGCGAAGAAAAAAGAAGCAAGGGACAAGGAGATAGACGAGAAAAACAAAAAGATTAATGAAAAAAGAATAGCAGACGGCAAACTACCCGTAAGCCAGGCGGTGATAAAAGCCAAAAAGAACAAGCTCACTTTTCGGGAAAAGATTACCAATTCGGGCGAGCCGCCGGTAATTCTTGATTCGGCTCTGCTGAACAATTCACGGCGGCAGATTGCCTTTTTTCTGGCCGACAAGGGATATTATAATTGCAAGGTGAGGGATTCGGTTGTGCTGAAGGATAAAAAAGCGAGGGTATTTTATATCATCATCCCCGGCAAGCCCTATAAAATAGCTTCGATTCATTACACTTTTGAAGACACCTCTATCGCACCTCATTTTTATTCCGATACGGCTGCATGCCTTATCAAACGCGGAATGAACTTCGATTACGACCTCTTTCAGCAGGAAAGAGACCGCATTACCAGACAAATGAATGATGAGGGCTATTTCGGCTTCGACAAAGGAGATGTCTATTTTAAAATTGACAGTTCACTCGGCAACCAGAAAATGATGGTAACGATAGTAATCAGAAAAATGGAGCGCCCGGTTAAGGGCATCGTTAACCAGGATTCATCCGTACAACTGCCGCATCCTTTATATCGCCTCCGCAAAGTTGTCATCCAAATGGAATACAACCCACAGGACCCCAACGGCTACAAGCCTTCGGACACCGTGCACCTGAACAAGTGTATGCTTGTTTTCCCGGGCGACAAGCCTACCACCAAACCAAAAACCCTTTTGAGCAAAATATACTTGCGCTCGGGAGCCATTTACCGTGTATCCGATGTTGACAACACCTATGCCGGGCTTGCCGATTTGAAAGCATTCCGCTATGTAAACGTAAAAATGGTGCCGGCCTATGCCGACAGCAATCTGCTTGACTGCTATATTCAGCTTATGCCTGTGCTGCGGCAATCGGTAGGGCTGGAAGGGGAATTTGACAACACAGGCGGCGACCTCGGTGTGCAGGGAGACATACTCTATGAAAACAAAAATTGTTTCAGGGGAGGCGAGGATCTTACCTTTAAACTGAAAGGCGGATTGGAGGAACAGACAATAGGTAGCAACATAACGAGCGGAACGCTGAACAGCATTCTGCCTAATACCGTTGATTTCGGAGGTGAAATGGATTTCAGGCTACCGCGTGTTTTTCCAAATTTCTTTAGCCCGGAACCACAGGACAACCCGCAGACCCTTATAAAAGTATTGTACGATTACCAGAACAGGCCTACCTTTTACAGCCGCGGGTTGTTTGGGGTTAGTTACGAGTGGGATTGGTTTTTAACCCGCTCGCATAATACGACCATGAGCATTAAGCCGATCGAATGGAGTTATGACAACGCCAACCTCTTCCCCTCATTTGAGAATACGATAATTGCCACAAACAATTATTTTCTTGAAAACAGTTTCAGCAGCCACCTGATAACCGATATGTCGGCAACACTGGGTATAAATAACCAGGTGATAAAAAAGGACAGGGGCTTCGGGTATTTTCAGTTAAGCGCCGAAATGTCGGGTTTACTGCCTTTCGAGTATAATGTATTACTCAACCATAACAACAATGTAACCGACATTGCGGGTGTACCCTATTCGTATTACTACAAGTTTCAGACGGAATACAGGCGCTATTTTGCTTTAAGCAAATACGACAAGGTGGTGATAAGGGCGCTTATCGGTTACGCGGTTCCGCTGGCAAATACGTATGAATTGCCCTTCGACAAAAGCTTTTGGGCAGGCGGTTCGGACGACATACGGGGCTTTGAGGCAAGAGCCCTGGGCCCGGGAAATAATTCCAGCAACACCAATCTGGATGAAATAGGCGATGAAAAAATTGAGATGAATGCCGAATACCGTTTCAATCTGATTAAGATATTCAATCTTGCTATTTTTTGCGATGCGGGCAACGTGTGGCTCCATAACAATAACCCTGCCATACCAAACGCAAACTTTATGTTCAGCGGGCCCTACGCCTTTTACAACCAGATTGCATTGAGCCCGGGTATAGGACTGCGGCTCGACTTTACCTACTTTGTTGTCCGCTTCGACTTTGGATTCCCCTGGCACGACCCGGGTCTTCCCGACAGGCAATTCTTTAATGTAAAACCTCTTTTCAGTTTCTCAAGAACTGCCATCAATCTGGGTATTGGATATCCCTTTTGACCCCTGCCTCTGCCCCAAGCCACGGAAGCCGGAAATTATCTCTAATCAATCTTTTGAAGCCTTACCAGTGTCAAATTGCCTGACCTTGAGCGGTACAAGGTATCGCTCCGGTAACAGGGCGGTATCCGGAATGCGTTGGCTTCCGTAAGCAGGGCGTAAGCCGTCGCTTGCCCGCATAATAAACTGTCGGCATATAAGCCATGAAAACTATATTTCAGCTTGCCGGTTTGCTCATAGTAATTGGTATATACCCCGTAGGTTCCCCTGCCAAGAAACACGCTTTTTATTTGCATCGCGTCTATCCTGTCAAAAGCCTCCTTTGTGTCTTCCTGGGCTTTATAATCCAGTGTATGCGACAGATTAAAAGCAGATACAAAGTTAATGGCAAGCATCAGGCTGGCTAATGTGAGTAAATACTTATTTATTTTCATCCTTGCGGCGAAATAGACTGTATTCATGCAAAGCAGGGGAAACAGGAAAAGAGCGCTTCTGGCATAGGGGTAAACAGCCCCAGGCAAAATATGGCTCCCAATGATCAGGAGTAATGTAATTAATAATATCCGGCTGCTGCAAAAATATTCCGAATTGCCGTCCTTTGCCCTTGTGCCCAGCCCTGTGGCGCATATTATTAGTACACCTGCGCCTAACACAATGGTGACGGCAACTAAACAATAAGTGGGCATATCAGCATAGCGGTAAATCAGGCTGCCGGTAAAAGCACGCGCAACCTCGGTTATGCTGCCTGTGCCGGCCCCCACTATATCGTTGGAGCACCTGGTTATAAAAACCAGCGCCCTGAAAATAAATATCAGTACCCCGAAAGAAATCAATATATCAACATAAAACCAGCCCTTCCTCCAATCTGGTTTTCCATTTTTAAAATAAGCTTGCCAAAAATATACGGCGGCATAACCGGCAAAAAAATAAACAAAGCTGTAATTGGCAATACAGCTCAATGCGGCGCACAGCAATCCAAGTCTCCCCATTTTGTCCTGCATTTGGTTCAAACTATTAAAAAGTAGCAGGAGAGCGGCTGTTTCAAGCATAATGCCCGAAGCATAGCCCCTTGCCAGTCCCATATAGTCGGTTAGGTAAGGATTAAGCAGGAGCAGCACGAAAGCGAATATTTTTAAATGTACGCCTTTTATACTCATTATCCAGCGGCCGCCGGCAAACAGAAACAACAGAGCCGACAGCATACTGAACCACCGCAGTTGCCAGTTTCTTTCCCATCCTGATATAATGGCGGCTTTCATAGCCAAACTGTTAAGCCAGTGTGTGTTGGCGGTGCACAGGGCTTCCGCATACCAAAAGTGCTTCATTACCCTGAATGAATATGCTTCATCGTGGGTTATATCAACCATTACGCAGCGGGTGGCAATGTATGCGAAAAGCAGGCCGCACAACAGGATTATGAAATAAGGCTTTCCGGCAGTTGACATGTACATTAACAGGATAAATTGGCAGACAGCATTCCACAATAATAAGAATTAAACAGGAAGCCGGAGTCGCCTGATGGAGGTTGGCAGGGCAGGCTTTCGCCAATACTGAAACGGAATGCCCTTTACCGATATAATTTCTAATGAGTAATTTCGTTGTTAAGTAATGAAAAACTGCATTTGACCAAGGCCATTCTCATATTCGCTTTTGCCGCGTTCTGGACTTGTACTATTCAGGCGCAAAGGAATAACCGTTTCAGGACACCTGTAAGGGATACCCTGCATGGAGTTACCGATACCCCGGCGCACAAAAAGGACACCCTTCATGGAATGGATTCGCTCCGCATTAAAGCCGCGATGGCAGCCCAAAAAAAACACGACAGCCTTGCCGCGGTGCAGGCTACCCCTGAAAGGCTCCGCCTGAATATCATTATCAATGATGGAAAATTGAAGGACGGATTTAAAATGCCATCGTACCAAAAAAAGTTTGCGAGCTCCGCCGAACGGGATAAGCAGGTGAGGCAGGTGCTTTTTTCCATTTACGATGAGGCATACCTGGCCGCCTCGCCGGACAGCCTCGTGCAGGACAGCAATCTGCTTACAGCCTATATCACAATAGGCAATAAATACGAATGGACATGGCTACGCAAAGGCAATGTTGATCAAGAGCCGCTTACCGTGGCAGGATTCCATGCAAAACTTTTTTCAGACAAACCGCTCTATTATAAGAAGGCGCTTAAGATGATGAACAAAATACTTACGTGGTACGAGAACGAAGGCTTTCCTTTTGCGCAGCTTAAACTGGACAGCATTGATTTTACCGGCAACAGGCTGTCGGCAGTTTTAAAGGTGAATAAGGAAAGAATTGAGAAAATTGACAGCATTGAGGTAAGCGGCAACCTTAAACTCGCTCCCCGCTATTTATACGGATACCTGGGCATAAAACCCGGCGACCTTTACAATGAAGCAAAGGTGGATGCCATCAGCAGAAGGCTGAAAGCAGTTCCTTTTCTGTATGAAACCAAACCGATGCAGGTTATCTTTGTGCAGAGTAAAGTGAGGATACTGCTGTTTCTCGGAAAAAAGTCAGCCAACCAGTTCAATGGAATTGTGGGTATTTTACCCAACCAAAGCACCGGCGGAATAATACTTACGGGCGATGTGAACCTGCAGCTTACCAATTCCTTTCACGAAGCCGAAGAACTGGGCTTTCACTGGCAGCACATTGAACCGCTCACCCAAAGCCTGTCGCTGCATTTCGGGTATCCTTATCTTTTCAGAACCCCGCTGGGACTGAATATTGACGGCAATTTGTTCAAACAGGACTCAACCTACTTACAGCTTGACACCAAAATCGGTTTAAAATACCTTATGACCGGAGGCAATTACTGGGAAGCATATTATGAAAACATTTCCACGATTGCAATAACAAATTCCGGCTCGCAAAGTGCAACTGTTCTGCCCCCTTATGCCAACAGCAGCATGGGGCTATACGGGCTTATGTTCATGCAGAACAAGCTGGACTACCCTTACAACCCGCGCCGCGGCTACTACGTACTTGCAAACGCTTCGGCAGGCATTAAAACCATAACGGTTGACCCTGCCCTGAATCCTTCACTGTACGAGGGACTGAATCTTAATTCCACCGTGTACAAGGCATCGCTTCAGGCCGAATACTACATACCGTTTACCCTGCGGAGCGCATTCAAGCTGGAAGTGCAGGGCGCAACTCTGAATGCGCCATCACTATTGGTGAGCGACCTCTTCCGCATAGGCGGGTTTACGGTCATGAGGGGTTTCGACGAACAGTCTATTTACGCCTCTTCCTATTCCGTAGGCACCATTGAGTTCCATTACCTGCTGGAGCAAAATTCCTTTCTCTTTCTTTTCTTTGATCAGGGGTGGTGCCGCGAAACGCTTCCCTCGGCAATCCAATACTTTAACGACACGCCTATGGGCTTCGGCGCGGGCATGGACTTTCAGACCAAGGCAGGCATTTTTTCAATAGCCTACGCCGTAGGTAAGGCGGCCAACATACCGCTGAACTTCAATTATGGGAAAATAAATTTCGGAATTACGAACAACTTCTGAAAATGGCTTTTAGTGGTGTTCGAGCCCGCCCTGTTCATGCTTTTTATCCTCATCGTCCTTGAGCAGGTAATAGAACCCCGCAAGAAAGCCGATAGCTGTGAACAATACGCCGAAGGAGCTTAAAGCCGATGACTTAACCTCAAGAACAGCGTAACGGAAAGGCAGCAAATAGGTGATCAAAAAAATTACGAAGGAAATGATGTGACTCTTTTTCATTTTCGGAAGGTTTGGAAATTTGATGCAAATGTAAATAATAATCGGAAACCGAAATTACAGGACTGCCTGTTTCATTCTGTCAATACCTTGTATTTCTTTCTGAAGTAAAAAATTCCGAAAACGCCTGCCAGCACAAACAGGGGAGATATGAGCTGCGCCTGTGTGAAGCTGATTCCGAACAGGTGGTAACGGATATTCACCCGAATCAGTTCCACAAGGAACCGCTCCACCCCGTTCATGGCCAGATAAATGGAGAACAGAACGCCCGGCGTTGTTATTCTTTTCCTCATAAGCCAGAGTACAAGAAAGAGAAGCCCGCATGTTACGGTTTCGTAAAACGGGGTTGGAAACACGGGAGGGTTGAGCATAAAGCAATGCGGACCCGTACAGCCCGGAATAGGAATACCCTCGTTAATTACATTATGCGGATAGCTGAACGCCCACATCCAGTCCGGCAAAAAGCCAAGCCATTGTGGTTTGGGGGCGGAGTTTGCTATCCCCCAGTCTCCGTCGCCCGCCATCTGGCATCCTATCCTGCCCACTGCGTATGCTATCATCATGGCAGGCGCTGCGGCATCTATGGTGTGAATGATGCTGATGCCTTTGCGGGAGGTATAATAAAGCACCGCCGCCGCACCGAATATAAGACCGCCGTAAACGGTAAGGCCGCTGAAAGAGAATAGTGTATCTAAAGGGTGTGCGATAAGCGATTGATAATTTTCGAGCGAATCGAACACCTTTGCCCCTAATATGCCGGCTCCGGCCGCAATAAGGGTAATGTTGCCCACCAGTTGATAGGGGTGCATGGTAAGCTGCTCCAGCCTGGGTTCCGGCAGGCTGTGCTTTTTCTTGTCGCGGTATTGCAGGTAGGTGTATCCGGCGGCAATAAGCAGTCCGCCCCAAAAGTTGCCTTTTAACGAAAGCAGGTAGCCCTGTGTATTGTTCACAAAGTCGCCGTAATTGAATGCCACATAAATAATTTTATAGCCCATGATGAATGATATGGCAAAAGCGTAAACCAGCTCAAAAGGGGTTGCTTTTTTACCTATCCATTGCTTTTCAACAAACGGGAAAATCAGTCCCAGCCCTTCCTTCCGCTTTAGCTCGAGGGTAAATACGTAGCCTGAAACAAGAAAGGCTATAACAAGAAGGAAACCGAAGGTTTGCACCATTTTCAGCGCTTCGATCTTAATGCCGAAGAGGTCTTCAAAAAGGTAATACAGGGAGGCGTACATATATCAGCCGTCAATTTGCAAATGTTGGGTTATTACTCATTATTTAATACCATACCGGCAATTTGTGCGGTCATAATACCATATTCCGGGCAACCGGTAAGTTCCACAGGCATAAGTTTACCCTGCAATTCGGTATCAAACGGCACCCTTACCCTTATGTAATTGTCGGTATAGCCATACAGATACCCTTCCCTGTTGTGGGTTTCCAGCAGGGCGGTACGCACGGAGCCAGTCTGTTCTGTATAAAACCGGTGTTCCTTTTTGGCAGAAATCATCTGAAGCCTGCTGTTTCTCTTCCTGCGCACTTCTATAGGCACAAACTCCTTATCACCGCTTGTATGCAGGGCGGCAAGCGTGTTATCCCTTTCCGAAAACGTGAATACATGCAGGTATGAAACATCGAGCGAAATCAAAAAGTCGCATGATTCATTAAAACATTCTTCTGTTTCTCCGGGTGAACCTGCAATAATATCAACCCCGATGGAACAATGCGGCATGAGCGATTTTATTAAAGATACTTTGTCGGCATAAAGTTGACGTTCATAGCGGCGGCGCATTTTGTGCAGCACGGCATCGGAGCCCGATTGCAGGGGTATGTGAAAGTGCGGTACAAATTTTTCCGAGCGGCTCACCCACTCTATCATTTCGTCTTTCAGCAGATTGGGCTCTATAGACGACAGCCTGAAACGAACCGGCACGCCGGCAGATTCAATGGCCTTCATCAGTTCAAACAAACCGGCTCCCGTTTCAGGCTCCCTGAAGTCGCCCAGGTTAACCCCCGTCAGCACTATCTCCTTTACGCCTTTCCGAACTATTTCTTCTATATTCTGTAGTACGCCGCTTATGGTATTGCTCCGGCTGCCTCCCCTTGCCATGGGTATGGTGCAGTAGGAGCAGCTGTAGTCGCAGCCGTCCTGAACCTTCAGGAAACTCCTGGTGCGGTCGCCGGAGGAATAGGCAGGATGGAAACTATTTACCTTCTCTATTTCGCATGAATGGATTTCGGGGAAGGCTTTTTTATCAAGGCTGGCGATATATCGGGCAAGGTTAAATTTTTCGGAGGCGCCAAGCACCATGTCCACACCGCTTATGGCGGCTATAGATTCCGGCTTCAGCTGGGCATAGCATCCTGTAACCGCAATAAAGGCGCCGGGGGAGCGGTGCAGGGCAGAACGCACCACCTGCCTGCATTCCCTATCGGCCTCCTGTGTTACCGAACAGGTGTTGATGATATAGAGATCCGCCTTTTCCCTGAACGGCACCCTGGTGTATCCCGATTCAATTAAATGGTTGGCTATAGCCGACGATTCCGAATAATTCAATTTGCAGCCCAAGGTATGTATGGCAAACGTTGCGTTCTTTCCCATTCAGCAAAAGTAATAATTTATGAAAAAAGTTTGCCTGAAATTTGGTGAGTTGAAAGAAATTAGGTATGTTTGTACTATAATACTCATCCACTTATGATAAAATCTACCCCCCCCACAGGTTCGCAAAGACGCAAAGTAGGCTTTAACGGCTCTGTTCTTGTATAGCATATCGCTTAACGGATTTGCCCAAGTTTGGTTTAAAAAATTTGTAATATAAGCCGCATTCAAAGCGGCGCAAACACGTGGTGCAAAAAGGTGGTGAAGGATTAAAAGCGCCATGCACCTTCCGCCAAACCCTCCCCGCATTCATACACAAACCTTTGTTAAAAACTATTCCCCGTGCGCG
>VFSW01009891.1_pt1 | contig 13583 bp, 17 predicted proteins | sample 5358111 | NCBI WGS metagenome assembly VFSW01 (sample SAMN11554181, study PRJNA540505) | mine drainage metagenome | isolation source: sediment from site ElyBrook_90M | place: USA: Ely Copper Mine, Vershire, VT | collected 2017 | reverse complement strand
CTATTTCTATATTTTTGATATAAATCATCTAAAGCGACGCCCCCGAAACATTCGTGTTGAGATGGTTTGTGCCCAACCAAGAGCCTATATTGTTCCGGCGTAATAGGATGATAATAGTTCCTGTTCCACGGATTCTTAATGCGAAGTAATACGTGAAGAATTTTTGGTTTCCCGCCTTTTATTAGAGCGGCATTCTTTGCATAACCTCTTGCTTCTTCTCGTTTGCTTGCAAAGTGCGGGGCAAAACCACTTGTGCGGCGGGCACCGCCTTTTTCCAAATCAAATTCATCGAATTTCATGTTAGTTCCGTGATATGCGGGGATAACGAAACCCAATTCTTTCGCTCTCTGCATTCTCGATTCTTTATCCATCGGAAGTCTGTTGTCCAAATCTGCCATTTGTCTTTGTCAACCCCTTTTAATAGATTTGCACAAGCTATCAACATATTTATCCACAGAATATTTTTCAGTTTGACGACATTTTTCTCTTGCGATCACCGACGTTGGCGAGTAGAACCTCTCTATCGAACAGCCCAACAGGGCGCAGCAAGAAGGACCAAACAGTTACAGCTTCCCGGTGGAGATACGCTTAGGGTAGCTCAAATGGCGGCATGGCGTCATCAAGGGTAGATAGCGAAAGCTATTCAAAGGAGCAAAGCCTACATAGCTCCGCCTGCGAAGGTCCATCCATGCAATCCCAGCTAAGGGTGTTAGACTGAACACCTGTTCTATCGGAGGAGTGATACCAAAGATAGGAATAAGGCTCATGCAGAGGTTAGGTTTGCTGGCAGTCGGCAAATAGAAAGGCTAAGCCTGTCATGCGACTTTATGCTCTCGAAGGGGAGCATGTAAGAAACAGGACTAAAAGCCAGCCAATCCAAATGCGAAAATACAATTCGCATACCTAGCAGTAATCTCTGTGAAAGCCAGAATCGCCAAGGGAAGCTGGTAGAGGTTCGAGGGTGTTTCCCAAGAGCAGCCAGCAGTTTGACGGTTGAGGAATTATTTGCTCGAAAATGTAACATCAGCAAAGGTGTTATATGACTAGAGTGGGAATGACAGAGACCCGAAAAACAGCAAGTAGCGCAAGGCAGCGTGAAAGCAGAAACAGACGGCGTGTGTAATTGGTTAATTGAAAAATTAATCAAACACCCGAGTCGGAACGCCGTTGTAGGTTTGACATGTCGCATGGCATGACGGATCAGTAAAAATGCAAAAAGGCCGGACGAGCGTTGTGCGAAAGGTGCCTAGTCCTAAGCTTTCGTTGATGATTCATTTTCTTGTGGAAACACGAAGGATGGAAAGGCTTCGAAACCGAGGGAGATCAGACAGTTTTGCGAGCTTTCTGATCTGATAAGGAAATAAACCTATACAGTCTTTGCAGGATTGTGGTTTGTTTTCTTGTCGAGTAGCATAACGTGTTACGAGAAATGCCACTCGCTGACGTGTTGCAAAATACGTTGGAAACGGCGGCACTGATCGATTACGTCAAGCTCCGCAAGAGCAGAAACGTGGAAAAAGCAGATAGCTACCTACCGTGCGTAGCGACTACTTGCTTCAAGATCGATCGCAAAGCCTGTATTCTCAGGGTTATAAACGTTGCGTGGAAAATGGAATTGGGGGCGCTCTGTGGGAGCGCCCCCAATCATTTGTCCGGATCACAAGCAGCCGATCTAAATCAGCGGCTTGCATTGCCGTTAGCGGGCCGGGGCGGGTTCCGCCCGGACCCGAGTGAAGTTTTCCCGAATTGCGTTGAGATCGATGAACACATCGGCTTCCCGGCGCAAATCGTCAGCCGCCATGGCCGGCGACGTTTGGATGGTGGACACCACCGAAACACGAGTGCCGTTGCGCTTGGCGTGCTGGATCAGATAGCGATAGTCGGCATCGCCGCCGAACAGAACGGCATGATCGAAACCCTTCATCGAAAGCATGTCGGTGGCGATTTCGATGTCGACCGAGCCTTTGACCCGACGCTTGCCGTTGGTGGAGTCAAAATATTCCCGAGCCGGCTTCAGAACCGTGGTGTAGCCGTTGTACGACAGCCAGTCGGTGAGCGGCTTCAGCGGCGTATACTCGTCATCTTCGAGGATGGCGGCGTAGTAGATCGCCCGCACGATGTTCGTCTTCTTCGAAAAAAACGCAAGCAAGTTGCGATAGTCCACATCGAAGGCTAGATTGCGGGACGCCGAGAAGAGATGTTGACCGTCGATGAACAGGACGGTCTTTTCGTTTGGCAGGAAATTCATCACCTTAGCCCTCAAATGCCCTGGTAATTAGGGCGGCCGACGCAGCGAAATGCTGCATCTGCGAGGAACATAGCACGTTTTCGAACTCTGTCAAGTAATAATATCCAAAGAAGTGAGAACAGAAAGTTCTCTAAAAGTTCACATTTGGACAGTGTTGGTGCCTTGACTGTGAATCAAGGCACCATACCAAACTAATTTACGGAGTCTGAATATTCGTCTGAGACGTTGCAGACTGTGCCGCTTCTGTTGTTAACTGTGTCGAAATATTTGTAGAGCTATTGTATATTCGAACGGGAACATAAATGAATTCAATCGCCTTAACTGGTTGAACAGCACAATCGACCCACAACTCATTCAAATCGATACGATCTTTAGTGTTATTTGTCGTGTCACAAATTACTGCGAAGTCGTATAAGCCGTTTAAACCAACAAGTTGATTAAAGAAACGAGATACTGTTGCTAATACAGTTGCTCTTGTCGTTGCAACGTTTGGCTCAAAAAGGAATGGCTGAAGGATTTGATCGAGATTGTACGAAATGTAGTTCATTAAGCGAGCTACATTGATTCGATTTAGTGCTGTTGACAAACCATAAAGTGATTTCTGTCCGAAAACTACCAACCCACGTCCCGGAATATATGCAAACGGATTGATGTTGTTCGAATATATGACATCTCTCTGTCCGTTGTTTAGAATGGTCGGTGTGTATTCGCCCGCACTGTTAAGATATCCTACAGAAGTAGCATTTGTAATCAAACCTCTATTGAAGCCTGCTGGTGCATACCACGGATAAGCAATTTGATCGTTATATGCAATAGTAACCATAGCAATGGCAGACGGGGGTATCATGATCTCGGTGCCATCTGTATTTGTACTCAAACCCCAAGGATAATAAAGTCCTACGTACGGATTGGCAGTTACTAAGCCATTTTCTCCATCTGCTGCAACATCAGCGGCGTTTGTTGCCCAATTTTGTATCGATGTGCCATCAGGTGTAAGACGTATAGGAGTATCAGCTACGGTGAAGGATATTTCTTTCATATCCGTGTTTAGATTTACAAAATCAGGGATCAATTCCACATAGCCAGGAGCAGCCATCAAGTTGAAGAAAACAAGCTCAGATCGAATGTCTTGGTTCGCCGTAACAACAGCGGAAAGAGCACGCACAACTTCAATTCGTTGCGCTTTTCTTCCCATATACGGAGCACCAGTGGTATCGTTTCCTGAATCTGTTACCCAAATTGCAGCAGTCGAAAGTGCTGGGAAAATATATGTGCTTGGATCGCCAACCGTGTAAGTTACTGTAGTGAAATCTGTATTAGGATCAAAACCACCAGCTTTGAAATATGTTGGATTCCAAACCTTTACGTTGTATGTGCTATATCTTGTATTAAAGAGCAACATTCCAACAGGATATGTTCTTGGATCAGGAGCATCAGGATCAACGAAATCGGATAAGGCCAAATCCTTGCTGGCAGTTGACATGAACGCATAACTTCCACTATTAACTATTCCGGTGAAAGTCGGACCAGATGTATCACGAGCATCAGCAAAAATGATTCCAAACGGAGTTGTATGATCTGTGTTGTTAATAAGAATCCATTGTAGATCAACAGTGTTCCAACGATAAATCATTGGATAATCTTCAAGATTGCTACTATCAATCCATAGATCACCTTCTGCCAGTGTTGTTACGCCATCGCTTTGAGTTAATGGAGCGCTTCCTACAATCTGTGGACCATTGGGATCGGTAGCCGGAAACTGGTGACGATAACCATACCAATTTTCACCGTTATTATACATAATATCGGCTGCAAAATTTGTATTATACCAATATGTACCTGCTACTGGAGCCGTACTTGGAGCCGTGTATTCAGCTTCGTAAACCAAACTTTGCCATTCTGTTCCAGACCAACGGCGAAGCTGCATATCTCCTGTATTTGGATCATAACCAACATACACTGTTCCAGAAGCCGGATTTGGCATTGCGGCAATCGCAGCCGAATCTTTACTCAGATTGCCATCAGTTAGAGTGCTATTAAATTGATAAAATGGAGCACTAAGAATGGTCCAAGAAGCAGTTGTGCCATTGTAATATTCAACTACCCATGTTGCGCCATTATTGCTTGGGTTTCCCTTAACCCAAAATGATCCAGCAACGTTTCCAGCAGGATATGTTGGACCGTTATTATAAGTTACCGATACTCCATTATAGGTTCCTGCTGTTAATCCAAGATTAGTAAACGATGAGCCAGTTCCAGCAGCCAACGTGATCGCTGTGCCGGCAGTGTTCGTAATAACAAGAGCGTTGTTAGAAGCTTGACTTGCTGTAATATTTGGTATTGATGCTGCAATAATGTCACTGACGACATTTGCAATTGTTGGTGTAGATTGAGAGATTGTAACCGTTATACCATTTACAATAAAAGTGTCATTCTGATTTAATGTCGGTGCCGTAGCTGTTCCTGTGACAACTGTTGGATGAGCGGCCATCCACTGTGAAGACCCAATCTTATACCAACTAGCTGTCGTTGCTGTCATAGATTCACTTGAAACAGTTTGCGATAGGCTTACTGTATATGTTCCAGTGCCACCAGAACCGCTTCCAAATGCGGTAATCGTTGTGTTAATGCTAACGCCGGTTCCTAAAATTAACTGTCCGACAGCCATAGTACCAGAAGCAACAGCACTGACTGTTAAAGTGGTACCAGAAATGGTTCCGGTGAACGCTGCTGTTTGGACTGCAATTTTTTCATATAGATAGTTTGATGCCGTTACAGGAACAACAGCGACATTTCCAGTATTACCAAACGACGCAAGAGGAACGTTGCTACCATTAACATCAGATTGTAGTGCCACGCTTACTGTTACAGGATTCCATGCTGACCCAGGGCTTGAGCTTCCATTTGCACGAAAAACTCCCCAAGCTGTGCTTCCTAGATTGAACCAATAAGTACCGGCAACCGGAGGACCAACAGGCGCCGAAACACTCGCTTGTAGTTGACTTAGATCGATATTAGCTCTTAAAATGTAAGCTTGATTGGCTACGCCAAGATATGTATAAGCAGACCATAAACCATATTCATTAAGTTCATATCCGTGAAGCGGTGTTCCTTGAACAGAATAGAAATTTGGATTACCAAAGTTTTGAAGAAGGTCTCGTTGACTTGTTGCAAGATATAGAATGCCAGCTTGTGAAGGAACAGTGGCAGATGCTATAGTACCAGCAGTTGACGATGGCTTGTTTGAAGCAGTAGCAATTACAAATAATGGAATTGTTCCCTGACCTGCTGTAGCATAAAAACTTTCATCAAGTATCGAAACTTGTACTCCAGGAGAAACTAGCGTTGCTGCCATTTTATAAATCCTTTAATTTTCTTGTATTTATAATGAATATCCAATATTGGTGTCGTTACAGCAATGTGTATATAAATACTACTTTAGGATCGGGGGAATGGAAATGTGGCCTGATACATCTCGGCTTGCATATTCCGTCAAACGAAAAGCCGAAGTTGCTGCCGGGATTTTTGTCCCACCAAATGGAAATAGAAGCAACAAAAACTTTCGTCATACCGACGAAACTAAAATATTGATAAAGGAAAAAGTATTATCAGCTAGAAGCTCTGCTACTAGAGAACGTGGTAGCTATATGACTACGGCGGGGAAAATAAGTTTCCAAACAAAATGGAAGCAAATTTCATTTGAAAAACGCAAGCAATTTTCTATAGATACTAAAGAGGCTATTCGTTTAGCAAACGAAAAGCGTTCAAATGAAGCTGACGTTTTTGCAAAAAAACATTTTTCAACAATATTGCAAATGCAGAAGCAAGGTATGACCTTAACCGAAATTGCAAGAAAAATGAATAAAGACGGTCATAAGACTCGTCGTGGAAGTGTTTGGACTATTCAAACGGTTCAACAAATAATAAAACGAATGGCGAATAAACTTCGCCTCCGTGATCGGTTAAAATCAGAAATAGTTGGTGTTGCTGTTCCTCAGAAAAAGCGTGTTATCGGTTGGGATCGAAAAATTTAGTCACATTGTTATGTAACTTAGCTATAGTTCCATCATTCAAAATTGTAATATCAGGCGTCTCGTTTACCCAATTCCATTCACTTTCATGAATTTCTAATTCCTTCATATGCTTACAGGCTTGTTCATCACCAGCATTTGCCAACTTCGCAATCGACATCCATGATGGATCATCACCACGCTTAATTCGCACAATTATACCGTCATGATTTCGTATCATTTTTATTTCATTAATGAATCTACAATCTGTAATGACAACTTTGTCAATATTTGCGAGACGGCGCTCTAAGGTACGCACCCATATATTTTTATCAAAATGATTTCGCATCAACGTTCCAAAAATGGTCATTGCCATTCTTGGAGTAAATCCCGGGATATCGAGCTTTTCTGACCACCATATATCGGGCTGTTCACGCCAGAACCTAGATTCTGGCGTGATGCCTTCAAGCAAGTTTCTATCCCATTGAAATATACAAGATAGACAATCCTTCATTGCATCGGCAAAACTAAAAGGTTTAAATCCTAATTTTATGAGTGGTATTGCTGCTGTATTCTTACCGCTCGACTTAAATCCGACGAATGCAATTATATTCAATTAGAAATCTTTCATATCGATTTTGATTTTTTTGGTAACAACTTTTGGATATTCTTCCATGCACGCTGGATAGTTCTTCCAAGATTCAATTGCAGCATCAATGTCTATTCGATCTCTTTGCACATCTATATTGGAAGCAGCATTGTAAAACCCCCAATACTTAAGGGTTTCAATCAAAAGCTTTTCTTTGCGAGAACGTGGACGTTCCGGACGGACTTCATGGATTTCCGGCTTCTCATCAAAATCCATCATTTTGCTGGGATTTTTTTTCATGTGTTTTTCTCTTCGTTGTGGAAAACGTCTATGGAGAATGGTACCCATATCAGTTTAAACTGTTTCTCCTCAGAATCGTCTGAAAAATCTGCAAAGACTCTATCGAGAATCTTGTAGAAATCTTCATCGGAAGGAGGCGTGTTGCTGTCGGAAGGAATATCATTGTCGGAAAGGTTAAACATGGTTTTGATCTGTGATGTTGAAACCGATCTATAATCTTTTTGTGGTTCCGTTGTCAACCACATTATTTTTATTGTTAGTCCCAAAACTTCTTGAGTTCCTATTTGGTTATCCTTGATTAATAGCACCAACAAATAGCAGAACTATTACAACAACAATAACGTATGCCATTATTAACTCTCCTATTAACTCTCCCGATGGTGGTGGCGGCGGGGGGACTCGAACCCCCACGTCCTAAGACAACGGATTTTAAGTCCGGTGCGTCTACCAATTTCACCACGCCGCCAGAGAATTAATTTATATGAAAACCGATCACAAAGTCAAGCTTGACGCTCGGTGAATGAAATGATATGAGGTATTTCCTTCATGGAGGTATGAACTATGAGAGAAATAAATTCTCGGGTCGGCGCCATTCTGTCGATCGATAATAATGTCGTGCGACTATTAGGTTACGGCGTGTACGAGGGAGATTTCTTCCAAGAAGATATATCTTCGTATGTGTTGTCGGAAAGCGAGTTGGAATTTTTTAAGAGCCTATCACCAGAAGATAAAATAGAATATCAAGATAAGCATATTCCTTCTTTTATGAAAAACCCTCGTATACGTCTTGATAACGGCGATGTTGTATGGGGGCGGGAATGCTGGTGGGGTCCAGAAGAAGAAATCAAAAAAAGAATCAAGAATGCCGCCAAAATTACGAATGTCAAGCTCGTTCGGGATTCCAATGGAACATGCGTTGGTGTTGTAGAAATAACTTGATGGAATGGCACGACAAGAAAAGTTTTTCTATAAAGAATGTAACGACACATATTTCATTATCCGTCGTTCGATGGAGTGCAAATGAATGGGGTTGGGATATCGAATACAAAAACGAACTATCTTGCACCATTACAAAACCATTTATCATCGATAGAGGCACTACGAAAACTAGAAAAGACGGGAAAATCGTTGCCGAAAACAGATGGAAGTATTGTAAAAAATTCTGGATGGATGTCTAGGGTATCGTGGCGGTACCAGCGTCACCACGAACAAATTTTTCCTCATAGATCACACCCTCCCGCCCCTGCGAATCGGGATATTCCGCTTCGATCGTGATCGATTCTGGTGTGAATGCAACGGTAAATGACCCGTCACAATCATCAAGACTATTCACACCAAAATCAATTCTCAGAGTTTCGCCGGGTCTCATGGTGATACGCATCGATTTTCTCCTGCTGGAGAGAAGAATAGAGCGAATTGCCAGTTTCGTCAAATTACCACAATTTTTCCATGCCTCCCTTCATATATTCTTTTGCTGTCATACGTTTTCCGGTTATATGATCTACAACCTCGTCGGCCTGAAATCTAATTGTGCGCTTTTTGTCTGATCGCTCTCCTGATCCTATTTGGTTTTTTCTCGTTGCATTCTCGATGTTGCCAGACACATTTATTGCTAGCTTATCTAACTCTTCATTAATCGCCATTATAGCTACTTGCAAACTATTTTGACGAGATCGTGTTTGCGCAGATTTTGTTATTCCGGTTGGAACATGGGTAACTCTTGCAGAATTTTGATGCTTGTTTCTGTGTTGGCCTCCACATCCCGTGCCAGAAAACCATTCTATATGGTAATCTTCGGCACGCCGTTGATGATAAAGACTTAGATCAACTTGATTTTGATCTAACACAGCAACGGTAACAGTAGAAGAATGAACTCTTCCCCTGCGTTCTGTCGGTGGAATTCTTTGAATCCTTATTCCACCAGCTTCGTTTTTTAGGTGTTCGGCTCCTTTACCCTCGATTTCAAGGGTTACAGACGGATGTCCGGCGTGCGTGTCCAGAGCCTCGTCGCACTTAACCTTTCAAGCTTTGCGATCCGCAAGCTTTAAATACGCAACAGCCAACTCAGCGACAAATATTTTCGCATCGTCGCCGCCTTCTCCTGATCTGATTTCAATAACCTTTTTGGTCATGAGTCTTCTCCTTTCATCACGCTATATATCACAGAACTGATTTTGTGGTCAATAGTTTTACTTTGGTGGAAAATGCTGCTAAGATGTATAAAGCTCTTACAATAGGATAACCATGAAACACATCCTGACCGTCAATCAGTTTTCAAATGAAGAACTTGTCGATATTTTTACAACGTCAAATCATCTTGAATATTCAGCATTCGAAGTAAACTTCAAGAAAAAAATTCTTGCAAATTTATTTTATGAGCCTTCAACCAGAACTTCGTCATCGTTTTATGCTGCGATGGCTCGTCTTGGCGGGCAAACAATTCCAATTAATGATGTAAACTATTCCTCGGTGGTCAAAGGCGAAACGCTTGAGGATACCATTCGTACAATGCAATGTTATGTGGATGCTATAGTACTAAGACATAAAGAAGTTGGTGCCGCCGCTCGTGCCGCCGCTGTCGCAACTGTGCCGATCATTAACGGTGGCGATGGAATCGGTGAACATCCAACACAGGCGTTGCTTGATTTTTATACCGTAATACGTGAGAGAAATATTTTGTTTTATTGTTCACGTGATTTGGAAAATGCTATATCGCAATTGACCTTCACAATGATGGGCGATCTTAAACATGGTCGAACGGTCAAAAGTTTAGTTCAACTTGCGAGAAAATATGGAGCAAAAATAAATTGGGTTTCTCCGAAAGAACTTCGAATACCAGAAGAATTTCGTCATAATGCCGACAAGGAAACCGATAATTTGGATGAAGTTATTAGGCAAACCGATGTTTTATACGTGACACGAGTGCAAAAGGAACGTATCGAAGGATATAGTGATTTTTCTTATGGCGTGACACCGCAACATATGAAAAAAGCTAAATCGAATATGGTTTTAATGCACCCGCTTCCACGTACAAATGAACTACCAACGTCGCTTGATAGCGATCCTCGATCTGCATATTTTCGCCAAATGCGATATGGCCTTTTCGTGCGGATGGCTATCTTGTACGATATTTTTAAATGATAACAAATGAGACAGTCTTGCAAGGAAACGAATATTGTGCTAAACAAATTTCATGACTTTTATTATTGATGGTAGAAAAATAGCAGCCGATCTTTGCTCCGAACTTACAAGCAAAGTATCTCTGTTAAAGCAACCTCCGTATCTTGTTGCGATCATCGTTGGTGATGATCCGGCAAGTCACGTCTATGTTAAAAGAAAGGAAACTGCTGCTAAACGTGTTGGAATCAGAAGTAAAATAATATCATTACCGAGTGATACGACAGAGGATGAATTGCTTTCTCATATTTGGAGTCTTAACGCCGATCCTGGTGTGCATGGCATTTTGGTACAATTACCGCTTCCGAAATCAATAAGAACGGAAATCATTATAGAAGAAATTGATCCAAACAAGGATGTAGATGGATTCCACCCAACCAATGTTGGATATCTGGCATCTGGCAACGCTAGATATGCTCCTTGTACGCCTACAGGCATCATGAAATTATTAGATAATGCTGGTGCCGTTCTTCCTGGTGCTAGTGCTCTTATGGTTGGTTGTAGCGCCATCGTCGGGCGCCCTACTGCATTGATGTTGAATCAGGCAGATGCGACAGTTACCATTGCTCATAAACTCACAAGAAATCTTCCAGAACTTTGTTCTAAATCTGATATAATAGTTGTGGCTGCTGGTTGCCCGAACTTGATTCGTGGAAATTTTATTCAACGTGATGCTATTATCATTGACGTTGGTATCAATCGTATGGCAAATGGTTCTCTCGTTGGAGATGTAGCCTTTGACGAATGTATAGGCATCGCAAAAGCCATCACTCCGGTTCCCGGCGGCGTCGGTCCAATGACTATCGCCTGCTTGCTAGAAAATACATTCATGGCTGCAACAAGAAAGGAAATCTAATGTTAGATAAAAAAGAAGCTTCAGAGAAAATCTCTGAAAATCTTAAACAAATAGAACTTCTCTTACGAGAGTCAGAACTAATTGCGCAAGAATCAGGGGTTTCTTTTCGTTGGGAAGGACCGACCTATGGTATGGGCGGTTCCTTTACACCAAAGCCAGAGCCAAAGCAGAAATATAGCTGGGATAGCTGGGAAGCAAGCGATGACGAAGATAATTATGGTTGGAATTCAAGTTCACAAAATTGCTGAAAGGAAATAAAAATGTCAGATGAAGCCAAACAACAAGAAGCGTTAAAAATAATTGAAGAAAAATTGAGAGCGGCAGAAAACTTGCTCGATGAGGCCGCTCTTATTGCCGAAGAAGCCGGTGTAGAGTTTGCTTGGGGTGGACCTTCCTATGGTATGGGTGGCAGTTATATTCCAGCGTCTATCAGGAGAGGAGAAGATTGGGATAACGATAACGAATACGACGACGACGACGATCCGTATGAAAACAATGGCTGGATGGCGAGTTCACATAACTGTTAGTTCTAGGAGAAACTAATGCTGGTAATGATTGGAAGCAATGCTCTCAAATATCATATCAATATAGATCGTAAACCGAAAGACCTTGATCTTGTTGGTCCATATAATAAAGTCATATCGTTTGCAAAAAAATGTGGAGATATCAGAGAATGCTATCCATTTCATAACGGTAAAAAATATGTAATAAAAACAAATTCCGAAATAATCGAAGCAGAAATTGCATGGGATGGATCGACTGCATCTCAGTTGGTCCATCTTGTTGAAAACGATCCTAACACAATCGAAAAAGACGGTGTATTGATTCCGTCTTTGGATGTTTTGTTTACTCTCAAGATGTCGCATCGCTTTCTTAAAAATTCCCCTCATTTTTTAAAGACAATGCGTGATATTGGCGTTATGCAAAATCTAGGAGCCAAGATAGCCGATATTGAATTCTTCAAACGAAGAGAAAAAGAAACATATAACTATAATCATCCAAAACTAAACGTTGCGAAAACCAATTTTTTCTCTGGCGATGGTGTTCGATATTTGTACGATCACGATTCAATTCATATTGCAATGGCTCAATTAGAAAAACCAGCTTACAAATTCTATCAGCCAGATAATTCAGAAGTAAATGTAAGTAAAAAATACTTCTTCGAACAGCCAGAATTCATTCGATTATTTGGCGTTCTTGAAGAGTCTTATGTTCTAGCACTAGAACGATCTCAAATTCCATTCGGCGACAAATTTACACCAAAGAAAAGTTTTGATATAGCACTCATGAAAGTTTGTACTAGCATTACGTCTGGATGGTTCAGAGAATACGCTTGGACAAATTACGACAAAGTTCAAATGTTATATCGTGATAACTATGTCGAGCGTTTCTGGAAAGCAGTAGACGATGGGATAGTAAAACGATATCAATCATCCGATAACTAGTGGCATGCCACGATGTTGATCAATGAATTCCTTGAGATCAGTTTCGAGCTTATCCATCATTTCTTTAGCTTCAGACTTCAACGCATCTCCATTCATCGAGAAACCTCCCTGCGGACCCGCAATGGTTCCAAACATGCTACGAGCTTCACCCAATATCTGTTTAGAGCAAGCCAGCGTATAGTTACGCAACCACGGACGAGCATATGGATCAGCTAAGATAACACTTTCTGGTCGTGTATTATAACAATGTATGCACAAAGTTTCGACAGCAGACATCTTACGATGTAATGTCAAAAGATGCGTAGCAGAATCATAGGTGAACTGAAAGAACATACCAAACATACGTCCAACCAACATCTGATACTGCATGGCTACGTCATATGTCGCAAGAATGCCTGCGCCTGTTGTTCCTAATGCGGCTGGGTTCTGAATCATATAAATGTTATTGGTAAACGCCAATGAGAATGGATCAATGGCCGCACCGCCAGCAGTACCACCAATCGTGCGACGAAGGATCGTTAAGACTTCTTGTACTTCGTCAGGTAATTGATAAACGTTAACATCTGGTTGAACATCAAGGAATATAAACGATTCCTCCATTGCGTTTCCCGACCTAGCTCTATAAGTATCTAATGCGATATTAAATGCAGTATCAAAATCATCTTCATCCATTTGAAGATCGATAAGATTTCCTCCCATCATTTTTGACACTTCGTTAATCAATTTCTTTCTAGCTGGAAGCTGTGGATCGTTAATACTCATTTGTCGCTACCTCATTTCAAAATCTATTTATAATTTTCTGAATCTAAATATATGCATGTTTCGAGACACAAAATATCTTCTTAAATATGAAGCCAAACGCAATCCCATCCTTTTCAACATGATGGAAAACATCAGCCAAATCAGCAAGCAAGAAATAGAAACAGCAAAATTTGCGAAATGGATTCGACAAGCCCTT
>VFSW01009890.1_pt1 | contig 13583 bp, 10 predicted proteins | sample 5358111 | NCBI WGS metagenome assembly VFSW01 (sample SAMN11554181, study PRJNA540505) | mine drainage metagenome | isolation source: sediment from site ElyBrook_90M | place: USA: Ely Copper Mine, Vershire, VT | collected 2017 | reverse complement strand
GCTCCGACGTGGCCGTCGGCATCGCGCACCACCTCCGGGTGGTACGGGGCCAGCGGGACCGATGGTCCGACGACTGCGCCGCCGCGGTCTTCCGTCGCCTCTTCAACGACCCTTTCGCGCGCGCGGCGTGCAAGGACGAGACGCAGGATTTCTTCGGAATCAACTACTACACTCGAGACGTCGTGCGCTTCTCCCCGATGCACGCCAAAGAGCTCTTTCTCCGGCGAGGCGTGCCGGAAGGCGCGGAGACGAGCGATCTCGGGTGGGAGGTCTACCCCGAGGGGCTCGGGCAGGTCGTCCGCGAGTGGGCGAAGACGAGCCGTCTCCCCGTCTACGTGACCGAGAATGGGATCGCCGATGCAAGAGACGAGAAGCGGGCGGCGTTCCTCGTGGCGCACCTCCGCGAGATCCTCCGCGCCCTGGGCGATGGGGTGGACATACGAGGGTACTTCCACTGGTCGCTCCTCGATAATTTCGAATGGGCGGACGGCTACGAGCCCCGGTTCGGCCTCGCGGCGGTCGACTATGCGACGCTCGAGAGGAGGCTTCGTCCGAGCGCGCACGTCTACGCGCGGATCGCGCGGGAGCGGCGGATCGACGCGGACGTCGTTGCGTGAGCGCGACGACCATGGCGGGGGCGAAGGGGCTCGAGGAGCGGTGGCGCGCGGAAGCCGAGAGGCTGCACCTCCGCTACGTCGTGGAGGTCGTCGAATCGTTCGGGCTGTGCCCGTGGGCACAGCGAGCGAGACAGGCGGGACGGACGGCGGTCGCAGTGATGCTGCCCCCGCGCGACGCGCTCCTCGCGGCCTCCCTCGACGTGCTCGATCGCTGGGGGCTCGACGAGAGCCCCGAGGTCGGCTTCTTGCTTTACCCTCGTCTGCCGCTCTCGCGGCCGGAGTTCGACGCCTTCCTCGGGCGTCTCCAGGCGCTGGCCTCCGAGCGCCATCCGTTCGGCAAGGTGGCGTTCGCCCTCGCGGCGTTCCACCCCGAAGCGGAGCCCGACCTCGACAACGCCGAGCGCCTCGTCCCGTTCCTCCGGCGGACTCCCGATCCGTGTGTCCAGGCGGTCCGCATGTCCGTCTTGCAGCGGGTGCGCAGCGGCACGCCGCAGGGCACGGAGTTCGTCGACGTCGAATCGATCGCGCGCCTTCTCGCACGCCAGGAAGACCTGCCCCTTCGTGATCGCGTCGCTCGCGCGAACCTGGCGACCGTGCGAGGCGGAGGCGCTTCGGAGCTCGCTTCCCGGATCGACGCGATCCACATGGACAGGAGCGCGACCTACGCTGCGCTCGTCGCCCGGGAAGCGGGAGGCTCCCCGAAACGCGCGTAGCGCACCCTCACTGCGTCGCCGGCGGGGGCTCGTGCATCTCCTTCGCCTTCTCGCACGCGTGCTCGGCTCCTGCGGTGCAAGCCACCTGGTAGAGTTTCCCCGCCCGGGCACGGTCCCGTTCCACGCCGCGGCCGTTCTCGACCATGATCGCGAGGTTGTAACAACCCGCGGGCCACCCCAAGTCGCACGAGCGCTCGTAGTCCCCTGCGGCGCGCGCGTCGTCCTTCGGAACCCCGCGCGCATACTCGTGCATCTGCCCCGCGAAGACGCAGGCCGAAGGGTCCTCGAGGTCACAGGCGCGGCCGTAGAGGGAGGCGGCTCGCGTCTCGTCGATGGGCGCGCCGCGGCCGAACGAATACGAGGCCGCGAGGCGCCTGCACGCGTCGGCGTTCCCCGCGTCGCACTCGCCCTGGCAAGCTGGCGCGTCGTCGCACGTGGCAAGGCCCACGCTGAGCGTGATCGCGCTGGACGAAGGCGCGGGCTCTTCCGTTCCCGAGGGCACGTGCCGATGACATCCGCAGGCCAGCAGCGCAGCGAGCATCCACCCGAGCGCCGGAGCGCGCGCCGTCCCATCGACGGAGGACATCGCGGCGAACGATAGCGTCTGCCTCGGCGCGATCCTATTCGGCCGGTGCGCAGTCGAACGTCGGCGTAAGCGAGATGAGCGTCGGAGCGGACGTCTTGTCCGAGGACGGCTGCAGCGTCACGTTCACCCGCAGCCATGTGGAGCTGACCGACGGGGGGTTGAGCGCCCGCAGCTCTTGGTCGACGGTCGTCGGGCCGGTCCAATACAGCGGCGACTGAATCGTGGTCGTCGTCGTCCCGGCGCTGGCCGTCGGCGCGGCGGAGAGGCCGGCCTCCGTCGATGCGCTCTGGACCGTGAACGAGATGGAGGTGCCCGTCGGGATGATCTGATCGGTCTGCAAGTACCTCCAGATCGCCGCCGTCCCGGCTCCCGAATTCACCCCGCCGTCGGCGAGTCCGCAGTTCGACTGGAAGTCGTACGTCACCGTCGCGGAGTTGGGATATCCCGGCGACGATGCTGCCGGCGGAACCTGACAGGTGCCTCCCGAGCAGCGCGTGCCTTCGGTTACGTAGTTGCAACAGTCGCCGTCCACGTTGCAACTCCCGCCGTCCGCCGAACAGGTGATCGACGAGTTGGCGACGCAATGTTCCGCCGGCGGATCGGTCGTGATCGGAATGTCGAGCTTGCACGTCGTGGGCGTCGTCTGGCAACAGTCCTGCGTCGAGGTGCAAGTGTTGGTGGACATCGTATTCGCCACGTTGATCTCGGCGATGGACCACCAGTAGCAAGGGGCCGGGTTCGAATTGCAAGTGCCCGTGTCCGTGGACCCGGTCTGAACGATCCGGACGTAGCGGGACGTCTGGGTCGGGAAAGAGACGGTGACGAGCGCCCCGGTCCCCGTGCCGGTGGCGATGGGGGTGCTCCAGGTCATGCCGTCACTCGAGACGAGGACCTGGTAGCCGCGCGCGTAGTCGTTGGTGCTGCTCGCCGAGTCCATCGTGATCTGGTTGAACGTCTGCGGCGACTGCATGTCGAGCTGGAACCACTGGCCCGGGGTCTGGAACGCGCCGGTGGACCAGCGGGTCGACGAACTGCCGTCGATGGCGTTGGCCGGGACATCTCCGCCTCCCGACCCCGACGCCGTGGGGACCCAACCGCTCCGAGACAGCGCCGTCTCGGTGATGCCTCCGCTGACGGCGGGGACGCACTGCGGGAGCACCCAGTAGCTGCGCGAGTTGCCTGCATAGAGCTCCTGGCCGTCCAGGTAGAACGCCGGATAGCTGGGGTCCGACCCGGGAGCCGGGTTGGTCTTCATGGCGGCCACCCACAGCTTCTTGGTCTCGGGATACTGCGGCGTGGCCGTCGACGTGATCTCGGTCGTCTCGCGCGGGTCGCTCGCGAACGGGTTGATCGTCGCCACGTTGCCGTACATGCGGCGCGACGTGAAGACGACCCACTGATACCCGCCCGTGACTTGCGGGTTGACCGTAGGCTTGTAGTTGTAGAGCGCGTCGTTTCCGTTGCCGAAGATGCTGCCGAGCGCCGTTTGGCAGCTGCCCGCTCCCGTCGCCGAGAGCTGCGCCGCGGTGGGAATGCCTCCCGCGGTGTCCGTCGGATCCGCCGACACGGCGGGCACTGTCGTGCCGGCCAGGCCGTGTCCGTTGTAACCGAGAGGCAGGTACCCGGCTCCGTTCGCATTCGAGAGCCTCGTGGGGACGGGGGTGCTCGACGTATTGACCCACCAGAGCTCGCCGAGCGCTCCGATGTTGTGTCGCACGTCCGAACACGTGCCCGGGGCGCACGACGAGTCGTCCGCGCCGGGCTCCGTACACCCGTTGGCGACCTGATTCTGCACCACCACTCCGCCCTGGCCCGCCGGCATGAACGACGGCCACGCGACCGCGCCGGAGTGGTTTGGATAGCCGGCCGGAGGCGTCGGGGGCGTAAAGAGGACGGTCGGCGTGCCGAAGGTCCACGTTCCACCGCTCTGCGAAGCGCTCATCATCGCGAGCGACACGTTGTCGTAGCTCTCGTAATTGAACGCGAGGGCGGTGGTGTCGGTCGCGAACGTCGGGAACCTGGCCTGGAAACCGGCCGCGAGGCCCGAGGTCGCGAGGGCGGCGCCCGTAGAGACCGAATAGACGCCGCTCGGGAGCTGCGCGACCGCCGTCGGGTTCGTCGCCCACTGGCCGGACATCCACGTGGGCGAACTGCCTTCGTTCGTGAACATCACCGTCCCGTCCGGAGAGAGCGCAGCCCACGAGAACCGCCCATCGTTTGCCGATGGAGAGGAGGAGGGGATGACGGTCTCGGTGTTCGACGGAAGCGCAACCGACAGACTCCCGGCGTAGAGCGCCGGATTGGTGACGGTGCCGTCGTTGACGACCATGACGTTGCCGGAAGCCGACACCGAGTGGCATTCGCGACAGCCCGTGTTGCCGTCGACGACCGTGGGTGTCGAAGCGCCCACCGTGATCGCGAGCGTGGCGCCGTTCGGCGCCGCGTTGGAGACGAGGTTCGTGTCGTACGACTCGTAATAAATGGTGCCCTTGAGCGGCGCGGTCGCGAAGTGAATCGTGATCGTGGTCGGCGACGTACCTTGGCTCGCCTCCAGCGCCTGCACGCTGAGGAGCGCGTCCGCCCCCGATGCGGCATTCTGCAGCGTCGTCCACACGATCGACGGGATCTGCGCCCGCCCGCCGCCCGATACCGGAAGCGCCGTGGGCAGCATGTTGTACGGCGTGGATAGAGGGCCGTTCTCGGGGACGATCTCCGACCAGGAGAACGTGGGCGTCCCAGTCGCCGGGTACGTCAGCGACACCTTGGCGTAGGGCGAGGTGCCGTTGTCCGACCACTGCACGACGGGCGGCAGCATGGCCAGGGGGAAGACCGTCTTGTTGTACGGGTAGAGGATCTGGAGGCTGGAGTCGGCGGCGCACGAGACCACGACGGTGACGTTCGCGAAATTGCCGAGCGAGTCGGTCACGGTCATCACGTCGCTTCCGGACGTGGCGCCCGCGGTGTACGTCACGGCGCCCGCGGAGGTGACGCTGCACGTCCCCCCTGAGGCATTCGCGGTCAGCGCGCAGCTCGAGAACGTGCCGCTGCCTCCGCTCGCCACGAACGACTTGCTCTGGCTCGGTTGCACGCCGGCCTGCGGCGGGACGACCGAAACGCCCGGCCCGACCGAGATGACGACGGTCGATGTGACTCCGTTTTGCGTGACCTGCGCGAGGTCGGAGACGTCGCCCGTGGAGCCGGCCGTGTATGCCCCCGTGGTCGGGTTGAGGGTGCCCCCCGAGTTGTTGTTCACGAGCGTCCATGTCGCGCCCGTGCCGTCGGTCGTGAGGACCACCGAGGCGCGGGGGACGACCGAGTCGATCGGGTTGGTCCCCGTGCCGACCGTGAGCACGCTGCCTCCGACGACGACGTCGACCGTCGCGCCGTGGCCCTGCGAGTCGGTGATCGCCAAGACGTCGGTGCCCGCCGTCGGGCCCGCGGTGTACGCGATGGCGCCCGATCCCGAGACGCTGCACGTTCCCGAGCTGCCGGAAGCGTTCGTCGTAACGCTGCACCCGGCGCTGCCCCCCGTGAAGACGCCGCTTCCGCCCCAGGCGAACGCGCCGGAGACCGCCGTCCCTTCGGCGACGGCGATCGGGCTCGGCATGATCGACACGGGGTTCTCGACGGAGACCGTGACGATCGTCTGATGCCCGGCGGAGTCCGCGATCGTGAGGGTGTCGGTGCCGGAATTGAGGAAGTACCCTTCCCATGGCCCCCCGCTCGTCGGCGAGCACGCAGTGCCGTTGCCGTTGTTGACGGCGTCGACCACCGAAGGACTGCTCGTCTTGGTCTGCCAGTACGGAGCCGACCCCGTCGCAGACTGGAACCCGAACCGGTTATATTGCCCCGGGTCGCCGGTCCCGTTGCAGTCTTGTCGCGTGTAGATCGCGGCGCCGGCTGCGGTCGTGTCGGCGACGAGATCGTTGCCCGCCGTGCCGGAGCTTCGGATGTAGGCGAGGGTACCCGCCGGGTTTGCATTCCCGGCCGACTGGAACGTGAAGCCCGACCCCGAAGCGGCCATCTTCCAGAGCTGGGCGCTGCTGCCGACCGCGCCGCCGGTCTCGACGTAGTTGTAGCCGCCGCTCGAGACAATCTGCAGGTAGTCGCTCGTGCGGACCGACTCGATATTGTAACCCGCGGTTGCGCCCGCCGTGTAGGTCAGCGTTCCGCCCGACACGCTGCACGTGCTGCCTCCGGACGTGCTGCTCGACACCGTGCACGTGTACGGCCCGGTGCCGCCGGACACCGAGACGGTCGATCCGAGCCCGCTCGACGCGAGCGCGTACGAGCTCGTCGACGACACGGACCACGGCGCCGAGACGACGACCGTCAGCGTGCCGGTATGGCCCTGGTTGTCGGTGATCGTCAGCGTATCGGTGCCGCCCGTATTGCCGGCCGTGTAGCTCACCTGACCCGAGCCCGTGACCGTGCACGTCCCCGAGCTTCCGCTGGCGTTCGTCGTCACGGCGCATCCGGCCGACCCGCCGGTGAAGATCCCGCTGCCTCCCCACGCTTGCACCGTGTTCACGTTGCCGGATTGCGCGGCGATGGACGCGCCCGTGGGCAGCGAGATCGACGACGGCAAGAGGGCGACGGGGTTCTCGACCGAGACCGTGCAGACGGCCGTGGCGCCGGACGTGTCCTGGATCGTGAAGGTGTCCCACCCAGGAATCAGATAGAACGCCTCCCACGCTCCGGTGCTCGTCGGCGAGCACGGGGTACCGTTCCCTCCGCCGACGGTGCGGATGTAGCCGCCGGGCGTGGACGAGCTCTGGATCTTCCAGTAGGGGCTGGAGCCCGAGGCCGACATGAAGCCGAAGCGGTTGTAAAGCCCCGGGTCACCCGTGCCGTTGCAGTCCGTCATGGTGAAGACGGCGGCGTTCGCGGCGGTCGTATTGGCGACGAGGTCGTTGCCCGAAGACTCGGTCCCCGTCGGCATGTACACGTAGCTGTTCGCCGAACCGGCGAGCTGGAAGGTGAAGCCCGAGCCGGTGGAAGCCAGTGCCCACAGAGTGCTCGCTCCCGCGGCGCCGCCTGGCTCGACGTAGTTGAAGCCGCCCGTGTTGAACGACTGCAAGTACGTCCCGTTCGTGTACGTGCCTCCGTTCGCGCCGCGCTGCGGAACGATGAAGTAGCCCACCGTCGAGCCGGCCGTGTACGTCAGGGCTCCGCCGGTCACCGAGCACGTCGCGCCGGACGTGTTCGTGCCGAACGTGCAGCTCGAGAACGTGCCGTTGGGCGTCGATCCCGTGACGGTTCCACCGGCGAGCGAGTACGTCGTCGAGCAGCTAGGCGTCCCCAGGGCCGAGCTCACCCGGGAGACGGGCTCGGAGTGATCGACAGGCGCAGAGCGCTCGGCGGGGCTCGTGCATCCGGAGCTCCCGAGCAGCGCGGCAAGTGCCGCCCAGCAGAAGTTCGACCAGGTAAGCTCGGGGCGCATCAGCCACCTCCGCCGGCGTCGGTCGATCCGCACATGGTGTTGAACTCGGAGGCGAGGGTGGTGCCCGCGTCGACGCCCGTGGTGTCGGTCGCGTTCACGGTGACGTTGAGCGTGGCGGTACCCGTCAGCGACCCGGCGTATGCGGTCACGTGGATCGGACCAACGTAGGGAAACGCGAGGCTCAGCTGCCCGCCGCTGTTCATGACGGCGACGCCTGGCTGGTCGACGGTCCAGACGGCCGTGATGCCGGCGTCTCCGCTGCACCCGCTCAAAGTGGCCGTGAACTGCTGCGTGCTCGGCGTAGGCGGTGCCGCGACGGTCGTGATGACCAGGTTCGCCGTCGAGGGCGTCACCAAGAGCGCCGCGGCGTCCGTGCAGCCGTAGGCGGAGGCGTAGGAGATGGCGCCGTCGACGGGGGTCAGCGTGACCGCCCCGCTGTCGCTCACCGTGTACGGGGAGTCCGACACGCCGCCGTCCCCGAGCACGGCGTCAATCTGAAACAGGCTTGGATCGCACACGTTATCGGCCGGAACCGGCGCGGGTTGATTGAGAAGGTGAACGCCGAGCTGCCAGCTGTTGAGGGTGACGATCTGATCCCCCTTGCAGGCGCTCCATGCTCCGTCCTGGCATGTGATCGTTCCGAGCGAGCACGACGTGTAGTCTTTGGACTTGTAGACGACGTGGCCGCAGCTCACGGTCTGCCCCGGTTGCGAGCACGGGCATCCGGTGCTGGCCCTCGAACAATCCAAGGGGGGCGCGGCCGTACCCGACGGCGCGGTCGTCGCGCCGAGGGTCGGCGGAGCGTCGTTCGCGCTCGAGCACGCCCAGAGGAAGGCCCCGACCGCCGACGCGGCGGCGAAACACGCGAGCGCAAATCGGACGGCCCAGCGAAGGGCGTGCATTCTGGCCCGGCCCACCTGCCGCAATACGTTGGGCTTGAAAGTCAAGAGCCCTCCATCTTCGAATGCGACCGGTTTCCCTCTACAATAGCGCCGAAGTACGCACTTAGATCAGGGTTCAGCGATTTATTGCGATGTGGGGCGACCGCGCCCCCCGCGCGCACATGGTGCGTAGACCACCCGCCGTCATGGCGCCAACCACGCCATTTGGTCTGCTGGGCACGACGATAGAAGTTCGTCTCCACCAGTCCCCCGGTCATCCCATGAACCCCAGACATTGGCTTAGCCTCGGATGCCATGCACTTCTCGTGCACGTCGCCGATCGTCGGGCGTGGAGCTTTCTCGCCGCCACGGGCGGACGTCGGAGTATCATGGGAAATGTGCGGCCTTCGAAGTCCCTTCGCCGAGCGTCCGCGGCTCTGGCAACGACGGCGTGGGTCTATGCTTGCTCGTCCTCTCCTCGGCCGCCCGCCGAGATGCAGCCTATTTTCGAGGGAGGCACCGACGCCACCAGCAGTACGCAGGAAGCCGGAGGGGCCGATGCGTCGGCCGGGGAGCCGGGACCCGAGGGGAGCCCCGCGGACAGCGAAGGCGTGTCGGTGGACGCGACGACGCAGGACGGCAAGCTCGCGGACGGCGAAGGCGTGTCCACGGACGCTACGACGCTGCAGGAAAGCAGCGTCCCGACGGACGCACGCGGACCGCACGAAGCCAGCGGTCCGCCGCCGCCTCCCCCGAGCTGCACCGGCTCGGGACCGGGCATCAGCGATTGCGGCCCGGGCGAAGCGTGCTGCGCGACGTCCCCCGTACCGGGCGGGACCTTCTTTCTCAGCTACGACGGCGTCACGGCGGGTCATACGACGCAATCCCATCAAGCGTCCGTGTCGACCTTCGACCTCGACGTCTTCGACGTCACCGTAGGCCGCTTCCGTAAGTTCGTCGCCGCGGTAGTGGGAGGCTTCGATCCGGCGGCGGGCAGCGGAAAGCACACGCACCTCCACGGCGGAAAAGGGCTCGCCGACTCGAGCTCCGCAGGGGCCTACGAAACCGGGTGGGACACGAGCTGGAACGGCAACCTGCCGGCGACCGCGAGCGCATGGACCGCCGCCCTACAGTGCGACTCCAGCGGGGCCACGTGGACGGCGACCGCGGGCTCCAACGAGCGTCTGCCGATCACGTGCGTCAACTGGTATCAGGCGTACGCTTTCTGCATCTGGGACGGCGGTTTTCTGCCGAGCGAGGCGGAGTGGAACTTCGCCGCGAGTGGAGGCGAAAACCAAAGGGTCTACCCCTGGTCCAGCCCGCCGAGCTCTCAAACCATCGACTGCACGTACGCCAATTATTTCGGGGGCGCGGGTGGAAGCGACTATTGCGTCAATCCCGGCGTGGGAGGCGAAAACTCGGTGGGCTCCGAGGAGCCGATGGGCGACGGCGAGAGGGGCCAGACCGACCTTTCGGGCAACGTCTTTCAGTGGACGATGGACGCGAATGCCGCGTACGCGGCGACGTGTGCGGACTGCGCCGACCTGACGGCGGCCGCCGGCAGCACACGATCGATCCGCGGAGGTGCGTTCAACAGCGGTCCTCCGGCGCTTCTCGCCGCCGAGCGCAATAGCCAGGATCCCGTCATGCCCAGCTACAACACCGGGGTCCGCTGCGCTCGCGCGCCTTATGGGGTCAACGGGGACCCGTGACTCGGGACCGCACCGAGGCCGGAGATGCGCGTGAACGCCACGGCCATGGCGACGAAGGTCAGCGGCACGGTGACGAACAAGCCGAGGCCGCACATGAGCGCGCCGAGGACCCAGAGACCGACAGACGCGAGCCCGAGCACGAACAGGTCCCCCCTCTGGCCCTTGGTCGCCTTCCGGCTCGCGGACAGGGCCTCGATGGGCCCCATGTTCGCATCGACGACGAACCACTGCCCGAGGCAGAGCGCCAGACCGACGATCACGAACGGTACGATGAGCAGCAGGAAGCCGAAGAACATGGCGAACGCGTTGAGCAAGAGGAACCCCAGGTACGGCAGGATCCGGTCGAAGCCGGAGAACATGAGCCCGAAGCTCGGGGAGCCGCCGCGTGCCGCTACCAGCCAAAGCCGCGTCAAGCCCACCTGAAAGTAGGCACTCACGACGAGCTGGAACGCGCCGAGCCCGAGAGTCGCCCCCGTGTAAGCGGCAGATCCCGGCTTTATGCCCGAGGCGACGAGGACAAGGGCGGGCACGATGGCGAGGGCGTAAACGATGGAGAGCGTGACGAAGTAGGTGAAGACCAAGACGACCCAGTGGATCTTGAACCGCTCCCATGCGATCGACATCACCTCCCCGACGCTCCACGGCTGCGGCGCTCCGTGGCGGTAAGCGTACGTGTCTGAAAAAGGCGGGGCGGCCCGAGGCGCCGCGTACGGGTTGTATGGGCTCGTCACGCCGGCAGAGTATCCCGAAACAAAATGTGCGACAGTAGCCGACGCCGATGGGCGCCTTCTCCCTGACCCGGCTCGAGCCGCTCCGCGACGCGCTCAAGGCGCGCGGACAGCGGCAGTCGATCGTGATGGGAGGCTCGGTCGAGCTCATCGAGGCGATGCAGTTCCTCGGCGAGTGGGCGCCGTTCGTGGAGGCCATGTACGTCATGATGCTGGCCGACCGGCGCGTCACGAACGTCGAGCGCCAGGTATTGCGCGGCGCCCTCGCGATCCTCTCGGACGAGCAGGTGCGAACGCGCCACATGGAAGCGATGCTCGAGGTCGCGGCGAAGAACGTCGCAGTGGAGGGCGCGGAGCGTCGTCTCGACTACGCGCTGAAAGCACTGAAGCAGCACCCGACGAAGGCCGAGTCGGCCGTGCTCGTCGCGGCGGCCATCGCGGCCGCGGACGATCGCGTCGTACCCGAGGAGCTCGAGCTCCTCGAGCGGATGATGCGCGAGCTCGCGATCGACCCGGCGCGCGCGAAGGAGATCATGTCGGAGGTCGAGGCGCTCGTCGTCAAGGCGTAGACGCGGCGGCGGGGGGGCCATGCCCCTGCTCGTTCGTGGCGCCCTTCTCCCGGCTCATCTGCCCTCGAACCGGGGGGGACGCTTCTCGAGGAACGCGCTCATGCCCTCCTGCTGATCGCCGGATCCGAAGAGGCCCGCGAACGCCGCCGCTTCGAGCTCGCATGCCGTCGGGAGCGGGACGTCTGCTCCACGCAGGATCGCACGCCTGACGGCCGCGATGGCGAGCGGCGCCTTCGACGCGATCTTCGCCGCCGTCTCGCGAGCCCGAGGCAGAAGCTCCTCGTGAGGGAAGACTTTGTTCACGAGCCCCATCCGGAGCGCGTCCTCCGCGCCGAGGGTGTCCCCCGTCATGCAGAGCTCCCTCGCGCGCGCCGGGCCGATCCGCCGGGCGAGGCGCTGCGTGCCGCCGAAGCCCGGGATGACGCCGAGGTTTACTTCGGGTTGCCCGAGCTTGGCTTTGTCGCTCGCGTAGACGAAATCGCACGCGAGCGCGAGCTCGCAGCCTCCCCCCAGAGCGAAGCCGTTGACCGCGGCGAGGAAGGGGAACGGTGCGTCCTCCATCGCCTCGCCGACGCGCCGGCCGCGCGCCGCGAAGCGGAGCGCCTCGGCGGAGCTCATGGTTTTCATCGCTTCGATGTCCGCCCCAGCGGCGAAGGCACGGTCGCCTGCGCCCGTGAGGATGGCGCACCGCACTCCGGCGCCCGTCAGGTGCTCGATCTCCCGCGCGAGGGCCACGAGGAGCTCCTCGTTCAACGCGTTGAGCTTCTCGGGACGGTTCAGCGTGAGGGTGACGACGTCGGCGGTTCGATCCGAGAGGACGGTGGCCATGAGGGGAGTTTCTACTTCATCGCGCTGCACGCCGCCTTCGTGCGCGGGTCCACGCGCTCACGGCCGCCACTTCTCCCCCCGGCGGATCTGCTTGGGCGCGCGCGGGTCCGTCGGCTTGCCGTCGGGCTCCGCGCAGCAGCGGGTCGAGAGGTAGTAGTAATTGCAGCCCTCGTCGGGCGTGTAGATCTTCGGGCGGCGCTGGTTCCGCACGCCGTCGAGCCATGGCCCGCCGGTCGTCGCGTTGTCGAACTTGCTCACGGGCTCCGGCGTCTCGCTCGACGCGAGCTCGTCGGCGTTGCCCGGCATGTCCCAGACGCCGTAGTCGCTCACGCAGCCTCTACCTTTGCGCTGCGACCCGCTCTCGACGCCTTGCCAGAGGCGCTCGAGCTCCGGCTTGGCGATCTTGGGGTCTTTCGAGTCGAACGCGAGGAAGTCGCGGCCCTTTGCGTCGTGGCCCGTCACCTTCGGCTCGATGTACTTCCGGTCACCGTTGCAGATCGTCGGGTCGCGCGCGTACCCATAAGGGTAGGGCTTGTACTCGGGGCCTTCGCAGGCCATCGTCCACTCGGTCTCGGTGCAGACGCGCTTGCCCCCCTCGGCGCAGAGGCGCTGCGCCTCGTGGAACTTGAAGTCGACCTTCGGGCGCTCGCCCTTCTTGTTCGGGTATTCGTACTCGTCGATGCAGAAGCGCTTGTGCACCTTCTTGCCGACGCACTTCGAGGGCTGCTCGAACTCGTTGCAGATGTGCTTGTCGTTCCAGGGCGCGTACCACATCTGCCCCGCCTTGCAGTGGAGCTCGAGCTCCGTGCAGTAGTCCCCGTCGACGAGGGCCATGCCCGAAGGGCAAGCGGCCGGGGAAGGCGCGCTCGCGTCTGCGGAGGCGATCGAAGACGGCGGCGGAGGTTCTGCGGAGGCCTCGGGCGGAGGGGGCGCATGGTTCCCGACCGGCGCGGACTTGGAGCAAGAAAGGACGAGGACGAGCGGGGCAGCGAGGGCCGAGGTACGAATGGCCCTCACGCTAGCCATCGTCGTCCGCGGAGTCGAGAAAACGGGCTCTTCACGGGTCCTGGTCGGGGGAGCGGCCGCCTGCCACATCGCTTGCGCTGCCGAAGCATCGACCCTCGAACGTCACTAATGTGCAAATCGGATCGGCACGCGCACGCTCGTCTCCCCATGCGGAGGGTCGAAGCTCAGGAGGCGCACTTTGTGGGTCACGCACTCCGCCACCTCGTTCGTGATCCCGCTCATCGACTGCACGTCTGCCGAGTCCACCTCGCCGTTCGGCCCGATCTTCAAGTCGAGGACGAGGTGCCCCTCCATCGACGGGTCCGTCGTGAGGCCGCGGCGGTAGCAGAGGTTTGCGAATGTCCGCACCCGCGCCGACACGCGCGTCGAGTCGTACGTCGGGGGGCCTCCGTAGATGGTCGCGAGGGTGAGGACGTGGTCGCCCTTCAGGCGCCGAACCATCCGGCGGTAACGCCTCGCCCGGCTCGCCCGGCGTCGGTT
>VFSW01009889.1_pt1 | contig 13585 bp, 17 predicted proteins | sample 5358111 | NCBI WGS metagenome assembly VFSW01 (sample SAMN11554181, study PRJNA540505) | mine drainage metagenome | isolation source: sediment from site ElyBrook_90M | place: USA: Ely Copper Mine, Vershire, VT | collected 2017 | reverse complement strand
GAATCAACTTCATTCAACGATCCGAAGACAGCCGCTCCCATGCCGTCCAAATCGGTCTACCGGGTGGCGGAATGGACGATAGCGACGGAGGCGACCTTCGTGTAACGGCGCTTCGCGAAATGCACGAGGAAGTCGGAGTAGCTCCGGAACTCGTCACGATCGTGGCTCAACTTCCCGATATTAGCGCGCGGATCAATCGCTACATCGTGACTCCGTTCGTCGCCGTCTACGAACCGACGCCGCTCGTCATAGATGGCAGCGAGACCGTCGGCGTATTCACCGTTCCGCTCCATACCGTGCTTCAGGAACTTCGGGACGGGCTAACCGAATATGCGGGGCTTTCCATTCCAACACCCATCCTCGATTTTGGGGATCACCATATTTGGGGACTTACCGGCCTCATCTTGGCGTCCTTCGTGCAACGTTGGCAAGACGGCGAACTCGGCGGCACCGTCGAAGCTTTGCTATATCATGCTTGATTGGCGCATTCGCACGACGCTGTTTGCAGCCGATATTCTCGGAAAATCATTTCGTCCGAATACCGACGTCAATCGCTTGCGAGCCGGATACCGCGAAATGAACACGCGCTTCGGCCTACGTCCAAAAGCTGCGATGCCGACGCGAGAACTGAATATCCCCGGTGCCGACAGAACGGGACTTCCCGCACGCTTGTATCTACCCCCGAATGCCGAAAAGCATGGGCTTCTCCTATATTTTCACGGTGGAGGTTGGGTTATCGGCGATATCGACACGTACGATCACCTCACGCGATTTCTGGCGCATTCAGGAAACATCGCCGTCTTGAGTGCAAGCTATCGCTTAGGCCCGGAACATCGCTTTCCAGCGGCGCACGATAATGCGCTTGCGATCTACGACTGGGTTTGCGAGCATGCGGAAGAGCTCGGCTTTCATAACAATCACATTGCCGTGGGCGGCGACAGCGCGGGCGGAGGTTTAGCTGGATCGCTATGCATTCAATGGCGTGAGAATCATTTACCCAAGCCGGCGGCCGCACTCCTCATCTATCCATCGGCCGATGGACATGCGCGTGGCCCCTCACGTGCAAAGTTCTCCAGCGGAGTTCCGCTCACGCCGGAGATGATCACCTGGTTTGCTAAGCATTACTTTCGCGATGCGGAAGATTTACGATCGCCACGCGTCACCCTCATCGATGCACACAACCTGGCCGATTTCCCGCCTACAATGATTTCCGCCGCTGCGTATGATCCACTGTTGGACGAAGGCGCGTTACTTGCAACGCGATTGCGCGACGCCGGAGTTCGCGTGCGCTACGATCTCCATCCCACGCTCTCACACGGTTTTGTGAACATGGCCGGAATCGTACCGTCGGCGCGGCAAGCGTTGCTCGACGCGATCAGGCAAACCGTATCCGATCTCACGCTCGATTCGTGACACACGCGAATCATCTCTACGATGTCGCGATTGTCGGTGCCGGATTTAGCGGCATCGGCATGGGCATTGCGCTTCAACGCGCCGGGATCGATAATTTTCTTCTCATCGAACGCAATGAAGCCATCGGCGGAACGTGGTGGGAGAATACCTATCCCGGCTGCGCGTGTGACGTTCCATCGGTCGTCTTTTCATTTTAGTTTTCACTCAATCCCAATTGGACGCGTGCGTATCCCGGCCAAGCAGAGATACAAGCTTATCTGCAAACATGTTGCGACGACTTTGATCTCGACAAACACCTTAGGCTCAAGACAACCGTCACGACGGCACGCTACGATGAAGCTCAGATGGAATGGAACCTCACGTGCGGCGACGAGCAAATACGTGCGCGCGTGCTCGTCGGCGCCATCGGTCCCTTTAGCCAGCCTTCGTTTCCAACGCTCCCCGGGATGGAAACGTTTACCGGTGCTTGCTTTCATACGGCTCGGTGGAACCATGACATCGATCTTACCGGCAAGCGCGTTGGGATCATCGGAACGGGCGCGAGCGCAGCTCAATGCATTCCACGTATCGCTTCGACGGTTGCTTCCCTCACCGTGTTCCAACGTACGCCGCCATGGATACTTCCGAAACCGGACCGTCCGATTTCGCGAATCGAACGATGGCTGCGACGATCAGTTCCCGGTTTTGCGCGACTCGAACGTGGGTTGTATTATTCCATTGCCGAGTCGCTTGCTTTCGGGTTCACGAAACAACCGCGCCTCTTACGCCTGCTCGAACGCCTGGCAAAACGCCACCTCCAGAAGCAGATCGTCGATCCCGAATTGCGGGACGCACTAGCACCCGACTATCGGCTCGGCTGTAAGCGGATTATTTTTGCAAGCGACTATTACCCGGCTCTTGCCCAACCCCACGTGAGCCTCATCACCGACCCCATAGCAAGCATCGTGTCCGAAGGCGTTCTCACCGAAAGCGGGACGCGGTTCGACCTCGACGTGCTCATTTTCAGCACGGGATTTCATGTTGCGGATAACGCACTTCCCATCGAGATCATCGGACGTGACGGCATCGCCTTATCGCAGGCGTGGGATGGCGGGATGGAGGCCTATTACGGCACCTCGGTTGCCGGCTTTCCGAATTTCTTCTTGCTGCTTGGCCCAAATAGCGGTCTCGGACATAATTCCGTTGTGCTCATGGCCGAGGCTCAGATCCGCTATTGTATCGATGCCTTGCGCACCATGCGTCGCGAAGGTCTTTCGGAAATCGATCTCCATCCCGATGCCCAAGCGGCGTTTAACGCCGCGCTCGCACGTTGCCTGCCCCGGACGGTGTGGCAATCGGGATGCAAAAGTTGGTATCTCAATGCACGCGGCCGCAATGTGACGATTTGGCCCGGCTTCACTTTTACGTTTGATGTTCATCTGAGGCGCTTTCACGCAGGGGCCTACACCAAGCGCGTCCTACCACAACACTCTGGGGGAAGAGCATGAGTCTAAACACATTTACCGACGGAACAATTGTACGAATCTTTGTCGATGAGGACGACCGCATTGGCGAACAGTCTGCGCATGCTGCAATTATCTTGTTCCTAAAAGACCATGGAGTCGGTGGTGTGACGGCTTTTCGCGGGCTTGAGGGCTTTGGCACGCATCACACGCTCCATGCGGCAACGCCATTTGCCTGGCGACCAAATCTTCCCATCATCATCGAAGTCGTGGGCGAAGAAGCGCGGCTTCTGCCGCTGCTCGATCAGCTTCGTGGCATGATGCACAAGGGGCTCTTAACCATCTCGCCCGTCCGCTTTCTTCAGGTCTCGCCATGACGGCATCGCAAGAGTACCTCTGCCTTCGCATTGCTGTGGACGAACGAGATCGGTACGAAGGCAAAGCCCTCTATCACAGCCTTATGATGTTTCTCCAATCAAAGGAAATCGCCGGGGCCACCGTTTTCCGAAGCATCGAGGGATTCGGAGCGTCGGGTCTATTGCATACCGAGCGCGCGATCGATGCGACATCATCGTTTACGATGGTCGTCGAATGTATCGACGAAGCGGATCGCATCACGCCGTTGCTCGACGACATTCGCGGCATGATGCTCAGCGGCCTCATCACCGTTGAACCCATCGACGTTCAAACGCTTCTCGTATGACCGAATTCGCGTACAGCACACCTAGTTTTTCCCTACGGCCATACACGTTAGACGACTGCGCCGAGCTCGCGAACGTTGCAAACGATATTCGGATTTCGCGATGGATGACGGCACGATTCCCGCATCCGTACGGCCTTGCCGATGCCGAGATGTTCATTCGCGGTACGATGAACGACGAACCTCGCAATCATTTTCTCATCGGGGTTGATGGTGCAGTCGCAGGCGGCGTCGGAATCACGCCGCATAGCGGTGAAGTACTCGGCGTTGCCGAGTTCGGCTACTGGCTGGCCCCACCGTATTGGGGCCGCGGAATCATGACCGAAGCAGCTGGAGTATTTGCGCGCGTTGCTTTGCGTGAGCGCGGCCTACGCCGTTTAGAGGCGAAAGTCTTCGCTGTCAACCTTGCGTCGGCCCGAGTTCTGGAAAAATGCGGATTCACCAAAGAAGCCGTCCTCAAGGAACGCTACATCGATCGCGACGGCGCCATTATCGATGCGATCCTCTATGCAAAACTCGCTTCACAAGCAGATTCCATTTAGCCCGAAGGTTCTGAACCGCTCGCCGATTCTTTGATTGCCTCGAGCACGGCACTTGGATTGGCCGGCGTCGACATCGCGTCGGCTTGTTCGTCGACGCGATTCGGTACGGCCGGGCTATCGCGGCGAAGATCTTCCAATAACGAAATAATCTTTGCCGATTTTTGATCGCTCAGAATAGCAAGTTCAAGTGCCAAACGTTCCCGATGACCCGATTTGATATCGTCACGCTGCTGAGCTGAGAGGATGAACACCGTCATGAATAAGACGACGAGCGAAATCGAAAATTGCAGCCAAATAAACGGCGGTGGATCAAAACCACGCCCCCCATGCAGCCCGGAAAACAGACTCACGCCGATCCACACCAACACCGCAAGTGCGAGCACAACGAGAAACCGCGGACGCCCGAGCGACTCGGTAATGATCGCGACGATCCGCTGAAATCTCGTTGCGTCGGCGCTTTGTTTTGCGTGGAGTTCGGCAATCGCTTGCAGCGACTCCTCAATGTGCGGCGGGAGTCCGTTTTCGTTCATGGGGCCGCGAGGCTAAATGCGCGCTCCTCGACCGCTAATGATATTATAAACCAACAGAATAAGAGCGATCACCAGAAGCAGGTGGATGAAACCGCCACCGATATGAACCGCAAAACCGATGAGCCAGAGAACGAAGAAGATGACGATTACTGCCCATAAAAATCCAGCCATATCTACTCCTTTGGCGACCACGCCGAGAATTCGACGTTTTAGGTGCCGTGTGGAGCGTACCCCAAAATCGGGTTATTCAAGCGAATCTTTCGTTTTTCCGATTTTCTCAGCGACGGCTCCGGCGTAGAAAGCATATTTACCCTTGATGTGCTCCCAACCGGGCTTCACATCATCGTACGTCCAAGCGACCCGCTGGACCCTGCGTTCCGGTGTCACGAAATCAATGTAGAGGCAGCGACCCTTATACGGGCAATGATACTCTTGATCAGTCACGCGCAACACGGCACGCTCAACGGCCGATGGTTCGAGATACCAGTTCCCTTCGATTTGTTGAAATTCTCCCGGTCCGGCCGAAGCGAGGAGCGCGTTCGATTCGCGGTCGCGGATGGTTAGCCGTTGTGTCGTTTTCATAGTGTTTAGTGTACCTCCCATGTTTCGCCCGATGCAGTAATGCTTCTTACATGGTCCTTATCTCGAAGGGAAAACTTTCCCTAGGACGCGATCCACAAGACTCGGTTCGAGGCGATCCGGCTTTACAATAAAGAAACGCTCGTCATCGACGCGAACGATTCCGGCGAGTTGCAGCTTTCCGATCTCAACCGTACACGTTTCACGAGATGTACCAATGAGTTGAGCGAGCTCCTGATGCGAAAGACGAAGGGGAATACGCACCTCGGAACTCGTTAGATGTTCACCATGTTCACGAGCAAGATGACGCAAAGCATGCATAAGACGCACGCGAACCGATCCGTAGGCAAGGCCGGCAATGCGAGTCTCGACTTCTTGCCGTCGACGTGCCATTTCGGATGCAACCATCATCGTGAGTTCCGGCCGGTGTCCCATGAGACGAGTGAAATCTTCAACCGAAGCTGCACAAATGTGCGCGGCATCAACCGCTTCGGCAAACGTTTGGCGATGCGTTTCCTTAAAAAGTGAGAGCTCCCCGAAAACATCTCCCGGCCCGAGAATAGCCAGGGTCAATTCCTTTCCATCCTCGGTAGCACGGTACAGACGCACGTGACCGCTTTTGAGCAGATAGATACCGTCGCCCAAGTCGCCCTCGGAGAAGACGATCTCTTTGGCCTTATAATCATGTTCGAAAAACAAGTGCGCGAATTTCTCGATCTCTTCACGCGGCACGCCGGCAAAAACTTTATTACGTTCCAGATACCACACTTTATTGGGCACGGGTGGCGTATTCCCGAGCACATCGAAAAAGACCCGTCGTAGCTCAGTTACGCTCGGCGTCCCCGTTAATCGTATGCCATCGGCAAGTATGAGCGTTGGCGTAACGGGAATTCGGACCCCGAGCGACGCCGCTTCGGACTGATCTTTCACGAGTACGCGAATCGTCCGAAACGACCGTGCGACCTCGCTAACGCGCTGCTTTGCGAGTTGCGAGAACGCACAGTCGTCCCGAACGTAGAGCGTACCTATCTCTTGTCTTTCCATTTTTTCAAGGCCGCGGTACACGCCGCGACAAGATCACGATTTGACGCGAACGTTGATGACGGCAGGCTTGGCACCCATCGTCGGCATATGGTCGTTGTTTGCGAACTGCACCACAATCTTTGCCGCTCCGAGACTCCACGAAGTAAGGTTCACCGGAATCGTCGTCGTGCAGGGCATACCGATCATGCCCGGCATTGCCATGGTCATCATACCATCGAGTTGATCCATCGACATCCCGGTTTTCTGCATGAGCATTTTGCCCATCGACATGCCTTCTGAGGTTTTCATCATTGCAAGCATGGGAGTCGGAGCGCTTGCTCCAGTTTGGGAGTCCTGTTGCACAAAGACGTGAAGATGGCCCCAACCGGCGATGTCATGTTTTCCTTCGAGTGAACACGATAAATCGAAGTTTTTTACACCGACAACAAGGTTAAAGTGACGACCGACCGTCGCGCCGTTCTTCGGCGAGATCACGCTAAGCGTCGGCACTCCGCCCCTCATTGCGTGAGGAACGGTCGTCGTTGCTGAGGGATCATACATGAATGGCACGCTAACAGGCATGCTACTCACGGCATGGGCATCCGTTGCCAGGACAACCGTGAGCATATGTTTTCCGGCTGCGAGTCCTTGACCGTTAATCGACAGCGTCGTCGAACAGAACGGCCCAATGAGATGCGCCATATCCATGCCATCGACCATAACGTGAACGTGCCCTTCTCCCATCGGAGCGACCGTCTTACCGATATTGGCACATTCGAGATGAAAATTATGGATCGCGACGCGAACGGGAATCGTGCTACCGCGTACGGTTGCGCCCATTGCCGGCGAGATGATAGCAACACTTGGCGGGGCCATCATCGCGGCAATCGCCGGACCGGATGCGCCGATGATCGCGGCGGAGACGATCGCTCCGGCCATGCCAAGAATACGTGAATGTTTCATAAAGTAGATATCTCCAAGAGCATTGTGTCGCTGTTTACAGCACCTTTAGGCTACGCTTCGCACGCCGCCGCCGCAGTAAGCCACCTCACAATCACGTAAGAACGATGGTTCCATATCATGCGGCGAGAACGCAAGAGCACGGAGGATCCGCCGGTGCCCATATTTTCTAAGCATGCCGAGGGGCATTTCACCTCATCGGCGACTGTACGAGACGTAGTTATCGGCATGTCCGATGGGCTCACGGTCCCGTTTGCGCTTGCTGCCGGTATTTCAGGTGCAATTGCTTCCTCGCGTATCGTGGTCACCGCAGGCGTTGCCGAGGTAGCAGCAGGCGCCATCGCCATGGCACTCGGCGGCTATTTAGCCGCGAGGACGGATGTCGAGCATTACAAGAGCGAACTCCAGCGCGAACACGACGAAGTCCGCGACATTCCTGATGCCGAACGCCACGAAGTACGGTCGATTTTGGAGCAGTTCGGGATGGCCGGCGCCACATTGGATGCCGCAACGCAGGCAATAACCAAAGATCGCGATCGTTGGGTCGAGTTTATGATGAAGCTTGAACTCGGACTCGAATTACCGGATCCCAAACGAGCACTCACCAGCGGCCTGACCATCGGCACATCGTACATCGTCGGCGGCTTGGTACCACTCATTCCCTATATGGCCGTCCCGAATGCAGGTAGTGCGCTCATCGTCTCGGCAATTGTTACCATGCTTGCGCTTCTGATCTTCGGTGCCGTCAAAGTATCACTCACCGGAGCATCACCGCTAAAATCTGCGTTCCAAACGATGTTCATCGGCGGCGTCGCCTCCGGAGTCGCCTTTTGGCTCGCACGGTTCGTCGCGCACTTTTAGTTTGAGAAGCTACCGACGTTAAGCGGTTGGCAGAGACCATTTTGCGTTAAATACACCGTGTAGCTCTGTCCAGTTTGAAGCGCTGGAAACGATGACGAATAGTAGAAATCGGACGCGTACGGTTGCGGGCCGCTTGGATCCGGAACGAGCGCAAGAGCGCTACCGGTTATCGTGTTGCCGAAATTCGCTTGGACTTGCAGTTGCCAACTCTGATAGTTCGTCCCCAACGTGCTACTGTTTCCATTCGCCACGATTTCGATCGAGGTCAAAGCTCCAGCTCCGGTTTGCCCTTGAGAGGGGCGCGCCAACTGCACCTGCGTACCCGGATTACACGTCACAAGGCCGCCAAGGCCTCCCAAGATCGACCCGACGCTACTTCCGCTACAAGCCGTTAGCGCGAGGAGTGCAGTAGTCATCACGATTCGCAAGATATTCATTCGATGTCAGCCTCACTTTGGTACGAGTCCTATTGACCCTAACGGAACACCACAAAGAAAAGTGACCAAAACGAGACACTCTCGAAATTCTCAGGAATACTTAAGATGTTCCTCGGAATTTCACAGCATTCACGGGTATACTTACGGTATATGCAAGGCAGAATCACCGTTCCGACGACCGGAACCGCCCGGCCAAAAACACTCCCCGACTTTTCTGGAATTTGGAATTGGCTGATGCGTCACCGCATCATTTCACTTCTTCTTGCTTTCATCCTCATCGGCGCAATCATCGCTGCAATGGTTACTCTGCGCACACGTACGGAAATTACTTATATTACGCAACCGGTCGTTCGCCAGGACTTGGCGCAATCGGTAACAGCTTCGGGTACGGTCAACCCGCAGAATACCGTCGCGATTGGTTCGCAATCATCGGGGACAATTGCAGAAATTTATGTCGATTACAATAGTAAGGTAAAAAAAGGCGAAGTTCTCGCTCGTATCGATCCGACACAATTGCAAGCGCAACTCGACCAGGCCAACGCAAGCCTCGTTGTCACGGAAGCTCAAGCACAAGCCCAAGCAGCAAATGCCTCGGGAGCGCAATCCGGCGTCGCCGTCGCCCAAGCCGGCATTCAAACGGCACAGTCCAATGTGAGTAAGGCGCAAAGCGCCTATACCCTTGCCCAAGCGACGCTATCGCGCGACCATACGCTTCTCGTGCAAGGATACCTCGCGCAGAACATCTACGATGCCGATGCATCGGCATCGGTTGCAGCACAAAGCGCTCTAGCTGCGGCTCAGGCGGCTCTGGTTCAAGCAAATGCCAGCACGTCGCAAAGCAGTTCGCAAGCGACGGGATCGCAATACACGGCACAAGCGCAAAATGCAGCGATTGCGGTATCGCGGGCACAAGTCGCACAGGTCGCCTATAATCTGCAGCATACGATCATCACCTCGCCGGTCGATGGAACGGTTGTTGCTCGCAATGTCTCGGTCGGGCAGACCGTCGCGGCAAGTTTCCAAACTCCAACCTTGTTCACCATCGCGCAAAACCTGCAAAAGATGCAAGTTGACATCGCCGTCGGCGAATCCGATATCGGGAATTTACGTGTTGGCAATGGAGTGGATTTTACCGTGCTCGCGTATCCGAGCAAAATCTTTCATGGAGTCGTAAGCCAAGTTCGCGTCAACCCTACGACGGTCAGTAACGTTGTCACCTACGATGTCGTCACGCTTGTCGATAATCCCAAGACGGAATTGCTTCCCGGCATGACGGCCAATGCAACGATCAACGTTGCCGTCGCGCGTAATGCGTTGGTCGTTCCAACGCAAGCCCTTTCGTGGCGCCCGGCAACGGCCGCACCGCGAACAGGCACGCGTAAGAGTAGCACTCCCAAGCCATCGGCAACCGGCCTAACGGCCTCACCGTGGGGGCAAACGGCGCCCGGAGTCGGCGTAAGCGCCCTGCCAGGGGCAACCGGAATGCTCTTCGTGCGTAGCGGCTCAACGATGCATGCCGTTCGCGTTCGTGTCGATCTCATAAGCGGTACACAAGCGGCCGTTACGCCTGTCTCCGGTACGCTCAACGTGGGCGACGCCGTCGTCATCAGTGATTCGTCCCAAGGCGGAACACGATCGACTCGCCCGGCCACGACCCGTGGTCCAACCTCACTTGGGCGTCCGATTCATTAGCATGAGCGACGTTGTCGTCGTCGAGAATCTGACGAAACTCTACGAGCTTGGCAACGACCATGTTGTCGGCATAGAGAATGTGAGCATGCGCATTGAAGCGGGCGAGTTCATCGCCGTCATGGGCGCGTCGGGCTCGGGAAAATCAACGTTTATGCATCTCATCGGGTTGCTCGACGAACCCTCCTCGGGAAGCTATTTTTTCGAAGGTATCGACGCAATACAACTCACTGGAGATGAGCGGGCAGATATTCGGAGTCGACGTTTAGGATTTGTCTTTCAATCCTATAATCTGCTCCCGCGAACGAGCGCATTAGAAAATGTGGAACTCCCGATGATCTATGCGGGCGTACCGGAGCTCGAACGAGAGCGCACTGCCATCGAGAAAATGGATCTTATCGGCGTTGCTCATTTGCGCGACCACAATTCAAACCAGATGTCAGGTGGACAACAACAACGCGTCGCCATCGCTCGCGCCATGGTCAATAATCCTGGCCTAATCCTGGCCGACGAACCCACGGGTGCGCTCGATACGAAAGCATCAAAAGATGTTATGGAGCTGTTTACGACGCTCAATAACGAGCACGGAATAACGATTTTGCTCGTGACCCACGAAGCCGATGTTGCCGCCTATGCGAAACGCGTGATAACGTTTCGCGACGGTGCGATTATATCCGACGTCCGCCGCAGCGAGGTTGCCGCATGAACCTCAAGGCGACATTGCGCTTAGCCCTCGACGCGCTCTTACGCAACCGCGCACGTTCGTTGCTCACGATGCTCGGAGTGATCATCGGCGTTGCAGCCGTCATTGTGACGGTGGCCATCGGAGCTGGAGCGCGCGCATCCGTGCAAGCACAGATTTCCAGCCTCGGCAGCAACATGCTCGTTGTTTTGCCCGGGAGTATCACGCAAGGCGGGACGCGGACGGGTTTCGGCGGAGCCTCGACTCTAACGCCCGATGATGGCATGGCGATTGCCAAGCTTCCCAACGTCGCCGCCGTTTCACCGGCCGTCGGACTGCGTACGCAAGTCGTCTCCGGTGGAAACAACTGGCAAACCACGGTGACGGGAGTTGCGCCAACGTATACGTTTATTCGCAGTTGGCCTATGGCAACCGGGCTCTTCTTCTCCGAGAACGATACGACGTCGGCAGCGAAAGTTTGCGTCCTAGGGCAAACCGTCGTGCAAAATCTTTTCCCCAATGGAGTCTCGCCACTCGGACAAACGGTGAACATCAAAGGCGTTCCGTTTACCGTCGTCGGTACGTTGGCCGCAATGGGGCAAAATGGAATGGGGCAAGACCAAGACGATACGATCCTCGTACCCTACACCTCAGCGATGCACCGCTTGACCGGCCAGACAATGATCAGCATGCTCACCGTCTCGGCATCGGATGGCCCTAGCGTTCCAACCGTGCTTACAGAAATCACGACGCTGCTGGAAGCGCGTCATCGCATTATTCCGCCGACGCCGGATGATTTCTCGGTACGCTCGCTCCAAGCGATTGCGTCGGCGGCATCATCAACCGGCGCGGTGATGGAATTTTTACTCGCAGGTGTAGCTGCCGTTTCGCTCCTCGTCGGCGGCATCGGCATTATGAAGATGATGATGGTCTCCGTCACCGAACGCACGCGTGAAATCGGCTTGCGCATGGCCGTGGGTGCGCGTTCGGGTGTGATTCTCAATCAGTTTCTGACTGAATCCATCGTGCTCTCAACCGCCGGAGGCATCATCGGCGTCGTATTTGGCTTAGCGGGGACCTTACTAGTTTCGACACTCGCTCATTGGCCGATGCTCATTCCGCCGACATGGATCGCGTTTTCCGTCGTCTTCTCGGCAATCGTCGGCGTCTTTTTTGGCTACTACCCCGCACGCAAGGCTTCACGTCTACATCCCATCGAAGCGCTTCGCTTCGAATAATCTCGGAGGAGCGGCACGTGTGCCGAAATCGGAGCAAAGCGACGGTCGGTGATTCCTTTTCTTTTTGGTCTCGACTCACGGCTTGCACCGATCCCGCCCGAATCGATCATTGTGGATGTCGGCCACGGGCAGAGATCCTCTCTCGCCGTACGAGATATCCTATGCAGCCGTGCCCTACCCTACTCGGATTTGTGTTGCCCGTCTATGAACTGACCGTGGCGCGAAAGTCCTCAAGCGTAAAAATCCGGTTTCGCGGCCATTTGCAGTAGGTAGGTGTATCCGTACGAGGAACCACCAGAGTACGGCGGTGCATTGTTTTAGAGTGAGACCCGCCGACGATTGTATTCAACTCACGTCGGAGAAAATGATGATACAGCTACGTGCGCGCAGGATTTGCTTCACTATTCTACTCTCGCTCATTGCTTCGAGTCTGCCCGTAATCGCCGGTGCGGCAAGCTCAGGACCACCAGCGGGAAAATATGCGTGCTACAACTACGGATACAACTTCCAAACATTTTACAATGGAGTGACGCTTATTATTGAAGATGGTTCACACTACACCACACAAGGTGCGAACTTCACCGGGCATTACCGATACCTTCAAAATGGGAGCATTGTGTTCTCGAGTGGAAAGCTGCGGGGGCTGAAAAGTCGTTTTCGCCAAGGTCACGGAGGCAAGGCAATACTCATTGGTTTCAAAAATGGCCATGCCACGAACACCGCCGTCTGCGGATTATCGCATTAGGGCTTGTTTACGCTTAGACTGACTAGCCGATCATGATCGCAATGTCGTGTCGAATCTCTTTTATCACGGCAACCTTGCAAAAACCGCCGCAGACTTTTTAACGTCGTCGCAAGAATAAAGATGACACCCACGCTTCGTCTGTTCGGGCATCCTACGCTAGAGCAAGGAGGCACCTCGCATGTTGTTGCGACGCGTCCCAAGACGCTCGCGTTGCTTGGCCTACTTGTTGCGGGGCACAGTCGCCCTCTTTCGCGCGAGTGGCTGGCCCAAACGCTTTGGCCCGACGACGAATCGCATCAAGCCCGCGCAAACCTCCGGCGACATCTTCACATGCTACGCCAGACCACCGGGAACGATTCGCTGCTTCTCACGCGACAGACGGTGCAATGGAACTCTCGGTGCTCATTGGATGTCGATGCCCTGCAATTTGAACGTGGTGCAAAAGCGATCGACGAACGAGCAGCGGATTTGTACCGCGGAGAGTTTTGCCAGGGTCTTTCTGACGAGTCACTCGAAGCGCATCGCCTAACCTATCGAATACTCTACGAAGAGCTTCTCAATTCGCTTATCGCTCGAGCGTTGGATCGCGAGCAACACGACGACGTCGTGCGCCTTTCGAAACGCGCGCTGGCGCTCAACCCGCTCAGCGAAAACACCGTCCGCGCGCTGATGCGTGCGCGCGAATCACTCGGCGATCGAACAGGAGCGCTTAACGAATACCGAGCACTCCACGCGCGGCTCCGA
>VFSW01009888.1_pt1 | contig 13585 bp, 11 predicted proteins | sample 5358111 | NCBI WGS metagenome assembly VFSW01 (sample SAMN11554181, study PRJNA540505) | mine drainage metagenome | isolation source: sediment from site ElyBrook_90M | place: USA: Ely Copper Mine, Vershire, VT | collected 2017 | reverse complement strand
ATATAATGTCAAAAACTTTATGCTGTGGTATAAAATTTTCGCATGACAGAACTTTCGATTAAACAGACGGTTGTTCGCTACTTTGAAGAGTGGAGGCCAACCTCCCTGACTTATTTGGGCGTCTCCTTAATGGCGGATTGGTGGGCTGAAGAACCAGCGCAAATGGCTGCAAAAGTTGAGCAAGTTGTTCAACAACAAAAACCAACAGAAAATATTAATTTTTCTACACCTTTAAAGTCAGAATCAACCAGATCTACTACTAGTGATAACAATCTATTAAACTCTAGCGTAAACTCATTTGTGTTGGCTCAAACACCTATGCCGTCAGCTCCCCCGTTAGAGAACGCGCCGTCCACCATCCCGAAGCTCATTAAGCCCTTATCGCACAACCTTTTTGACGGAGGATGCCGCTTTGTCATTGTTTATCTTGGATTTCCGCTCGTCGGTCATGCTAGCCTCTATTACAATAGCTCTCTTAGCGGCATTAAAATTCTCTGCGCTGTAGCTGTTTTTAATACGGATAGAGAACAATCCAAAAGACTCATGAAAAGTGCGTTCCTGCATGGGTCTATGGCGGTTACCGATTTTGCTATTGGACATCTTTCATTTTTTTATGGCGCTCTCTATGCTTTAACCCCCACCGGCGTCATGAAGGTTCAAAAGGTCGTTTTTAGCCAATACGAGACAACTGTCCAACACGAGGGCAAAGAGGCTTCTCCTCAACTAGATTTACGCCCCGTTTATGAACGCATCGCTGATATTTTTATAAATATGACAACAGGTAGCTTTCAGGAAGACAAGTGGTATTGGCGTCTTTGGACGAAGTTGCGATCTTGGAAGACCACTGCTCAGGAAAAAAAATGATAGCCCATCACAGCGCGAAGCCGGCACATTATAACAAGGATGCCGAGCACTACGATGCATTTAACGAAAAGAACTCTGAGCTGATCAATCGCACGATCGAAAATATACTCAAAAAGCATCGAGTGAAGACTGTTCTGGATCTTACTTGTGGAACGGGTTCGCAGGTTTTCTGGCTGGCGAAACGTGGGTTTGATGTGACGGGATGCGATATCAACGCGCCTATGCTGAAAATTGCCAGAAGCAAGGCAGTAAAAGGTATAAAATTCCTCCAAGGCGATATGCGGACCCTAAAGGTCGGTGAGTTTGATGCCGTGATTACGATATTCAATGCCGTTGGCCACCTGACAAAGCGAGATTTCGAAAAGGCGATGCGCAATATCCATAGCAACCTCAAAGACGGCGGAATCTACATATTCGACATCTTCAACTTGAGTTATCTCCTCAAAAACAATCGGATCACGGACCTAACGATTGATTGGCAGAAAATGACGGGCGATACTAGGGTTCGCGAAATTCAGTATAGCACCATAGACGAAGACGGCATTTTGGCCTCTTATACAACATCCTACGTCCAGAAAAGCGCAAACAAGCCGAAAGTATCCAAAAGTGCACAGACACTCCAGACTTATACGGCGAAACAACTGAAAGAAATGTTGCATAGGACTGGATTTAAGGTTCTGAGCCAATCTGGAATTGACGGATCGAAATTGGTCGAAACCCAATCCGAACGCATTCTCACGACCACGAAAAAGATAGCCTAAATACAACAATTAAATCGTTGAAAGATCTGCCTCTGGCAAAAGAGCAACTAAACGACTTTTGAGAGTGATCTTAGCTTCATCTAAATTTCTATCGAATGCGAGTAAATAGGATCTACTAATAAAAAAAAATGGTAGCTTTTTGAAGCATGTTTGGATCTCTTCCATGGATGATGACAGCAAAGACATAATTTTTTTTATATTTTTTTGGGAATGCTGAACCTGCTCACTTTTATTCATTTTGCTGTAGAGCATAGCAGATCTATATAATCCATAGACCATGGTGACTTCGCTTTGCAAAGTGGAATTTTGAAGAGGAGGCAAGGGCTTTTGCAATCTTAGTTCAATATCAGCTATCTCCCTTTTTGTAGCTGAAATTTGATTATTCAAATCATCAAAAAAGCTAAGCAATTTTTGAATTACTTGATCGTCAGTCATGGATGCAATCGTTATCATTTTATTACCTTCGGTTGTTCAGTTGACGGCAAGAGTGTATGAAGATATGGGATAAATTACCAGGAGTCTACACGCCGTCATCCTTAGCCCAAATGCGTCTCTGACCTTCTGCTTGGCGGGTATACATTTCCATTCCAGGGATCGCATGGCAATCTACCTTGCGGGCTTGGCTTACAAAGGCCGTGTCATATAACCGAATATCCATGACTGTTTTACCGGGTTGCAAAAAAGGAACTAAGGAGCTTTCTGCTGCCTGGATGAGGATGTCATAAGGTTCGTAGAGTTTTTCCTCTCCACCAGAATGGCATTGAAAGCGGGCCGCTAGTGCGTCTGCTTTAGCGCGCGTGCGATTGAGAATGGTGACGTGGGCTCCCTGCTTCAGGAGCGCATAGATGATGGCGTGAGCCGCTCCGCCGGCGCCGAGTACGACAATTTTTTTTCCTGTGACATCACCGAGCGCGTCGATGGCTCCCTGTCCATCTGTATTATATCCTTTGAGGTGACCAGAGCGGATGTCGATCGTATTGACCGCGCCGATCGCTTGTGCTTCAGAATCGATTTCATCGAGATATTCCATGACGGCAACTTTGTGAGGGATCGTGACGCTCAGGCCCCTAAAAGGAAGACGACGAACATAGGAAAAAAAAGAAGAAAGTTCTTCGCTTGTGATGCGCAGGCGGAGGTAAACCCCCTCCCCTCTCAAGCGCTCGTTGTGGTAAAGATGGCCCGGGCTCTGAGAGATGGGGTCGCCGATGACGGCAAAGATGGGTGTTTGTTTATGGAGTTTGCGGAAGTGATACGTTGTTTTAAGCTCTTCCATCGTGAGCTGGCCTGGGGCTGTTTTGAGCTCGGGTGTGAGCGCGGCATACATGATAGGTGTGCCGACGAAGGGCGCCAAAATGCGCGTGGCTTGTCCATCTTCCCCCATGCAGATGCCGATGACATCGGGATGTTTTTTGGAAAATTCGAGCATACGGAAGGCATCGAGGGTTGATGTGGCCATGGTGGCGATCTTGTAGTACTGCGCCTTGCCTTTTGATCGAAGAGTGCGGAGAAGATCTTCAAGATCGGCAGGTGTCTCTTCGTAGTTGTGATAAGAGATGATGAGGCCTTCGGGATCGGGCAAGGCTGTGCGCCAGTCATAGTCGACAAAGCAGAGGGCTCCCATGGTATCGCGAAGAACTTTATGATCGGCGCGCTGCAGTTCGACGAGATCGGGCTGTAGGCGCATAGCCTGAGGAACAAAATTAAGGGACGGAAGCGGGATGCATAGCATAGTCATGCAAAATTCTCCTTACAACTTCAGGTTCGACAAGAGTACGATACTCTCCATCAAAGGAGAGGGGCTCTCCGATATCGCGGAGCATCGAAATACAGATCGGCTTTGCCATCGCGGCGAAGACCGTCTCAGGATCAAAGGTATGAAACGCCGGGGGCAAAAGGCTCTCGATCCTAGTAAAGGCTCTAGGGTTTAGATATCCGAGCTCAAGGGCGATACGCGACTCCATCACGATTCCTTTGGCAACCGCTTCTCCATGGGACATCTGATACTCCGATGCAACCTCTAAAGCATGACCGATCTTATGACCAAAATTCAAGAGGCGTCTTTTGCCTTTCTCATAAAGATCGGTGGCGATGATGCGACGCTTGACTTCGACAGCATCAAAAATATCAAAGGTACGAAGAAGCGAAGGATTAGCGATGAGTCCATGTTTGATGACTTCTGAAAATCCATTGCGCCACTCAGAGGCAGGAAGCGTCGCTAAAAACCGCCTATCGAAAATAACGCGCTGGGGCTGGTAGATGGTGCCGATCTGGTTTTTGCCCAGCTCAGTATTCACACCATTTTTTCCGCCAATGGCTGTATCGACCATAGCCATCAGCGTGGTCGGGATCAAAATGAGTGGAACTCCACGATAAAATGTCGAAGCCAAAAATCCCGCCAAATCGGTCACGACTCCCCCACCGAGTCCCACAATTGTTGATTCTTTAGTGAAACAAGCTTCCAACATCGCATCTTCGAGCCATGCTTTAGTGGCTCTCGTTTTAGATTTTTCTCCAGGGGGAAAAGAAAAAAGCTGCGCATCAGGACCAAAATGCCTAAGAGCATCTTGGCCATAAAGATTTGCCACCGTGTGATCGGTAACTATGGCATAACGCATAGGTAAAAATTAATCCTTGCTTGCAATTTCGTGCCAGTAATAAAATATTAAGTGTTATGTGGAAAGTTTTTGCTTTCCTAGTTCTCTTCGCTGCCGCTTCTGCAGACGAAAAGCGCGTCTTGGCTGATCCTTACGTCCATTTTGCGACGGAGGGAGAGCACGGCTATAAAATCTGCGACGCCGTCAGCGCTATTTCAGGCTATGTCGTCCAGCAAGATGATCTTGTTATTCCAGGAGCTGAGCCGATTCGGATTCCGCGTCTATATGTCAGCGGTGATTCCAAAACCAGCGAGCTCGCCGGTTGGACATTTTTTCCTCATGTCAAACTGTTCAAGTATAAAAAGGAAGGAGGCACAAGGTCTAAAGGACATACGAAATATTACGTTCCTGAGCCTTCTGGCGCGGTGATCTCGTACACCAAGGTAAAAAAACATACGTACAAGATCAACATGGACAAGCATGGCTTTGCAATCACCAACACGGCAGGGCCTTATATCTCAGCACGTTCCAATCTCGCCAATAATGTCCTCATCAAAAAGAAAAAGAAGTGGGTTTCTGTTTATACCGCTGAAGGCGGAGAACGGGCCTATGAACGCAAGATTGAGGAGTCGGAAGACGACAGACGGATTTATTCTACGTATCTTCTCCAGTGGGAAAGATTACCCAATGGGAACTACATTCACTATGGCCATGACAAATATCATCGTGTCGATGTGATCAGAACAACAAACCCCGACCAGACAAAAGAATATGCTTCGGTAAAAATCTCCTACTTTGGTGAGAAAAACTTTAAAATTGAGACTTCCGATGGTCGCGTTCTCCACTTTCATTTTGGAAAACGAGGCAGAACCTATCTTCTCGATCATATCGATAAAAATTTTGGGTTCACAGAACAATTCTCCTATGCATCCGATCATACCTTTCTAACTCAAATGAGAGTCCCCTTAGGACGCTTTTGGCACGCCGATTATTATCGCGCCGGCAATAATGATGTGGATGGCGCTCCTGTAAATATCGCCGCTCATAACTTCCGTCGATACCGTGTAAAAATGCTCTTCGCACCCGTAGGGACAGATGGGTCACCTGTCAAAACCCACAAGTTTTTCTATAACGATAACAAAGAGAAAAAACAGGGCTTTGAATGGCCCTGTGTCACGCATGTCCATGACGCTTACGACCATCAAACGGAAGTTATTTCAACGCCCACTATGCGCCCACAGAGTACGACCTGGTTCATCGGCAAGGATCAACCTTACTGCTCAGAAAAAACAGCTTGGGATGGTCATCTTCTCAAACGTAAAATCTTTTGCGACGAAAAGGGAAATCCTCTGCAGCAGCGCGTGTTTATCTACGATGCAAAAGGCAATGTCCTAGAGGAAAAGTTTTTCGAAAAAGAAAGTGAATGCCTCACCACAAAATACCAATACAACGACCGAAACCTCATGATCAGAAAAGAGGAAGCCTCCGGTCTTGTCACGTTATTTTCCTATCTAAAAGAAACCGATCTTCTCTCCGCCCGCACAACCACCGATCATCAGATAATTTTCATCCGGGAGCTCTTCGAATACAATGGCGATCATATTTTAGTGCGCTACATCAAAGAAGCCGATGGCAGAAGATGGGTGCGCCGTATTGATCCTCTGCCGTCAGGCCTACCCGGCGCCGTGGAAGAGCGGTATATGGAAAGTGGCGTCGAAAAGCTGCTCAGACGAGTGGAATTCACCTACTCGCCTCAAGGAAAAGTGATCGCCGAGCGCGTCTTCGATGCGGAAGGCCGTCTTTGCTATACGCTTCATAGAAAATACAATCCGATGGGCCAGATCACCGAAGAGACGGATGCCTTAGGACAAATCGCGCGCCACACCTATGACGAACTCGGAAATGAAATTGCCATGCAGGAGCCGTCGGGCCTTCACAAGGTGATGGTCTATGATTATGCCAATCGGCTGATTCAGCTCACCGAATCTGGAACCAGCGAAAAGCGTACGGTCTCTTATCAGTACGACCTAAAAAGCCGCAAAATCGCTTCAACCGACTCTTTCGGCGGTACAACCCGCTTTAGCTATGATCCATTCGATCATCTCCTTGCGACTCACCATCCAGATGGAACCAAAGAAGAAGCAACATATGACTGCCAGGGCCGCAAAACTAGCGTCACAGACGGCTGTGGTTTTACCACTTCTTATCGTTTTAATTTTCAAGGAAAACCCACCGAAATCCTCCACAGTGATGGCACGATCGAAAAGTTCAACTATGACCTCAGTGGAAGGCTCCTTTGCTCGATCGATGCGCAAGGCGTCGAGATCCATTACACCTATGATGCCCTTAGCCGTCCCCTTTCCAAGACGACCCTCTCCCCTGCTGGAGAAAAACTAGCCGTTGAGACTTGGGTCTATGATTCTCTCCATCTCCTTTCTAAAACAGATAGCGCAGGCCATGTGACGTCGTACCAATACGATGGAGCCGGCCGCAAAATCAGCGAAGATATCTCGGGTGACGTCACCACATTTGGTTATGATTCTTTGGGCCGCATCGTAAGCACCACATGCGAAGGACGCGAGACCATCACCACCTATAATCTTCTGGATCAAGTCATCGAGGAGCGCGTCGAAAATCTTTACTCTACAAAATATTCCTACGACTCCGCAGGAAATCAGACCGAAATCATCCGCGCGGGCGGCATCGAAGCCACCCTCTATGATGCGTTCCGCAGGCCTATTCAAATCGTCGATGCGCGAGGGCATATGACCCACATCGAATACGATGACAGCAGCCCTTCGCGTAAAACAACGGTCGCCCCTGATGGCGTTCAAACGATCGAAACCTACGATGTTCGCGGCCGTTTACAACTCAAAGAAAAAATTTCTTCTTTCGGAGAGCTCCTCTCTCAAGAAAAAAACACCTACGATGGAAACGGCTCTCTCATCTTGCAGCAAAATAGCGTCATTTGGCAGGGACGAGTCGAGGAAGAGATTTCGACGGCGTGGGAGTATGGCCCCGAAAGACGGCTTCTTTCCATCACAGAAGCCCTCGGCACCGAGCATCAACGAACAACGCGGTATTCCTATACCGCTTGCGGTCTAAAGCAATCTCTTTTCAAGCCCTCTGGCATAGCAATCCATTACGACTACGATTTTCTCGGCCGCCTGACCGAGCTCGTCTCAACAGACGGCTCCTGCCATTATAAATTCTATTACGACGCGCTCCATCAACCCATCCAAATCGACGACCGAGTCTACCATTCTTCAACCTATAGAAAATACGATCATAAAAATCGACTCGTGAGTGAGCAGCTTAGCACAGGACCCTGCCTCCAATGGACCTATGATGCCTTAGGGCGTAAAACCTCCCTTACGCTTCCCGATAAATCCTACATCCTCTACACCTACGACGCACTTTATTTGCGCCGGATCGAACGCTACAATCCCAGTGGCACTCTCCTCTATGCCCACACCTATACATCCTACGACTTATCGGGCAATCTCCTCGAAGAAGCCCTTATCGGAAATCTCGGCCGCATTTCGTATGGTCTCGATCCCGATGGGTTTACAAAAACAGCCTCCTCGCCTTACCACGCGGAATCTCAGCATCGATCCCCTTCCGGCCATGTCGTCCTCTGGGAAAAAGACGGCCGTCCCTCCCGATTCACCTATGACGGTCTCTCGCAATTGATCGAAGAAGACGGTTACCGTTACCGGTATGATTCTTTGGGCCGCCGCAGGCATAAAAACGGAAAAAATTTTACCTTCAATCCCCTGCATCAGACAGGCGGCGTCTATGATGCTGACGGAAGACCCACGCATAAAAATGGAACTCAGTTTATCTATGATGCCCTCGATCGACTCACTCAGGTGCTGGGCAATGACACTCACCTAACTTTTTCTTACGACTCCTTCCATCGCCGCCTCACCAAAACGGTCAATGGAACCATCTCTCGATTCCTCTACGACAACCAAGACGAAATCGGCTCGATCGATGAGGGAGAACTCCGCGTTTTAGGCATAGGAAAAGGCGCTGAAATCGGGGCTGCCATCAGTATGGAGATCCAAGGCCATGTTTACGCCCCCATCCATGACCTTCAAGGCAACCTCTCTAAACTCATCTCCAGCATGGGCAAAATAGCTACCACCTACGATTATACAGCGTTTGGAGAGCCAAAAGGTTCCCATTACGCCTTAAGCCCCTGGCGCTTTGCATCGAAGCGCTGCGACGACGAAATCGATCTTATTTTCTTTGGCCGACGCTATTACGACGCGCACACAGGCCGCTGGCTCACCCCCGATCCTGCCGGATTTGTGGACGGCATCAACCTCTACGCCTTTGTCCACAACGATCCCCTCCTCCGCCTCGACCTCTATGGCCTTTTCGACATGGGCCCCAACTATGTCCGATTCTCGTTCGAAGAGGTCGGCACAGGGCTCCGTGCCCTGCAGTATGGTGCCGGTTGTGCGATCTCCGCGATCGGCCAATATCTCATCCCCAATATGCTCGGAGGCCGCACCATCTCAGGTCTTGGCAATATGGTTGCGGGGTCCGGCCATTATAAGTCCGAGCGGCCCTATACCCACCGTATCCCAGGCTCCAGCGATCGCAATAATATCCATGGCTCCTACATCAACGGCGCTAATACTTCCTTCAATGAAGCAGCGGCTGACGCTTCTCGCTTTGGCCGCCATTTTGGAAATATTCCCGTTACCCTCGTCTATAATCCCAGCCAAGGACTTTTTTCAGATCTTGTCGAATGCATCCTCAACCAGTTTGGCATTCGAACAGCCGCCGTCGATCAACTCTCCCGCACCTGGAGAAACATCCTAGGAGAGTTCCAATCAAATAACGTTCACGGTATTATCCCCCATGGTGCTCATAGCCAAGGAGGAATTATTACCGAACTCGCCCTTGACATGCTCTCCTCTGAAGAGCGCTCTCACATCCACGTGCATACGTTTGGATCGGGTTCTCTTTTCTCTGGCCGTCTAGCGCAAAGCGTCTCGCACCACGTGTCTCTCCGTGATGGTATCCCCTACCTCAGTCCATTCCGCCTCATGAAATCGATGCTGCGCCACATGCGGGGCAAAGAATCCAACGTGCATTTCATCGGCACTCCCTGGGGAATGCCCTTCATCGATCACGGGATGTCTGGCGGTTCGTATGAGAATGAATTGCATTACCAAGGCGAAGTATTTAGGGAAACACATGGCTTATAAATTTTGGGCTCTTCTTTTTCTCACCTGCGCCTGTCATCACAAACCAGATCATAGCGACCTAGCCTTTGCAGCGATGAAATCTTATGTAAAACAGATCCAAAAAAGTTCAGACCTTAAACTCACTGGCATGGGCGGTTCGATGAATGACATCGAACGGTTTGAAATCTGGTTAGAAAGAAATGATAAAGTATCTTTAGCCGATGCTAGGAAACTGATCATAAAACTTACTGAAGGGCTCATTGACAAAATCAACGCTGATGAAAAAATTAGACCTTTTCTCCATTCATATCCCATTGCAAATCAGAATGTGAATATTCATATAATATTCAAAGCAGCCGAAACTCCTTCAACACATGACTTCCCCTATTTTGTTTCCTTACATAGCGGAAAATTATGGTACAGAGCACGAGGGATGTCTGAATATAACGATGAGCTCATTCTCAACGAATCATATGCTGAGGCTATGAAGATTAGCCGCTGAAGGCTTTGGGTTCTTTTAGCCAAAGACTTTTTAGAAAAAAGAATCTTTCCAACCTTATTAATTCTCCTTATAATTGCCCGAATGACCATCCAAGAAGAAATCAGAGAAGCCGTTCAGAAAAGGCGAACATTTGCCATCATCAGCCACCCTGATGCCGGGAAAACCACCCTGACAGAAAAACTTTTACTTTACTCTGGCATGCTCCAAACTGCCGGCATGGTCAAGGGACGCAAGGGCCGTAAAGCCGCCACATCGGACTGGATGGCGATGGAACAAGAGCGCGGGATCTCGATTACTTCGTCGGCGATGCAATTTACCTATAAAGACACGATCATCAACGTTTTGGATACACCCGGCCACGAAGACTTTTCGGAAGATACCTATCGCACGCTGACTGCGGCCGACTGCGCGATCATGGTGATCGATGCCTCCAAAGGGGTCGAGAAGCAGACCTTGAAATTATTTGAAGTGTGCCGCTTTCGAAAAATCCCGGTGCTGACGTTTATCAACAAGATGGACATGCCCGGACGCGATCCGCTCGATCTCATGAATGAAGTCGAGAGTGTGCTGCAGATCCACTCGTTTGCGATGAACTGGCCCATCGGGACGGGAAAAGAGTTTCAAGGAGTAGTGGATAGAATTTCGGGTGAAGCTGTTCTCTTCTCTAAAACATCGATAGGCGGCGCTCAAAAAGCTGAAATCAAAAGAGTGCCGATGGGCAGCGATGAGGCAAAACAAATCATCGCTGGGCTGGCCCACCAAAAACTTGAAGAAGAGCTCGATTTACTCGAGGGAGCCGGCAATGCCTTTTCGAGGGAAGAGTTCCTTGAGGGAAAAGTCACCCCGGTCTTCTTTGCATCCGCTCTGACGAACTTTGGTGTGGAACCCTTTTTTGACGCGTTCATTCACCTGGCCCCTTGTCCGCATGCAAGAATGGCGAATAAACTCGATGGCACCGAAGTAGAGATCGACCCCGTGACGACGCCTTTTAGCGGCTACGTTTTTAAATTACAGGCCAACATGGACCGGCGCCACCGCGATAGCATGGCCTTCATCCGCATCTGCTCGGGGCGCTTTGAAAAAGACCTCGTGGTTAAAAACCACCGCCTTAAAAAAGAGATCCGGCTATCGAGACCGCACAAGATGGTGGCGGGTGAGCGCACGACGCTCGACTTTGCTTATCCCGGAGATGTCATCGGCGTGATCAACCCCTCTCTTTTTGCCATTGGCGATACGATCTCATTGACGGGTGGTTTTAATTACAAACCCCTCCCGCTGTTTCAACCAGAAATCTTTGCGAAAATTTATCCAAAAGACGTGGGAAAACGAAAAGGTTTTGATAAGGGCGTGCTCCAACTCATCGATGAGGGCGCGATCCAGATGCTACTCCCCTATGAGCGCTCAGGCGAGCCGATCTTTGCGGCGGTGGGTAGGCTGCAGTTTGAGGTGATGCAATACCGTCTCGAAGATGAATACGGAGTCGCGACGGAGATTTCCTATCTCCCCTATGAATGCAGCGCCTGGATCATCGGCGATGCTAAGAAATTCAATCCCCCCTCCAGCGCGACGATCGTTCAAGATCGTCAAGGGAGGCCGATGGCTCTCTTCAGCAGCGCCTGGGAAAAGCAATACAGCCTTAAGCTCAATCCCAACCATCAACTCGTCGATGTGCTGGTTTAAAATCAAAAATCTCTTTACAATCTTAGATTTATTTGGAGAATTACTTTGTCAAACTTAATGGTATTTGGAGCGGGCGTATTAGGAACGGCTGCAGCTGCTATCGGCGCCCACCGTTACCTCATGGGCAAAAATGAGCTCAACGAAACCATTCGCCTGGGCGCGCGGTATGTCGCCATCGATTTGACCAGTTGGATTTTAACAGTGGCCATCACGTATGAATTTGCAAAAAAAGATTCTGCCGGACAGTCTGAAGTGAATGGTTTTTTATTCCTTGCCTCAAAGGCAGGTCTTATTTTTACCAATATTTTTTTCAATTGGGCGACTCAACCACTCCAATCGACTTCTCCCGGCAACGATCCATATTCAATAAAAAATAAATGGGCTATTGGGTCAGCTGCTTTTCTGGGCGGGAGCGTGGTTTGGATCGCCGCTTTATACTTCATGAGGGAAAAAGCTTGATAACTGTAATTTTTAACAGGAAGGGCTTATGGTTGTAGGAAAGATTACAAAGACACATTCACCTGCATTTTTGCCAAGCGTTTCAACAACAGCGCAAGACAAAGTTTCCCAATTTGCCGCTTCTACTTTGCCCAAAGTGGGTCAGTCACTAAAAATTGTTGCCTATATCGCTGGAGCAATAATTGTAATTTCTTTGATAATTAGAGTGGTGCGCGTTTTTCAAAAACAAAAGCTTCACAAAGACAATTATCAACCAATTGCAGGCAGAGAAGTATATATGGCAAATATATCAAAGAAAAACATAGAGGACGTTTTAAAAAGGCTGCCTAATTGTAATCAAATAAAACATATTTTTTATCGACGAAATATTAGCGCACTAGATAACATTTTCACTCCATTTTCATCACTTGATGGGTTGTTCCAAGAAAAAGCTAGCGCTAATTTGGGTATTTTTAATAATCCAGAGCAAATTCTTATTCTATATTCATCTAGCGATGAGGCGTCAAAAAACGGGGTTAAAACGGGAAATGTTGGCATATCCAATTACCTATTAGAAGGCGGGTCTTGCCTTAAAGGTACTATTGAAAAATGGCTAACCCAAAACAAGGCAGACTATAAAATAGCTTATGTGGGCCTGACTTGGGAGGAAGATCAAGATTTAGTTATCGGGTATATCCCTGAGCGACTTTTTAATATGTGTGAGGAAAGAAATTTCGAAGCTGTTGTTATAAAAAATCCCAACCATCAACTCGTCGACGTTCTTGTTTAAAATGGAAAACCTCTATAGAGTCTTTCCTTTATTTGGAGGATTGCTATGAAAGATTTAATGGCACTGGGGGCAGGCATTATAGGAGCTACTGCGGGTGCTATTTGTGCCCATCGTTATTTGGAAGGAAAAAAAGATCTGAACGAAACCTTTCGTTTAGGGGCACGATATGCAGCTATTGATTTAGCTAGTTGGAGGGCGACAATAGCCATCAGCCTTGCTTTTGCAAAAAAAAATGTTGAAGGCCAAGCTGAAGTAAGTAATTTTTTAGTCTTTGCATCAGCCGTTGGTCTTGTTTATAGTTATGTTTTTTTCAACTGGGCTACCCAACCTCTAGAATCGACATTAAGACAAAACTATTCAATTAAAAGTAAATGGGCGATCGGCACAACGGCTTTCCTCTGCGGAAATACTGCTTTATTTGCCACGATCTACTTTACAAATATAAAATAGAAGTGAAAGAACTATGATAACGCCTTTTGCTTTATTGGGGATCCCCGCTTTAGGTGCTGCAGCTGGAGGCCTTCTGGCTGATCGGTTTTTCCATGGAACATGGGCAAAATCAAAAACTGGTTTGGGGCTAGGATATGCTGTTATCTTTTTGGGGAGCAATGTAACAGGAACAGCAGCTGGCGTTCTTTGCAAGAACGATAACGTCACCCTTCCTACTATTCTTTTAATCCAACTTGTTTATAATTATGTTTTAAAACCCTGCGATCTAAGCTCTCAACAAAAAATTAACAAATCCATTCAAT
>VFSW01009887.1_pt1 | contig 13585 bp, 23 predicted proteins | sample 5358111 | NCBI WGS metagenome assembly VFSW01 (sample SAMN11554181, study PRJNA540505) | mine drainage metagenome | isolation source: sediment from site ElyBrook_90M | place: USA: Ely Copper Mine, Vershire, VT | collected 2017 | reverse complement strand
CGTTTAAGGCCGTTCGCAAGCTGCTGCATGCGCGATCAGATCAAAAATCGCAGACAAAACCGAAACCGGAAAAAACCTCATGAATGATCCGAGCAGCAAAGACGTCGTTCGACTGCTTGCAGACGCGGCTCTCAAGGTCACGAGCGCGTGCAGGCTCGCTGTATCAAGCCTGACCTTGGAGCAGAGGGCCTTTGGAAGAGCGCCGTCGGTTTTGAAGCCCGGAGGGGGTGACGCTGCCATGCCCGACGTCAGCGGCGAGATTGCTGCCTTTGCAATTCTGGAAAACCTCTCTCGTCAGCTTCGCGGATGTGAAATACGAGTCATCGTTGACGATGCATCCTTTCACTCCCTGCGGAGCGACGGCGATGAACTCTCAGCAAGCTGGCCAAGGAATCTGCACGTCTGGTGCTACTTGGACCCCGTCGACGGTACCGTGAAAGTGGCCGGATTGAACAACGAAGGAGGGAGAATGCGATTAGGAAACGACGGAGGATGGGGCAGTGGAGTGGCCTTCACGCTGCCTACTGAAATGGAGCAGAAGCAACTCAGACTCGGCGATTTTCAGGTGCGCTCGATTTGTCTGTCCTCACGGAGCTCCTCTGCACTGCATTGCTCATAGGTTGCTGCAATCGCGGATGGGAGCTCGGGGAATCCCCCCGAGCATCTGAGAGTCTTTCCTAACGCCGCCGTCGCTATGCCTCGAGATTGTTCTGACAACGGGGAGGGCGCCGATGGCTTGTCTTGCTCTCAGCGCCTGGGCACCTTGGACGATACTGGATCTCTTCTGTTCACGTCGACAAACACAAGACTGAATCAGTCCTTCGTGTACCTTGATGCCTTCCAGGTGGATGATGAGGATCCTCCTCTGTTCCTCGCTCTGTGCTGAATCACCCCTCTCGTCCAATGTGGAGGCGTTTGATCACCGGACGAGCAAGCCCGGTGACGAAGAGCTGACCGTTGCATTGTTTGCGCATCTCCACGACCGCCGGAACGGTGGCGCATTTGACGTACTTCGGATGTACGGAAATTTTTCCTCGCTGCTGAAGACGATGCTGGGATGGAGGGGCGGCAGGTCGGGTATTGGGCCATGGCTGGAGGCTCAATGTGGGGGGTTCATCGTCGTCAACGAGAACTTGAGCAATCTCCTTCCGTTGTTGCCCATCGTCATCGGAGCAGGGGGGCTAGCAACGGACTTCGAAGGGCAGCCTCTGAGTGAGAGAACGTTGTTAGATGGGCGATGCAATGTCCTGTTTGCAGCGAACGAGCAGATCCATTCACAGCTGCTTGCCGTAGTCCGAAAGGCGAAAGAGGTAGCTTTATTGAAATTATAGACTTGTACATATTTGCTTCAACTGAAAGAAACTCGAACGACAAATCGGAAAGCGAAAGGAATGCAAAAGCTCACTCCAGTGTGGGCGAGGTGGACATCAGGTCAATGTCCGTGGCCTCCTCATCAGACTGGGATGCTCCTTGACACTGCTGGCGGATCGTCACCGGGCTGCTCCTGCCCGGCTGCAAACCGCTCCCGTGGCGCTGCCGACCCAACGGGACCTGCGACCACACGTCGACAGCGTCTTGAGCACCGTACACGCTGTTCTTGTCGCGGTGCATCACTTCCCCGTCGCCGTAGAGGTCGTCGTCAGAGCCGGCCCCTGCCTGCCCGACGTAGTCCTCGTCGTTGTCCAGGGGTGGAGGATTGTCTCCGTCATCGTTGTACGGCAGAGGCAGCGCGCTGTGGCTGCTGCTGACCTGAAGCTCCTCGCCCGGCGGGAGGGGGTCCGTCGCACCCTGGCCGCTCCAGCCCTCCTCCTCGCCCGGTTCCTGGTCACGCAACGAGTGGCTGCTGGCGTCCTCAGCCTCTTGCGCGGCCCTCGCCTCCATCAGCTGCTGCATCTGGTCCGGAGGGTCCAGCGAGGCCTCGTGCCGCCGGCGGTAGAAGAGCACGTAGGCAGCGCTGGAAGTGACGTCCTCCTCGTTGGCCTCCGAGACGTGGCTGTCGTCGAAGCAATGCCACCGGTGCGTGTCCGGCATCTTGCAGTAGGCGGTGTAGTGGCCGCCGCCCAGGCTGCCGTAGTGGTTGCTGACCGCGTAGCAGTCGTAGATCGGAGCGACCCCCTGAGGGCGAAGGAGGTAGCGGCTGAGGTCCAGGCCCTCGAGGGGGAAGTCAACCTGCGTCTGCAGCTTCTCGCGGCTCGTCCTGCGCGGGAGGAGAAATGAACAGCTCGTACGCTCCTCTCCTGATTTAAACCTGTAGGACCATCGCAGTCTGGTAAAGATCCGCACTCTTGCCTGGTGTAGCAGAAGCGTTTCAGAAGGACCACCAGCGTCTCGGGCAGGTGCCACAGATCGAGCTTCTTGTCCGCCTGCACGTGCTCCTTGCAACGAGGGCAGAACCAGCTGTCTGCCTCGCTCAGCTGCTCGGGCTGCAGGAAAGCCTCGACGCAGTCACACAACGACACGGGCTGCCGGCCTGCCCTGGCCTGCTCCTCCGCCTTCGTGAAGCTCTCGTGAAAGTGGGGCGCCTCCATCTTCTGCAAGTCGAACCTGCCGCGAACTGAAGGATCTGACCAGTCCACAATGAACGTCCTGTGTCGCAAGGAACACAGTCCTTGCACTCTGCAGTCAAAATCTGTGCATGCTTGCTGAAAATCTATGACGGTCACTGGTCAATCTCCCCTGCCTCACCCCCCTCACCCGGACTTGCGGATATCAGAGAGGTCATCGTCGTCATGAAATGTGCTATCGCAGCGGTCCTTGACTCCGATGCGCACCACAAACTGCGGCAAGGGGCCCTCGTGCTGCTGCTGCTGCTGCTGGTGCAGGCCTGACGAGCCCCCCCTTGCCGCAAGCTGGCAGCTGACCGGCACACTGCTCCACATGTCGAAAGGCTGCGATGCCCACTCGTTGGCTGAGTCCGGCGCCGCAACACCCTCGGAAGCCATGGGGCTCCCCCCATCATCCGCCGGGGACGAAGACGGCGCTAACGTCAGGTCAATCGCCGGGGTGGGCGGGCGAGGAGGATCGTCGTCATCCATTCCATCCACCATGATGGGCGGGGTTGGCGGCGCTGACGAGTCGCCGAGTGATTCTTGGAGGCTGGCGCCGCAGACCGCCGTCTCTGCTGCCTGAGCTGTTGCCTCTTCTGGCGCCACGGCAAACGGAGCCAGGCAGCGAGATATGTGGCGCACAATCCCAGCCGCCTCGCCGACCGTGTACTCGAGCGAGAACTTGCTGCCCGAGGAGGATAGGTGCTGCTCGTCCAACTCTGCTTCCTCCGGCGGCAGGTACAACACCAGCGGCACAGCGATAGACTTGGCGTATCTACTGCCGGGCTTGCGTTGACGATGGTGGACGATGACCTGTCCAGGAACGCATGCCATGCTGAGAGAATGAAAACCAGAGAGCAGCAGCACTCCCATTTCCGACCTGCTGCAGGTCGGGGTTGGATGGCCCCTCCGCTTGGCTAGGATAACAGTAGCACACGAGAAAGCTGGTGTTGAACTGATAGCTGTTGCTTTCACCCGTCCCCGCGAGCTCCGTCACCCTGGTCTGGATGTCGTTGAAAGTCTCGATTGAATGATTCCAGTTCTGTGAAGAGTGTGTGTGAGGGACGGCAGCAAAACAGAGTCATTGCACTCCATTGGAAACAAGATGCCGACCAACCGATAACGCTTACGTTTGTGACCTTAGCCAGCAGCAAGACGTCTTGAGGGCGAGGTGGCAGCGAGGTGGAGGGCGACCTCCTGCCGTTGCTGGGGAGATTGGCTCCAACAGTCGCAGAGAGCGTGTCCAAGGCTCCAACGGCACTGGCTACTCGGCTGCTGACAGCGGACGCAGGGGCAACCGACATCCCAGACACCTGAACGATGAAAGGGGGCGATAAACACAATCGATCACTTTTCGGCGGACCTTGATCGAAGCTCACACCTCTGCCAAGGCGTAGAGCAGGTCTTTGACGGTGCCAACGCTGGGCACCTCGACGCAGTACTTGGTGGGGAACTGAGAGCCGTCGATGTAGATCATGATCACGGAGCAGCTGCGCATGCGGCTCTCCGGCAACGGCAGAGACAGGTACATGACGGGGTCGAACTTGCGGCTGGTGTGGCTGCACCGCGGGCACACCAGGGTTGAGCGGTAGAGCCCCAGGCAGTGGTCCACGATGAGCGAGTTGTTGCGCGCCAGATGCGACTCCCACTGCAGCTTGGCCAGCTCGTCATCAGGCAGCTTGTCGCTGTCCTCGGGCTCCGGGATGTACGGCTTCTCCTTGATCCTGTTCATGTCCTCGTGCAGCCCGTCCAGAAGGAAGGTCAAGAGCTCCTGGCTGTCCTGCTGCCCGTAGCCGCTGAAGGCATGGCAGAAGCGTCCGATCTTGGCCTTGAAGCTCCGCGGTGACACGTACTGCACCCCTGGCTTCCAGATGCTGCCCATGAGCGAGGCAAAGGCTTCGGCCAGCTCGCCCTTCTTCCCCAGCGGGTTGGTCCGATTGAGGTCGTCCTTGTACCGCCCCGACAGGAAGGTGCGCATGAGCGGCATGGTGTGGAGCAGGCACTGCAGGCTGCTGTTCATGTAGCAGGTGTTGCCCAGATTCCCAAGTCCGACAAGACCTGGTCGACGCCCGGGGCCCTGCGAGATGTAAGCGCAGGTTGTTTGTCGCAAAGAGCAGCCGCTGGGACACGCAGACAGACCCTGACCCAAACAGAGGGTGCATCAGTCAGTGAAGAACCTTGCCCTGCCTACCGTCACAAGCATGTCCTCGATGGCCATCGAGCCTTGGCCCTTCTTGTGCCCATTGAACATCCTGTTGTGATGGAACGCGGAGCCCTTGCTGTTCGAGCCCTTGACGGTGAACTGGTGGGAGCTGTGCAGGACGATGGCGCTGCTCGAAGTCACCTCCTCCTCAGCCTCGGCCACGCGCTCTGAGCCAACCCTCTCCTCCTTGAAGGTGGAATGCGTGCAGATGAGTTCTTATGTCAGAGGCTGCAAGACGACGGTAGGGCGACTCCGCGAAGCGACACCGAAGACAGTTCGCTCTCACCCAGGGTCGCTTCTTGTCATTGAAGATGATGTCCTGATTGTTCAGCAGGTTCACGTCGTGCAGCGTCTTTCCCTTGTCAGCGGTGAGCACACCCCCGTTCCGAAGCTGATTATAATCAATGATCTCGAAATTGTCCTCATCCTCGTCCTTCAGATCCAGCTCATCCATAAGCCTCCTCTTGAGCTCGGGCAGCGAGGACTGTAGGCAGGACACAGCGCACCGTTCATGATGCTCCATGCAAAATTCTATGCCACATGGCCGCATGGAGAACCACATGCACCGCCGCATGAGCCTGCGACTCACCGTGTTGCACATGCAAATCTTGAAAGGCGCCGCCTTGCCAATGAAGTGCACTTTGAGCGTGATTGGATTGAGCATCGTGCGGGGCTTCTTCAGGTCTCTCTTGTCCTCCTCGGGTGCGCTCTCGAGATCGGATTGCTGCCGACTGGCGTTGTCGATGATCTCCTCGGGCCCGGAAGATCTGAACCACCACCAGCTCTTCCAGGCGTTCCAAACAGACGTCCTACGCTACGGGGGGTGAATAGGTGATTCGGAGGGTGAGACTTTGCGACTCACGCCGTCGGAGCGTCGAGGTGGAGGGATCGGGGAAGTGCTGCTGCCGAAGTTGCGTGAGATCTCCCTCCCTCGTGTGTGGAGAGTATGAATCGGCCATAGAGAGTATTCTGCCTTTTGCGATGCGCAGCGGCTCTCTCCCCTCCGCACGACTCGTCCATCGCGGGCCCGGGCTGGTGATGATTGCCCGCCACAGTGTCGCATCACCTCTCCGGGCTCTTCCCGAACTCCTCAACGTGCCCGATTGGGCCGCCACATCATCTCATCTTTTTGTGCTTGCATCGGAGCCGGTTGCGCTACCCTGCTCCTTGATGAAGTGCGGAGACGCAGTCTATCGAAGGTAACGTCGAAGCGACAACCGGGCGTGGTAGATTTGCTGACATGGCAGCATTCTGCAGCACGCTGGACAGCAAGCTAAGAGGGGAGGAAGGAGGCTTTGGCATCCAGGGCGCCCTGCTGCTGGCATCCGCGGCGGCCTACTTGTTTCTGCCGCCCGGTGAGTGGTCCATGCAGAGCCTGTGTTGAACAGTCACATGCTCTTACCCCTTCCCCCCTGCCCTCCTGCAGGGCCTTTTCCTGGCTTCATTGACGCATTCTTGCTCCGCAACAACATAAAAACCGGAGGAAAGGTCTTCTCCAAGGACGACATCGTGATGGGGCGGAAGTTAGCCACAGGAGGGTTCGGCACTGTCTTCAAGGCCGAGCTCAAGGAGGAAAACGGCACTCTGAGCCCGGTCATCGTCAAGAAGGCAAAAGAGTATGGAGAGGCAGAAGTTTGGATGAACGAGAGGGTCATGAGGATAGGCGGCAAGCACTGCGCTGAGTTCATCACCGCCTTTGATGAGTCAGACCCCTCGTCGAATACGAACAGCCCTCTTGACGACGCCATCTGGCTTGTGTGGAAGTATGAGGGCAACAACACGCTGTGGGACAAGCTGGAGAACAAGAAGGACTTCCCCTACAACATCGAGGAGACGATCATGGGCCGCGAACTCAAGCTGCCCAAGGGACCTCGGCGCAAGCTGGTCACGATACGACTGGTCATGAAGCAGCTCCTTCAAGCCTTGGAGGCATGCCACAACTCGGGTGAGCCTGTTGACCTAGGAAAGACTGCGATTCATCAAGGCTCTTGAAACATCTACTGGCGATGATGCTCTTCACCATGATCCCTGACCTTCGACTTTCTTCCGCAGGCATTGTGCACCGTGACGTGAAGCCGCAGAACTTGATCTTGTCCAACGTGGACCAGAAGATCAAGCTCATTGACCTGGGCGCCGCGGCGGACCTGCGAGTGGGCATCAACTACGCGCCCAAGGAGTACTTGCTTGACCCCAGGTGAGAGGAAACATGTGTATCAAGCAATAGATTCTTCAGTGTCACTCTGAGATCTTGTGGTAGGTATGCGCCTCCTCAGCAGTACGTGATGAGCACTCAGACCGTTCGTCCGCCCCCCGCACCCGTCGCGGCCTTCTTGTCCCCTGTCCTGTGGAGAATGGAGAACCCGGACCGCTTCGACATGTTTAGCTGCGGCATGACCCTGATGCAGGTGAAATTCAAAGGAGGATAGTGTCCCCCTTGACTTGATGTATCACAAAGCACTCTGAATCTTTGCAACTTCAGATGGCCTTCCCCAACATGCGCAATGACAACGCCATCATCGCCTTCAAGAGGTAATAGCAGCACCATCGCTTTGCCTCATCCCATTGCCTCGCTATTTATATAGCTTCACGCACCAATTGATCCTCAACCTCCTGTGTGCCATCGACCTCAGAGTCCTCGAGGCCAAGTACGGGTGGGATTTGAACGAGTGGCGGCGCCAGGAGGGGCCCCGGAACAAGGAGCTGCAGGAGGGCTTGGAGCTGCTCAGCCTCGACAACGGGGCGCCGTGGGACCTCTTGTGCAAGCTCCTGGCCTTCAAGCCCACCGACAGGCCTTCGGCGTCAGAGGCGTTGCGTCACCCCTTCCTCCAGGCCGAGGTGGGCCAGTCCTCTGCGGTCTTAGGCCTGGGCTCCGCCGCCTCTGCGGCAATGGCCTCGGCCCTGGAGAGCAGCGGCGTGGGCGCGGCAATCGCCGAGCAACAGAGGCTTCTGGACGAGTCTCTCATGGAAGGGGCGAAGAAGGGGCTACTCACAGAAACCATGCTGTCGGAGAAGTTGGGGATCGAGGCTGAGGCCCCTCGACCCTCGCGCATGGCAAGCAGCACCATCGCGTGGTGGCAGGACAGAAAGGTGAGGAGGAAGGTCCCCATCTCTCTTTGAGGACTGGGCGAAGCAAGCTTTGATGATGACAAGGTGTCTGCCTCGACAGAAGTCACAAATGAAGGACGGCACCGGCACTGGCTCTGCTGGCTCACCAAAGGCTGTAAAATCCAAAAAGGCGTTTGTGGAAGACTTGGAGCCTGCTGCCGCCTCTAGGAAAAAGATGCCTTTCGGACTCGGTGGCTTCTTCCAAAATGGGAAGAAGCAGGCACCGGTGGAGGAGGAGGAGGAGGAGGAAGAGGAGCTCGTCTCGGCCAGCTCTGGGATCAAGAAACCGTTTGGAATCGGAAACTTTTTCAAGAAGTGACGACGCAGACAGTTTGGCACAAATGGCTCGGATGTGAGTGATGTTGAAAGACTTCAATTACGCTCTTATCTTTCTTCTTCATTCTGCTGTAGATGCTCCGACGGTGGCGAGGTGCAACGAAGCACCTTGATGCACTCTAAATTTTGTTAAATCATATGAAACTCATTGATGAGCATCTTCCACTAGCCCATCTAAAGCTCTCAGACGATATTGCTCTGCCGCATGCGGAACCGTGACAGACATCTGAGCGGCGACCCCGTTTTGCAGAAGAGTCCACCACATATGACAGGGCTGCAACCTACGTTACATAGGGCCGAAACCATCTAAAAAGAAGAGGAAAAATTTGCGGCCCCGCACACTCACCCAATCTTTGAGTTTCCCTTTGTTTGAGACATGCACGATGGAGACTGAGACGATGAATGTAAGGATGACAATGACCTTGCAGACTCCACCGCAATGCCCTCAGGATTGCTCGCTGCTTTATGAGAGCATGCTCTTTCAGCGTGTCTTTCAATTTCCGCGGTCAACGAGGAAGGAATGGGCCTGTGAGATTGGACAAAACCCTCGAGCCCTGACGCCATCGCCATCCGCAGACTGCAAGCAAAGTATTTTTGCAGTTGCAGTCTCTTGGGCACATTGTCAGGACCGGGTCTCCCTGACGATAAGCAGCGTTGCGAGCTCAAAAAGTAGCTTCGCCTTTCTTTCATCACGGACTTGATTAGCTCGACAATTGGAACCCTGCAGCAATCAGCAGTTGTGTAGGCACCTGATTTTGGACAGCATAGTTTGCTCACCACACAAATAGCGTCTTCTCGACACTGACGATGGGACGCTTCTTTGAAGCATTCTGCTCCAATGCGAGGTTGAACATGAGAGGATCGACAAAGCTGCTTAACATCAGAATGAACATGTGGTAGGAACCCCTTTTTAACGGGTGAACTGTTTTCAGGGCGTTGCTGCCTTCTCGCAACTGATGAGCGAGCACCGCTGAGCTGTGGCTGATCGCGCTTGCATCAGCCCCGCAGCCACACAGCATACCGAGCGTCTCTTCGCTGCACTCCCTGGGAGAGAAAGGAGCAGAAGCGATAATGCATTGTGGCTTGGGCCACGAGGCCCACGCATGCGCCGCACCGGCTGGCTGTCTCCACATCGTCAACGTCCAGGGCCTCGCGCATGCCACCGAAATCCTTGAAGATGAGCTGCGAGAATTTTCTTATCCGCACGGTCTCTCCGCCCAGCAACGCGAAGCACTGATCGTTGTAGAATGCGAGAGGCAGGACACCAGCGGCCTTCCAACCATTGCGAATTTGGCTTCGCGTAAAGTAAGGGGGAGAATCGTCCTTTCGCTTCTTTGCGGGGGGGGGGGCCGGTTCCATCTGATCGTCTAGCATACTAGGAATGAATGAAGAAGCATACTAGGGCTCTTACTCTCCTCTGATGATCACAGGGTCAGGGTATAGCGCGTCACTTTGCTTCAGACTTCTCCTTCTTCTTCCTCTCCTTGAAGAACTTGCGCATCTCGTATGCGTCCTCCCCGTTGGCATAATACTTGAGATCAGTGTCGTGAATCCTGCATGTGAGGGCACCATCAGCACGGGGACCAACGCAAAACTGCGAAGAAGACTCAACTCGTATTTCAGCGAGTTTGTGTACATGTGAAACGCTACTTTGTTGGTCACACGGACGTGCAGAGAGACGTATTCTGCTCCAAAGACCTCCTCCATGGCCTTGTCTGAGATGAAGCACGAAAAACATCATCAGCATTGATGCACTACAACTGAACAACAGCTCACGTGTCGCCTGCATCAGTCTTGTCGCAATTCCAAGCTTTCTATGCGTCCTTGCAACTGTGAAGAAAATCAGTGATAAGTCACTGCTTTCTCGTGCTTATCCCTTGTACCTGCAACTGACGTGATGTGCCCGTGTGCTTCGCTCCCCTCCTCCTCGTCCCTGAGAGAAAGCAGCAATATCATTACCATGCACTGCTGTGGACTGCGGAGTCGAATGACTTACATCTTGGCCAGCACGTAGCCGACGATCTTCCCGTCGTAATCCTGAAACGCAACGTTTGGTGTGTCGGCTCGTCAGCATGGACACCTTCTTACCTCTGCGACATGGAGAAGTTGAGGCCACGAGAGGATGTGGTACAGGTAGTACTTTAGCTGGTAATTCTCAGGAAGGCACAAGAGGTTGCATCGTTGCATTGCATGCAGGTCATCCACCGTCGCAGGCCGGATGCAGACCATGTCGATGTGCGTGAAAGAGACGTCTCAGAGCGCTCTGATCGACCTCAATCCGCCGACTTTTGTTGTGTGAATCACAGCAGATCCGCATGCATCGCCGATCACGATCGCGCAGCAGGTCTCCCGTCGAGGGCAAGAAGCGAAAAAAGGAGAAGAAGTCCAAGGAGAAGCGGGATAGGGACGACGATCATCGCGACAAGGTAGTGGTCGTCGTAGTAGTAGTGGCGACGATCCAGTTGAAAAACCTCATCTCGCGATCTTTCTACACGCAGGACGATCATCGACGCGATTCCGGGGAGCAGGAGAGAGCGCATGGAGAGAGGTGTGTGTGTATGCTGGAGGTGCCCACTCATCCACAACATACGCCATGTGTCTCACACAGGCACCGCAGCAGCCGCCGTCGATCCTCTAGCCCATCTCCCGATCGCTCTCATAAGCGCCATCATCGCTCATCGGACAAGCACGACGCTCCTGGAGCAGATGCCAACGCGCGAGGGGGGGGCGATGTGGGGCCTCAGCTCAGTCACGAGGAGATGGTGAAGAAACAGAGGGAGGATGAGCAAGCAGCTCTGGACGCGCAGATGGAGGAGCGGCGAAAGCGTGTGGAGGAGTGGCGGCGGAAGAGGCTGCAAGAGCAGGTGCGTCGTCCTTCTGTTCAAATCTCGGTGCATGTCGTAATCGCATCCCCTTCACAGGGATTGGATTCCGAGGCTGCCACGAAGGCAGAGGTCAAGTCAGATGAGCAGATGAATGAATCAGGAGAGCAGCAGCAGGGTGATGAAAAGGGATGGACGCTCGAGGATGATGCCGACGATGATGCGGATGGTGGGGAGGTCACCGACGCTGCAGCAGCAATGCCCGAGAGCAATACAGACATGATGGTCGATGGAGCAGAGCCTGTGGCTCCGGCAGAGGCGCCTGCTGCTGCTGCTGCCGTCGATGAAGTCGAGATCGACCCTTTGGACGCGTTCATGATGGGCAACACCGAGCAGCTCGTCAAGGACGACCGGCAGATTCAGCAGCAGCATGAGGATGACGAGGAGGACCCTCTCGATGCATTCATGTCGGAGCAAGTCCTGCCCAGAGTTCACACTGACCTGGCCAGTGCTGCTGCTCCGCCGATCAAGAGGGAAGACAGTGGCTTGGTCAAGATCCAGCCCATTGCTCGAGCCAACCAGGGAGTCACGGGACTGAGGCTGCCTGCTGTGGCTCGGAAAGGGCAGGCCTCTGCTGGGAAGGGGCAGGTGGGCCGGCGGCGGGTGCAATCGTCCGGCGAGTCCAGCTCCGACGAGGAGGAAGAGGAGAGCAGCGAGGAGGACGATGCGGTGAGCACAGATCTGCCGAGTCGATGGTGACTTTATCCGCTTCCCTGATCCCTCTCTTGCCTTGCGCCCCAGGAATGGGCACGATTGGTCAACGCCGGCAAGCTGAGCAAGGGCGACAAGCTCAGTGCCGTGGACCACTCGACCATCGAGTATTTACCTGTGCGCAAGAACTTTTACATCGAGGTCCCAGAGTTGGCCAAGCTGTCGGAGGAAGACGTGGTGGCCTTGCGCAAAGATCTCGATGGAATCAAGGTGCGGCAAGGAGTGCGGTTGTGATGTCGCTTGAAGCCGACACTGAAGCGTGCGTGTGTTGCTTGCGGCTGCTGCTGCTGCAGTGCCGGGGGAAGAATATCCCGAAGCCCATCCGCGCGTGGACCCAGGCGGGGCTCAGCGGCAAGATGCTCGAAGTGCTAAAGAAGGGCGGATTCGAACGCCCGCTTCCGATCCAGGCGCAGGCTATGCCGATCATCATGTCAGGAAGGTGAGAGGACAATCATAGAGCTATTCGCACGCAACATAAACATAGAGAGATTGGGTCCCTGCTTTGCTTCTCCTCTCTCAGAGACTGCATCGGCATCGCAAAGACTGGATCTGGAAAGACGCTGGCGTTTGTTCTGCCCATGATGCGGCACATAAAGGACCAGCCCCCGGTGGGGCAGGGCGATGGGCCGATTGGACTCCTCATGGCGCCGACGCGAGAGCTGGTGCAGCAGATTTCCAAGGTGCGGGCTTAAAGCAGACACGGATTCAAAGGCTTAAGCTTGCTTTCCCACAGGAGATCAAGAAGTTCGCCAAGCCTCTCGGTCTCTCGGTCGTCGCAGTGTTTGGCGGCTCCGGCGTGGCCAACCAAATCAGTGAGCTGAAGCGGGGCACCGAGGTGGTGGTGTGCACCCCGGGCCGCATGATCGACCTGCTCGTGACCTCCAACGGCAAGATCACCAACCTCCGACGCGTGACGTACCTGGTGCTCGACGAGGCGGACCGCATGTTCGACATGGGGTTCGAGCCGCAGATCATGAGGATCGTGCAGAACATCCGCCCCGACAGGCAGACGGTCCTTTTCAGCGCCACCTTCCCGCGGCAAGTCGAGACGCTGGCGCGTAAGATCCTCCACGAGCCTGTCGAGATCCAGGTGAAGGAGGGAGCACGGGCCGTGAGGTTGAGATCTCTGATCCCTACCTGTTGCAACAGGTCGGAGGCCGCAGCGTCGTCAACTCGGACATTGAGCAGATTGTCGAGATACGGCCCGAGGAGGAGCGCTTCCCCCGGCTGCTGGAGATATTGGGGGAGTGGTACGAGAAGGGCAAGATCCTCGTCTTTGTGCAGAGCCAGGTGGGCGGGAAAGCCAGCTAGGGCGGATGCTGTGTTCCAGCTCCAAAGCCAAGGGCAACATGCAACACCTGTCGTGACCTGCCAACACCGCAGGAGAAGTGCGACACTTTGTTCCGTGACCTGCTCAAGTACGGCTACCCCTGCCTGAGCCTGCACGGCGGCAAGGACCAGAGCGACCGGGAGTGCACGGTCACCGACTTCAAGAGCGACGTCGGTAGCATCTTGGTGGCCACCAGCGTCGCGGCGAGGGGCTTGGACGTCAAAGACCTCGTGCTGGTGCTGAACTACGACGCCCCGAATCACCACGAGGACTACGTGCACAGGTGGGGGCGGAATCCAGCTGCCCATTCGCATCTGCGTCGTCGTCGTCGTCGTCTCCTGACGTCCCATGATGGCCCCATGTCAGGGTCGGGCGTACGGGCCGTGCCGGCAACAAGGGCACTGCCATCACATTCATCGCCGAGGACGAGGACCGGTACGCCCCGACCCCCGGTCAAGGCTTCCCCTTCCTC
>VFSW01009886.1_pt1 | contig 13585 bp, 13 predicted proteins | sample 5358111 | NCBI WGS metagenome assembly VFSW01 (sample SAMN11554181, study PRJNA540505) | mine drainage metagenome | isolation source: sediment from site ElyBrook_90M | place: USA: Ely Copper Mine, Vershire, VT | collected 2017 | reverse complement strand
CGTCATCTACGATTCGTGGTACGGCTGCACGAAGGGAATCGCCGACGAGGTGGCCCGGGGCCTCTCCGCCGACGGGCGGGTCCCGACGGTCGTAGCGAAAGTCCGGTCGACGTCGCTCGACCAGATCCTCGACCACGACATCATCGTGGTCGGTTCTCCGAACCACTTCGGAGCCCCCACCGCCCACATCAAGCAGTTTCTCACGGAGCTGCGGAAAGCGGACCTGCGGGGAAAGCGCGTCGCGTTCTTCGATACGTGTTTCGCTCGGGATCGGGGGAAGGCCGTCGGCAAAATGGAGTCGACCCTTCGAGAGAAGAACCCGTTCGTCTCGCCGCCGTTCCTCGGGCTCTCGGTTGTGGTCGAAGGCGTGCAAGGCCCGGTGGCCCCCGGGGCGCTCTCGGAGAGCCGGGAGTTCGGCCGATCGGTACGTTCGAGCACGGCCGTGCTCGCGTAACTGGCGGAGCAGGGACCGGGAAGAACCGCCCCTCGCGACGGAAGACCCCGGGAGTAGGCTAGCGACGCGCCGACGCGCGCGGCCGCCGCGCGGCGACCTTTTGACGGTCGGCGCTCCGAGCGGCGAGGAACCGCCGGGTGGCGGCCTCGTCCCGCTTCAGGATCCGCCCGATCTCGGCGACCGGTTTCGGGTGCTGGTCGACCCGCAGGTCGACCCAGCGGTCGCTCCAGGCCCGGTCGAACCACGGCTCACGATGGACAACGAGGATCGCCGACGACTCCATGCCCCGACGGTCGCCCCCAGCGTCCGCCCCGGCGACGAGCGCCGCGTAGAGGCGTCGCGGCAGGCCCCCGCGGGCGCGCTCGAACGCGGCGACCATCGCCGGTACGACCGTGTCGTTGCGGAGGATATTCCCCTGGCAGGAGTACCCCTCTCCCGTGACGTGGCCGGCCCAGGGGAGACACTTCGACCCTGTCCACGCGGCCGACTGTCCCCGCGCGTCGACCACCCCGAGCTGGCGGTGCTCGCGCTGCGGGTCGGCCGCGGTGAGGCGACGGACGACCTCCTCGGCCCCCAGGCCGCGGCGCAGCAAAGCGAGGCCGCGAGGACCGTACGCGTAGTTCGACTGGGCTTGGGTCGCGATCGCGCCCCGTCGCCATTCGGCCCAGGGAACGACCGCACCGACGCTCATCGGCTTCGTCGCCACCACGACCCCCCAGTATCCCCGTTCGCGGTCGCACGCGACCAGCGAGAAGGTCCCGTGCGCGTCCCGGCCGTACATCGACCGACGGCCAGCGTTCGCGGCCTTAATATCCCTGAGACGGGGCCGTGCGGCGTTGCGCGAGCCGTGCCTCGACCGTCAATCTCGAGGCGTGAAGACCAGCGAGATCGAGTTGACGCAGTGCCGGCGGTTCGTCGCCGTAAACCCCTCGCCCTCGAACACGTGCCCGAGGTGCGCTCCGCAGCGGGCGCACTGGATCTCGGTGCGGGTGCCGTCGGGGTCCGGGAGTCGCCGGACGGCGGCCGGGATCTCGCGGTCGAAGCTCGGCCACCCGCACCCCGCGTCGAACTTGTCGTCCGAGCGGTAGAGGGCGCTCCCGCACCGTTTGCACGAGTAGGTCCCCGGGGCAAACTCGTGGTCGTATTCCCCCGTGAACGGGGCTTCCGTTCCCTTGCGGACGATGACCGCCTCTTCGCGGGCGGTGAGCTTGCGCCACGATGGGGCCGCGGTCGGTTCCATGGTGCGAAGCATCGTCAGGGCGTACTTAAGCACCGGAACCGTCGCCCCGTCGCGGCCCGCGCGCTCCGGGCGGCGGCGACCGAACGGCGGTCAGAGGAGCTCGGGAAGGTGCTCGGCGAGGTAGCGGGAGAGCTTGCGCCGGCCCGCCACGATCGCCTGACGCAGGTCGTACTGGCGAGGTTCGTGCAGCACGACGTCGAACGATCGCTCCGATTCCGAGACGAACCTCACACCTTTCGACTCGGCGAGCGCGCGGTAGCCGGCCCCACGCACCCGATCGAGGCTCTCGAGGCTTCGCCGGCTGACGACGACCGGGCCCAACGCGGCCAGCGAGAGGATCTGGTCGTGATGCTGGAAGATGTTCGAGTCGACCGACGTCGGGCGCAGGGTCAGAAGGTCCGGGTACTCGATGTCGGGCGTGCAGACGATCCCCGCGCCGGTGTAGCGCGTGCCGGTCACGATCTCGACCTTTCGACCGGCGAGGGCCCGCTCGTAGTAGCGGACCAACGGGAGGAACTCTCGACGCTTCGCCTCGTCCAGGACCGCGAGCAGTTGACCCCCCACGTGCTCGGCCTGCTCGTAGAGGGTGACGCGCAACCCCCGGGACGATGCGACGAGCGCGGCCTCCAGGCCCTGGACACCCCCTCCGACGATCACGACCTCGCCGTGGAGAGGCCGCCCGGGCCGCACTAGCCCCTCGTAGCCGACGTCCGGGTTCACCGTACATCGCACCTCGCCCCAGACGAGGTCGCGGCACGCTTGGTTGCAGCGTATGCACGGCCGAAGCTCTCGCCGCCCCCCGAGCACGGCCGCCGCGAACGATGGGTCGGCCAGCATGCCCCGCGCGACCGAGACGAAGTCCGCGAGCTCGAGCGCCTCCTCGACGTCCCGAGCGTCCACGACGGAGCCGACGACCATCGTCGTGAGGCTCGGCCGCCGGAGCAGGCGGTGCGCCACGTGAAGGCGGGGGGAGTAGAACGCGGCGGAGCTTCCGGGAGGCGCGAACCGTCCGGCCGAGAAGTGCACGTAGTCGAGGCCATCGAGGGCTTCGGCGACCGAGACGCCGTACTCGGGCCCGTAGCCGTCGGGCTCGTCCTCGTAAAGGCTGAGGCGCAGTCCGACCGGGAGATCGACCTCGTCGCGAACCGCCCGCAGGACCTCCCGGACGAACGTGAGCCGTTGGTCGAACGAACCTCCGTAGCGGTCCTCCCGACGGTTCAGCGCGGGAGCGATCGTCTGGTGGATGAGGTAGCCGTGAGCTCCGTGGATTTCGAGACCGTCGAACCGGGCCCGCTCCCCGAGCCGGGCCGCGCGAACGAAATCGTCGACGACGGACTCGAAATCGGCCGGGGTCATCTCGCGGGGCGTGGGCCCGGGGTAGTCGAGGGAGGTCGGGGCGAACGGGCCCTCCGAGTTCGTGTCGAGCCCGGCGCGTCCTCCGCAGTGGACCAGTTGAAGGAAGATTCGGCTCCCCTCGTCGTGGATGCGTTCCGTGAGGCGCCGGAGCTTCGGGACGAAGTCGGGGTGGTACGCCCCGAGCTCGTTGCGCGATCCGCGGGCGTTGCGACCGTTGACGAACGCATACTCGGTGATGAGCAGGCCGGCCCCCCCTCGCGCTCGGGCCGCGAGGTAGGCGATGTGGGTCTCGTTCGTCGAGCCGTCCGGGTTGGCGAGGTTGGAGATCATCGGCGCCATCACGATGCGGTTCGGAACGGTCACTGACCCGATCCGGCCCGGCTGGTCGGCGCGCATCCGGCGGGTTCCTGGCGTCGGCGAATATAATCTATCCTCGCGCCGGGGTCGAGCGCGACCGGCCGACTACTGCGAGACCCGCTCGAGCCGTTGGCCGGTCGCGCGCGGGCCAAGAACGGCGATCGCCCCGGCGGCGAGGCCGGTAAGGCCGACCGTCGCGAACCCCGCGAAGAACCACGCCGCCGCGATCAGCGCCGGCCGCCCGACGGCTCCGACCGCGCCGCCCCAGTGGTCGAGCCCGTCGCTCCATACGAACCCCGACGTCCGTGCCCTCGTCGGAAAGCTCGCGGCGGTGTAGGTGTAGGCGACCTGGGGGTACCTGCCGAGCGAAAAGGAAGCGAGGAACGAACCGAGCGTGAGCACGAGGCCGCTCTCCCGGGTCCCGAGGAGAAGCATGCCGAGGATTCAGGTGCGGGTGGCGACGACGAAGAGGCGGTGCCGTTCGAACCGGCCGACGGCCGAGCCTGAGGAGGGCTCCGACGGGATACCCCACCGCGCCGACCGCGAGAGAGAGGATCGAGCTTCCGATCGCGATCCCCTGCGCCGCGTAGAACGCCGCCGCGTCCCCGAACGAGCCGAGCGCGACGGGGACGAACGTCACCAGGATCATCCTCCGCCGACTGTGCCGGTCCGAGAACGTCCCGATCACGAACGAGCCGCGGATGTAGCCCAGCAAGCCTACGGCGAGCGCGACGAAGAGCCCTCGTCGCCCGTGAGGTGCATCAGGACCGCGATCGCGGGAGGCTCGAACCCGATGTCGGCGATGTCGTAAAGGATGAAGGGATACGCCAACCCTACGATCGCGAGATACGAGTGCGGCGACGACCCCTCGGGGATCCGGTCGAGACGGGCGAGAACCTCCGCTCGCCGGCGAGCCCCCTCCGCCGACCCGGCTCGGGCGGACGGCGCGGCCCAAGAGATTCCCCTCGGCGTTTCGGCCGTCGCTCAGACCCCGGAAGGAGGCACGGACGGACGAACGTCGGTGGGCCCATGAACGTCGCCCTTCCGCACGGGGTACGCGGCGGGGCCCCGCCAGGCCGGCCCCGGCCCACGGGGCCGTGGAACGCGGCGGTCGGTGTGCCACACGCTCGCACGGTTCCGCGGAGTTTAAGCGGTGTCCGGCAATGGTTTAGTCGACCGCGGGGGATTCCGCGGACGAGCAATGACGGCGGCCGACTCACGGTACCTTAGAATCGAGGTCCCCGAGGAACGTCCCGAGGAACGCGTCGTGGACTTCCGGGAGGTCCTCCATTCCTACACCCGCGAAGAGGCGATGCTCGAGGCCCAGCGGTGCCTGCAGTGCGCGCTGCCGTTCTGCGTCGAGGCGTGTCCGATCACACAGGACTGCCGAGGGTACATCGGCCTCGTCGCGAACGGCCAGTTCGACGAGGCGGCCCGCCTCACGCTTCGCGAGAATCCGCTCGCGTCGACCCTCTGCAAGGTCTGTTACCACTACTGCGAGGACGCCTGCGTCATGAAGGGCCGAGGGGTCCCGATCGCGATCCGACACCTCAAGCGGGCGGCACTCGAGTTCGGCAATTCGAACCTCGAGTACGTGCCGAGCGCCCCCCGGCACCAGCGGGTCGCGGTCGTCGGGGCGGGTCCGGCGGGCCTGATGGCCGCGTGGGAGCTCGGACTGCGCGGCTACGCGGTCACGGTCTTCGAGCGGCAGAGAGCGGTCGGCGGACAGGCCGGGGCGATCCCGCACTACCGCATGCCGAACCACGAACTCCTCATCGACCTTCAGCGGTTCCGCAACTTCGACCTCACCTTCGTGGAAGGGAAGAGCGCCGGCGCGGAGGTGACCCCCGAGAGCCTTCTCGCCGAGGGGTACGCCGCGGTCTTCCTCGCAATCGGGGCGTCGAAGGCGGGGACGCCCGGGATTCCCGGCGAGACGCTCCCCGGCGTGCTCCACGCGCTCGACTTCCTGTACGACGTCAACCAGGGACGCCCGGTGATCCTCGGCAAGAAGGTGGTCGTGGTCGGCGGCGGTGACGTCGCGGTCGACGCCGTCCGCTCTTCGCTGCGCCTCTCTCCCGGTGCCGAGATCACGATGGCGTACCGGCGAACCCGCCAGGAATCTCCGGCGGGCGAGGAGGAGATCCGGGAGACCGAGCCCGAGGGGATACGGTTCCGCTGGCTCCTCTCCCCGTCGAGGGTGCTCGGCACCTCCCACGTCGAGGGCATCGAGTTTCAGAAGATGGAAGTGACCGCGGCCGATGCTTCGGGGCGCCGGGCCGTCCGCCCTATCCCTGGGGCGACGGAAGTGATCGAGTGCGATACGGTCATCCTGGCGGTCGGTGAGAAGGCCGATCTGACGGGCCTCTCTCCCGCGCTCGGGCTCAAGATCGGCACGAAGGGCTGGCCCGAAGGGGGCCACCCCGACTACATGACCGACCTCCCCGGCGTCTTTGCCGCGGGCGGGCGATCGGTGGTGCACGCGATGGCGGCGGGCACCAAGGCGGCGGTCGCGATCGACGCGTACCTCTGCCAGAAGGCGGGCCATTCTCCGGCCCCCCGCCCCGACCCGTTCGGAGAAGGGCACACGCCTCCCCCCCATCCGGAAGGATACTCCGGGCCCGTCTGGAAGCCGTAGCGTCCGGTCCGGAACCCTCCCGCGGCCCCTCCGAGATCCGGAAGGGAGGCCGTCCGTCTCCGGACGGTCGGCACGCGAATCCGACCAGGGCTACCCCCGGACGCTCGCTTCCGGCGGCCCGGCCCGCTCGGTCGGCGCCACCGCGAGGCTCTTCGACAGGGCGCGAAGGTAGCGCTTCCGAGCGGACGACCTATGGGTCTCGATGGCGAAGAGGAGGCCGTGGAGCGGTACGACCGTACGGTAGAAGTCGAGCCGACGCTCGAACGTGCGGTCGCCCGACCGCTTACGTCGGAGGCGGAGCACGGCGAACGCCTCGGGAACGAGCGAGGCGAGACCGGTGAGGTCGAACGCCGGGTCGCCCACGCAGACGTCCTCCCAGTCGATCACCCCCGTCGGCCGGGCGAGCTCCTCCGACCAGAGGATGTGGTCCGCCGAAAGGTCCCCGTGAGTCGCCACCGGGCGAAATCGTGCGGCCCGAAGGTCGGCGTAGTACGCGTCGAACCGCTCCATCAGCCGGGCATGGACCCGCGCCGGTGTCGTCCGTTCCGCGGTGCGTGCATACCGCCGCTCGAGATCGTGGACCGACCGTACCCACGACCTCGCCCCTTTCGGCCATACGTCGAGCCGTCTCAGCGAGGGCGTCGGCAGCCCCGAGAGCTCGTCGAGGAACCGTAGAAGGAATCGTCCCAGCGTCGCGCGATCCCGCGTCCGGAGCGGGCCGAGGTCCGAGAGGGGCCGTCCCGGGAGTTTCCGATAGACCATCATGGGCCACGGTGGCGCCCGCGCTCGAAGGGCCACGGGCACGGGGACCGGAGCGGAAAGGCGTGGGCTCAGGAACCGAAGGAGCCGGGCCTCGCGCTCGAGTGCGGCGCCGTGTCGGCCCGCTCGGGGGTACCGAAAGACCCATCGGTCGTTCGCGACCAGGACCCGGTTCGTCCAGCCTTCCTCCCGCCAGTGCATCCGTTCGAGGGGTTCGTGGGGCATGGCCGCCCGGGCGGCTCGTTCGAGCTGGCCTCGGGACGGTGTACTCCCGCGCAAGGAGCTCCTCCCGGCGGGGTACGGATGCGGACGCTAAGGAATGCCGGTCGTTGCGTCGAGCCCGGTTGACGGAGCGGGGGAGCGTCCGTAGGAGCATTCCCCGGTCATGACGCCCGCGCTGGGGAGGCCGGAGTTCGGACCCCGACTCTTCGCCCACCGTCTCGACCGGGGCTTCCGCTGGGGGGTCCCCGTCTCGATCATCGGCTCCATCGCCGGGCTCAGCTTCCCGCTGCTCTACGTGGCATTCTGGGCCCGGGATTCAGTCTGTTCCCGGGCATCGCGCTGATCATCGTTTCGCTCCTCTTCCTCGCCGGCGTGACGGGGACCGTATGGACCGCATGGGGTATGCGGCGCCGCGCGCCGTAAAGCGCCCCGCGGCCCTGCGCCTCGCCTCTAGGGGACGGTGACCGAGGGAAACTTGGGACCGACGAAATCGGGCGGGCGTCGCGCCCGGAGTTCGGAGAGGGGCGGCCCCCGGCGCTCGGACCGGGGATCCCTCGGCGGAGGCCGACGGGGCGCGACGAGGGCCATCGGACCGGCATTCTCGACAAGATCCGATCGCCGTCGGTCTCGGGGCGTCGGGCTCAGGCCGGGCGGGCCGACCCGGTGAGCAGGTCGGTTCGGGTCACGATCCCAACGAGCTTACCGTTGCGCACGACGGGGAGTCGATTGAACCCTCGCTCGATCATGAGCCGGATCGCTTCGTCGATCCGCGCCGTCGACGGAAGGGTCACCGGCGAGCGGCTCATCGCGTCGCCGACCGTCGTCGCCTGGAGGGTCGCCCGGCACCGGGCCGGTAGGTCGCCCCGACCGGCTCGGCCCGCGTCAAGGACCAGGTCGATCACCCCTCCCGGCAGCGAGAGTCCGTGCCGGTCGTGCAGGACCCGGACGATGTCCTTCTGGCTGAGCACCCCGACGACCCGACGCTGGCCGTCGACCACCGGAACGCCCGACACCCGGCGCCGGCTCATCGCGGACGCCGCGGCTTCGAGGGAGTCGGTGACGCGGGCGACGGCGACCTTTCGGGTCATGACATCGCTCAGTCGGAATGCGTAGAACCCGAGGGCGCGCTCGGGTGGGGTCTCACCCCGAGGGCGCTTCGCCTTCGGCCGCTGAGAGGGGGGCGCGCTTCGGGCTCGGCGGGACAGCGGCATGTTTTTCCTGCTCGGAAACCCCGAAGGCACCGGAACGGGTCCTGGGTTCCCCATGGCGTGAGGGCACGGCGCGTCCTTTAGGCTTTGGTGACATCCTCCCCCGTTTGAAAACGGGGGCTTCCTCGGCGCGGTGGTAGCGGTTCCCCCATCTACCGTCTCCACATAACGGTGTCTGCCCCCCTCCCCGAAGAGAGGGGGGTTCGGTTGGGTTCTCCAACCTGGGTGTTCCCGTCTCCGGCGTGGGTTGCTACCACCGCGTCGGGCGGTTCCTGCTTCATCGACCGAGCTCGCCCCTTTCGGGGTGGAGGCTCGATCTCTACGGGCGTGGATTCCCCGGTGCCCCCGGGTACGGAGAGGGACATACATCGTCGGTACTTGAGGCTCGCTAACCCCCCACCAAGTAGGGGGGCTTGCGCTCGCCAGCACTTCGTCAAAACGCCCGTCGGCCCGGCGGTCGATTCGCGGCACTGAGCGCTACGGCCGGCCGTGCATGGCGTTCCGCGCGGAGTCGAGAGCGTTCCGAAGCCGTCGCCACGCCGCCGGCCCGTCGCGGTCCGGCGGCAGCGCTTCGCCCGCGCGTTCCCTCAACCGTCGGTCCACGTACTCCTTGGCCCAGCGGCAGACCTCGCAGTGCTGGCACTCGTCCGCGATCGGGGTGCGACCAAGGCTCACCAGCGAGTCGTCCGCCTGCGGCCCGCTGTGCAGGGCGGCGTCGTGCCAGCCGCGCGGCCCGGCGTTCCCCATCCAGGCCGACAACGTCCCCGAGGAGAAAAAGGGGCGGCCCCCGGACCCGGAACTGCCCCGAGGCCCTGGTCGCGTCGGGCGCGGCTCCGAGCGGCCGAGTCGACCCCGTCGACCCGCCCGGCCGTGGAGCTCTAATCCCCGGAGGCGTTCTCCCCCGGCGAGGATGGTACCGCTCGTGTCGCCCTCCCCGGCCCGCTCGCGCCCCGAACGTGATGCCGCACCGACCGGTGGACCCGACCCCACCGGGCGGCGGTTCTGCCGGCTCTCCGGTGAGGGAACGCCGGCGAACGGAGCGTGGCCCGTGCCGCCGGACGGCCTCTGCCTCTCGTCGTTCCTCCTCCTCTCGCCCGTCGGCCGGCCGAAGGAGGTCTTGGTGGGGAAGCTCGACCCGCGAGCTCCCTGGGCCGAGATCGGCGCCCTCGACCCGAGACGGGTGGCGCTGAACGCGGCGGGCTGGATGCTTCCGTCATGCCACCTTCTCTACTTCGAATCCCCCGAGACCGCCGCGCGTCGGGTCGCCTCCGAGCAGCTCGGTCTCGACCGCGTGGAGCTCGAGGCTCCGCGCATCTTTTCCGAGGCGTATCGACCGGCCCGACATCCGGAACGAGGAGAGCACTGGGACCTCGAGTTCCTGTACCGGGGCGTAGTGCCGACCGACTGGCGACCGCGCCACTCGGCCTGGACCGAGCTCAAGTTCCTCGACCCGTCGGCGACCGCCCGGGCCGAGTTCACGCGCTCCCACGACCAGGTCCTCGAGCTCGCAGGATTCGAGATCGGGTAGGCCCTATCGTTCGCCCGGGCCTCGGGTCGGAGGCGGCCGAACCCCTCCTACGGGGGAATCGACGACACGACCGCACGCGACCCGTGAGGATCGATCGTGACCGCGGACTCGAGTAGGAAGCGGCTTCCGTCGAGCCGGGCGTAGATGATCTCCGGGCACATCACCGCACACCCCTCCCGCGCCGCGGGCGGCGCGCCGGAGAACCGGAACGGGCCGGCCACCCGGGCGAAGTGCCGGGTGAACGCCCGGCGACTCTCGTCGAACCCCTCGACGGTGCGGACCCCCGGGTTCCCGGGACGTACCCCGAGTTCGGGCATGTACCTCGAGTGGAGGATGAGCCCGCCGGACCCGGTGTCAACCTCGACGGTCGCTCGAGAACCGCTCGGCAGGTCGAGGTCCACGAAGAGGCCGACGGCGGGACCGGTGCGGTCGACGCGCAGGGGGACCGGGGTACCCCGCCGGAGTCGCTCGGTCATCGATCGGTCGTCTTCGAGCACGAGCGAGCGGTTCGGTCCGTCGAGCGTGAACGGTCGGCCCCCGAGGAGTCCCGGCGAAACGATCCCCTCGACCCGCGCGAACCCCGCGGGTCTCGACGTACGCGGAGGCAAGAGGTCGAGGATCCCGACCGGGACGTCCGACGCCCGGTGCGAGCCGAGTTCGAGCGACCCTAGACGGGAGAGCGGTACCGTGACCTCCTGGCCGGACATCCGACGCCCGGTGAAAGTCTCGCCGGTGGGCCGACACCCCGAGGCGGCGGCGAGCGCGCTCGAGAGGAGGGTGACTCCGATGCCGGTATCGAAGAGGAGCCGGAGATCGGTCGCCCCAGGGACCCGCGCGGGAACGGACAGAAAATGGCCGCCGACGATTTCGTACGGAATAGCGTCCGCCACGGCGCGCCGACCCGGAACGACGATTTGACATTTCCGACGCGGGGGGCCGGATCTCCGCTTGGGAAGCTAACCCATGAACGGCCGTCGCCAGTCGTCCGGCAGCACGGCGGTCTCCTTGATGTTCCGCGGCGTGAGCCAACGCAAGAGGTTCAGCATCGACCCGGCCTTGTCGTTCGTCCCCGACCGTCGGGCTCCCCCGAACGGTTGGCGGGCGACGATCGCCCCGGTCGGCTTGTCGTTGATGTAGAAGTTGCCGGCGCTCCAGCGAAGCCTCTCTTCGGCCGTCGCCACCGCGCGAGCGTCGTTCGCGAAGATCGACCCCGTGAGCGCGTAAGGCGAAGTGCGGTCGCACAAAGCCAGGGTGGACTCGAACTCCGTATCCGGATAGACGTACACCGTCAGCACGGGCCCGAAGATCTCTTCGGACATGAGCTTCCCGCCGGCGTCGCTCGTGCGCAGGACGGTCGGGCGGACAAACCATCCCCGGGAAGCGTCGACGCCGCCGCCGACCACGAACTCGTACTCCTCCGGGCGCTGGCGCGCATACTCCAGGTAGCGGGCGATGTTCCGGAACGCGGTCTCGTCGATGACCGCACCGAGGAGGCTCTCGAGATCGTCGACCGCCCCCACGGGCACCTTCGGGATTTCCTCCTTCAGGATCCGCTCGATCTCGGGCCACCGGCTCTCGGGGATGTACGCCCGCGAGCAGGCGGAGCACTTCTGGCCCTGGTATTCGAACGCCCCGCGGATGAGGTTCATCGCGGTGCCGCGCACGTCGGCGCTGGGATGCATGAAGATGAAGTCCTTCCCACCGGTCTCGCCGACGACGCGGGGGAAGTTCCGGTACGTCTCGACGTTGGCACCGATCCGCTTCCAGATCCGGACGAGCGTGTCGTAACTGCCGGTGAAGTGGACACCCGCGAGCGCTGGGTGATCGAGGAGAGTGTTCGCGTGCCGACTCTCGAACGGGACGAAGTTGATGACGCCCGGCGGCAGGCCCGCGTCGACGAGGATGCGGTAGATCTCGTAGTTCGACAGGATCACGGAGCGGGCCGGCTTCCAGACGACGACGTTGCCGACCATCGCGGGGGCGGTCGGAAGGTTGCCCGCGATCGAGTAGAAGTTGAACGGGGGGATCGCGAGGACGAATCCCTCGAGGGGACGCCAGTCGAACCGGTTGGTCTCGCCCGGGTACTGGTTCGGCTGGATCTCGAGGATCTGCCGAGCGTAGTAGGCGTTGAAGTTCCAGAAGTCGACGAGCTCCGCGAGGTCGATCTCGGCCTCGTAGGGGTTCTTCGACTGGTTGAGCATGATCGAGGCGATGTGGCGCGTCCGACGGGGCCCGGCGAGGAGCGTCGCCGCCTTTTGGAAGACCGCGAGCCGGTGGTATCCGTCGAGGCGCGCCCAGTCGGCCTGGGCCGAGATCGCGCTCTCGGCGGCGTTCCGTAGTTCCTCGGGTCCGGCAAGGTGGGCCCGGGCGAGGACCACGCGCGTATCGTGGGGGCAGACCACATCGACCACATGGCCCGTGCGGAGCTCGCGGCCCCCGATGACGAGCGGGACCTCGACCGTCGACCCTCGCTGGCGCGTCAGCTCCTCCTCGAGCCGCAGACGGTCGGCCGACTTCGGAGCATAGGCGCGGATCGTGTTGACGTCGTTGACCGGCCGCTCGACGTTGTAGTTCATGGCGGAGGGCAACCCCCGGACGATGCTAACGGTTTCCTGAACTCTCCTTGGGTGGACCTCAATGCCCGCTTCCGGCCCTCGATTTCCTTGGAAGAGCTCGAGGGAATCTTCCCGGATCGCCCACCCCCCCGTCCTCGACGTCCCGAGCGCCCCCGCGTCCGTGGAGCTCTTCATCGATGGGTGGGCGCTCACGGCCCTCCCGTCCGAGACCCTCGCGGCGGCTTTGATCGCGAACGGGGTCGAGGTCTTCGGGCACCATCCCCACGACGGGGCCCTTCTGGGGATCTTCTGCGCCAACGGCCCGTGCGTCCAGTGCCGGGTCGTCGAGGACGGGCGCCCGGTCAAAGCGTGCGTCATTCGCGTGCGGCCGGGGGCCCGCCTCCGCTCCCTCGATGGCGTCCCCGAGTGGGAGCCCGACGACCGACCCCGCCGCGCGGTCCCGTTCCTACGAACCGTCGACACCGACGTGCTGATGGCCGGGGGCGGGCCCGCCGGCCTCCCGGCCGCCCGGGAGGCCCGGCGCGCACGGCCTCCACGTCACCCTCTGCGACGGCAAGCCGGAGCTGGGCGGGAAGCTCACGCTGCCGACGCACAACTTCTTCGGCTCGGTGACGGAGGGTTACGCGGGGCAGCGGGGAAACGACATCGGTCGCCGCCTCAAGGCCGAGGTCCGCGCGCCGCCGAACATCGACGATAGGACCGACTTGCCCGCGGTGGGCGTGTTCGACGGCGGAGGGGGTGGCGTCGTGCGACAGGGCCGGTTCGTCGAGGTCCGGTCGAAGCGTCTGGTCGTGGCGGCGAGCCCGCGGGAGAAGGTGATCGCGTTTCCCGCTGCCGACCTCCCCGGGGGTCCTCGGTAGGGGAGCGTTCCCGACTCTCTTGAACCCGCACCTCGTCCGACCGTCGAAGCGGCTGGCCGTGGTCGGCGGTGGGGCGCAATATCGCGTCGCTCCTCCTGCGCCGCCGGCCGTCGATCGACCCGAAGGTTTTCGCGCTTCTGAGTCCCTCGCGCGACCTTCGCAACGACCGCCAGGAATCGCTGAGGTGAGTCGGGGGGACTCCGGGGAGACTTTCCCGAAACGGCGGGGGAGGCCCGATCCCACTGCTCCGTCCGCCCCAGGTCCGGGCGGCGGGTTGCCGGCCCTACCGGTCGTGGGGGTCGGGGGGGGGGGCGGGCGGGGGGGCGGAGAAAGGGCCCGGGGGGGGGCGGCGCCGGCGGCGGCGGGGGTTGTGGGGGGGGGGAAGCGGGG
>VFSW01009885.1_pt1 | contig 13586 bp, 11 predicted proteins | sample 5358111 | NCBI WGS metagenome assembly VFSW01 (sample SAMN11554181, study PRJNA540505) | mine drainage metagenome | isolation source: sediment from site ElyBrook_90M | place: USA: Ely Copper Mine, Vershire, VT | collected 2017 | reverse complement strand
TTGTAGAACATTGCTCGCAAAATGAGGAAGCCTCGTCAGGGGCGGCATATTGGGACTATGTCGCTGCTGACGGAGCTTGGAATTCTTGGCGATGGGTTTCTACAAAGATGTCGCGCCTACGGCGCTGCAAATTATTTTTGATTCGGATTCGCTTCCGGCTTTATTTCCTGCACGCGTTTGTCTGCATCGCTGATGTCTATGACAATTTGCCTTTTTGTGTTCTTACCAAAGTTCGGCGTGGCGGCTGCAACCATAACCGGAAACACACCTCGCAGATCACCACTTGTGCCTCTACTCATCACATCCGTCCGCCAAATGGAAACCGTCTTCTTTTCATTCCGAAGCGTTTTCATGTCGAGCGCGTCCACTGTGAGATAACGAAGGTATGTGAGAGTCGAACCAGAAAACTGTTGTGACCCGACTACACCATACTGCGGTGTCTGTGTCATCGTTCCGTAAGTCGTCGCCGAACCATAACCGGAATAAGTTGTGCCGGAGAAATTGTATGTGCCGCCGCCGGTTTGCCCATAAACCGGCAGTGAGTAGGAATATGCCAGTTCCTTTGCATCGCCGATTCCGTAACTGACGAAGATTGCCAAGTCTGCCTCATCAAGATTGGTAGCCTCGCTGAAACCAACCTGACCAAGACCGCGACGAAGATAGCCTGCGTATTCACGGAATTCGAGGTCATCAACGGTCATGCCATCTTTGCCAGACAAGAGACAATAAGAATGTCCGCCTGCATGATTCGGATCACTGAAACCGCTGACACTGACGCGATATGAATGCCCAGCACAACCGCTCAACATCACACCAACAAGCAACGTGGACATTGCTGTCGCGAAACATTTGCCATGTCTTTTCACATCGTTATGTCAGTTTCAATTCTCATCAAAATTCATCACCCAATTCCAACCTTCAGGATTTTTGGGGCGTATTCCTTTGTGAGACGCAGACGCATCGAATTTGAAAACGACGCGCCCCTTCCAATCGCCGTCTTGTTGAATCCAGCAGTCTTTGATAATGTCGCCGAAAAACGACGGAGAAATTTGTTTTTCGTGAAAGAAGATGTCTCCACCAATGAAAGCTTTCGCCCGCTCAATGGGAAGCGCCCAAAATCCGCTTTCAAAAGTTTGCGAACCGGGCGCAACCGGTTTCGGAAGCAGTTTGGAATTATTTTGGATGAGGTGAATTGCTTTCACTTGTTCTTCCCATGCACCTTGGCCGCGACTTTCAGGCGCAGGCCGTTCAGGCGGATGAAGCCGGGGGCATCGTCCTGGTTGTAGGCCTTGGTCGGGTCGGCTTCCATCGTGACGTTCATGGGCAACAGTTCACGCTTTTTTCCGGGCTTTGGCAACGGGCTTTTCTTCCGGTCCAACCAGAAAACCAATCCGCCGCCTCGGCGGTTCGGGCGGCGGTGGCGGCGGATCAAGAATGTCCATCACGCGCCGCAGCACTTCGATGATGGCGGCCTCATGCCCGTCGAGCCGCGCGGTCAGTTTCTTTTCCAACGCGGCCAGTTGCTTCGCCAGTTCCTTCGTGCTGCCGAGCAGATCGCGCATCTGCACAAATGCGCGCACCACAAACACGCTCATCCGCACGGCTTCCGGGCTGTTGAGGACATTCGCCGCCATGATCGCGCCGTTTTCCGTGAAAGCGTAGGGCAGGAAGCGGACGTTGCGTTTATATGCGGTCACAAATTGTGACCGCATCAGATCGGCAATTTCTTTGGCGGTGAGTTGGAAAATGAAATCGTCCGGGAAGCGGGAAAGGTTGCGTTTCACGGCTTGATTGAGCGCCTTGGTGGACACGTCGTAAATTTCTGCAAGGTCAAAGTCCAAAATAACCTTCTTTCCGCGAATTGTGCGTATTCGCGAACTGATTTTATCTACTCGTGCTGGCGTCTGATTGCTCATAATGTTCCATTTCCGATGCGGTCACAATTTGTGACCGCATGCCTGTTCCGTTCAAGATCGCAATTTGCGATCTTAAAGATTTTGAGGTTCCAATTTGGCACCTCAAGTTTGCCTATTTCTTCTTCTGCACCTTCGCCGCGACTTTCAGGCGCAGGCCATTCAAGCGGATGAAGCCGGTGGCGTCGTCCTGGTTGTAGGCCTTGGTCGGGTCGGCTTCCATCGTGGCGATGTGCGGGTTGTAGAGGCTCACCGGGGATTTGCGGCCGCTGACCATGATGTTGCCCTTGTAGAGTTTCACGCGCACCGTGCCGGTGACGTTCTTCTGCGATTCCTCGACGTAGGCTTGAAGCGCGTAACGTTCGGGGGCATACCAGAAGCCGTTATAGACCAGCTCGGCATATTTCGGGATGAGCGCATCGCGTTGGTGCATGACTTCGCGATCCATCGTCAGCGATTCCATCTGGCGATGTGCGAAATGCAGAATCGCGCCACCGGGCGTTTCATACACGCCGCGCGATTTCATGCCGACGAAACGATTCTCCACCATGTCCACGCGGCCGACGCCGTGTTTGCCGCCGAGCTTGTTCAATGCCTGCATCACGCCGAGCGGCGAAAGCTTTTTGCCGTTCACCGCCACGCAATTGCCTTTCACAAAATCGAGTTCGACAAATTCCGGTTTGTTCGGCGCGTCTTCGGGAAAAACGGACAGCGTCGTGAACGAGCCACGGAATTTGAGATCGCTGGCGTCCATCCACGGGTCTTCGAGAATGCCAGCTTCGTAGGAAATGTGCAGAAGATTCCGGTCCATCGTGAACGGTTTCTTGGCGCTGGCCTGCACGGGAATTTTTTTGCTTTCGCAATAGGCGATCATTTCCGCGCGACCGGGAAATTGATTGCGATACGAAGCATCCCGCCACGGGGCGATGACCTGCAAATTCGGCGCCAGCGCGGCGGCGGTGAGTTCAAAGCGCACCTGGTCGTTGCCCTTACCGGTGGCACCGTGCGCGATGGCGTCGGCTTTTTCTTTTTTTGCTATTTCCACCATGCGCTTGGCGATGAGCGGGCGCGCGATGCTCGTGCCGAGAAAATATTGCCCTTCGTAAATCGCACCGGCGCGGAGCATCGGGTAAATGAAGTCGCGCGCGAATTCCTCCTGCAAATCGTCAATGTAAATTTTCGATGCGCCGGTTTTCTTCGCCTTGGCTTCGAGGCCGGTGAGTTCGTCCTCCTGCCCGATGTTGGCGCAGAAGGCGACCATTTCGGCGTTGTATTTTTCCTTGATCCAAGAAAGCAGCACCGAGGTGTCGAGGCCGCCCGAATAAGCTAAAACAATTTTCATGTGACGGATATTAAACCGCCAAGCCGCCAAGAACGCAAAGTGGAAATTGCGTGCGGGCTTACGGCGGGAAGCCGATGGCCAGCTTCACCGCCGAGTATTCGGGATGAATTGTCCCGTCGCGTTTGCGGATGATCAGCTCCGGCTCCGTCCAAGTCTGGCTGCGAAACCAAACCGGCAAATCCTCCGCGCGCATCATCCCAAAGAGCGCGACGAGCGGTGGATCGCCTTCGCGGAAGACCACCGGGCGCTTGCGAACAATGGCCAGATCAGATTTTTTTGCGGCGGCTTCGAGGCGGGCGAGCTGCGCCGGTTCATACGGAAACACGCACGCGAAAAATCCTCCGGGCGCGAGCTGTTTCGCGGCCGTCGAACAATAATCGGCAATCGTGCCGCGCAGTTCAAAGCGGCAAGCGAGCTTTTGTGGATGCCCGCTTTTCACGCCGGCGGCCGGCGGAAAATACGGCGGGCTGCCGGTGATGAGATCGAACTTTTCCTCGGCGCGGAGAATTCCGGCATCACGAAAATCGCCTTCGCGGATTTCGTAGCGGTCGGTCAGGCCGTTGTAGCGCACGGATTTCCTCGCGAGCGCCACACTTTCGCTTTGCGCTTCCACGGTCACAAACCTTGCGCCCGGCAACCGCCACGCGCAAATCATGCCGACGGTGCCAAGGCCGCTGCCCAGATCGAGCGCAGTGCGTGCCGTCGGACACCAGCTCGTGCCATACCACGCCGTCAAAATGTCATCGGTGGAAAAACGGTGGCCGTCGCGCAGTTGAAACAGACGAAAGTGGCCGCTGATGGCATCCAGGGTTTCATCCGGCTCAACGGTCACGCCCGCAGCGGATCCGGGTGGAATCGCGCCGGGTTTGGCCCAGCCTTTAAAGTGCGTTGCCGATTTCACAACCGGGATTTATTTGCCGCGATGCCAAGCGGCTCGATGTGGACCAGCACATCGCGGACGGTGGGAACTTCCGCGCGCACCTTGTCTTTCACCTCGTGCCCGATGCGATGGGAATTCTCCACCGTCATCTGCGGATTCACTTCCACATGCATGTCCACGAGAAACTGGTAGCCCATCTTGCGCACGAAGCATTTTTCCACGCCGTCCACGCCGGGAATGGTTGCCGCCACGGTGCGGATTTTCTCAATGAGTTGGCGGTCAGGCGAGCGGTCCATCAGTTCGTTCACCGCCGGCAGCAACAGGCGCCACCCGGTCCGCGCGAGGACGGCGGCGGCGGCGACGGCGGCCCAATTGTCCGCCGCCTCGTAGCCTTTGCCGCCGAGGAGTGAAATGCTGATGCCGAGAAACGCGGCGGCTGACGTGATGGCGTCGCTGCGATGATGCCACGCATCCGTTTCCACGGCGGAGCTGGACACCGTTTCGGATTCGCGCAACACGAAGCGGAACAACATTTCTTTCATCGCAATCACTCCGATTAAGACGACCAGCGTGAACGGCGATGGCGCGATGCGCGGTGCATTTAAAACGTGCAACGCGTTGAAGGCAATCCAGCCCGCGGCGAACAGCAGCATCACCGAAACGGTTGCGGCCGCAATGGGTTCGGCTTTGCCGTGACCGTAAGGATGGTCGTCGTCCGGCGGCGTCTCGGCAACGACGAGGCCGCGCCAGACGATGATTGAGCTGAAAATGTCCGCGAGCGATTCAACGGCGTCCGCGATGAGCGCCTGGGAATGGCCGAGAACACCCGCGAGAAATTTTGCGACGACCAGCGCGACGTTCGCGGCCAGGCCGAGGAACGTCGCGCGGAGACTGCGTTGCAGGCGGGCGGAAGGCACGCGGAAATTATTAACCACGAAGCGCACGAAATACACGAAACAAATCCGGGGATCGCACAAGCAGCGGACGCAATATTTGCAGTTCAATTCTGCTGCTGACGGATTCTCAGGAAGACGTTCGGCCCGCAAATTGGATCCAAACGGTCGAATGCGGTTGTGTTGGTGCCATTCGCAAAATGGTTGGTGTAATTGGGAACGGGAACCCAGACAGAATGCTGGAGGTTGGAGGAATATTCAGGAATCAATGACCAGGTCGTGCTGGTTCCAGTGGAGGTCATGACCACATTCGTGCCGACTCGGAGGTAAAGAATTGTATTCGGAGCCGGTCCAGGGGGCAGTGGCGGGCTGATATCAATTTCTCCGTAAAAGCCGTGGACGGAGCAAACGTAATAAAGGATCGTCGGATAGCCGCTCGAAGGTGTCGTCAAGGCTATTGGTTCACTGTTCACATCTTGTGGGGCGGCTCCGAGAAACCAGGTGGAAGCATCAGTCGTAGGCGTGGTGGTGATGATAACTGGGTGATTCAGGGACGTTTGTATATCGAGGATGTTCGTCACTCCAGCGTTCAATTGAATTGTCGGGTTGATGGGCGCACTGCCGTCAACGCTGTAGCCATAGGAGTCGAAGGGCGTTGTTATTGTATTCGTGTGAAACTGTGCATGGCAGATCCCCGGGCCGGCAAAACAGAGTGCCAGGGCTAAGTGTCTCAGGTTTTTCATGAATTGATGTAATTGAAAAGAACGCCTGTGCTATGGATGAGAGAACTTCTAACTCAAATCATTTGGTAATTAGGTCGTCGGGTGTCCACATTATGCGGTCAGGCCCGGCACTGTGGATTTCCATGTCCGTTCCAGAAAGCTGATGGAAAAAATACGGCGTGCCCCACGCATCCACGAGGTCACCGTTACTGTTGATCCGCATCCCAGCTTCAGGATTGATAAAGTTCACCTGTCGCGGATTGTTGCCGTTGAGGGCGGCGGTGATTTCCGGATTCGTGCCGACCGGGTTGCTGCCGAACATCGAGGCGTAGTCGCGAATAGCGTGGGCGACATTTTCCAAGACAATTTCCGGCGGGAAATTGGTGAACTCCGGTTCGTGCAGGTTGTCTGCGGCGCGGGACATGGCGGCGCTCATGGTTGCACTGGCGATAGCCAGCGAGCTGCCGGACGGAGTGGCCGTTTAGGCGCTGGCATACGCTGGTTGGCCCGGATAGTTCAACTTCGCTGAGATTGCCGCAGACGTTGAGTTGGACTGATTGATGAACGCCTGCAGCGTGGTATCCGCCGCGCTGTGTTGTCGCCACAAAACCCAGCCGGCCGTCACAACGCCGAGCAGCGCGAGGGTTGAGAACCATTTCCTCATATAAAACCAATGTTCTGCGTGCTGAAACGTCCGATGTTCGGGAAGATCGTAGTGAGGTTGCTGCGGTCCACGCCGAACCAAGTGGCAAGCGTGCCAAAGTATTGGTCGGTGGCCGTCGTGGGAATCCAGCGACCGGTGCTCGTGTCATCCGGGCCGTTGATGGTGAGCGCGGGAAATTTGCCGTAGGTTTGCTGGCCCTTGACCGCGCCACCGACAATGAGATGGTGGCTGCCCCAGCCGTGGTCGCTGCCCAGCCCGTTGCTGGGGAAGGTGCGGCCGAAATCGCTCGCGGTGAAGGCGGTGACGTTCTGCGACAGGCCGAGTTGATCCATCGCGGCTTGGAAGGCGTTGAGGCACTGGCTTAATTCAGCCAGCAAGTTGGCGTGCGCGCCGGCCACGACGGTGGCAGGCGTGTTGCCGGAGGTTTGGCCGGTGTGCAGATCGTAGCCGCCGACGCTACAGAAGAAAATCTGGCGTTGCAGGCCAAAACCGTTGAGGGCGGCACTACGATGCCCCGCTTCAATTAAACGTGCAATCATTTTGAGCTGTGGCCCCAAGCTCGAGGCAAATTTCGTGCCGCTGGTTGGCGTGGTGACCTGAAATGAGCCTGAACCGGGGAACGGTGTGGTCCAAAACTGCTGCGTGCCCGAAGGGTCAGCCGTGTTGGCGATGGTGGTGTTCAGCAAGGCCGTGGTGCGAATGGAGTGGGCGGCGACATTGGCGTAGGCCTGGGCCTGTAGATTCGCATAAGGCACGGACAGAATGTTGGTCAACGCTGAGAGTCGGTTGCCGCTCACGCCACTCAAGGCCACGGCCCCGGAGGTCGAGACGGCATACTGCGAACTGGAGCCGCCAATCTCGAAGGTATTGGCGCCGTTGAGCGTGATGGACATGGAAATTTTTGCATTCGGTTGCACCGAGGTCAGCAAGTCGGCAACGCGTCCGCCCCAGCCCGTGAGCGGCGGCTGGTCGGGAATGGAGGTCTGCCACTGTGTTACTTGATCGGCGTGCGAAAAAAGTTGCGGCGGCTTGGCCAGCGCACCGGACTGATACTGGGCGCGGGTGAGTGGATAAACCAATGTGCCGGCGTTGAACAGGATGGCGAGCTTGCCGGAGGTGCTGCCCGTGCCGTTGAACATCGCGGCCAATTCTGGGCAGGCCGGGTGCAGGCCGTAACTGTGTCCGTCGCTGTTGGTCGGCGAGAGCGGGATGACGTTATACGGCGCACCGGAAATCGGCAAAGCCAGGATTGGTGTGCGGATGGCGGCGTAGTTGTTCCACTCGGATTGGATCGTCGGGACGATGAGATTGTTTGAGTCGTTGCCACCCGCCAGGAAAATGCAGACCAGCGCCTTGTAATCCCCGGCGGGAATCTTCGACTGCGCGACGGCGGCGTTCATGAAACGCAAATCGCGAATGGTGGCGTTGAGCGCGACGGTGCCGACGGCGGCGCAGGCGGCGCGGCGGATGAAGTCACGGCGGCTTTGGGGACCGAGGGATGATTTTCGTTCCATAAATTATTTTTGAATGATGTAATCCGGCGACGTCAGGATCAAATGCACCACGGCCCGCACCCGGTCGCGCATCTGGGCCGGCGTGGGCGTGGTGTAGGGAAAATTGGCGTTGTTGGCGACGTAATTAACAATGAAAGTCTTGCTGGCCGGCGACAACTGGCCGGCGCAGAGGAGCGAGTTGAGCGCGTCCACGAGACCTGGAATGCCCGCGTTCGACGTGAACGCCGGCGTCATCCACGGCCCCACGTCCAAGGTGATCGAGCCGTTGCCACCGATGAAACTGCTCGGTCCATTCGTGTTATTGGAGTTATTAAGCAGCCCGCCCTCCATGAAATTCATCTGCCAGGCGACGCTGGTGTCCGAGGTTAGTTGAAATTCCGGCGTGGTGAGTCCCGCATCGGAGAGCGGTCCGGGAAACGCGTAGGACGGGAAGAAGAAATTGAAAACCGTCGGCGAGTTGAGCGGCGTTTGGGCCAGGCTGGAGGAAGAACCGGTGTCGGTGGCGTTCAAGGCCCAAGTATTCCAGGAAACCGTGACATTGCCGCTGCGCACCAGCGGCGGCGGCACCAGCGGATAGATTACCTGCGCGTCGCTCGTCGTGGTGGTGGAGTTGGTCGCGATGATCGTAAAGTGCGTGGCATCAATCACCGTGTTGACCGGATACAACCCGCTGGCCGGATTGCCGGACTGGGTGAACTTGATGTAAATGCTGTCGCCGGGGCTTAAACCGTGTGGGAACGGGGCGTAGATCGTGACGTTGGTCTTGCTCTGCGTGAAACCGCCACCCGTCCACCGGGAAAGCACGCAACTGCCCACGCGAACCGTTGTGTCTGATGTTGACGCGGTGAAGTGATTGCCATCGGGCACGTTGGACACCAGGACCACGCCATTGGTTGCGCCACCTGTGGTGAAGGTGAGGTAAGCGGAGTTGTTGGTCGCCAGCCCGTGGCCCGAAATTGCAACCGAGAGCGTGCCGTTGATTTGGGAGTAAGCGCCCGACAATAATCCCGGCGCATTGACTGTAAAATTCGTCGGACTCTGCACGGTGACGGAATAAGCCTGCGAGGCGGGCGCGGGCTGGCCGGATGCGTCCATGAAATTGAGCCAGATTATGTCGCCCGATCCGAGCCGGTGTGGCGCTGAGTTGGTGATGTAAATGGTGGTGCCGCCGTTTTCGTTGTAAGCGGCCACCTGTGGCGCGCTCGGCGGCAACGCTCGTGCGGCGGCCGTCACGCGCAGCACCGGTTCGCGCTGCTTGCCATAATTCGTCTGCGTGAGCATGTCAGTGCTGCGCGCCTCATAGTCGAGCAGGATTGAACTGATCACCGCCTGCATGTCGCCGCGCACGCCGGAGCCGTTGTCATTGAACACCTGAGTGACGCGGTAGAGATAGCCCGGACTGGGGTTGCTGGTCACCAGGCGTTGGATGAGCTGGCGGCAGATGAACGGCCCGACGTTCTGGTTGTTGAAGATTGAGTCGAGCGCCATTTCCAAATCCTGCGAACAGTAATAGTCAAAATTGGTCAGCGACGAGTTGGCAGCACTGCCCCAGGCCGCCGGCAGCATGACATTGTCGAGAAGCAGTTTGGTGCCCAGCTCATGGTATTTGGGCACCAACACCATCGGATCGGTGTAATCGGCGGGCGGATAAAAGTTCGTCGGCAACCGGCCGTTGGCTTGGTTGGCTTGATGAAAATTCCAGCCGGTGAAGGTGGAGGCGAATCCGTTGATAACATTTTGGCTGTAGGTCGGCACCAGGCTGCCTTGCGAATTCAGGACCAGCGTGCCGTCCGGCCACAGGCGGTCCAAGCCAATGGAGAAAAGCTGGTTGATTTCCCGGGCGTAGTTTTCATTGGCGTGGGTTCCGTTGATGATGCTGCCGGGACCATTGCCCTGCATGTTCAGATACATGCCCATCGCCGGCGTGAGCGTCACGGCCTCAAGCAGCGCGCGGTAATTGCCGAAGGCATTATCCAGCAGGGTGTCGTAGTAAGAGCACAAGGTCCGGCCGTTGTCCTGCAACGCCCCGACGTCGGATACGACAAAGATTTCACTTAACGCGAATGCAACGCGCTGGCGCAACTGGTCGGGGGCCGTGACGGACTGCCGCCACCAGGTGTTGAACACGGAATTGCCCAGGTAGGGAAACGCCGGATCAACATTGCCATTGGTCAACAGCAGCGGCAAATGATGTGTAGGCGGCAACGAAAACTGGTTGCTGATCCAGCCGCTGTAACCGGTCGCTTGCACATTCGCAATGTCGGTCAGGCTGGGACCAAAAGTGGCCTGCGTGAGAAACCTTGCCGCCGCATTGGCGCTGGTGTGATCATCCGTCCACGTCGGCGGCGCGACCGGTGGCGTGAATGTCTGCGCCCCGTTGACGGGCTTGAAGTGGCCGATGAGTTCGCCATTCGGATAGTCCCCCGTCAGAATGGTGATATAAGCCTTGCCTTGATTAAGTATGGACAAAACATCCGAAGCGGAAAACGATCCAACCGCAGTGATCGGCCAGACATAACTGCCGTCCGGCTGCGGGAACGCGGCAGAGATGTCGAACAGGATTTCAGACCCATAACTTAAATACGGGTCGTTGTTGATGTGCTCGCCAATCACCACCGACGGCACGCCGCTGAAACTGAAGTTGAGGACGGCGCGGGAGTTGTCCGCGCTCAGGCGCAACATGGCCGTTCCCACTCCCAAGTTAGTGACGCCGGGGGCGGTGGTCATTTCTGCAGCGTAAAGCGTGCCCGGTGCCAGCGCCGTGGGCAACGGATAATAGCGCGACAAAACATAGTTTGTCACCACGCCGCCAGGGGTTGTGTTCGTGCCGAACGGATCCTGTAGCCAGCCGACGGACCAATTATCGTTCGCGTTGTTGCCGGCCTTGTGCAGAATTTCAAGGTAATACCTTTGGCCGGCGACAAGCGAGAGCCAGCCGGAGCGCTGGCTGGGCTGCAAGGTCCATTGGTATGGACCGGTGCTGTTGGTCGGCGAGATAAACGCCCGGAGGACTTTGTTGACCGGCTCGCTGTCATTGGCAATCCAGAGTTCCGCCGAGTCACTGCCGGCGATCCAGAAATAATAATTGCCGGTCGTCGGCGCGGTCAGGTAGCCGCGGACGCGCTCGCCGTAATTGACGCCATAAGTGCCGCTGGCGCCGGTCACGTCCAGCGCGCCGATCACGTTCGTTACCGTGGCGGGCGTGCTGAGTGGAATATCGGCGATGTTGGTGCCGGGCACACCGGTCCAGATTTCCTGCACCACGGAATTGCTGTTGGCGATCACCTGGATGTCCACAATCGCCGCCGAAAGGCCGACGGCATTACTGGCGGTAAGCGCGGTTTGATAATCCCCCGCGACGGTGGGCGTGCCGCTGATGGCACCGGAAACGGTATTGAAAATCAAACCCGGCGGCAGGCCGCTGGCGGTGAAACTCAACGGCGAGTTGGCCGCCGTGACGGTAAAGCTGAACGGCTGGCCCAGAAACGCAATCGCCGAGAGCGGACTGGTGATGGCTGTCGGCGCGGCCGGAGTATTCGTCGGAAACAAACGATTACTCGGGACAATCTGTTTGGATTGGTCGGCGCTATACCAATAAAGATGAGCGACGGCGGCACCGCTTAACTGGAAGTATTCCATTTTAATGTTGTATCGCACGCCGCCTTGCAAAGCGATGCTGCCAATTGAATCCGTGGCGCTCTGGGCCTTCCAATCATCCACGATAAGCTGGTCGTTCACCCACAGTTTCACGCCATCGTCCGTGTTGGCGTCGAAATAATATGTTTCGGAATACTGCGGCTGCACCTGGCCTGTCCAGCGCACGGTGTAATAGCCGCCGTTGTTGGTGATCGGAATGCTGTTGTTGCCCCAGACGAAATCTACCGTCGGATCCACGCGTGTCAGTTCAAGGTTGGTGGGATTGAAATTTACGCTGTTGCTGTAAGTGGAACTGGCGTTAATAAAATACTGGCCAGTCAAGCCGGTGCCATTGGGAGTCGGGGATGGATAAATGACGACGCTGGCATTACTTTGAGTGCCAATGGAATAATTCGCGCCGGGCAACAGTTGCAACTGCACGATGACCGGCGCCTGCAAATTGGTGTTAGCCATCGGCACGACCGTGATGGTCTTGGTGCTGGTTCCGGCAGGAAAATTCACCGAGGTTGATAGCGGGAAATAATCCTGACCGGAAGTCCCAAACCCGGTTCCCGGCCCGCCCAGTGCCAGCTTAACCGTCACCTGATTCAACGGAAACCCGCCGCGCGTGACGGTGAAAGCGGCGTAATCCGTTGCCGAAGAACCGGGATCGGGCTGCGTCGTCACTGGATCGGTCGCGGAAATGGTGATGACATTTTGCGAGGTGAGCCGGCCCGCGACATACTGGTAATCGGTCATCTGCCGGCCGTTGCCGTCGAGCGTCCCGTTGCTCAAGGGGTTGAAGGGGTCCAAGCCCAGCTTGTATTCCTCCCAGTCATTCACGCCGTCGCCGTCCGAATCCACGTCGGAAATCGCGATCCGGTAAAATTTCATCACCGGACTCACCGGCGACGGGAAGGTGAAGTTCGTTCCCGCGCGCACGACCATGCTGGTTTCCGTCAGCCAGTTTGCGCTGCCGAGATTCGTGATGCTTTGCAATTGATACAATTTCCCAAGCTGCGCCGCCATCGCGATGCTGCTGTTCGTGGCGGAGACGGTGAACAGTGAGATTTTGGGAACGGAATTGGAATCAAACGGATTTGTTCCCGCAATGGACTCCTGCAAATTCGACATGCCATCACCGTCTGAATCCACGTTCGGATTAATGCTGGCTGCGGAATAAAACCATTCCCAAATGTCGCTCATGCCGTTGCCGTTCAGGTCCACCATCTGCGCCGACGTGGTGGCTGGCCCCAGCCAAACAAGGGTTGCAAGGATGATGGGCGAAAACGAAGCAAATAATTTCCTGCTCATGTGCGATTAGATATTTTTGGCATTTTTTAAGACCGGCTAACAGTGCTTCGCCTTTAGCCCAAAGTCAAGCAACTGGAAAAAAACGGTGGTCACCTAATTTGAAATTGTCCGGGCACATTTTTGATCGCCTTACTTTTTTTTCTACCCGTCCGCGACGATGCTGACGCACACGGCAGTCAGAGCTGATTCAACCGGCGGGATTCCCAGCACGGTTACAAACCGTTCACCTTCGTCATGCTTACCGTCACGACGCGACCAGCCGTAAGTGCGCCTGGCTTTTGAATGGCCTGTCAGATCAAAATATTTAATTTTGGCCAAAGCGTCATAGCCATCGCTGGGAATGATAGCATAATCCCGGCCATTGGATTCAATGGATTTGATTTGCTTGGAATCGGCCTGTTTGACTGAAAGGCGTTCGTTTCTACGTATTTTTTTTGGGACAGATGGCAAAATTATTGCCATTATTGAGACCAGCGATTATGAAAATGCATGCGCCCGGTTCGGTGCGGCGAAATGGCTCCGGTATATCCAGTGGCTCGCGCACTGATTTACAACACGCAACGCCATTTTCAATTCGGCCTCACTGTCATCCGGTTTAGCGAGGTTATGAATGAATAAATGGGTTGCAAATAAAAGGGATTGTGAGTTTTGAGGTGTGAGCGATATGAACTCCGTTTGGGATTTTTCCGCAGCAGCGACAGTGCCAAA
>VFSW01009884.1_pt1 | contig 13587 bp, 10 predicted proteins | sample 5358111 | NCBI WGS metagenome assembly VFSW01 (sample SAMN11554181, study PRJNA540505) | mine drainage metagenome | isolation source: sediment from site ElyBrook_90M | place: USA: Ely Copper Mine, Vershire, VT | collected 2017 | reverse complement strand
ACAGGTCCGGATAGACATTATGGATGGTTTTTTGATACCACACAAACTGAGTCAGGGGCAAAAGGATAATATGTAAATCCGGACGTACGCCAAGGCCAAAATGGTAATACCACAGAGGAAAGGTATCTTCACTGCTGTCAGTAAGAAGAATGGCTCCCTGAGGCGCAATTTTCAAGTATTTTTCTGCGTAAGAAACGGCTTGAATATCCTTCCTGGCATCCAGGCTGGCCCGGGTAAAAGGAATGCGCACCAATAAGAAAACCATGAGCAGCCCACCGGCCAAAATTCCGAATGTGATTGAATAGAGCTTCCATTTGATCAAATACAACAAACCGCTTCCGATCCAGATGCTGAAAACAATATAGGCCGGGATCAGATATAAGAATGAATCATTGGTCGTATAACCAAGTGAAAAGATAGAGTAAGCTGCAAATATCCAGATCCACAGCCAGACCATGGATTTTTTCAGGCCTTCCATCATAACCGCCCCGATCAAACCGATAATCAGGCCTAAAATACCAAATTGGTCGAGCAGAAAGCCTGCGAATGCCGCAATCCGGCCGATCAATTCACGGAATGGTAAGGCAAAGAGAGCTCCCTGGTAAGCGCGACCCGAAATATCCCACCAAAAACCCGATAATGTTTGTGGATTACCCCAATTAATCGGCGGATAATTACGGGCGCTGAGGGGTAAGTACAGGTATACCAGGCATCCAGCCAGCGGCAGGGCAATTTGCAGACTCAGGAATCTGACAGAATTCCCGTTTCGATAGGCGCGAAAAAACGCATAAACCCAGGCGGGGATCAGAAAAAGAATCGTGATGTGGTTTCCCAATGACAGTCCAACCGAAAAAGCTAACAGACTTACCAGGATTCGATCCTTTTGGGTTTTTACTCCCTTTATCAAGAGAGTTATCCACCATATATTGCACAGGATCAATAAAGATTGTAGACCGTACACTTCTACGATAACAGCCTGGGAGAATACCAGAGGAGCGGTGCCCCAGGCCAACGCAGCCGCGGCTCCAATCCACAAACCAGATTTCCGATCATCGGTTAATTCCCTGGATACCCACAGGAATAACAAACCTGCCGCGCAGGCTGTGGCGCTGGCTGAAAGCAGAGCCACCTTGAAATAAGGCGTGCTCCAGGTCCAGGGGATAAGCAGAAATACCTGGCCCAAAAGCATATAGGTAGGGTACCCGGTAGGATGAGGGATGCCATGGGTCAGCATCGCCGCCAGGAAGTCTCCTCCATCCCCGGCATTGGACATCGTTACCAGATGATCCGGGAGGATAGAAAGATACAGGATGAACAGACCGGCGGTGATGATCCCCAACCACCACCAGGTCGATGCCGAAAAATGTAAGAACCTTTTCATATGATTAATAAACGTGTGGGGTGATTTTGCATCACCCCACACAATCAATCCAGAGAATGAAAATCTAATCTACTTATTGAGAGTAGAAGGGTGCCCCAGGGCATAATAACCCCAATCGGTCATATGGCACACCAGAATACCGTTAGCGCCGATGGTGGTATCCAGCGTGGTCGGGCATAATTCCCAAATATGAGTTGTCATATTCAGAGTGTAAATCTGCTCGACATCCGGGGTTTTATCATAAACCTGGCGCTGCCAGGAGTTCAAATAATACCGCACATCATGCATCGCACAACTGGCTGTGTCAGTCTTTTGACCACTAACGTAATAATGAACTTCGAAAGCATCCGAATAGTGGAGCATCTTCCACCAGAACGGGGGCGGGTTGGCGTTATCACCGGTAATTGGGAGCTCCCAAACCACCACCATACCATCTTTACAGACGCCCCCGACGGGATTAAACAGTTGCCAGGGCAAACAACCCACTTCCCCTTCTTTGGGATTGCTCACTGGAATCGATGAAGGACCGCAAACTCCTCCTCCACCATGAGGGGGATGAGGAGGATGGGGGGGATGGGGAACAGTACTTTTGGCATAGGTCGTTGTCCAGCTGCCACCAATCATGACCAGCATTAACATGATTGAAACCAATGAAATAACTAATAAGACTTTGCCCTTTTTCATCTTACCTCCCCGGACCGATTTCGTTTGATTGAGATTATGAAAATATACCCAGCCGATATTAATCTTATTGCTAATTATAGCACACAAGTAATAAGATACAACCTTTTTTTATTACCAAAACCGCACCTTACAATCAATGGATTCCCATCAATTACATCCTCTCTACTGGAAATTGATCGGGATGGCCTGGTCGCCAACGTCTAAAAAAGAATTGGCATTGGTATCCACCCTGATAAAAAAGGAGGCGCCTTGTAGAGGCTGGCTGAGCAGGTCAATGGTTACAGTCTCTTTCTGCGTCTCACCGCAGCCCATGACCGGGTCAACGATTTTTTCGGCTAACCGGATGCCTTCAGGGCCATATTGATAAATCCAGATCGTAGGAGACTGACGGATAGAAGAACCGGCATTGGATAACTCGAAATCTATTTTGTATTTTAAGGGATTGGCCTGATCCTGTTGCATGGTAGCTTTTCCAACAAAACGGAATTCGGGCGTGACCTTATTTTTTGGAGCATAACTGCTAAAGGATTTCTCGATGATGGTTGCGGCTGGAGGATCAGAGCTCGGATCGTAGAGAGATCCGCCGAAATTCCAGCGGTAATCGTTCAAACTATACCAGAACCAGCGTTGCACCAGGTGATAGTTATCCGTCGGAAGACCGGTATTCGCATCTGAAGCAGTCAGCATGAAATCGAAAGATTGCAGCATGAAATCCCGGGTATCCTCGTCGCTGACGTTTTCCAGGTCGGAACCCCCCGGAGGATCTACAGGCGGAAGCAGACTGCCGTACTCCGTGATCCACAAGGGTTTGTCGCCTTCCCCATGCTCATTCATCCACTTCCGGAAATCGCGTAACCGGGACGTAAAAACAGATATGGAATGCGTGATCGAGAGATCTGTGATACGAATGCCATCATTTATACTGGCCTCGAAACCTGGCGGTAAGCCAGTTCCCCATTCATTCGGAAATTCATTCAGAATAAAGGCATGAATGGCCCAAAAATCGATCAGGTGCGAGGCGGATGCCTGGTCACCTGCTAAACTTACCAAAGCTTGCCAGGCTTTATCCAGATACTGCATACGAACGAAAGTAGGTTGAACGATCGACCCAAACCCAATTTTTGCGGTTGGGTCCAGAAAGCGAATGCGCGTGGCTACCTGAAAAAAACGGCTGGCGTAATCTTGCGGGTACAAATCGTCCTGGGTTTCGTATTCCGTATCCGGCTCATTACCCACGATCCAATACATGCCTGGGTGAGCAGGCACCAGCGTCTCAATCAGTTCCAGCGTCTTTTGATAAGGGGTACGCGGATCGGAGAGGGTCTGGCATGCGACCACGTTCCCCTGATTGTCGAAACATCGGTCGCCTAGTCTCAGGACATTGATATATTCAATGCCTTGAGGTAATGTGACGCCGCCGACCACATTCCAATTCAGAAATGCGCCGATGCCCAAAGACCGCAGATCAATCCCATCTGGGAGATTGGGAGAAGTCATTCCAAATCGACAATTTAAGCCAGGTTCTGCGCCAGTTTGACCAACAACGCTGGATACTCTGCCGCCCAAAAGAAATGGGATAACTAAGATGGATATGCAGATCCAGCGGATTAGCCTGAAAGACATTCAGTTCACCTTGGTGCTGATTGGGATCATTTCGTACGGATTGATCCTATCATAGCATGCGTAGAATGGAATCACAATATCCACAGAATAATAGAAATGTAAAACTTGTTGGTACAATTCCTCCATGCTTAAGCTTCCACCCACAAAAAAAACAAATAAGATTTACCGGTATCTTTTTCCTTCCTTAATTTTTTTAACTTTATTAATTGGGAGCGCCGTTATTTTTTGGCAAAAAACTTCCCCGCCGTCCACTGCATCCTGCTGGCAACCCAAACAGGATGCCTTGCTCCCCCAATCCCAAATTACCCAGGCAGAGACCGCCCGATCTCAAACGCAAATAGTAGAAAACTCCCCCGAACCTTATTTTCATAAAAGCTCGCTTACCGACCGGGTGGGGTTCGGTTTAACCACAAATGTCGATCCCCTCGCCTGGGGAAAGCGCTTGAATGCAGGTTGGTATCTGGATTGGAATATCCAATTCAGAAGGATTTCCCAATACCCGGAACATTGGCAAATGATCCGCCTATCAACTGGATGCAGCTTTCCTCCGCCCGATTTTCTGCGCTGGCTGGTGCTTCACTATCCGGGCCAGGTGTGGGTGATCGGCAATGAACCGGATGTAATCTGGCAAGACTCTTTGACACCGAAAGAGTATGCCCGGCAATATCATGATGCCTACCAGATCATTAAAACAACCGACCCGAGCGCAATGGTAGCCACCGCCGGGATTTCCCAGGCTACTCCTTTACGCCTGGCCTACCTGGATAGAGTGCTGGCTGCCTATCAATCCAGTTACAGCCAGCCGATGCCGGTAGATTGGTGGACGGTGCATGGTTATGTCCTGCGCGAAGAACGGGGTAGCTGGGGAGTTGACATTCCACCTGGCCTCTCGGTTAATACGGGCGCCCTTTATGAGGTTAGCGACCATGGCCGCCTGGATTTATTTGAACAACAAATCCTCGCTTTTCGGCAGTGGATGGCGAAGAACGGCTATCGTAATACGCCGCTGGCCTTGACCGAGTTCGGCATCTTAATGCCGGCAGATTATGGTTTTCCTTCCAATTTCGTACAGCAATATTTGAAGGATACTTTTCAATATTTATCGACTGCCGTTGATGCAGAAACTGGCTTACCGCAGGATGAGAATCACCTGGTCCAGCGCTGGGCCTGGTTCAGTTTGGCCGATACCAAATTTCCAACTTCCAACCTGGCCGACCTACAAAAAGGCAGCCTCTCCCCGATTGGTGAAGCCTTCCGAGACTTTATGCACGCTAATTACCGTTGAATTGTAAATTTTTTAGGGTCGGGAGAATTGTAATTGGTAATCTTGACCCTGGGTCAATTCACCTTGCCAGACCCAGGATTTTCCATCGCTGGTTTTATTCCAACCTGGTAAATTATTGGAAAGAGCCCATCCAACCGGTCCAGTGACATGAAGAGTTACTGCAAGCGTATCTACCCCGGCCTGTTTCTGCAGGCGCAGCGAATACGCCAATCCTTTTAGAGTATTTTCGACGACTGAAGCAGGTAAATCAAACTGCAACCTGACATCGCGTGTCTGATTGGTAGGCAGTACCAAAAGGCCGCCCACTACATGAGTGCCGCTTTCTCCACCGGACTGGTCCAATATCCCATCCCAACTTTGCTTACTTAACAACCAGTCCGCAACGACCCTGTCAACTTGCGAGCCAGCCAGAACGGCTGATCGAGTATAAACCCGCCAATAATCCCAATAACAGCGCTCCTGCATGCCCACGTAAGACGTACTGTACTCGGCCTGCTGCTTGCACGGCACAGATTGAGTGATGGTATGCTGGTAATGAATTAACAAATCGGCTTTCGGATGAAAAGGATCGCTCAAATCAACATTGTATTGCAGACTGCGCCTGACTACTGCGTCGGTTTTGTTGAAACCGACATTGGTATCGATTAATTCTAAAAAATCACCTGTGCCTGGGTTCAGGCTTCCGTCCAGGCCGGTCTTAACCCATGCGGCTTGAGCCTGTGGGTCCGCAAGATAAACCGATAAATGACCGGTATGCAACAATTCCAGGCTCAGGCGAGCCAACGCCATCAATTTCTCAGGATCGCGGGTTGCGTTTATTTTTTGAAGTAACAACTTGCCTAACTGGGGAATAAAATTCTTGCGATTTTGCCACCACTGTTGTGAAAAACCCTGGTCTGGCTCTGGCGCCCAGGCCTGGTGCATGAAGTCTTCCACATTTTGAGCCGTCACAGCCTCCGGAAAATCGGGCAACTTGAGTGGGCCAACCACTTCCAGTAATACCTGCACGGCGGTTTGATCGAAGGCAATCACCCCATCTGTGGAGATATCCGAAGACAGCTTAAATAAATCCTGCACCTGCCTGGCTGCAGTAGGAAAATCTGGCGACCAGTTGGCATCCCGGGTCAACCATTGGCTGGCCAGCATAAAGCGCTGCAAAGGTTGTGGAGGCGCAGGATAGGTTTTGGCTAGATTATCGACACTATACGAGTCGTTAAAATCAAAACGGGACAGGCGCCCGTGATCGATGCCAACCAATCCAATCGCAGTAATAAACCCGCCCGTCGCCCGCAGTTCGTCATTATTTTGGGCCAGGAGCAGGTAGGTCTGAGGCCGGTTGAAGCCCAATAAATTGGATAAGTCTGGTACAAGGGCTACTGCGCCGGGAACGACGCCCAGGTTGGTGCCCAGATCCAGTCCTCGCCAGACTGTAATGCCAATCCAGGCCAGCCCAGCCAGAAGGAGCATCACCAATGATAATAAGAAAATTTTCCGGGCAGAACGTCCTTTAATCAGAATGCTCTTCATTTAGATGGATTCCTCGGCGGCTCAAGGTATACTAATACAGTATGACCGATCAAATGGTCTCTGCTATAATACCAATGATTGCTACATCCGCCCAGAGGGAGAATCATGCGAGCTAAACTTCTTTTCCCCTTTACGATCATCGTTCTCATGGCTATTTTCGTTTTTGCAGTACAACCCATCCAGGCTGCTCCTTCGTTTCAGACAGTACCGACCGCGCGCCCGAATAATACTGGAGGAGATCAACTTCCTTCGCCAACGGCCGCTTTCCAGCTTACCCCTACCCAGGCAAACTCTCTTGGTCAAGGTCTTTCTACTCTGACTACAATCTATATCTGTGGGGGTTTGCTGGTTATCGCATTAGTGATCGCATTGATTTTGATCGTTCGTCGGCGTAGAAATTCGACCAGCGCATCCTGATCATTTGCTCCGGAATGAATCAGTAGGCCCCTTTTCCTGAAATAACGACCGGGATCGTTCGCCACAGGATGCGGATATCTTTCACCAGGCTGTAGTGCTGGATATAATCCAATTCCAGCGCCAGGCGCGCGTCAAAATCCAGGTTGCTCCGTCCATAGACCTGCATTGGGCCGGTCAATCCGGGTTTGACGATCAGGCGTTGTCTCTGATGATCGTTGTACTGCTCCACCACCCAGATTTCTTCAGGCCTGGGCCCCACCAGGCTCATATCGCCCAATAAAACATTCCATAATTGGGGCAGCTCGTCGATACTCCAACGCCGTAAAAATTTTCCAACCCGCGTCGTGCGCGGGGCGTCGATAATCTTAAACACCGGGCCTTTGAGAATATTTTTTTCTAAGACCTGCTGCACCTGGTCTTCAGCGCCGTTTTGCATGGTGCGCAATTTAACTATGCGAAATGGCTTTCCGTTTTCTCCACAGCGCTTCTGCACGAAGAAGACCGGGCCTGGACTATCCATACGGATGGCGATGATTGCCAGTGCCAAAATTGGTAAAGATAAAATCAAACCGATGAACCCGATAAGGATGTCCATCAGGCGTTTGATAAAGCGTTCGATGATATGTAAACCACCCGGCGAGCGATTCTGTTTTGCCGGGGCGAAAAGAAACCCTGCCAACAGACCCAGGCCCAGGGCGATCGCTCTGGCCAGCAGGATTCCAGGCGCAGCCCACAGCAAAGACCGGTCGTTTCGAATAACTTGAAATAAAAATGGGATGGCTGTAGCAAAGAAAATTAGCACAGAGAATAAAGAAAGCCAGAACGCCGGGCGCCAGAACCTCCCCAGGCCAGCCAATAGAATAGTGATTGCTAATAAAAGGATCTGCCAGCGCTGAGAGGGCAGCGTGTGCGAATCTGAAAAGGCTTTTTCCGGAAGCCAGCGTAGCATAAAGGCTTTCCAATATCCAATGCCATATTTCCGGCGCAGATATTCCCCCAGATCCTGATCGTGACCATGATAAACGCTGGCCAATGGCGCAAAAACCAGGCGATAGCCTTTTCTCGCTAACCGGAACGAGAATTCTTGATCTTCAACCGAGGGCACCGGAAAAGCCGGGTCGAAGCCCCCATTTTGTAAAAAGATGTCTTTCCGATAAGCAGCCGAATAGGTATCGATAAAGTCAATCGAATCCAGCCCCAGCATGCGTGTATATTTGGATTCATACTCCTGTTGGACCAGGCGCGGCACCAGGCCAGCCTGCTGACAGCGATAAGTCCCTTTCGCACCCACCACCTGGGCATCGTTGAAAGGAACACTTAATCGTTCGATCCAATCCGGCAGCGGTTCGCAGTCCGAATCGGTGAAAAGCAGCAATTCTCCCTGCGCCTGCCGGGCGCCCAAATTACGCGCTGCCGCCGGACCCTGGTGAGCCTGTTGAAGCACCCTGGCGCCCATCTGCCGGGCCAGCTTAACCGTGTCGTCTGTAGAACCATCATCCACCACGATAATTTCATCCGGGGTATGGGTCTGGCAACTTAGCGCCCGTAGACAGGCTGGCAGAGTCTTGGCCGAATTATAGGCAGGAATGATGACTGAGATCATTTGGCTCTTTTGAAAAATTCCTTTAACTGAGCAGTCGCCCGGGCGAGGGTATTCCAGGTAATTTTTTCCCACCACAGGCACAACGCACCGACGATGCCGATCGGTCCAATTACCACCAGGTGCAGGATCACCCCACTGCTTAAGGCTGTTTCACGATCCACCGCAAAGAACAGCAAGGTGATCAATGTCAGATAATGAAAAACCCCGATCCGGCCGGGAGAAGAAGGCACCGACAGGCCGGCTTGCAGGACGACCAGGAGCAGCACGGAAGCCCAAATCGTGAGTCTCAGCCCCATGGCTGCCAGGACCAGCGCATTGGTCGATGCGGCCAGCAGCCAGCTTAGCAGCGACAGGCACAGTACCCCGGCTAACTGCCTGGGCTGGCGGAAAACATCCAGGCTTTGTATGCCCAGACTTAATTGCGCATCCAACCATTTGACCCAGGCGGCCGGTAGAAATTTAAAAAGTCGTCTCAGCCAGCCTGACACCTGCGGCCCCTTCCAGATCAACAATCCGAAAACAACTCCTCCTAAGAGGGTCACAATCACCAGCCGCCCGGCAGAACTACCTGATCCTGTAAAACCGGGGGTAAACCAATCTGGCGCCACGATCTGTGAAAGCACCAGCGCCATTGCAAATAATAAGAAGATCAAGTCGAGGAACTTCTCCACCACCACTGTACCCAGCACATACATCTTGCTGGTTTCTTCGGATTCACCCAATAAATAGGCACGCGCCAGGTCACCCAGGCGCGCCGGGGCAAACGTATTGAACAGCATTCCGATGGCTTGGATTGAGAAAGCTTTTTGGACAGGCGGACGGTTCACGGCCTCGAAGAGCATTTTCCAGCGAAGCGCCTTGACAAGAAAGGTTGCCAGAACGCTCAAAATCGCCAGCAATAACAGGCAGCCATTTATATTACTCAGGCCTGCCATTACCCCGGCGTAATCGATGTCGCGCAGTGCCAGCACCAGGCAAACCAGGCTGACGAAGAGGCCGAGCCAGAACTGCCAGGAAGGCAGGCTCAGGAGAGTGAATAGGGTAGGTTTTGGACTTTCAACCATGGGAGACAAGGTTATAAGGGTTAATCGTAATCCAATTATTTGGGTTGATTATCGAGCAAGCGCAATAAATATTTCCCATATTCGTTATTCTTCATCGGTTCTGCATGCTGCTGCAGTTGGGCGGCATCGATAAAGCCCATTTTGTAGGCAATTTCTTCAGGCGCCGAGATCATCAAGCCCTGGCGTTCTTCGACGGTCTGGATGAAATTGGAGGCTTGCAGCAGGGATTCATGCGTCCCGGCATCCAGCCAGGCAATCCCACGTCCCAGCACCTCTACTCGCAGGTTTCCCGCCAGCATATACAGGCAGATCAGGTCGGTGATCTCCAACTCACCCCGCTCCGAGGGCTGGATGGTGGCGGCTTTCTCCGCCACCTGCCCATCAAAGAAATACAACCCGGAAACGGCCAGGTTCGAGCGCGGGTTAGCGGGTTTCTCTTCCAGGCTGACGGGTAACCCTTCTGCATCCAGTTCAACCACTCCATATCGCTGCGGATCACGCACCGGGTAAGCAAAAACGGTCGCTCCACTGGCGTTTTGAGCCGCAGCGCGCAACCGGCTGACCAACCCGCTGCCGTAGAAAATATTATCCCCCAGCACCAGCGCCACAGGCGACTGTTTGATGAACTGCCTACCGATCAGAAACGCATCCACCAGGCCACGCGGTTCGTCTTGCGAGGCATAGGTGAACTGCAGGCCCCACTGGCTGCCATTTCCCAGCAGGCGTTGGTAAGCCGGCAGATCTTCGGGCGTGCTGATCAGCAGGATCTCACGAATACCCGCCAGCATGAGATTCGACAGCGGATAATACACCATCGGCTTGTTATAAACCGGTAGCAGCTGCTTACTGGTGCCCATAGTGATGGGATACAGGCGTGTGCCACGCCCGCCGGCCAGAATAATTCCTTTCATTATAATATCTCTCCGTTTTCAATTATGACAGTCCCAACCATTTTGAAATGGAAATGTGGCTGTCAGCAATCCTTTCCATCTGTGGATCGCCCCAAAGAATTCTTACTGTATTGCGCCAATTACGCGCGATTCTGGTAAAGATGTGGTAAGGATAATAAAAATACAATCGCCAGGAATCTTTCGGGACCGAATACTTCTGGCTCATGACTAATCGTGAGGGAAATAACGCCCGGGAAAACGCCGCAATTTTTTCAGAAGGTCGTTTGCTACGGGAAAATAGGTAAAAGTCCTGGCTGAGCTCAGGAGAATTCTGGAACAGGCGCTCTATTGCCCAATTGGCGATCTCATGCGAAAAATCTTCCGGTTCTATTCTGGATAGAAATTCGTCCGGTATTTGGGTTCCAAGCAGCTTATGCGCCAGGTACAACGTTAAAAATACTCCTCTTTCGGCGTTCCAATTGAAAGCGCGCGTTCCTACTTGTTCCCAATTCAATACCTTATTTGCGGAAATTACCTCGTTAATGTCAACCAGAGCGCGTAGATGGAAATTAAAAGTATCCTGATATGCAGTGTGTACACACAAGTGCAGTAGCAAATCCTCTGTTGATAGCACCCACGCCTTCGATTTCCCTACCTGCACAGGCTGGGCGCGCTTCCATAGACCTTCTTCGTCCACCGTCAGAGGAAGCTTGGCGTCGATCAGATTCCAATGCATTTCAAGACTGACGTTCTGGCTTACGATCAGAGCCGGTAGGTGATGGTCCAATAAAAGCTCAACCTCCAGATTGAATGGCTGGGAAAGCTGATAGCCCAACTTCTGCGCAAGTTGTAGGCTTTTCATCAAACAATCCCTTGGCACCATCAAATCCAGGTCCGACATTGGGCGCAATCCAATATTTTTGTAAACAAACTCACCCAGGTGTGCCCCTTTAAGCAAAATCACCGGGATTGCAGCTTTTTCCATTTCAACCAGAATGTGTTGTAATTGATTGTTGATACGCAGGTTAATCGCCAGGCATTCTAAGTATTGTTCACGCAGGATTTTACGTACCACATCCGGTATGCAACACACTTTGAGTTCTTTACAAAGACGGTGGTACAGTACCGGCGCCAAATATGTTTGAGAAGCCAGGGATAGTATTTTTTCCCAATCAGCTGTTGAAAACCTTTCCAGTGAGGAAAGGTCAGGTTCCTGGCTTAAACAAAGGAAAAATTTAGAAAATTCTTGCTCAATGACCATTTGAAATATTACGTCGCCGCCAAGTTCGCCTGGCTGGCTACCAGTTCACGATAAAAGTCACAATTAGCCAAGAGTTCCTGGTGAGTACCGCTGGCTTCCAGGCAATGCTGGTTGAGCACCAAAATACGATCGGACTTCCGAACGGTTGCCAGGCGATGGGCTACTACAAACAAGGTCTTGTTTTTAACAACCGCCGGTAATGAGTCAAAGATAGATTCTTCGGTGATCGAATCCACCGAGGCAGTCGGCTCGTCCAGAATCAGGATATCCGGATTTTTGACCAATGCCCGTGCAATCGAAAGGCGCTGCTTCTGACCCTCAGAGAAATTAACCCCGCGCTCGTTCACTTCGGTGAGATATCCATGGGGAAGGCCGGCGATGAATTCATGAATATCCGCCACACGGGCAGCACGTTCCACCTGCTCCAGGCTGGCCTCCTGGCTGCCATAACGCAGATTGTCGAGAATGGTGCCGGAAAGGACAAAGGCGCTCTGCGAAACGTAACCAATCCGCCGGCGCAGCGAATCCAGCTTGAATTCCTCAACTGGACGCCCATCCATAAAAATTTCACCAGTTGTTGGCTTGTAAAAGCGCAGTAATAGGCTGATCAAAGTCGTTTTTCCAACACCGCTTGGACCAACCACTGCAACATGCTCGCCTGGTTTGATATTGAAGGAGATGTCTTGAAGAACTTGCTCACGTTTGTTATAGGAAAAACAGACCTTTCGGTACTCCACTGATCCTTCCAAATGATCGACTTCTCTGCCGGTTTCACTTTCCTCAGGCACAATATCATACAGCGCTGAAACACGTTTGAGCGATGCCAGAGCGCTCTGCAATTGAATATTGGCGTCTGCCAGAGAAGAGGCCGGTCCAAAAACGTAGCCCAGATAACTTTGAAAAGCCAACAGTGAGCCTAAAGTCCAGTTGCCCTGAATAATCCAATAGGCGCCTACAACCAATGTGACCGCCCGTCCCAGGTCAGGCATTACGCCAATAATAATATTTGCCAGAGCGTTGACCGCTGTAGATTCAAAGGAAATCTGACGAACCTGCTTCAACTCATCCGCCACGCGCTCCCCTTCACGCGTCTCGGCTGAGAAAGACTTGATTAAAGTACTGGCAGACAGGGCTTCCTGGATACGCTCCCAGAACCTGCCCTGGCGTTCCATGCTGTGCATGCTCAACGAACGCAAACGTGCAGCGAAAAATCGTACTGCCACCACCATCACTGGCAATAAGATCAATGTCGCCAGCGCCAGGCGCCATTCCAGGTAAAACAGGAAAATTACTCCGCCCACGAAGCGAAACAGGTTACTCGCCAGGTACACAAGCGTCCCTGAGAAAAACCAGCTCAAACCATGCACATCCGATCCCAGACGTGACATCAGGTAGCCGGTTTGCTGTTCATCGAAAAATGTTTTAGGCAGCCGAAGGGTATGATTTACCAGATCGGATTGCAGGTCCAATAAGGCATCCTGTTGGAAGCGCGTAAAATAGAGGTTCTGGAGCAAACCACCCAGCATCGAAAAACCCTTGACTGCCGCCAAAAGGATCACTACCAGAGCCAACTGCCCAAGCTGGCGACCGAGGATAACATGATCTATCAGATAACGTGTAATCAGCGGTTGAGGGAAGCTGAGCAAGGTAGTGAAAAGCACTAACACTCCCCCAATGAGTGCTTTGTGCCAATGGCGCAAGAAAAATGGACGCAAATTTTCCAGGTTTGATCTGGCTGAGGATTGGCTTTCCTCGATCCGGTCCGGAGGAGGCTGTCGTGAAAGCCCCTGCTTGAGGTAATTCCACCATTCGATCATAGGATATATTTTCTACTAAATGAATATTATATTGG
>VFSW01009883.1_pt1 | contig 13589 bp, 12 predicted proteins | sample 5358111 | NCBI WGS metagenome assembly VFSW01 (sample SAMN11554181, study PRJNA540505) | mine drainage metagenome | isolation source: sediment from site ElyBrook_90M | place: USA: Ely Copper Mine, Vershire, VT | collected 2017 | reverse complement strand
CCCAGCCGGTGGATCTCGACGCCGCCGCCAGCTTCAACCGTTTCATTCTCGCCCTGCTCGAGGACGTCGCCGACGCTCCCCAGGCGCCGCGCTGGAATCCGAACAGGTTCTTCCGCCGCTTCGCCTTGCAATCAACGTCGCGCGCAACGCAGCGGGGCGTGGGCGTTGAAGGGTCAAGTCGAGGGCGCGCCGCGCTGCGCGCTCAGACGCCCGCTGCCACCTCGGCCCGCCTCCGGTAACTGATCCACGCCGCCGCCCCGGCCACCGGCAGCGCCACGCCGAACTCGCCGCTAAAGTATTTCGTCCGCCCCGTGTCCCCGGTCAGCGGCGAGAACGCCCACTGCACAAACAGATTGTGGCTGGCGTGCAGCACCATGCGCGTCGACAGGCTGCCCGGCTTCAGCCGCATCCAGGCGAGGACGAAGCTCATCGCCATCACCATCGGCGCAAAGCACGGAGGTCCCGATCAGGCCGGTGTGGCATTGTTGGAGCCGGTGAAAATCGGCAGCGGGCGATGCCAAACCGCCCGGATCGGCCCGCTCACCACCGACAGCTTCGGGAAGCTCATCATCCGCCCAGGCGCGGCACGAGAACCCTGCCAGCCGATCCCTTCGCCAAGCGCGGCAAGCAATGGATCGCCATACCGAGCGTAGCGCAGCGTTCGAGGTGGATCGCAATCGACAGCGGCTCGCCGAGGTGGTACTCCTCCATTAGCCGCGGGTCAAAGCGGGGTCGGGAAAATGCCCTGGGCCCGCCGCGCGCCGCTGTCCCCCGCTCCGCCATGGCAGGCCAGCGTATCGGCAGACCGGCTCAGGCGCACCCGCCGTCCAGACAGGCGAGAAAAGCCCGAGCCTCCCCGCCGGTGCTGCGGACAAACTCCTCCGGCGACGCCAGCACCACCAGCCGTCCTTGATCGAGCAGGCCGATCTTGGTCCCAATACGCAGCGCTTCGCGCACGTCATGCGTCACAAAAACCGCCGCCGTTCCGGTCTCCTCGCGCAGGGCCACAAACTGTTCCTGCAATTCGTGCCGGGTGATCGGGTCCACCGCGCCGAACGGCTCGTCGAGCAGCATCAGCGCCGGCCGCGCCGCCAGCGCCCGCGCCACTCCCACCCTTTGCCTCTGCCCGCCGGAAAGCTCCCTTGGATATCGCCCCGCGTACACCGCCGGATCGAGCCCGACCTCCCGCAGCAGTTCCCGCGTCCGCTCCTCGATCGCCGCTTTCTCCCAACCCTCCAGCCCCGGCACGAGCCCCACGTTCCGCGCCACTGTGTAATGCGGAAACAGGCCCGCTTCCTGGATCACGTATCCGATCCTCCGCCGCAGCCGGATCGGATCCCACTCCGTGGTTGGCTTTCCCTCCACTGTCACCTCGCCGGTGTCCGGCGTGAGCAGCCCGTTCACCATCTTCAGCGCCGTCGTTTTGCCGGAGCCGCTGCGTCCCAGCAGCACCAGGGTCTCGCCCGGCCTCAGCTCCATGCTCAGCCGGTCCAGAATCCTGCGACCACCGCGCGCGTAGCTCACCTGGCGAAACGCGACCAGCGCGTCCCCGCTCACCGCGCCAACCACAGGTTCTCCGCGAATCCCCACTCCCGCTCGAGCCACATCCGCGCCGCCTCGAAGCCGGCCCGCTCCGCCATCGCCTCCATGCCGCCGGCGTCGTATTTATAAGACGACTCGGTCCAGATGGTTTCGCCGTCCTGAAACTCCACGGTCATCCCCAGCTGCCCGATCCGGGGGCGGCGCGTCCGCACGCTCCTCAAGTGCATCTCCACGCGGCGCTCGTGGGCGTCCCACCTCGCCTGGTGCTCGAACTCCCGGGCGTCGAGTTCTCCGTCGAGCTCGCGGTCGATGCGCGCCACGACATTCCGGTTGAAGGCCGCGGTCACTCCGGCGGCGTCGTCGTAGGCGGCCAGGAGCCGGGCTTCGTCCTTCACCAGGTCGACGCCGAGCACCAGCGCGTCGCCCGGCGCCATCTGCGCCCGCACGGCGTTGAGCAACTCCCGTCCGCGCTCCGGCTCGTAATTGCCGAGGTTGCTCCCCAGAAACAGCACCAGCAACGGCTCGCCGTCGCGCCGGGCCCGGGCTACTCTGCGCAGCCCATCCTCGTACTCGGCCTCCTCGGCGCGCACCCGCGCCACTCCTTCCATTACCCTGGCGCAGCCATCGAGCGCCGCCGCCGAGACGTCGATCGGGTGATAGTCCAGCATCGTCCCGGCCCGCCGCGCGAGCGCTTCCAGCACCAGCCTGGTTTTTCGCCCGCTCCCGCTGCCCAGCTCCGCCACCCTCCAGCGCCCGCCATCGAGCAGGCCGGCCATCTCGTCGGAGTGCCGATCGAGCAGCGCCGCTTCGGCGCGCGTCAGGCCATACTCGGGCAGCGCCGTGATGGCCTCGAACAGCGCGCTGCCCCCATCGTCGTAAAACCATTTCGGCGGCAGCGTCTTCAGGCCGCTCCCGCCGAGGCCGGCCCGAACGTCGGCGGCGAATTCGGATATCGTGGTTGCCGACGCCATCTCAGGAGCCCGCTACCCGGAACGTTCCGTAAACGTAGGGATACTGCGCCCGGAACCAGTTCCGGAACGGCCGCCGAAGCAGGCGGGCCGCCGTCCTCGGCGATCCGCCCTTCATGACGAAATGCTGGCCGTCGAAAAAGTCCCGCGAGTAGCCGGGATAGAAGTCGAACGCCTCGAAGCCCGCAAACGGGGCGAACACAGTGGAGGTCCACTCCCAGCCGTTGCCGCAAAGCTGGGCGACGCCGAAGGCGCTGTCCCCGGCGGGATGGGCGTCCACCGGCTCCGGTTCCCAGCGGCGGAAATCGAAATTCCCGTGCCCGGGCCCCGGCGCCGCGTCGCCCCACGGGTACCGGCGCTGTTCACCCTCCGGCGTTCCGTAAGCGGCCCGGTGATACTCCGCCTCGGTCATCAGCCGCATCCCGCGGCCCTCCGCATAGGCGGCGGCTTCCCGCTGGGTCACATACACGGGCCAATCCGGCGGCAGCGGCACGGTCCCGAACATCCCCCGGTAAAACCACTCGCCGCCGCGGCGCTCCCAAAAATGCGGCGGCTCAGCGCGGCGCGCCTCCACCCACTCCAGGTACTCCGCGTTGGTCACCTTATATTTCGCGACTTCGAAGGCCGCCGCTTCGACGTCGTGAGCCCTGAATTCGTTATCCCAGCCAAACTCACCCGCCTCCTGTCCCAGCCTGGCCCGCCCCGCCGGAATCTCCAGCATGTTCGCCCGTGCCCTGGGCCGGGGCTCGGCGGCCGTGGGCGCTAACCCGATTTTCTTGTCGGCCGCCAGCCCGTGCAGCAGGTAGGCAAACGTCTCGGCGTGCATCAACCGGTGCTCGATGGCGACGTGAACCATTGATTCCGGCACCTCATCGAGCCGCTCGTCGAGCGCCTCCCGCACTCGCCGGCGGTAGCGCTCCACCTCCGCCCGCCGCGGCCAGTCCTCCGGGCGGTCCGATGCCGCGTACCCCTCCGGCGGATCGATGCCGAAGGCGAACAGGGAGTCAAAGCCGGGCTGCAACGCCCGCTCCCCCAGCGCGCGCCGTCCCAGGAGATTCCAGTCGAAGGCTTCCAGATGGCCCAGATAAAAGATGAGCCGGTGCCGTTCGGCGATCGGCCTGTCATACCAGGCCTCCGGCCGCAGCACCTCGAATAGAGCGTCCGATACCCGCCGCGCCTCGGCCATCTCCCGGCCCAGCCCCAGCGCCGTGCGTGCCTGCATAGCGCCTCCTTTCCCGCCGGTCCATCGGCGTCCGTCTTATTTTCTATCATTCCCGAATTCAGCCGCGAAGTCCCTCCCCTGGACACCGGAACCGCCTTTTCCACAGGCCCCACCCCCGGTTGACAACTGCCAAGCTCTCCGCTATAGTTCTGAAGTATCTATCTATCAACGGGTTGTCGGTTGCTAGCGCCTCCTCGGTTCCCCCAAGCCGGTCACGTCTCCGGGCCGCCCCGTAACCTTGCGGCTAAGTGCCTCATGCGCCAGCGTCTTTCAATCCGTCCTCGAGTGTTTACGCGGAGCTTCGGCTATGGCCAGCACGATCGATGACCGCAATCCGGAAATGCCCGGACCTCCCGACGAGAACGATTACGAGCATCTCATCGAGGACTATAGCCATTTTGCGCCTCCCTCGGAGGGCGAACTCCTCGCCGGCCATGTCCTGAAGGTCACGGACAAAGACGTTATCGTCGATTTCGGGTACAAGTCCGAAGGCCTGGTGCCGAAAGAACAATTCCAGCAGCCCGACGGGTCCTGCCCGGTGCAGCCCGGCGACACGATCGACGTGATGGTGGACCGCGGCGGCCCGCAGCCGGAAGGCTATATCCTTCTTTCGCACGAAAAGGCCGTCCGCCTCCGGGCCTGGGATAATCTCGAGCGAGCCCAGCGCGATAGCCTTGTGCTGTCCGGCCGGGTTCTCGAACGCACCAAGGGCGGCCTCGCCGTCGATGTGGGCGTCATCGCCTTCATGCCCGGCTCGCAGATCGACGTCCGCCCGCCGCACAACCTGGACTCGCTCATCGGCAAGGACATTCCGGTGAAGGTGCTGAAGCTCAACCGCCGGCGGGGCAACGTCGTCGTCTCGCGCAAGGTGGCCATCGAAGAGGACCTCACCACCCGCCGTGAAGCCGCGCTCTCGCACATCGAGGAAGGCTCGGTTGTCACCGGCAGCATCAAGAATCTCACCGAATACGGGGCTTTCGTGGACCTTGGCGGCATCGACGGGCTGCTCCACATCAGCGACATGTCGTACGGGCGCGTCACCCACGCCTCCGAAATCGTCAACGTGGGCGATGAAGTAACCGCCAAAGTGCTCAAGTTCGACCGCGCCCGCCAGCGCATCTCGCTCGGCCTGAAGCAACTGGTGCCGGACCCCTGGAGCACCATCGACGAGCGGTATCCGCAGGGTGCGCGGGTCATCGGCCGCGTGGTCAGCCTCACCGACTATGGATCGTTCGTCGAGCTCGAGCCCGGCGTCGAGGGACTGATCCACATTTCGGAAATGACCTGGAGCCGCCGCATGAAGCATCCCTCCAAACTGATGCGCATCGGCGACCAGGTGGAAGCCGTGGTGCTCGAGGTGAAGCCGCGAGAGCGCCGCATTTCGCTGGGCATCAAACAACTGGAAGCCGATCCCTGGACCACGGTGGCCGAACGATACAGCGTCGGCTCGGTGGTGGAGGGCCGGGTCCGCAAGCTCTCCGATTTCGGCGCCTTCATCGAAATCGAGGAGGGCGTGGACGGCCTGGTCCACGTTTCGGATCTGTCCTGGACCAAGCGCGTCAAGCACCCGTCCGAGGTCCTGAAAAAAGGACAGGTCGCGCAAGCCGTGATCCTGAACATCGACGCCGCCAACCGCCGGCTTTCCCTCGGCGTGAAACAACTCCAGCCCGATGCCTGGGAGAGCATGTTCCAGACCCACCATGTCGGCGACCTGGTGCGGGGCTGTGTCTGCCGGGCGGCTGCCTTCGGTGTTTTTGTCGAGCTTGCACCGGGCGTCGAAGCGCTCTGCCACCGCTCGGAGATTCCGGGGGCTCCGGATCACCACTCCGACGAGCCGCCGCTGCCGATCGGCGGGGAGTTTGACTTCAAGATCATTAAAATAAACGAAGCAGAAAAGAAAATCGGGCTGAGCCTGCGCGCGGTCGCCGAGGATGAGGAGAAGCTCCGGCTGGATGAGTATAAGCGTCAGGCCGCGGCCGCCACGCTTACCATCGAGGAAGTGATGCAGACTCGCGCCAAGGGAGAAAGCCGTTAACCGCGTCCGCCCTGTCCGGCCAGGCGCGTGCCTCCGGATGCCCGCCCGGTTATCCTAAATACTGAGACGGAGGATTGGAACAGACTATGACGAAAGCGGAATTGATCGAGGAAGTCTCCCGGGTGGTCGAGATGACCCGCAAGGATTCGGAGGTGATCGTCGAGGCCATCTTCGACAGCATCGTCAAGTCCCTCCGCGGCGGCGACAAGATCGAAATTCGCGGGTTCGGAAGCTTCCGCACCCGCCAGAGGCAGGCCCGGATCGGCCGCAATCCGAAGACCGGCACCCGCGTCGAGGTGCCGTCGAAGCGCATTCCTTACTTCAAGCCGAGCAAGGAACTGAAGGACCTGGTGAACGACGAATCCCACGCTCCCGGCGCCGCGCCGGCGGCTCCGCCCGCTGAATCCGCCCCAGGCGCCTGATTTCCCGGCCGATGGACCACCTGTGGAGCCCCTGGCGCTATCGCTTTATCGAAAACACCCGGCCCGATAACGGCTGCGTGTTCTGCCTCGCCCCGCAGGCCAGCCGCGACGCCGATAACCTGATACTCCATCGCGCGCGCCACCATTTCGTCATTCTGAACCTCTATCCCTACACCACCGGCCACCTGATGGTCGTGCCTTACCGGCATATCGCACGTCTCGGCGATTCCAGCCCGGACGCGCTCGCTGAGATGATGGAGCTTGCCTCCCGCGCCGAGGCAGTACTTTCCGGAGCTTACCGCCCCGACGGCTTCAACATCGGCATGAATCTCGGCAAGGCCGCCGGCGCCGGCATTGCCGGCCACATCCATCTTCACGTCCTGCCCCGTTGGGCCGGGGACGCCAACTTCGTTTCGGTGATCGGCGAAACCCGCGTCATGCCCGAAACGTTAGCCGACACGTACGAAAAGCTACGCCGCGGCTGGGATTGATTGTCGGTTCCGTTTTTTCCGAGAGATTCCGCGCCGATACCCCACTACTGCCTGCAGGCATATGTCCGACCTCCATCTCACCGAATACGATCTGGCTCAGTCGCTGGCCCGGGTACTCGAAGAAGTTCTCCGGGGCAACGAGGTCGTGGTTGAGCGCGATTCCCGCCCGGTTGCCGTCATTCGCCCGGCGGTTGCCGGAGAATCAGCGCCGGGCACTCCGGCAAAGCCGCTGTTCGACCTCGACTACGGCGAAGGCTGCGAAACGGTCGTGTTCAGCCGCCGCCCGTTTCACGGCGCCCACTAACGGCGAGCCTCACTCGCCGCTCTGTTGTAGCAGTTTCGCCACCAGCGCCGTCCACCCGGTCTGATGGCTGGCGCCGAGGCCCGCGCCGTCGTCTCCTTGAAAATACTCGTAAAACAGAATGTGATCCCGGAAATGGGGATCGTCCTGGAACTTTTCCACGCCCCCCAGCACCGGCCTTCGTCCGTCCCCGTTCCGGCGGAACAGCGACGATAAGCGCCGCGACAGGCGCGCCGCGACATCCGAGAGGTCGGTGAACTCGCCGGACCCGGTTGGGAACTCCACCTTCATCTCTTCACCGAAATAATGGTGAAAGCGCTGCAGCGATTCGATGAGCAGGAAGTTTACCGGAAACCACACCGGCCCGCGCCAGTTTGAGTTTCCGCCGAACAGCCCGGTCTGGGACTCGGCCGGCTCGTAATCGACCCGGTATTCCTGGCCGTCCACTTTCAACACGTACGGGTCCGCCGCGTGGCTTTTGGACAACGACCGTATCCCGTAAGGAGACAGAAACTCCTCCTCATCGAGCATTCGCTGGAGTATGCGCGCCAGCCGGTCCTTCTGGACGATCGACAAAAGCCGCCGCTCGGCCATCCCGTGGCGCGTCATCGAGGCGATGTTCCCGCACAGGTCCTTCCGGTTTTCGAGAAACCACTCCATGCGCTTCTTGAAACCCGGCGCGCTGTCGATCTCGGCGGCCTCCAGCGTGACCACGGCGAACAGCGGGATGAGCCCCACCATGGAGCGCACCTTCATCGGGAAGCGCATGCCGTCGTCCAGCTTCAGCCAGTCGTAAAAGAATCCGTCCGACTCGTCCCACAAACCGCGGTCCCCGATTCCGCTCATCGCCCCGGCGATGTAGAGGAAATGCTCGAAGAACTTGCTCGCCATGTCCTCATACGTGGGGTCGTGCGGAATGAGCTGGAAGGCGATTTTGAGCATGTGCAGCGAGTACATCGCCATCCAGCTCGTCCCGTCGGCCTGCTCCAGATATCCGCCCGTCGGCAGCGGCTTGCTCCGGTCGAACACTCCCACGTTGTCCAGGCCCAGAAATCCGCCCTCGAAAATGTTGGCGCCCTCGGCGTCCTTCCGGTTCACCCACCAGGTGAAGTTCAGCAGCAGCTTGTGGAACGCCGACTCGAGAAAGGGATAGTCCGGCTTGCCCTGGAGCTTCCAGTCGATTTTGAACACGCGCCAGCAGGCCCAGGCGTGCAGCGGCGGATTGACGTCTCCGAAAGCCCATTCATAGGCCGGCACCTGGCCGTTCGGGTGCATGTACCATTCGCGGAGGAACAAGGAAAGCTGCTGCTTGGCGAAGTCGGGATCGATGCCGGCGAAGGCCACCGTGTGAAACGCCAGATCCCAGGCCGCGTACCAGGGATACTCCCACTTGTCTGGCATCGAGATCACGTCCTCGTTGAACAGGTGGAACCACTGGCGGTTGCGGCCGTGCTTGCGCTCCGGCGGCGGGGGCGGCTGGGACGGATCCCCGTCTAGCCACTGCTCCACCACGAAGTGATAAAACTGTTTGTTCCAGAGCAGCCCGGCGAAGGCCTGGCGCTGGATGGCGCGTCCGTCGGCGCTCAACGAGGCCGGCGCGAAGCTGTAGAATTCATCCGCCTCGGCGATCCTCTGATCGAACACGCGCTGGAAATCCACTGCCGGGCTCCCGATCTCCGACAGGCGCAGATGCACCACTCTCTGCTCGCCGGCCTGCAAGTCGAGGATGTAGCGGCCGCATGCCTTGGTGCCGGTCTCGGCGGGATTCACCGCATCTCGCCGTCCCTGGATCAGGTAATCGTGAAACGCGTCTTTATAATACGGAGGCTGCCCCCGGAATCCCCAAATCTTCTCGGTATTGGAGTCGTTTCCGGTGAAGAGCAGGTCCGGCGAATCTTGCATCCACAACTCGAACTCGCCGAGGGTTTTTTCCGCCGCCCGGATGGTCGAGCTTCCCTGCCGCTCCAGCACCGGCTTCGGGTTTGCGTATCCCCACGCCCATGTGTTGCGAAACCACAGCGTCGGCATGAGGTGGAGAGTCGCCGCCTCCGGACCGCGGTTGATCACCGTCAGACGGATCAGCATATCGTTCACGTCCGCCTTCGCATACTCGACGAATATGTCGAAGTACCGGTCTTCGGCGAATATTCCGGTGTCGATCAGCTCGAACTCCGGCTGCATCCGGCCGCGCTCGCGCGCAATCCGCCGCAACAGCTCATAGGGAAACTCCGCCTGGGGATACTTGTACAGCGCCTTCATGTAGGAGTGGGTGGGAGTCGAGTCCAGGTAATAGTAATACTCCTTGACGTCTTCGCCGTGATTGCCTTCGTTGCCGCCTAGCCCGAATAGTCGTTCCTTCAGGATCGGATCGCGCCCGTTCCAGAACGCCGGCGCGAAGCAAAGGCGCTGGTGGTTGTCGCAGATGCCGAGGATTCCGTCCTCGGTCCACCGGTAGGCCCGGAGGGTGGCCAGGTCGAACGGGAAATACTCCCACGCCTCTCCGGTGGCGCTGTAATCTTCGCGGGGATTTCCCCAGGATCGATCGGATAGGTAAGGACCCCATCGGCGCCAGTGCCTGGTGCGGCCTCCGGCTTCAAGGATGCGGTCTCGCTCGGCGGGCATACTTTCCTAGGGGAACACAGCGCCACTCGGCCCGGCAAGGCGCGCCGCCGGGCGGCTCACCCCTTCGCCGCTTCCGCCGCCTGTCCCCAAGCCCCGCTGAACACGAACTCGTCGAGGCGCTTTCGCGCGCGCGGCGCCGCCTGCCGCTGCTTCAGCTTCTCCGGCAATGCTTCCGGGTCTCCGGCGTATCCCACCGCGATGGCCGCCATCGGCTCAAACCCTTCCGGCACCCCGTATTCCTTCCGCACCTTCTCTACGTCGAAGCCGCCCATCTGGTGAACCCAGAGCCCCATCGCGGCCGCCTGAAACGTCAGGTGCGCCGCCGATTGGCCGAGGTCGTACTGTGCCCAGCGGTTCGGCTTTCCGTTGGCTTCGAAGTTCAGCCGCGCCACCCCGATCATCAGCACCGGCGCCTTCGACGCCCACTCCGCGTTGGCCTCCACCAGGCACCCCAGCATCCGGGCGAACTCGCCTTCGTCCTCGCGCCGCGCCACCAGGTAGATCCAGGGCTGCGCCCCGAAACACGACGGCGACCATCGCGCCGCCTCGAGCAGGCTCACCAGTTTTTCACTCTCAACCGGCCGCTCGGAAAACGCCAGTGGACTCCACCTCCGCACCAGCAACTCGTGAATGGGGTGCCCGGCCGGAGCCGGCTTTTCGGTCGGAATACTCATACTGCGCTTTGGATGCCCGCCGGCCGCGAAAGACTCAGCGGCTTGTTGCGCGCCTCCGCCCCGCGCCTCAGGCCGTCGCCGGAACAGGCTCCAGCGCCCGCTTGTACTTGCACTCGTTGTTCGGGCACTGCGCCACCGGCCCCGCCTTCAGATACTTCTCTATGAGATAACTCGATCCGCACTCCGGACAGGTCTCGGCCAGCGGCTTGCCCCAGGCCACGAAGTCGCAGTCCGGATAGCGATTGCAGCCGTAGAACGTCTTGCCTCGCTTGGATCGCCGCTCCACCACTTCGCCTTCGCTGCACTTCGGACAAGGAACGCCGATCGTTTTCTGCTTCACGTACTTGCAGGTCGGATAATTTCCGCAGGCCGTGAACTCGCCGAACCGCCCGGTCTTCAGCACCAGGTTCGAGCCGCACTGCGGGCACTTCTCTTCAAGCGGCACGTCCGGCTTCTTCTGCGTCCCGCCGATCTGCTTGGTCGTCTTGCAGTCCGGATATCCCGAGCAGGCATAAAACGTCCCGAAGCGCCCCTTCTTCAGCACCATGGGACGGCCGCAGTTCTCGCAGTACTCCTCTTCGCCCTGCTCGGACAGATCGGCCTTGTCCACATCCGGCAGGTCTACCGTCAGCTCGCGCGTATTCTTGCACTCCGGATATCCCGTGCAGGCGATAAAGCTCCCGTTCCGCCCCCACTTGATCACCATCGGCTTGCCGCACTTGTCGCATACCAGGTCCGTCGGCCGCTCCATGCGCTTGATGTCCGTCATCGTGCGCTCGGCCTTCTCCAGGTCCTTCTGGAAGCGGTCGTAGAACTCGGCCAGCGCCGTCCGCCACTCCATCTTCCCTTCTTCGATCTCGTCCAGTTCCTCTTCCATCCGCGCCGTGTAGCGGACGTCGAACAGATCGTTGAAGCTCTCCAGCAGCAGGTCCGTCACCACCATCCCCAGCTCGGTGGGAATGAACTTGCCGCCTTCTTTCTTGACGTACTCGCGCTCCTGGATCGTCGAAAGGATCGAGGCGTAAGTGGACGGGCGCCCCACGCCGTCCGCTTCCAGCTCCTTCACCAGCGTGGCCTCGTTGAACCGCGGCGGCGGCTCGGTGAAATGCTGTTCCGGCTCGATGCCGCGGAATTTCAGCTCCTCGCCCGGGCTCACCGCCGGCAGCCGGTTCTTCAGCTCTTCGTCTTCTTCGTCCTTCTGATCCTTGCCTTCCTCATAGACTTCGAGGAACCCTTTGAACTTCGGCACGCTGCCCGTGGCGCGGAACGTATACACCGCTCCGTCGGTCCCCTTCGCCGCCACGTCGATGGTCGTCTGATCGAAAATCGCCGGCATCATCTGCGACGCCACAAAGCGCATCCAGATCAGCCGGTACAGCTTCATCTCGTCTTCCTGAAGATACGGCGCCACGTCGTCCGGCGTCCGCATCGCCGAGCTCGGCCGGATGGCTTCGTGCGCGTCCTGGGCGTCCTTTTTGCTCTTGTAAAAGTTCGGCGTCTCCGGCCGGAACTCCACTCCGTACCGCGTCCCGATCAGTTCCCGTACTTCGGTGAGCGCATCCTGCGAAACCCGCGTCGAGTCGGTGCGCATGTACGTGATCAGGCCGACGGACCCTTCCTTACCCAGCTCCACGCCCTCGTACAGCCGCTGCGCCAGCATCATCGTGCGCTTCACGCTGAACCGCAGCTTGCGCGACGCCTCCTGCTGCAGCGTCGAGGTGATGAACGGCGGCACCGGGTTCCGTTTCTTCTCCCGCGTGTTGACGGTGTCGACAATGTATTGCGCGCCTTCGAGCGCCGCCAGCACGCCCTTGGCCGCCGCTTCGTCGCCGATCTCGGCCGTCTCGCCGTTGCGCTTGTTGAACCGCGCCGTCAGCACCGGAGGCTTTTTCGCCCCCAGGCTCACGTCGATCGTCCAATACTCGCGGGTCTGGAAGGCGCGGATCTCGCGCTCCCGGTCCACAATCAGCCGCAGCGCCACCGTCTGCACGCGCCCGGCCGACAGCCCCCGCCGCACCTTGTCCCACAACAGCGGCGAGATCTTATATCCCACCAGCCGGTCCAGAATGCGCCGCGCCTGCTGCGCTTCCACCAGGTGCAGGTTCACGGCCATCGGCTTGTCGAACGCCCGCCTCACGGCGTTTGCCGTGATCTCGTTGAACATCACCCGGAAAAACTTCGGCCCCGTGCCCTTGCCGCCTCCGTGCAGCTCCTCCTGCAGGTGGAAGCAGATGGCCTCGCCCTCGCGATCCGGGTCGGCCGCCAGGTAGATCGAGTCCACTCCCTTGGCCGCCTGCTTCAGCTCGCTGATGAGCTTCTTCTTCCCTTCAATCACCTCGTACTGCGGCTCGAAGTCCCGGTCCACCGCGACTGCGAGGTCTTTCTTCGGTAAGTCTTTGATGTGTCCCAGCGAAGCCTTGACGATGTACTGCTTGCCAAGGTACTTCCCTATTGTTTTCGCCTTCGCCGGTGACTCGACGATGACGAGCGATTTTGTCATGTTCTTTTCCGTGATCTGTCTTACTGTTGGTAGCCCGTAAGAAACCTACCACACTTTAACAAAGTTCTTGCCGGGCAACTGGCGGATGAGTCCGAGCATCTCCAATTCAAAGAGCGCGGCAATTAGCTCTGATGACGAATAGCGTTCCAAAGTTTCGACGAGTTCGTCAAGCTGCATCGGCCGGTCCAACGGGACGATCTTCAACAGTTCACGCGCAACTTCCCCAATTTCAACGTCTTGCGGATTCTCACCCGGCGGACAATTTTCTTCCGCCTCCCCGAACAGCCGGCCCTGGGCCTTGGCCACCAGCCGCTTTCGCACCTCCGAGCCCAGCTCCACCACCACGTCGTTCCACTCCTGCACCAGCTTCGCCCCCTGCTTGATCAGAAGGTTCGGCCCCCAGCTCATCTTCGACGTGATGTTGCCCGGGACCGCGAACACCTCCCGCTGCTGCTCCATCGCCATCCGCGCCGTGATCGCCGAGCCGCTGTGCTCGGCGCCCTCGACAATCAGAACCCCCACGCTCATGCAGCTGATGATGCGGTTCCTCACCGGAAAGTTTTGGGGATACGCCGGCGCACCCATCGGGTACTCGGAAACCAGCAGCCCGTTGGCGGCGATTTCCTGCGACAGCTTCCGGTTCTCTGCCGGATAGATCAGGTCTACGCCGCAGCCGAACACCGCGATGGTTGGACAGCCCGCCGCCAGTGCCGCCCGGTGCGCCGAGGTGTCGATGCCCCGCGCCATGCCGCTGGCGATCACCAGCCCAGCGCGCCCCAGGTCCCCGGCCAGCCGCTCAGCCACCGCCATCC
>VFSW01009882.1_pt1 | contig 13591 bp, 8 predicted proteins | sample 5358111 | NCBI WGS metagenome assembly VFSW01 (sample SAMN11554181, study PRJNA540505) | mine drainage metagenome | isolation source: sediment from site ElyBrook_90M | place: USA: Ely Copper Mine, Vershire, VT | collected 2017 | reverse complement strand
GCAGCCGGAACTGGCCAAGGTCGATGGCATTACGCTTTACATGCAGCCAGTACAGGATCTGAGCGTAGAAAGCCGCGTCAGCCGCACCCAGTACCAGTATTCGATGGAAGACGCCGATGCCGCGGAATTGGCAACCTGGTCGCAGCAACTTCTGCAAAAGCTGCAGGCTGTGCCCCAGTTGCGTGACGTGGCCAGCGACCAGCAGAACAACGGATTGCAAGCGAACCTGATCATCGATCGCGACACGGCTTCGCGTCTGGGCATTCTCCCGCAGGCCATTGACGACACGCTCTACGACGCATTCGGTCAGCGGCAGGTCTCAACCATGTTTACGCAGCTGAATCAGTATCACGTCGTGCTGGAAGTGGGGCCACAATTCAAGCTGACGCCGGACGATTTGAAGAATATCTACGTCAAATCGACGGCCGGTGCGTCCGTCACGGGTCTTACCGCGACAGGAGCCACGGCGGCCAGCACGTCGAGTGCCGGCACCAGCGTCAATAGCACGTCCGCTGCTAACGCATCGCCGACCACCGTGGCCGGGGGCACGCAGGTGCCGCTTTCCGCTTTCACTCGCGTCGAGATGCGCACAGCGCCGCTGGCGATCAATCACCAGGACCAGTTTCCGGTCGTGAACCTGTCATTCAACCTTCCGCCCGGCGTTTCGCTGGGCGACGCCACCACGGCGATCGAACAGGCGGAACAGGAAATCAACCTGCCTCGAAGCATCAGCACCGGCTTTCAAGGGACTGCGGCGGCTTTCCACAACTCGCTTTCGAGCGAGCCCTGGCTCATTCTGGCGGCCATCATCACGGTTTACATTGTGCTGGGAGTGCTCTACGAGAGCTATATTCACCCCATTACGATTCTTTCGACGCTGCCCTCAGCCGGTGTCGGCGCAATTCTGGCGCTGCTGATCACGAAGAACGACCTTGGCGGGGGGGCGCTGATCGGTATCATTTTGCTGATCGGCATCGTGAAGAAGAACGCCATCATGATGATCGACTTCGCGCTTGAGGCCGAGCGCGTCGAGCACAAAAAGCCGGAAGAAGCCATCTACCAGGCGTGTTTGCTTCGTTTCCGCCCGATCATGATGACGACCATGGCCGCATTGCTCGGCGGTTTACCGCTGGCTCTTGGCGGCGGCACCGGTTCGGAACTTCGTCATCCTCTGGGCATCACGATTGTCGGCGGATTGCTGGTGAGCCAGTTGCTCACTCTTTATACGACTCCGGTCGTGTATCTGTGGTTCGACCGCCTGGCGCAGAGGTTCGCGCGCTATCGCATCGGAAACCCGATGGAGGAACCGGCGCCTGACGTGTACGGAGACTGAGTCATGAATATTTCCGCTCCCTTCATCAAGCGGCCAGTCGGAACGTCGTTGCTGGCGGCGGCTTTGCTGCTTTCGGGAGTATTGGCATTCAACTATCTGCCGGTAGCTCCACTGCCCCAGGTGGAGTTTCCCGTCATTTCCGTGGGAGCCGGTTTGCCGGGTGCAAGCCCGGAGACGATGGCCTCAGCCGTAGCAACTCCTCTGGAACGGCAGTTCGGGCGCATTGCCGGGGTGAACCAGATGACTTCGACTAGTCAGCTCGGTTCGACCAGCATCGTTCTGCAGTTCGACCTCAGCCGGAATATCGATGCCGCGGGGCGCGACGTGCAAGCCGCTATCAATGCCGCGCGGAGCCAGTTGCCTGCGAACCTGCCTGGCAATCCCACGTACCGCAAGGTCAACCCCGCCGATGCGCCCATTCTGATTCTCGCCCTCAGTTCCGACACGATTCCGCTGCCCAGGATTTACGATGCTGCGGACTCCATCCTGTCGCAAAAGCTGGCGCAGGTGGATGGCGTGGGACAGGTATTTGTCGGCGGCGGCGCCAAGCCGGCGGTGCGCGCCGAAGTCAATCCGATGCTCCTGAACAAACTTGGCGTGGGATTGGATACCGTGCGCGCCGCTCTCACCGCCGCCAACGCCAACACGCCCAAGGGTTCATTCAGCGACGCCGTGAATGCCTGGACAATTCGCGACAACGACCAGATTTTCCGCTCCGATCAGTATCGCAGCCTGATCGTCGCCTACAAGAATGGCGCACCGGTGCGTCTGTCCGATGTCGCCGACGTTTCGGATGGCGTCGAGGACATCCACAACGTTGGGCTGGCGAATGGCAAGCCCGCGGTGCTCATCATCGTGTTTCGCCAGCCGGGCGCGAACATTATTGCGACGGTCGATCGCGTGTATGCGGCGCTGCCGCAGTTGCAGGCCTCGATCTCTCCCGCGATCAATCTCAACGTAGTTCTCGATCGCACGACGACGGTGCGAGCTTCGGTACACGACATCGAACTGACGCTCATCATTTCAGTAATCCTGGTCATTCTGGTCGTCTTCGCTTTTCTGCGTACGCTGCGCGCCACCTTGATCCCCAGCGTGGCCGTGCCACTGTCGCTGATTGGCACCTTCGGAGTGATGTACCTGCTTGGCTACAGCCTCGACAACCTGTCGCTGATGGCACTGGCGATCTCGACCGGCTTTGTGGTGGACGACGCGATTGTGGTGCTGGAAAATGTCACGCGCTTTATCGAAAAAGGGATGTCTCCGGTGCAGGCGGCGTTTCGGGGAGCGCGCGAAATCGGATTTACCGTGCTCTCGATGAGTACCTCGCTGGTGGCCGTTTTCATTCCTATCCTGCTGATGGGCGGGATCGTGGGACGACTCTTCCGGGAATTCGCCGTCGTGCTCAGCGTCGCCATAGGCGTGTCGCTGCTGATTTCATTGACCTTGACGCCCATGATGTGCGCGAAATTCCTGCGCAACGCGGGTGAGAAAAAACATGGCCACATCTATCGCGCCAGCGAATGGGCCTTTGACCGTCTTTTGGGCGGCTATCGCCGTGGACTCGACTGGGTCTTGCGGCGTCAGCCCTTGACCCTGGGGGTGACCATCGCCACCGCCTGCCTCAGCGTCTACCTCTACATTCTGGTTCCGAAGGGTTTCTTCCCGCAGCAGGACACAGGAAGAATCATGGGATCCGTGCAGGCCGCGCAAGACATTTCCTTTACCGCCATGAGCGTCAAGATGCGCCAGTTCGTTGACATCGTGATGAAGGATCCCGCGGTGAACACGATTGTGGGCTTTGCCGGCGGCAACACGCAATACAACACCGGGCGCATGTTCATCACGCTCAAGCCGCCGGCCGAACGAAAAATCAGCGCCGATCAGCTCATTGGCCGTCTGCGATCGAAATTGGCGGTCGTTCCCGGCGCCACGCTCTACATGCAGTCAGCCCAGGACCTGACCATTGGCGGACGTTTCGGTCAGGCCCAATACCAGTACACGCTGCAAGGCGAGGATCTGGCCGAGATGAACGAATGGGCCCCGCGGTTGCTTCAGACAATGCGTGCTCTGCCGCAATTGCGCGACGTGAACACCGACCAGCAGGACAAAGGACTGCAAGCCAGCGTGATTATTGATCGCGACACGGCCGCGCGTCTAGGAGTCGCCGCCTCCGATATCGATGCCGCTCTCTACGACGCCTTTGGCCAGCGCCAGGTCTCGATCATGTACCGGTCGTTGAACCAGTACCACGTGGTGATGGAGGTCGCTCCGGAATTTGCCAACAGCACCGATGCGCTCCAGAGCATTTACGTGCGGGCGAAAAACGGCACGGCCGTGCCACTGTCGTCGCTGGCGCACTTTGGGCCCTCCAACACCGCACTCGCGGTCAACCATCAGGGACAGTATCCGTCGGCGACCATTTCTTTCAATCTGGCCCCGGGGGTTGCACTCGGGGATGCCACCACGGCCATTGAAAACGCCGAGCGCAGTATTGGTTTTCCGTCCACCATGCACGCAGGTTTTCAGGGAACGGCCGCCGCCTACAAAGACGCCTTATCGAGTCAATGGCTTCTTATTTTGTGTGCACTGTTGACGGTGTACATCGTGCTCGGCATTCTCTATGAGAGCTACGCGCACCCCATCACGATCTTGTCGACGCTGCCCTCAGCCGGAGTGGGCGCGCTTCTCGCGCTGTTGATTTCAAAGAACGAGCTCAACGTAATCGGACTGATCGGGATTATCCTGCTGATCGGCATCGTGAAGAAGAATGCCATCATGATGATCGATTTCGCGCTTTACACCGAGCGCGAACACGGGAAACCTCCGGCGGAAGCGATCCGCGAGGCGTGCCTGCTGCGCTTCCGCCCGATCATGATGACGACCATGGCGGCGCTTCTGGGAGGCTTACCTCTGGCGTTGGGCACGGGCACTGGATCGGAACTGCGGCGTCCACTCGGCATCACCATTGTGGGGGGTTTGATCGTGAGCCAGATGCTGACGCTGTTCACAACGCCGGTGGTCTATATCTATATTGATCGAGCGCGATTGTGGCTGGCTGGCCTGTTCGGCAAGGCTCCCACTCCATCCCGCACCCCGACTGCTCCGCCGTCCATACATCGACCGGCGCAAAGCCAGTAGCGCGCGTGTTCCCGGGCGGGACCGCCCGGAAACTACGCAGAGTGTTGTTCCCGACCACCCTGGCGCGAACGGATCTCGCGCTCCGCAACCAGCCAGTCCTGGTTCTCGTCGCCGTTGCTGCCGTCTGAAGTTGCTCTGCGTTGCAGATAGAGTTCGTAGGCGCGCCGGCGAATCTCTTGCTCAAGATTCACAGGGGCTGCCATGGCAGCCGCCTGATTCGCGGCTTTGCCATTCTTGCGAACTTCTTTAGAAATCTCAGCCGCAACTTCAACCGTTGCGGGCGGAACGGAGACTGTGTTTTTCTTGCTGCGGGTGGTGGTGGTTCCAGTGGTTTTACGAGCCATGCTGTACTCCTTACAAATACCTAACTCCAGAAATGGTTTTACGTACTGAATGAGCGACATACCTGTATTCTAGTCGCCGCTATTCAACTGTGTGCGATGAGAACTAGCTATACCAAATATAACGCGAACATCTGTGGAAGAGTGTCGGAGCTCATCGAAAAAACGTTCGTTCGTATCAAGAAAGCCACTCTTCAGGACACGACCCAAGGCGTCCATGCGGAGCAAGCAAAGTACTCCGGTAACTTGTCGGAAAGTTGTCGGTGCACGCAGGATAGATGAGTAACGGTATGGCCACAACTATGTCATCAACTGGCAACCAGGAGGGTTCTGCCGCTAAGGCCTCCATCGGCGACTTGGAGACGATGCTTGCGCAAGCTCCGAGCTCCGACAGTGTGTGTCTGAAACTCGCCCAGATTCTACGCGTTCGCCGCAGCGAAGTGGCGTTGCTCCGACTGGAAAAAGGCAGTCTGCGATTTGTCTATCCGCCAGAACTGCGAGCGGCCGGTGTACTGCCGCTGACGGGATCAGCCGTCGCCGCGCGGACGGCATCAACTCGTACACCTCTTCTGTCGAATAACTTCATGCGCGTCAAGCACGTCAGCCTGTTTGAAGCGGTCAAGTTGGGGGCGGGCGCCGATGAAGAAGATCGCAGCCAGGAGCAGATGCCGATTCAGAAGATCATGTCCGTGCCCGTGATAAATTCCGGAAGCGTGATGGGAGTGGTGCAGATTTCGCGCAAAGGGCTGGATGCTTCGCTCGCAGGCGTGGACTTCACCGGCGAAGACATGAAACAGCTCGAGAAGGCTGCGGAAGTCATTGCCCGTATGCCGTTTATGCAGGAAGGCGCCGAAGTTTAGCGCGCACCCCGGCTACCCGCATCGATTGCCCGCGGCGTTTTCAATCCAATCCTTAAACAGCTTGCCCGGCGCAAAATCCTGACGCCCATGCCCACTGGAAGTTGAAGCCGCCAAGCTGGCCGGTAACGTCGACCACTTCCCCGATAAAAAAGAGGCCTGGCACTTTCCGCGACTCCATGGTCTTGGCCGAAAGCTCGCCGGTATCGACGCCCCCCGCTGTGACTTCGGCTTTTCCGTACCCCTCGCTTCCATCCGGATTCACTTCCCACGTATGCAACTGATGTTCCGCGTCGGCAAAGGCGCGATCGGAGGTGCCTGACAGAGGATAAATTTCGAGCCAGCGATCCGCGAAGCGACGCGGCAGAATTTCCCTCAGCAGTGCCTTCCAGGTTGATTGGTCGCGGGAGTTGCGCGATCGCAACTCCGCACTTAGATCGTGGCCGGGTGCAAGATCGAGATGCAGCGGTTGCGCTCCGTCCCAGTAAGAAGAAATCTGCAGAATCGCGGGACCGCTGAGGCCGTGATGCGTGAAAAGCATGTTTTCCCTGAACGTCTGTTTCGTTCCGGGGGTGGAAGCAATCACTTCGGTGGAGACTCCGGCCAGATCGCGCCAGCGTTTGTGGTCGCGGTCGCTGAAAACCAGCGCAACCAAGGCAGCGCGAGGAGGCACGATCCCCAAGCCGAATTGCCGAGCCAGATCGTAACCAAATGAGGTCGCGCCGATCTTGGCGATTGATAGTCCTCCCGTGGCGACAACAAGACGGGGCGCAGCGAAACTGGAATCTTCCGCCTTTACCGCGAATTCGCCGTTCGTTTCGTTCCTTTGCACCGTACTGATCTTGATGTTGACCAGAATTTCCACTCCGGCGTCGCGGCATTCCTGTTCCAGCATCGCCGTGATTTCGCTCGCCGACCGGTCGCAGAACAACTGCCCGAGCTTTTTCTCGTGGTAGGGAATGCCGCGTCTTTCCACCATGCCGATGAATGCGGCGGGTGTGTAACGGGCGAGCGCCGACTTGGCGAAGTGCGGGTTGGCGGAAATAAAATTCTCCGCGCCAGTGTGCAGGTTGGTGAAATTGCAGCGGCCGCCGCCGGAGATCAAGATCTTCTTGCCGATCCGGTCGGCGCGTTCCAGCACAAGTACGCGCCGTCCGCGCTTGCCCGCTTCGATGGCACACATCAGGCCGGCAGCGCCCGCTCCGAGAATGATGACGTCAGATTTCGGGTTCACGCGGAGTTGTTCACGTTGTATTGAGCTTAGCAGGGCAGGCTCGGCCCAGGGCTACGGGATCGGATTCCCCCACATGTCGGCAAAAACAGTGTGCTGCATGGCGAACCGTCCCGCGAAGCGCTTGTCGTCCCCTTTGCGATGGCCAATGGTGAGCAGTGCCACCACGCGAACGTGGGCGGGGATGCCAAGCGTCGCCTTTACCTGATCTTCGTAGAAGCCTTCCATGGGCGCGGTATCGTAGCCCAGCACTTCGGCCATCCACATCATGGTAGTGAAAGCGATCATCGTCTGGCGATTGGCCCAAACCGCAAAATCGGGCGCCAAGCCACCGGCGGCGCCGGGTGCGGAGCCGAAGAATCCGGCTATATTCTTGCGCATGCTTTCGTAGCGGGCCTCGTCGCCATAGCCGTGCTGCTGCGCCAGCCGGATGATTTCGTCGAGATCGCCGTTTCGCCAGCCTTCCAGGTCGGCGCACGCCACGATGACTACCGGAGCCTCTTCCACCTTAGGCTGCTTCATGGCTGCCTGGCGCAAGCGTGCGCGCTGCTCGACGTCGCGGACCACCACGAACCGCCAGGGCTGAAGATTGTAGGCACTGGGCGCTGAGAGTCCCGCCGCAAGAATCTTCTTGAGGTCATTCTCCGGCACCGGGTCCGGCAAAAAACTGGGCGTAGCCCGCCGGTCATGGATAGCCTCGGAGAGCGTTTTCTCGCGTGTACTGTCCGATGCTTCCGTCATGATTGGAGGGAACCTCAGTCCCGTACCGCGCCAGCGAATTTCTCCCGCAGGCCCTTCCGTTCCAGGCGCGGAATGACTTCGTCGCGAAAATACGGAAATTCTTTGACGTAATCGACAAAGCTAAGCGTAGTTCCGGCAAAGCCGGACGCGGTGATTTTTTCCATTTCGCCGGCGATGGTGTCGGGATCGCCCACCAGCGGATAAGTGCCATGTCCGGCGGCGAAGCGGTCGCGCATGGTTTGCAATGCCTCGGCTGGGAAGGATTGCGCGTGCAGTCCCTGCAGGCGCATCAGGTTGTCCACGGCTCCCCAGTCGGCATGGTCGTGCGCGTAATAGTGGTAATACTCTTCGGCTTCTTTCTTGGTGGGCCGGCACACCGCGTGACATAAGGTGAAAACGCCGGTGTTGCGGCCCAACTTGGCCGCCGTTGCCTTGATGGCATCCACTTCGGTTTTGGATTTTTCAAGATCGACCGAGATCGCGAACAGGAAGTCGGCGTTGCGCGCGGCAAATTCGCGGCCTTCACCGGACCCGGCCGCATTCATGATGGGCGGAATGCCGTCATAGGGGCGGGGAAATCCGTACACGCCTTTCAGGTGGTAGAACGTTCCGTTCCAATCGGATGGGCCATCGTGGTTCCAGATGGCTTTGACTACATCGAACCACTCTTGCGCGAGGGCGTAGCGGTCGCTGTGCTTCTCCGGCAGATCGATGCCGAACGCGTCGTACTCGGGCTTGTTCCATCCAGCCACAATGTTGAGGCCGAGACGTCCGTGGCCGAGCTGATCGGCGGTGGCTAGTTGCTTGGCGGCGACCACGGGATGTATGAACGCCGTGTGCACCGTGGCGAAAACGTTGATCCGCTTCGTGTGCGCCAGCAGTCCCGTGGCCCAGGTGAGAGTTTCCAGCACACTGCCGTGGAAGTCCGTTTCGCCGCCATAGCCGATCCAGCGCGCGATCGGCAGCATAAATTCGATGCCCGCCTCGTCGGCGAGCTGTGCGAGCCGGATGTTGTTGTCCCAGGAATTCACCCAGCGCTCGGGAACCTTCGTGACCGCCATGCCACCCGAGCAGTTGGGAGAGAAGAAACCTAATTTCAGTTTATTGTTGTTCAGGATCGGGGACTGTTTTCGGCCCATGAAACCTCGGCAACCCGGTTCGGAATTTTACGAATGCGGTAACTGCGTATTATGCCGGAAAACTCGAATTGTTCAAGTGGAACAGGCTGAGTGGAACCTGAGTGGAATGAGTCTGGTAGCGCTACCGGGAATCGAACCCGGGTTTTAAGATTGAGAATCTCACGTCCTAACCCCTAGACGATAGCGCCCCTCGGGTGCATGCGACGAATCTTGATTATAACAAAAGCTTGCTCTCACCAAACTGCTGGATAGCTGAGTCGGGGGAAGTGCAAACTTTTCTAGACCGAAGGCCGCCGCAACCCTTGTCAAATCTTCCAGATATATTTTCGACGCGTAATTTTGTATCGTCGCCTTGACAAGGATCCGTTCGAGAGAGATACTTTTGCAGGCGAATAAAAAGCGAAACAGTGCTTTCGCCTGGGCGAGTCCTGCCCTCCGTGTTCCCTGACAATTGCGAGAAAAACATGTGTGCCTCTCCACCGCAATGAAAATGAAGAGTGCGGAGATTCTCGCCCAGGTGGACGCCATCTCCAAACTCGCCACGGTCGTTCCCGCTTCGCGCCTTGAGGTGCGCGCGGCGCCGGAAATGGTTTCGAGCGGCATTCCGCAGCTGGACGCGCTGACCGGCGGCTACCCGCGCGGGTGCCTCGCCGAGATCTGTGGCGCTGCGTCTTCGGGAAGAACCAGCGTGTTGCTTTCCGCGCTGGCCCGCGCCACCCAACGCGGAGAAGTTTGCGCGCTGGTGGATGCCAGCGATGCCTTCGATCCGGCGTCGGCCGCGGCTGCGGGCATGGAGTTGAGCCGATTGCTGTGGGTGCGCTGCGGAAATGCAGTTCCCAGCTCCCGGTTCGCAGTTCTCAATTCCCCGGAACGCAAGTGTGGGAGTTCGAACCGCCGGGATTTTTATACTGCACGCCGAACTTCGGAATCGCGACTGGAACAGGTTCTGAAAATTACCGACCTGTTGCTGCAGAGCAATGGCTTCGGAATGATTGCGCTCGATCTCGGTGATGTACCCGTGCGCAGCGCGCGGCAAATTCCTCTGGCATCGTGGTTTCGCTTTCGCCGCGCGGTGGAACACACGCCGACGGCTCTGCTGGTTCTGGAACAGAAGCCGATTGCGGGAAGTTGTTCGTCGGTGTTGGTGAAGGTGTCAGGAAAGAAGCTGTCAGCTGTCAGCTCTCAGCTCTCAGGAAATCCACCCGCGCACTCAGAATTGCCGCATTCAGAGCTGTTGGACCAATTCGAAATCACTGCCGAGTTGTTGCGCTCGCGATTGGAAATTCGGAAGCCGGTGCAGTCAATGGCAAATTTCATAAGCCGAGCAGTATGGGCAGGGTAAGTTGCGCCTGAGACCTGGTTTTCCATGTTTGCCTGCATCTTCATTCCCGATTTCTCCGTGCAAGCGGTCATTCGCTTTGCACCAGAATTGCGCACCCGCCCCCTCGCCGTGCTCGCCGGACGGCCGCCGCTCGAAAAGGTAATTGCACTCAATGAAAACGCACGGCAAATGGGCGTGGAGTCAGGAACGGCCAAGTCGCAATTGGAAGCATGGGGAAACCTGGTACTGCGTGCGCGCTCGGAGTCGCAGGAGAAGTCGGCGCATGCTGCGCTGCTCGATTGTGCGCAATCGTTTTCTCCGGAAGTGGAAGACACAGCGCTTGGAGCCGTGCTGCTGAATCTGGCCGGGCTCGAGCCTTTGCTGGGACCGTTACCGAAGGTTGCGCGAGGTTTGGCGCAGCGCATTTTGCAGATGGGTATGGAGGCGAACGTCGCCGTGGCCGCGAATCCAGATGCTGCCTGGCTGGCTGCCCGCGGTTTTAGCGGCGTGACCTTGATTCCAGAAGGCCACGAAGCCCGGTGGTTAGGAGATCTGGCTGTCGATGTGTTGCTGGAAAGTTTTTCTTCCGATGCAGCGGAAGCCACACGCTGGGTCGAGACATTTGACCGCTGGGGCATCCGCAAGCTGCGATCGCTCGCCGCGCTTCCTGAGATTCCGGTCAGCGAGCGCCTGGGACAGCAGGGCATTCGTCTGCAAAAACTGGCGCGGGGCGCAGTGTCGCGTGACTTGCGTGTGCTGGAACCGCAACTGGTTTTTGCCGAGAGCGTGGATCTGGAATATCCCATCATGCTGCTGGAACCGCTGGCGTTTTTGCTGAACCGCATGTTGGAGCAAGTGTGCGCGCGCCTGCACTCGCGTGCGCTGGCGGCATATGAGTTGCAGTTGTCGATGGAACTCGCGGCGTTACCGGTGAATGATGACGGATCTCCTCACCCGATGTTAACGGGCGCACTCCCGAAACAATTCATCCGCACGCTGCGGCTGCCCACGCCCATGTTGGACGCGAAAGTGTTTCTGAAATTGCTGCAACTGGATTTGCAGGCGCATCCGCCGGGAGCGCCCATCATGAAAATTCATTTGTCGGTTACACCAGCGCGGCCCCGCGCCCTGCAGAGTGGATTGTTTCAGCCGGTTTTTCCCGAGCCCGAAAAACTGGAGCTGACGCTGGCGCGCATTGCTGGAATTGTCGGCGAGGGAAGAGTGGGAGCGGCGGAATTGCTGGACACACATCGCGAAGGCGCATTTGCGCTGCGCCACTTCGCGCCGGTAGAGATGGCATCCGCCGCGCCAAAGGCGAAGCAATCAGGAAATCGACAAAAGGATACGTCCATGCCAGACAATCAGGTCGCTGAAAAGATCGAACAGAACGCAAGAGAGAAAATGACGGCGGTGATCGCCCTGCGCCTGTTTCGTCCGCCACTGGCGGCGAGTGTGACGGTGCGCGAAGCGAAGCCGGTGCGGTTGCATTGTTTGCAGCGCGAGGAGATCGCCGGTGAAATCGTCTGGACCGCCGGTCCCTGGCGATCTTCCGGCGATTGGTCCGAACAGGAAGGCTGGTCGCGCGAAGAGTGGGACATCGCGGTGTCCACCGAAACTGGCCTCGTCTTATATCGCCTGGTGCAGGACAAGCTGATTGGGAACTGGTTTGTAGAAGGGATGTACGACTAAGAAAAGTTCTCAGTTCCTACTCTCAGTTTTACCGGGGTCAACTGAGAGCTGACAGCTGATGTACATCGAACTTCATTCCCGCTCCGCATTCAGCTTTCTCGAAGGAGCCTCGCTCCCCGAGGAGTTGATCGCGGTGTGCGCGAACCTGGGAATGCCGGCGATGGCTTTGCTCGATCGCGATGGATTGTATGGTTCGCCGCGCTTCCATCTCGCCGCCAAGAAGATTGGGACCAAGGCGCATATCGGAGCGGAAGTGACAGTGGCCAGTGGGCAGTGGTCGGTGGTCAGGGCGCAGCGCCCGGCCAGTTTGGTGCTGGCCCCTGACCACTGCCCACTGGCCACTGAATTCCGGCTTCCACTTCTAGTTGCCTCGCGCACTGGATATCAAAATCTCTGCAGGCTAATTACGAAGATGAAGCTGCGCGTGGGGCGCAAAGAAGGAGCGCTCGCCTACGCTACAGATCTTACCGAGCATGCCGCCGGTTTGATCTGCCTGACTGGTGGAGAGGAAGGGCCGCTGGCGGCAGCATTGGCGCAAGGTGGAGCACAAACGGCGTTCGAAACGGTGCAGCGGTTGATAGAAGTTTTCAGCCGCCAAAATGTTTATGTCGAAGTGCAGCGCCATTTTTATCGCGACGAAGAATATCGCAACCGGGTGGCGATCGAAATCGCGGAGGCCTTGCAACTGCCGCTGCTCGCGACCAATGGGGTGAATTATGCCGCTCCGCACGAACGCGAACTGGCGGATGCATTTACCGCTCTGCGCCACCATCGTACTCTGGCCACTGCCGGGCGTCTGCTGGCGCGCAATGCTGAGCGCCACGTCAAATCTCCCGCCGCCATGCGAACGCTGTTTGCGGATATTCCGCAGGCGATTGCCAACACAGTTGAGCTTTCTTCGCGGCTTGAGTTCACGCTGAACGATCTGGGGTATGAATTCCCGCGCTATCCCGTGCCCGAGGGAGAAACCATGGTGTCGTTTCTGCGCGAACGGACGCTGGAAGGATGGCAGACCCGTTATGGACGCGCCGATGCCGAGTTGAAAAGACGCGCGCGGCGGCAGATTGAGCGTGAGTTGGGTTTGATTGAACATCTCAAACTCCCCGGATATTTCCTCATTGTCTGGGATCTGGTTCGTTACTGCCGCGAACAGAAAATTCTGGCGCAGGGCCGCGGATCGGCTGCTAATAGCGCGGTTTGCTATTCGCTCGGCATCACGGCCGTCGATCCGATCGGCATGGAATTGTTGTTTGAGCGCTTTCTTTCCGAGGAACGCGGCGAGTGGCCCGACATCGATCTCGATTTGCCCAGCGGTGATGAGCGCGAACGTGTAATTCAATACGTCTATCAACGTTATGGGCAACGCGGAGCGGCCATGACCGCTAATGTCATCACGTATCGCAATCGCATGGCGGCGCGCGAAATGGGCAAGGCTCTGGGGTTCGATGAAGACACGCTGAAGCGGATTTCGGCGGCCGTGGCGACCTGGGAATTCAAGGACGAAAACGACGCGCTCGACCGCCGCTTGCGCGATGCCGGGCTCGACCTCAAGCATCCGCGAATCCGCAAGTATTTCGAGTTGTGTCTGGCCGCCCAAGACCTGCCACGGCATCTAGGGCAGCACTCGGGTGGCATGGTCATCTGCGAGGGGCGTCTCGATTCCGTCGTGCCGCTGGAACCCGCATCCATGCCAGGCCGCGTGGTCGTGCAGTGGGACAAAGAAGACTGCGCCGATATGGGCATCATCAAAGTCGACTTGCTCGGTCTCGGCATGATGGCGGCGCTGAAAGATTCTCTGGAG
>VFSW01009881.1_pt1 | contig 13591 bp, 20 predicted proteins | sample 5358111 | NCBI WGS metagenome assembly VFSW01 (sample SAMN11554181, study PRJNA540505) | mine drainage metagenome | isolation source: sediment from site ElyBrook_90M | place: USA: Ely Copper Mine, Vershire, VT | collected 2017 | reverse complement strand
GAATCCCCGGATGAATACCGACCTCGGAGGCGGCATCCCCTACTCGCTGAAATTCCAGGCCAGGGCCCTTTCGAGCCAGCACGCCGATCGGATAAACTCAAAGTGGCTCGTGGGCACGAACGCGTTGCGGGAGGAGAACGAGGTGACCGAGCTTACTCGGCTTACATGAGCACACACAGGCACTGATCGACCTCTCAAAGCAGATTCGAGTGCTGCAGTATGATCCCGATCAAGAACGCCTCATCAGCGTCGCTGTGTTCCATCATTCGCCCGAGATCTGGAGCATCGCCCCCTCAGCTCAACATGAGGACCTTTTCTTGACGGTGTGGAGCAAATGTACCCCATGCATGCGTCCCTTGCATGGCCATTGATCATGCTGAATGCTCCAAACAGCCGGCAGCTACGGAGTCAATCTGTGGCGGTCGCAAGGTAACAAAAGCTCATTAATACAAGAGGCCGAACTCTCAGGCCACGCGAGTACTGTCAGGAGGCAAGTATTCGATACCGGGCGATGGCCCAACGCGAGGGTCGTGATGTAGTTCCTCTCCTGTTGTGCGCACACAGCGCATGCTGGCACAGTCATCAATCCAACTTGGCCGTGACGATCGAGGAGGGAGGCATTCATGCGTGGGATATCAGTGACCAAGGGGGGGTCAAGGTGATTCGCCGGTCTGAGATTGTGCTGGAAGAACTCTTCCTATCGCTTGAGCTGCCGTCTATAAATTCCGTCACCCTTGAACCATTGATGCTGTGTATCAATCGCGTAGTCGACTGGCTTTGGAGCCTCTGGCGAGCTGTTGCAGCTGTGGAGTGGAGCGTTGCATCCCCGAGACCCCAACGTGGCCATCACGGCGGGCGGACAGAACCTGCAGATGTGGGATCTTCGCACCATGGCACTCACGTCGCAGACCGTGGCAGCGCACCGGATGCCGACCCGGGACGTGAGCTTTGCGCCGCATGACGACCACCGCGTAGTCAGCGGCGGGGACGACTGCAAGCTTTGCTTCTGGGACACGAGGTGGGTGCTGAGCAGAGGGAGGGGAATATACAAATATATCCCACTCACTCTCAAGTCAGCCATCGTGCCTGCACTGCTGGTCGCAATCCCTTTCGCTCTTGTGACGGTCTCTTTATTACTCATCATCACCCGGCGCCACTCCTGTTCCCAGGATGCTCGCCAAGAGCGAGGCGTTGCTCACTCTCGGTGGACATTCGCATTGGGTTTGGCAGGCCCAATACAGTCCCTTTTACGACCAGCTAGTGGCCTCCTCGTCTTCAGACTCTTTGGTCAATCTTTACTACACGCCACAACTGGCAGGTTCCTCAGGGGGCCAACAGCAACAACAGGGCTCAGGGAGTGTCTCGGGGAGCGGCGGCGCATCAGATGCAATGGCAGGAGGGCGGGGAGGTGGAGGCCGGGCTGGTGATATTGATGGCAAGGTTCATACGTTTGACGAGCACGAGGACAGTGTTTATGGACTGTCCTGGAGCGCTGTTGACCCATGGCTGTTTGCCTCGCTTTCTTACGATGGCCGAGTTGTCATCAACAAGGTGCCGAAGACTGTGAAGTACAACGTGCTATTATAGAGCGTAGATGTGCAGCAGCCCCGCATTTTCAAGAGGCTGCTCTGATTTATTTAAAATCTTCTTCTGCTGAAACGATGATGACGGATCAGTCAGATTTATCGGCTGACTTGCTTTCAGCTGCTTTATTTCCAATCCATTTAGCAACCACAGGTGTGAGGGCAACGGTTGGCGGGAAGCGGATGGGAGACAAAGCCTTGTGTGCGGCATAGGCAATGGCGAACGTGCCCACCTGCGAGCACAAGGGCAAAACATCACGCATAACTAAGATATTGCTTCATTTTTGGTCAGCCTCACAGTTTCGTTTGTGTCTGTGACTTGAAGCCCGATCTTTGAGAGCAGAGCGGCCATGTCCAGTCCTGTTCAAGAACGAAAGGTGCCTCAACCTCAATTGCCTCAACCATCTGTCTCCAGCCGATGCAATTTCACCACACCGTTGCACCTCTACGCGCCTGAACTAACTGCAAAGTAGCAGATTGCGAAGGAGACCGCGGCGAAGGAGATTGAGGTGATGAGGTAGGCCGACCCGTACTGCGCAAGCAACTGCTTCGCTTGTTCAGTCTTACTGATTTTCCCATCTCCCTCATTGGAGGAGGACATGACCTGCGGATATTTCGCATGAGGAGCAGCCGCTCATCGGTTAAGCCCATCCAGCATGCTCACTTTCAGCAGGCCGGCTTCCAGGCCAAATTTCTCAGTCGTTTCAGTCGCCGAGAGGGGCCTCTCCTTTGTCTTGAGATCCTGAGAGACAAGAGGATGGGCCACCTTCCCATGGCTCACTTGATGCGAGCGGGATCACCTCCTCTGCTTTTCCTCGCACCAGCAGTCTCCTCCTCCTTTGTTTTGCACTGTTTTGAGATTTGGAAATTTGGCCTTCGCCCCCGTTGCTGAATTTCGCCTCACCATATCCTCGTTGTGTATCGCCGCGTGTGCGCCGCCGCAAATCTATCGCTACTACACGCGTGCATAGTGAGTGGACTGAATAATGGAGATGTATGGATATTAGAGCATGTCCCTAGCCAGATATGCCTCTAGCTCAGCCTCATCGTCATTCCGGTTGTCCTCCTGTATCACCTCCTTCTTCTTCAGCGGCTGGCTGCGGGCCATGACCGGCTTGCCGGCGCGCTTGAACACTGGCGCCGAGGCCCTCTCCAGCGCCCTCTGCATGCGTTGCTCGTGCTCAAGCTGCTGCTGACTCAGCTTCTCATCACGGGCCACCCTTCGACGCTACTTCTCCCTAGCCTTCTCGATCGAGTCCACGTAGTCTGCCGGCATCGTGTCGACGATGGCCAGATACTCTTCCAGCTTGCTCTCAATGTTTGTGAGCATTTGCAGCGTCCCAACAGATGCATCGGCATCGAACCCGCCGCGCACGTAGACCTCGGCGACCTTGGCTGTGAGCTGGTCGAGGCTGATGGCGGCGCTCGCCGACCCGGCGCCGGCGGTGCCGCCCATGGAGAGCGTGAGCGCACCGACGTCCTCGATGGTTCTGTCCTTGAGCCGTCGGCTCTTGCCCTTGGCAGCCTCAATGGCCGTCTTGAGGTGCATCACCTGATATGAGAATTCAGGTTCAGATGAGGCTGCGGTCCTACAAGGGAGGTGATGCGTCAACGAATGTCACCTGACTGTTGAGGCTGTCGACCTCGCTGTCCATGCGGACCTTTGTGTCCCTCAGCTTGGCCCTCAATTCCTCAAGAGCCTCCTCAGTCTCCTGAGCGTTCTGAATGTAAAACAGATTGCTCTCCTCGAGTTCCTGGTAAACGGCCAGCAGCTGCTGCGGCTCACGAAAGTACAGCTCTTCCTCGTCAGGGTTGGATTCAAAGTCCAAGTTGGGTGCAGGCGGCTCCTTCTCCTTCACCGCCTCCTGCAGGTTGAAAGGGACAGATTGATGAGAAAATGACATCTCTCGAGAGCATGCATCCATGTCTCTCACCTTGAGAGAAGCGATTGCATCCTTAAGCGCCTTCTCCGCCCTTTCTGCCTCTTGCTGCGTGCGGGCATTTGCATACTCTGCCTCCGCCTTAATACGAGCAGCATGAGCCCCATCCTTTCGCTGCTGCACCCGCTCGCACTCGGCCTGCCACTCCGCCAGCATCGCATCCTTGCGCCTTTGCAGCTTTGAAGCCTGCGCCTCAAAGAACTCTGTCGCAGATGAAAAGGGAGAAAACCTCAGGCTCCGATCAAAGATGAATTCCATCCTACCGAAACTTTCTTCACATAAAAGATCTTCCCTCTTTGCTCCTCCTCCTCACCAGCAGGTGTGATGCTGTCCATGAAATCCTTGTACTTGCGACAGTCCTCGAGCTGCTCCTCGTATTTGTTCATCTCAGAGCGGAGAGCGGCCGTTGATGTGTTGAGTCGCTTTATCTCCAGCACCTGTTATGCGTGAGCAATGCAACGAGAGGTTGTGATTCTGTTTTAGGAAATAACATGCATGGCATGCAGCCTCACCTTGTCCTGCTTCGCCTTGGCCTCCATCTCCGCTCTCTTGATGGCCTCCTGCACTTTCTCATCGTTTTCTTTGAGGAAGGCGTCAAAGCGCAGAGCGTCCTCTTCCAGCATCTGCTCGCTCTTTTTGAGAGCCTCCTCCCTCTGCCTGGCACGCTCGTCCAGTTTCTTGATCTCCGCACGTTTAGTGTCCAAGGACATTTGCAGCAAGAAGATCTCTCGTTTCTTCGCTATGAACTCTGGCATGTTCTCCTTCTCCTTGCGTCGTTCAGGCGCAGCCGTCGTGGATGCAACCGATGGGCCATGCTTCATGGAGCCGCCACCAGCAGCAGCAGTCTTGTAGGATTGCAGCAGCTCGCGCACTTCATCCGTTGTCGTTGCTTGCATGCGCGATGCAAACGTGCTCTTGTCTGCCACAGGCGCAGAGAGCAACTGCGTCCGCTTGGCCTCCTTCTTCGCCTTGTCCTCTTCGCGGTGTCTGAATATCTCCTCATCCCCTGGCACTCGAAATGGATTTTGCTCCCTGGTATCGCGGGCATCGAAAATGTCAGCTTTGAGGGACGCGCGAGCGAGTGCACATGCAATCACGCGTACATGTGCGTGGGTGCCGACGTCGATGTTTCGTCCAACATGATGATGAACGTTTGCTAGTTGATTGGATTCCTTCCCTTCAACATATATGACTCGATATGTGTGCTCGACGTGTGCACACAAATGTTTTATGAGTATCACACAAGTGATATCACATGCGCAGACTGCACTCTGCAAGCCGCGCCGAATGCATCAAACCCTCCGATATCCACCGAACGTGTCCATCTCCAACTTGGGATCGGCTTTATATGGGCTATTCTCCTTTGATCGGGCTGGAGCGTCTCACAGCCTACCTTCCCCAGGCGGCTCAACTGCATCGCTTTGTGGCCCTTCAGAGCTCAGATGATGAGGTCCGTGGCCCGCAGTGGACCTCTCTAACTGACTCCACCCTATCCTTCTTTTCATGCCACAAGTTGCTATGGATTTTGGATTTTGTGCCCCTCGAGGCGACCAGCGTTAGGACTGCTCTCACTCTTGCTTCGGGCCGTCCAGCACCCGGTCAGATTAGAAGCAAGAGGAGGAGCGGACGTTTATTCGGCAGCAGGACAATCACAATCAGGCGAGCGCCCCCGCCGCAAGTATAACCCGCTGTTGAGTGAGCAAGTGGATTGCCTGCAGGGATCTTGGCAGAGTTTGCGATGGATTCAGCGAGGGTCTCATTCCCTCGCGTGTAATTGAGGAGAGGGTGGAAAGGTTCAATCGGTGAGCTGCAAAAGTATTCTTTATGAATCGTTCACGAGTGAGATTCACATGAGAAAAGATGAGATGCAAAGTTCATCTTTATTATCCTCCTCTCAGATCCTGGGACACCAACCTGAGACTGGGCAAGAATGATTGTCGACATTATTGTGACGGGCTGATGAAGGCATTAGGGAGAAGCCTTACATGATCGTCTCTAAGAAGCGACCGACGAAGCGAAAAGTCGCTCTCCATTAAGTTTATCCTTTATCCGCTTGCAGTATCATATCAAATAATGTGAGACTGAGTCCATCCGCTAGACGCCTGATTACGCACCCCATGGTCCCTCGTCATGCGCCGCCATCATGTAGGTCTCCCGACCGTCTGCATGAGTGTGATGTTGTCGCCTTTGAGCAGAATCCTCCCCAGCGGCTTCCTGGTCTTTCTTTTGACCGACACTTCTTCCGCCTCGTCGAGGACCAAGTTCATGTACTCGTCGAAGCCGATGATGCGGCCTTCCATTCTCAAGTCCGTCTGCGAATGCATGCATGCGAGATCGATGATGCAAAGATGGAGGAGCCGCCGTCTCTGCGCACCTGATCATACAGCCATATCTGAATCCGTTGTTTCGATTGCAAAAATCGGAATATCAAGTTGATCGGCTGCGTCATGATTTTCTGCACCTTGGTCGCCATGGCTGCTGTTGTTTTTTTGCTGCGGGAGGGAGTGGGTGCGCGTTCGGCGGCTTTAGGACGCTTTTCGCTGTGCGATCCACATCCACACCAACCAATTCTTTCATGCAACGATGTCCCTCCGTCCATCTCAGCTGTGCTCATCAAAGCAAGCCCGCCGTGTGTGCATGTGTGCCGCGTTGGCGCTGGATGGCAGCAGGTTGGACCCACTCAAACCCTTCACCATCTCCTAATGCAACCCGTATTGTCACAGGGACATTGCCCGCAGCCGAGCAGTCGAGGCGGCGCAGACAGCTCCATTGTTCATCGACCCCTACGCAGCGGCTCTGTCTGCTACGGGAGTGCTATCCACTTCACAGGTCCTTTTGTCTGTCTTGATCTGATGCCCTTCTTGAGAAGGGCGAGTGAATTTTTCTCCTTAGCCGCAGGTCGGATCTGAGAGAGAAGAGGAGAGAAGAGTGCAACGCAGATGCCACGTGGCTGCCACGCGATACCTGGACACGTTGCTGCTGAACGCCGTGGCCAAGACGAGCATCAACAGGATTTCAAATGGAGACTTTCACCAGGTCGTGCTTATGGCAGATGGAATGGACACGCGACCTTTCCGACTGCTTTGGCCGGAAGGAACCGTCATGTTCCTCATCGCCTCTAGGCGAGTTGTTGACTTTCATACTTTAAAATGATTTACCTCTGTCGAAGGTAGAAAAAATGGATTCCATTCGCAGCGAATGCCATGAGCTTGCTGAAGCAGTACTCAAGAGGGCCGGTGCCTCGGTCCCCAGAGGCTGCCTCCTGAGGAGAGTCAACGCAGACTTCCAGGTCAGAGGTTGAGGCATATCATCGCCCCTTTTTTTACCCTCCTTCCTTCCTACGCCTTTCACTCGCAGAGCTCAGCCGCAAGAGGATCTTCGACCTTCTCTCGCAAGCTTCTCTCTGCAGGATTCCGCCCAGACAGGCTGAGCGTGTGGGCGATTCAGGGGCTGCCGGACCTCGGCATGGGCCTCCCAGAGGCGGTGGAGTTGATCACAGAAGTAACGAACCTGGCAGCATTCAACAGGTTGGCCCTTCCGTGTTATGTATTATGCGAAAACTTACCTTCTACTTACAAATAAACAGCCTTGTCATCGGTGAGCTGCCGCCGATGATGCGTCGGGAGGCAGAGAACCTTTTGGCAGATAGCGGTCTGCTCGGCACCACAATCGCTGCGGATGCCACGCTTGAACTCATGGAAAAGGCCAAGAGGTTGGCTGACGATGAGAAAGAGACCGGGACAGGAACCGTTGAAGCAGATGGAGCTTCGGTTGGAAGACGCCCGAAAGGTGCCATCGAAAGGGGCAGCGGAGAATTGGAGGAAGGGTCGCAGCAGAGATGGCTCTTCTCAACGCAGCAGCTGCGGCTTTCGCTGGCTCAGGTGCTTTGCTGTTGTAAGCAAACCCCTCGTCCTGGCGCATGATGAAATTTGGGCCCATTTGTGATGCAGATGGGAGTGTACGAGAATCACAGCAAAGAAGCCCAAGACCTCGACGAGGACTTAATCCCAGACAACTTCTCTTGAGAGAGAGAGGCTCAGCCTTGCTAAAAATTGCAACCTATTTTTTCATGTTATCTTACTACCTTCCTACATCTTAAAGGAAACTCGAAGCTCCATAAATCACTCTGATAGAATCGCAGCGACAGTCACAGGGCTCTTGAGGACGAGTGATAAATCAAGCGGGTAAGTTCTCAAGAGTAAGAAGATCATTCTGCGACAGAGATTCAGAGATCAAGTAGAGGGCAGAGGCAACAAGGAAAACTCCTCGCACTTTCTTGGCAGTCGACATAGCTGTAAGAATTTTACAACCGTCTCAATCCCTGTGCAAGAAACAACACAATCCCTGAGCAAGAAACAATACAATCCCTGAGCACAACTTACCTTCACCTAGCACAGTCGGCCGCACCAAAACCAAACCCCGCACATCACTTTCCCCTACGCATCAGGCGTATATGAAATATGACATTCTAGACATAAGAGAGGGAAAGGGAAACACCTCTCTCCTCCTCCTTCGTCCTCTACCTAAGCTCGTGAGAAAAGCGAGTTGCGGACGTAGGTGCGCCTGTTGAAGGAGAACGGTTAACAGGGGTGGAAACCTGCAAAAACAATAAAAATCACCTTCACATCGTACGACAGCAACTGCGGAAAACGAACAAGCAAGGATTTCATCTCATCATGAGTGAGTCCTAGGTCAGCTATGAGAAATTCAAAAACTTCCGTCGCTCGTTCCAGATCGCAAGTCAGGATCTATAGGAATAGTCAGTTGAGACTTAGGAATGCATGCACGCACCTTGGGATTTCTGAACAAGATTTTTTCTAGGTCTGCTGCATCAAAATCAGCCCGCGTTAACAATCGAGGGGAAGCCTGCAGCACTTTGGGCCACTGTGCATCCTCATGCAGGTGCTCCAGTCTATCGATGCATGCATGCGAGAGGCCCAAAGACAGCAGGGCATCACGGGTGGTGCAACAGGAGAGTCTTACACATCGCCTTGGACCGAGGCGCAGAGCGTAGTTGCGCGGGGTGTAAGGGAGGGCGAGGGGAGGGAGCAGGAAGGGGGAGAGAGCGTAGCTGCGATTGCGACTCATCGACTCTGATTGCGAATCAGAGCGAATCTCATGTTGCGTGTTTTTCGCCTCGTTGCCTGCACCCAACATACGCTGTGCCATGCGCGCCTTGAACCGGCAGAGAGCCGGGACTAAAAGCTCAAGGAGGTCCCTCCATGTGCGTGGAAATTTTGACGCCGCATACAGGAGAAATGTGGGCTTGGGTCTCGGGGATATTGCTGGAGAGGATGATGCGGCCGCAGCAGAAACTGGAAATTTTGATGCCAAGGGGAGCTGCTTGCCTCGTAATCAAGGAGACTTGTCGGGCAGGCGCGGGTCCAGCAGCTCTTTCCTGCAGCGTCCTGCTGCGGCATCTTTGCCGCTCAAACGCCCTGGGGGCGCAAATTCTGAACCGGGTTCAACCCCAAGTATGGGCCCCCATCTGACTGCCGTGATCTCCCGATGCAACTCTGAGGGTGAGCTTTGGTCTCTGCTGGAGGAGGCTGCCGGGCACAGAGACAAGTCTTCGCCGCCTCCTTTTATTCTGAACGCTATTCACATCTGTGCGGCGGCGGGGGCAGTGAAGAAGATGCGAACAGCTGTGCATCAGCAGCAGCAGGAAGGAGGCAGAGGGGTGGAGGACAGTGGAGGCAAGATAGAGGATCAAGTGGGGCCTGATGTCGCATTGTGGCTCAGAGATTTCCTGTTGTCTCCCCCCGGGACGGCTGTGTTGCTGTCCGCAGAGCCGCGCGAGCTGTCGGGCATCGCCTGGGCGATGGCCAAACTCTTCCCCAAAGATGTCAGGTATGCAACTCTGGGAAATGAAATTCTAGCCCATTCGATCTCGAATTTCTTTTTGCCTCATCGACTCCTCGTCTCGTAGGCTACCTGGCGCCGTGGCCCTATGTGTCGTGAGGGCTTCTGCCTCTCTGTCCACCGCGAGCCCCCAAGCCCTCGCCAACCTGATGTGGTCACTAGCCACCTGGTGTCCTAGGGACTGTGGACCGGCACTTGACGTCCTGGCCTCGGCTGCCATGGCTCAGATGAGACGGATGGGCCCTCAAGACCTGTCCATGTTGGTCTGGGCATTCGCTACCCTGGAGCAACTTCCTCTGCCACCGGCAAATGGGCTCATTGATACTGCTCCACGACATAACGATGCCACTCGGCCGTCGGCAGGGCAATTTTGGAGCAATGGGTTTCTAATCAGCTTGGCCCGGAGGGCCCGTCGCCTACTTCATGATCGCGGCCCAGACTGCTTTACCCCTCAGGGCTTGGCCAACATGGTATGGGGCCTTGGCAAGCTGGCTGGGCTCGAGGTGCCATCACGGGCCGCAGACAACCCCGGGGACACATTGACCAACGACGGGCTGCACCAGGAATGGACTGCCCAGACAGCACAAGTGTCTGACGACGGCGCCTCTTCTCTGCGGAGCTCTTCCCATATCAAAGGACAAAGTGTGAGCATTGCAGGAGTGGGCGGCGATGACGAAGATAGAGGCGAGGTTCTTTTCAACCTCGTTGCTGACTTCTGTTTGGCTGCCCTTGGAGAGTGGCCGCCGTTGGACAGTCATGTGAAGGGGCTTGTTGGTCTATCGAGTTGGCAACAGCAGCAGCATCGGACCTCCGCATTCTACAGATTCAAGCCCCAAGAGATTTCGTCGCTGCTGCTTGGCCTTGCCGCACTAAAGGGCCAGACGCGTGGTGCGCAGAGGGAAGTGTGGCGGGTGCGTGGCGGGCCAGAGGCCCAGAGGCTGGCCTCGGCTGCGGCGCAATGGGCTGCAACACAGAATCTTGGCGCATGGCCTACGCAGGTGGGGCCATGACCCGACCGTTTGTTCTATGTTGATCTCTCCACTCTTTTGAATCCAGAGAGACTGAGGTCGTTGCTGAATGAACTCCTGTCTCCCTCGCAGGCAGTGGCCAACTCGTTATGGGCTTTGGCGTCGTTGCGAGTTCCAAACTGCAGCAAGCTTTTGGAGGCCATCTCTGGTTCTGTGGAAGACGGGGACTGGAGCATCTTAAAAAGGGTGGAAGCAGGTGATTCCTCTGATTCAGACCGTCAGAGTCGGCACCGTCTGGCATGGTCTAGTGGAGCAGCCATAACCTACAGCGAGCCTGCCGGGATGCTGTTCAGACCAGAGGAGGTGTCGCAGATGCTGTGGGCGCTTTCTACCCTGGCCTTGCTGCCTCCAACAAGGACCAGGAAGAGTTGGGCCCTTGATCCACAACTGGGCTTGTCATGTGAGGACACGACCTGTGCGACACCGTCAGAGGCATGCATGGCGAGGCTGGCACTCGCTGCTGCTGCATCAGTCCGCGATATGGCCCCGGAGGCCGTTGCAATGGCTGCATGGTCCTGCGGAAGGAGAAGGAAAGCAGAGATTGAGTGCAGAGGGTGGTCAGAAAGGGCCTCCTCATTCTTCAAGGACGACGAAGAGGAAGGCCCGGCTTCAAGTTTTTTGGAGGAAAATGATGACCTCAATCATGAGGAGGCTGAGACGGATGCACCGCAGTCAATGGTCATTCCTAGAGAGGCTGCGGAGAAATTGCTCGTGGCTGCGTTGAGGCAGATGTTGATCGTAGGGCCTGCAGACATGGGAACCGGATCTGTGTCGTCGGTGGGTGGGAATGTTCAACATGATCTGCTTTTTCACTTGCCACCTGAGTCATTGCTTGCCTCACCCGCAGATCCTCCTTGCTGTATCCTTGCACGTGGCAGACCATGGTGTCAATTTGATAGCAGAAGGGAGTAATTGGACGGTTTTTGATGGTGTTTCATCGCATCCTGTGTTGAAGCGGCTACCGAACAGCTGGTCCACCCTGTTGAAAAACCTTCCTGCGACGAGGCGGACGGAGCTGAAGGCGGCAGCTGTGGATGGCAGCAGTGATGACCTTCTGGCTGCCTTGCCGTCTCACGGCTGGGCGGTGGGCTCATTCGGGACATCGGCCGATGCTGCGTCTGCGGCGAATCGGGCGGGTAACAAGGCAGCTTCCATCTACGAGGACGCAGAGGCTGCTTTAGTCAGCCTGGGGGGCACTGCCGTCATTGACACTGACTCAGCAGCGGCGCAGCGCTCTATGGTGCTGTCGTCCCACCTTCCTTCGCACAGGGGGCGGGACTCCACCGCGAGGAGAAGTCCCGCTGCTGTATCCGCTGCCACATTAGAAGCCTTGGTCCGAGATGCGTTGGAAGCAGTCTCGAAGACAGCAGAGCTGCTTGTGCCTATTGCGGAGCCCAGAGAGGTTGCGACACTGGCTGTTGCATGCGCCCGCTTGGGCGCAAGGCGGGCCCTGATCTCCAGCTCGGAGGTCCCTAGTTCACAGCACGGACAGCGTCCGTGGGTCCAGAGCTGGCGGGAGACAGAGCCGCTTGAGCCACTGTTCACAGCCATCGCTGCCACATCGACCTCATCGCGCTTCCTCAGGTTTGCCATGTCACCTCGTGTCACCTAACGCCTTCTCTTGACCCTTCCCTCATGCAATGATCTCCTACAGGCGTGCTAATGGCCCTATACTTGCTGCTGTGGCGTGGGGGACTGCCGCCGCAGGTTTCCGCTGCCCATCTCTGTTCTTCAAGGCTGCTTCGCAGTTGATGCTCAACGATACAGGGGTTCGCCGAATGGCTCCCGGACCTCTGCAGCAGCTGCTTTGGGCCGCAGCCGTCAGCCGCTGCTACAGCCAATCACTGTTCAAGGCTCTGTGTGGCAAGCTGGAGATGCATGTCGGCCGTCGGCCGTCGCAACCCGCATCGGCGGCTTCAGCTGCGTCTCTGGCCGTTGGCTGTCTGTGGGCGCTCTCTGCCTCTAGGCATTACGACGTGCCGGTCGTGGAAGCTGCGTGCAGGACGTTGGGTTCCCCGCTGCCGCCGTCCCCCATGTCCCCCTCGTTGCTCGGACGAAGCAAGGACAGCAACTCCTCTCCTTCACACTCCCCTGGTTTGCTCGCTGAGGTACGTGTTTCTATTCCTTGTTCACGGTGTGAGAAGATCAAACTCCACCTGCCATACGAGTGATACAACCTGTATGTCAGATTGAGCGCGATCTCGGCGGTCTGATGGTCGCTGAGCTGCTGCCTCCCGCGGACCTCGTTAAGCTCATGTGGGCGGTGGGGCATCTTGGCGCAGGGCTATTCAAGCAGGTGCGTGCAACAAGAGGGCGGTCGAAGGTTGCCTGCCCTGTTTTCACCTCTTTCGCGGCATGCGCAGTGGCGTCCCCCGCTGAGAGCGTTGCTGGTGGCGGAGCCTCTGCTGGAGGACCGACAAGCCATCGTGCTTCTTTGGTCGTTGGCAGTGCAGCAGCTGGTGTTACTGCCTCGCGGCGAAGATGCCGTTCTGCCAGGAGGCGGTGGAGGCGAAGAAGACAAGCTTGCAGAGGAGGAAGATGTTGTGGAGGAAGAGGCTGATACTCTCCTCTCACGGCTTCTGTCACGCCTGATGCACATGAACAGGCAGGGATTGTCCCAGGGCCTCGCCTACACCGCCGCCGAGGTGGGGATTTCGTTTCCTTTCCAGTCTCAACCATTGGTTGTTTGCACTCAAATATGGCGTTGATTCAACTTACTTACTTTTCAGGCCCTTGCTTGGCTCTTGGCTGGACCGCGGCGCTCTACTGTTGCCGCCGCAATGGAAGGCTCCAAGGACCTTCAGAGGTTTCTGTCCAAGGCATGGATGTGCGGAGCTTCCATGTCAGCGGATTCCCGGTCCGCTCACTCACCCGGTAGCAGGCGGAGAGGGTCGAACGGGGACCTGGGCAATGCAGCGCAAGTCAAAGTCAGGAGGGCGCTGCAGGAGGCGCACAACACCGATGTGTCAGGCTCTGCCCTTGTTAGGGGCAGTTCTGGCCAGGGGGCCACGACGAGGCAACGCCCTGTCCCTCGCCCAACCCGACCAACGCAGTGGCCGTCGTCACAGGAGGCTCAGCTGGCACTGGTGCTGAGGTCGCTCGGGTACCGGCCCCATCCTCTGCCTGCCACACAAGATGCCTTTACGCGCTTTCCGCGCGTGGCAACTTTGCCATCAAA
>VFSW01009880.1_pt1 | contig 13594 bp, 13 predicted proteins | sample 5358111 | NCBI WGS metagenome assembly VFSW01 (sample SAMN11554181, study PRJNA540505) | mine drainage metagenome | isolation source: sediment from site ElyBrook_90M | place: USA: Ely Copper Mine, Vershire, VT | collected 2017 | reverse complement strand
TCCCGCCGCAGGGACCATCAGCATGTTTGAAGGAATGCCCGTCCACATGGGATCGGACCACAGTGACAAGGCACGCTCCGTGGGCACCGCCGTACCACGCTCCCGGGGCACCGCCGCCCGCGGCCGATGGCGTCGCGGGCTGTGAGCGCCATGCCCTCTCTGTCACGGCGGCTCGACCGGGTGCGCACGCCGGCACTGGTGACCATGACGGTGCGCGCCCGCGCACTGCGTGCCCAGGGCCACAAGGTGATCCAGCTGACCGTGGGCGAACCCGATTTCGCGACCCCCGACCACGCGATCGCGGAGGCGCACGCGGCGGCGCTGCGCGGTGAGACGAAATATCCGCCCCAGGATGGCACGCTCCGCCTGAAGCAGGCGGTGCAGCGGAAATTCCGCCGCGACCAGGGGCTCGACTACGCGCTCGACGAGATCATGGTCGGCAATGGCGGCAAGCAGGTGCTGTTCAACGCGCTGATGGCCAGTATCGATCCGGGCGACCAGGTGGTGATCCCGGCACCCTACTGGTCGGCCTATGCGCTGATGGCGGAACTGGCCGGCGCCGAGCCGGTGTTCGTGCCCTGCCCGCAGAATCACGGCTTCAAGCCGCGCCCGGAGGATATCGAGGCCGCCATCACCCCGCGCACCAAATGGCTGCTGCTGAACTTCCCCAACAACCCGACCGGTGCCGCCTGCAGCCCCGCCGAGATGGCGGCGATCGGCGCGGTGATGCTGCGCCATCCGCAGTCCTGGGTGCTGTGCGACGACATGTACGAACACCTGGTCTATGACGGCTTCGCCTATCGCACGATGGCCGCGATGGTGCCGGATCTGCGCGACCGCACCCTGACCGTCGCCGGCGTTTCCAAGAGCTACGCCATGACCGGCTGGCGCATCGGCTTCGGCGCCGGGCCGAAGGCGCTGATCGCCGGGATGGTCAACATGCAGGGCCAGGCGACCTCCGGCGTCTCGGCGGTGGGCCAGGCGGCAGCGGCGGCGGCGCTCGACGGCCCGCAGGACCTGCTCGCCGAACGCGCCGCCATCTATCGCCGCCGGCGCGACCTGGTGGTCGATGCGCTGAACGCCTGCCCCGGCCTGCTGTGCCACCGGCCGGAGGGCGCGTTCTACGTGTTCCCCTCGATCGCCGGCTGCATCGGCCGCACCAGCCAGGCCGGCCGGATGATCGCCACCGACGCCGATTTCGCGACCGCTTTGCTGGAGGAGCAGTTCGTGGCGACGGTGCCCGGCAGTTCCTTCGGCATGGCCCCCTATCTGCGGATCAGCTACGCGACCGACGAGGCGAGCCTGATCGAGGCCTGCGGCCGCATCGGCGCCTTCTGCGCGGGGCTGCGCTGACCCCGCCGATCCGTGCCGGGCGCGACGCCGACGCCGCCGGGATCATCGCCCTGATCGGCGCCTGCTGGTCCGAATATCCGGGCCTGGTGCTGGACGTGGATGGCGAGGAACCGCAGTTGCGCGCGCTCGCGTCGCACTACGCGGCCAAAGGCGGCGCGCTGTGGATCGCCGGGGCGGACGGTGCCGTGGCGGGCATGGTCGCGGTCTCGCCGCTGGCCGATGACGGCACGTGGGAGATCGGCAGGCTGTATGTCGCAAGCGGCCTGCGCGGCGGCGGCCTGGCGCATCGTCTGCTCGATGCGGCGGAGGCGCACGCGGCGTGCGCCGGGGCCACCCGCCTGGTGCTGTGGAGCGACACGCGCTTCGCGACCGCGCACGCCTTCTATGAAAAGCGGTCCTATCTGCGCGCGGGGCCCATCCGGGCGCTGGGGGACCGGTCGCACAGCCTGGAATTCCGCTTCGAGAAGCCGCTCACCGGGCTGGTCGTACGCGCGCTCGGCGCGGCCGAGGCGGCCTCGGCGGTGCGGCAGCTCGCGGTGATCCTGCGCGATTGCGTGGAGGCCGGCGCCTCGGTCTCGTTCCTGCCGCCGCTGCCGCTGGCCGAGGCGCGCGCGCATTTCGCCGCCACCGCGGCGGCGGTCGCGCGCGGGGAACGGCGGCTGCTGGTGGCCTGGCTGGCGGGCATGCTGGTCGGCACGGTCGGGATCGATCTGGCGCTGCCGCAGAACCAGCCGCACCGGGCGGAGGTGCAGAAGCTGCTGGTGGCGCCATCGGCACGGCGGCGCGGGGTGGCGCGGGCGCTGATGCTGGCTGCCGAGGAGACGGCGGCTGAGGCCGGGCGTGCCCTGCTCACCCTCGATACCAGGGTGGGCGATGCCGGCGAGGCGCTGTACCGCGGCCTCGGCTGGATCGAGGCCGGCACCATCCCGGGCTACGCGCTGAACGCCGATCTGTCCCCCTGCGACACGCGGCTGTACTATAAGCGGCTCGGCGGCGGCTGATCCCGCGCCGGCCCGGCGGGTGATCGCTCCCGTGGCCGCACCCCCCGGGCCAACGGGGCGCCGGGCCGGGCCCCTGGCAACGGTTGCGGGCCTGGCGGGTGGCTCGCGGTCCTCATGCGCCAGGATCGGGCCGGGCCGGAGGACTCCACCCCGCGGTGGGTGATCGGGGACACCAACCCCGGCCGCAGACCGCACATGCCGGGTCAGGGTTACCCGCAAAAGGGCAGGCCCCCCATCCTCGCGCTGATCTGGCGGCGGCCTTTGATCTTCCCCCCATTGCAGGGCACGCACCCCGCAGCCTATGGACTATGCGCCATGGACCAGCCCGACACCCTGCCGCAGATCGATCACCAGCACGCCACCTTCACGGACGGGCTGACGCTGGAATGCGGAGTGCATCTGCCGCGCCACACGGTCGCCTATCGCACCTATGGCCGGCTGAACGCCGAGCGTTCCAACGCCATCCTCGCCTGCCACGCGCTCACCGGCGACCAGTACCTGGCCGAGACCAACCCGCTGACCGGCAAGCCCGGCTGGTGGGAGCAGGTGGTCGGTCCGGGACGGCCGGTGGATACCGACCGGTTCTTCGTGATCTGCGCCAATGTGCTGGGCGGCTGCATGGGCAGCACCGGCCCGCGCGACCCCGGCCCGGACGGCACCCCCTGGGGCACCGATTTCCCGCCCATCACCATCCGCGACATGGTGCGCGCCCAGAAGCGCCTGATCGAGCATCTGGGCATCGCCCGGCTGTTCGCGGTGATCGGCGGATCGATGGGCGGGATGCAGGTTCTGGACTGGGCGGCGGCCTATCCGGACGCGGTATTCTCCGCCATCCCGGTGGCGACCGCGTCCTATCACTCGGCCCAGAACATCGCCTTCCACGAGGTCGGCCGCCAGGCGATCTTCGCGGATCCCGATTTTCAGGAAGGCCGCTACTGGCAGTCCGCGCGCATCCCCGCCCGCGGCCTGGCGGTGGCGCGGATGGCGGCGCATATCACCTATCTCAGCGAACAGGCGCTGACCCGCAAATTCGGCCGCAAGGTGCAGGCGGGGCCCGCCGGCAGCCTGTTCGGCGAGATGTTCCAGGTGGAGAGCTACCTGCACCACCAGGGCAGCACCTTCGTGCGCCGCTTCGATGCCAATTCCTACCTGACGATCACCCGCGCGATGGATTATTTCGACCTCGCCGCCGAGCATGGCGGGGATCTCGCCGCCGCCTTCCGCGGCAGCCGCACCCGCTTCTGCGTGGTCTCGTTCAGCTCCGACTGGCTGTTCCCCACCGCGGAAAGCCGCGCCATCGCCCGCGCGCTGAACCGGGCGGCGGCCAATGTCAGCTTCGTCGAGATCGCCTCGGACAAGGGCCACGACGCCTTCCTGCTCGACGAGCCGGATTTCCACCGCACCCTGGCCGGCTTCCTGGCCGGCTGCGCCGAACATGCCGGCCTGGCCGGATGAACGCCACGCCCCCGCCCACGCCGGTGCGGTTCGTGGCCAAGAACATGCGGCTCGACCTGCGGCTGATCGCCGAAATGATCGCGCCGGGCGCGCGGGTGCTGGATATCGGCAGCGGCGATGGCAGCCTGATCGAACATCTGTTCCGCACCCGCGGCTGCGACGCGCGGGGGATCGAGATCGACATGGCGGAAGTGACCCGCGCCATCGCCCACGGCCTGCCGGTGATGCATGGCGATGCCGACATGGACCTGGCCCACTACCCGGACGGGGCGTTCGACTACGTGGTGCTCTCGCGCACCCTGCAGGCGGTGGAGCGCCCGCGCGAGGTGCTGCGACAGATGCTGCGCATCGGCACCCGCGCGGTGGTGAGCTTTCCCAATTTCGGCCACTGGCTGGTGCGCTGGCAGCTGCTGCACACCGGGCGGATGCCGAATACCCGCACCTGGAACCGGCCCTGGTACGAGACACCGAATATCCATCCCTGCACGATCAATGATTTCTTCGATCTGTGCGCGGCCGAAGGCTACGCGGTGGAACGCTGGCTGGCGGTCGATGACGCCGGGCGGCGGGCGCCCTGGCGGCGGTTTCCGAGGCTGGCCAACCTGTTCGGGGATCAGGCGCTGTTTCTGCTGCGGCAGGCGTAGCGCGGTTTCCGGTCTGACGGACGATCGGCCACCGCGCTTGCTCTTTGTCTCACCGGGTGACTTTGTCCGATCAGATGATTGAGGTGGACCCCATCGGCTGGACAGGACTCGGGGTAACTTAGAGCGGTTTCAGTCTGACCAGAATCGGGTCTCGCGGCACGCCCTCACGCTGTGACTCCCAGGTCTCCGGTTTGAACCGGAGGTTGATGCTGGCTCATCAGCGGGGGCAGGCTTATTCGCAGGATCTGCGCGATCGGGTTTCGCGGCCGCAGGGAGTGCTGCAGTCGCCGGTGGACGGTTCGGCGTCAGCCGTTCCTATGTCATCAAGGCTCGGCAGCGTCGCGATCGGCAAGGCGAGATTTGTGCCGGTCCCCAACGCTCGCACACACCCGCCAGGCTCGCCGGGCATGATGTCGCTTTGTCTCAGCGTGTGCACAGTGCGCCGGACGCGACGCTGGCCGAACTTGTGCAATGGACGGGCACAGAGTTCGGTATCTGCGTCAGCATCAAAGCAATGTGGAAGAGGCTCAAAGCGCTCGATCCGACGCTCAAAAAAAGTCGCTGATCGCGGCCGGGCGATATCGCGCTGACGTCGCCGAAGCGCGCAGGGTGTGGGAAGACGCAAAGCCGAAGCTCGCTCCACGGCGATTGGTTTTTCTTGATGAGACCTGGACCATAACCAACATGACGCGGCTGCGTGGCCGCTCGCCACGCCGTCAGCGACTGGTTGGCCAGGTGCCCTGGGGTCACTGGAAGACAACAATTTTCCTGGCCGGTCTGCGGCACGATCGTATTGTCGCACCTTTGGTGCTGGACGGCCCGATCAACGGCGCCGCCTTTCGCGCCTCCATTGAGCAATTCCTGGCACCGACGCTCAACCCGGACGGCATCGTCATCGCTGACAATTCACCGAGCCACACAGTCGCTGACATCCGCGAGGCGATCGCCGTATGGGGCGCTTCGCTCGCCTTCCTTCCGTCATACTCGCCCGATCAAAACCCTATCGCGCAGATCTTCGCAAAGTTGAAAGCCCTGCCGAGAAAGACAGAACCATGAAGCCGCGAAGCCCTCTGGCGAAGCATCGGCTCAATCGTCACCGCATACTCGCCCCAGGAATGCACCAACTATCTGAGAAATTGCGGCTACACACACTCAGGGTAAAGCCGCGCTAAGACGTGGCGGCCTTCATCACCAGCCTGCGGCAACGCCGGGTCACGCCGCACATCGCCGCCGACCGGCGGATCAGCAAGCATGCGTGGCACGGCATTCCGAGATCGACCGCCGCACCACGCGCCATCCGGGCTACGCGATCAGCCAGCGCATCCGCAAACGGGTCGAGGAAGTCTTCGGCTGAGTGAAAAGCGCCGCCGGGCTGCGGCAGACCAGGTTCCGCGGTCTCGAACGGATCGGATGGGGGTTCAGCCTGGGTGCCGCTGCCTTCAACCTGGTTCGCCTGCCGAGACTGCTCGCCGAAACGCCATAGCCCCGGCAAAACCAGATCAAACAGCAACGCTCAGCGTTGCGAAGAGCCACCCGAGAACGATACCGCCCGCGCCGGAAACCGGCCACGGACCACCCCTTCGGAGACTTCTTCAGCGGCCTGCTAGCGCACGACGCGCGCCAGGAAATCCTGCGCCCGCGGATCCTGCGGCGCCGCAAACAGGGTGGCGGGGGCGGCGAGTTCGGCGATGCGGCCCTCCGCCATGAAGGCCACGCGGGTGGATACCTCACGCACGAAGCCCATCTCATGGCTCACCACGAGCATCGTGATGCCATCGCCGGCCAGATCGCCGATCACGTCCAGCACCTCACCCACCAGCTCAGGATCGAGGGCAGAGGTGACCTCATCGAGCAGCAGCACCGCCGGATGCAGCGCCAGCGCGCGGGCGATGGCCACGCGCTGCTGCTGGCCGCCGGAGAGTTGTTCCGGATAGGCGCCGAGCCGGTCGCCGAGGCCGACCCGCCCGAGCAGGGCCGCCGCCTCGTCGCGCACCTCGCCGCGCGGACGCTTCTGCACCTGCACCGGCGCCACCGCCACATTGTCGAGCGCCGTCAGGTTCTGGAACAGGTTGAATTGCTGGAACACGATGGCGACGCGATCGCGCAGCCAGCGCAGCGAGCGGCGGCTGGCATAGTCGATCGGCGTTCCTTGCAGCGCGACACTGCCGCCGGTGGGCGGGGTCAGGCCGATCACGCTGCGCAGGAGAGTGCTTTTACCGGAGCCGGAGCGGCCGATCAGGCTCACCACCTCGCCCCTGGCCACCGACAGGCTGACCCCGCGCAGGATCGGCGTGCCGCCATAGCCCGCAGTGAGGTCAGCGATGTCGAGCTGCGCCATGGCGCTTCTCCAGCCATCGTCCCATCCGCGCGAGCGGATAGGAGATGGCAAAATACAGGATCAGGATCGTGGCGTAGACCAGTTCGGCGGAATAGCCGCGGCTGGTCAGGCTGCGGGCCGCCTGGGTCAGTTCCAGCACGCCGATCTGCGAGGCGAGGGCGGTATCCTTGATGAGCATCACCAGATAGGCAATGGCCGGCGGCAAGGCGCTGCGCAGCGCCTGCGGCAGCACGATCAGCCGCAGCGTGGCGAGATAGCCGAAATTCATCACCGCCGCCGCCTGCCACTGCGCCGCCGGCACGGCATTGAAGCCGGCGCGGATGATCTCGGCGGTGAAGGCCGCGGCGATCAGGAAGATCGCCACCACCGCGATGGTGAACAAGGCGATGTCGAGGCCCATTGCCTGGGTCACGAAGAACACCAGCATCAGTGTCACCAGGAACGGGATGCGGCGGAACGCCTCGATGAACAGCATTGCGAGCCAGCGCAGCGGCAACAGCGCGCGCGACGGCGCCCGGCGCAGCACCGCCAGGGCCAGTCCTGCGCAGAAGCCGCTGACGCAGCCGCTGACTGACAATGCCAGGGTCGTCAGAAACGCCTGGCCCAGCAGCAGCAGATTGTAATAGCCGAAGAACCGCGGCATCTCCGAAAGCAGGCTCGACAGCAGCATCATCGCGCGCGCCGCCCGCCGATCGCCCGGCCCAGCAGCGCGAGCAGCAGCGAGGCGAGGAGGGTGACGCCGATATAGAGCCCGGCGGTCAGGCTGAAGATCTCGATGGCGCGAAAGCTGCGCGCCTCCAGGGAAAACGCCCGTCCAGTGAGCTCCTCCACGCCGAACACGGCGGCCATGGAGGTACCGAGCGTCATGATGATGTAGTGGTTGGACAGGGCGGGATAGAGCGTGCGCGCCAGATGCGGCAGCATCACCAGGCGCAGGGTCAGCAGCGGCGGGAAGCCCAGCACCTGCGCCGCATCAAGCTCGGCCCGGCGCACCGAAAGCAGTCCGCCGCGCAGAATCTCGGCGAGATAGGCCGCACCGTTCAGCGTCATGCCGATCAGCACCGCCGAGAAGGGCGACAGCAGCACTGCGAAATCGGGCAGGGTGAAATACAGAAAGTAGATCTGCACCAGCTGCGGGGTGTTGGTGAAGAACACGACATAGGCGCGCACCGCCGCGCGCAGCCAGGCCGGGCCATAGACCTGCGCCAGGGCCCCTGCCAGCCCCAGCACCAGGGCGCCGGCGAAGGCCAGCAGGGCGAGCCAGAACGAGAGCAGCGCGCCTTCGGCCCCGTCGGGCACGAACATGCAGACCTGGCCGAAATGCAACCCGTAATGCACCCGCGCGGGTAAGCCCCCGGGCTTAAAAAATACCGGCTCACCGGCACCGGGAATACCATGTCGATCCCGAACCATTTCCGGTAGGTAGCGGCGATGAAGCCGGACTCCTGCAGGCTGAACAGCGCCACGTTCAGCCAGCGGCGCAGGCTGTCATTGCCCTTGGAAACCCCCAGCCCGTCATAATCCACCGAGCCGATCGGCTCCTTCAGGATCGACCAGTGCACCTGATAGGACTTCATGAACTGGCCCATATAGTCCACCACGTCGATCATCGCGTCCGCCCGGCCCTGGGCGAGGGCCCGCACCGCATCGGGATAGTTATCGAGCAGCAGCAGCTTGGCATTCGGCACGCTTTCCTTGATGAAATCGAGCGGCGTGGTGCCGCGGACCTGCACCAGTGTCACTTTCGCATCGTTCAGATCGTGCCAGCTCTTGAACGGCTTGCCCTCGGTGGTCAGCACCGTCAGGGTTTCCGTGGTCAGCGGTACGGTGAAATCGATCACCTTGGCGCGATCGGGGGTTCGGGTCAGGCCTCCCATGGCGATGTCCACCTTGCCGCTGACCAGGAACGGCACCCGGTCCGCCGAGCCCACCGGCTGCACCACCAGTTCCACCCCCAGCATGGCCGCGAGCTTCGCCGCGATTTCGGCGTCGAAACCGGCGACCTTGTTCTGGTCGTCATACAGACCGAGCGGCGGCAGGGTGGGGTTGATGCCGACCACGAGCTTCTTCGCGGCGATCACCTCATCGAGGCTGCGGGCCCGCGCGGGGGCACTGCCCAGCACCACGGCAGCCATCGCCGCGATGGCCAGCAGACCGCCGAAAACCTTCATCCTTGCCACCCTCAGCCTCCCTGTTTCGGACCGCCCGCGGCGGCCAGGATTGCACCCACACGCCTACACCGCCGGCGCGCCCTCCGCGCGTCCGCGCCCGCCACGGCGCTGCCCCCCTGATCGGCCGTCACCACGCTCGCCCGACATTTCCGGATATTGACGGCATGTCGGATACGGGCTGTATACGATCTGTATCCATTGCGGCACGGAAGGCGACAGGCTGTCAATGCGTTCCTCCGGATGTTCCTCCGGCCCCCCTCCCGTTGGGCAACTCCCCGGCCCGGCCGAGACCGGCCGCCTGGTCACGAGCGATGTGCTGGTGATCGGCACGGGGGCGCAGAGTGCGGCCCTGGCGCAGGCGCTTCATCAGGCCGGGTTGCGCCCGACGATGCTGGCCGATCCGTTGCACGGCCTGCCCGGCTGGGCCGCAAGCCACCCCGCAGAGCCGATGCCGGCGATCCTGCCCTGGCTGGTGGCCCCCTCCTTCACCGTGGACTGCCTCACCCCCGACGGGACGCTGCGCCATCAGGGACGGGCGCTGGTGGTGGCGGTTGCGATGCGCGAGCGGTTGTTGGCGTTCCCGGGCCAGCATCTGCCGCGCACGGGGGGCATCGGCATGGCACTGCCAGCCGGGGCGCGGGTGCTACTGGTGGGCCCGTCGCCATGGCGCAGTGCGGCACGTAGACGCATCGCCGCCGCCGGCGCCGTGGCGGTGGAACCGCCAGAGCCGGCACATGTGCTGCGGGTTCTGCCAGCCCCTGGCGGGCTGCGCGTCTGGCTCGGCGATGCGCCCTCCGGGGAGGTGGCCGTCGCGGTTGACCATCTGATGGTGGCCGATGGCTGGCTGGCGGCCACCGACATCTTCCGCCTGCTGCGGGTCAGCATGCGCTTCGACGGCGCGGCGCAGACCTGGCTGCCGGCCACCGACACCACCGGGCGCTGCACGCTGCCATTCCTCTATCGCCTCGGCGGCACCCCCGAGGCGCAGGCCGCCACCATCGCCGCCGATCTGTCCGCCGCTGACTGGTCACCCGCGATCAACGCATCGGCGGGCGCGGCACGGGCCGCAGGCGCCCTCGACCGACGCATCGCCGCGCTGGCGGATGACGCGGTGATCTGCCCCTGCGAGGGCGTGACCGCCGGTGAGGCACGCGCGCAGGTGGCAGGCGGCCTGCGCGAGATCAATCAGCTGAAATCGGCGACGCGCTGCGGCATGGGGACCTGCGGCGGGCGGCTGTGCGAAGACGCGGCGAGCCGGCTGCTGGCCATCGCCCAGGGCTGCGGCCGGGCGGATGTGGGCTACTGGACCGGCCGTGCACCGCTGGTGCCGGTGCCCCTGCACGCGCTGACCGGCGACTACGACTATGCCGACATCCCGTTTCCCCCGGCCGCGCCGCTATGACCGCCGATCTGATCATCGTCGGCGCCGGGATCATGGGGGCGGCGACGGCGCTGTTCCTGGCACGCCGCGGCATGACGGTCAGCCTGCTGGATCGGGGCGGGCTCTGCGCCGCTGCCTCGGGCGTGAATGCCGGCACGCTGACCCTGCACATGACCCGCGCTTCTCTCATACCCCACGCGATACGCGGGCACGCGCTCTGGACCGGCACCACGCCAGAGGGTCGGGACTGGCTGGGAACTGATGTGGGTGCCACCGCAGCCCCCGGCCTGTGCCTCGCCTATACCGACGCCGAGGCCGCGCTGCTGCAGCGGCGCACCGCGGTCCGCCGGCAGGCCGGCGCCCCGATCGAATTGCTGGACGCTGCCCGCGCCCGTGGCATCGAGCCTGGCCTGGGCGGCGATGTGAAACTGGCGGCCTATTGCCCCATCGACGGCCACGTGACCGCCTATCGCACCGCGCGCGCCGTGCGCGCCGCGCTGGCGCAGGCGGGGGTCCGGCTGCACGAATGGACGCCGGTGCAGGGCATCGACGCCAGCTCCGGCCGGTTCGTCGCCTATGGTCCGACAGGCCGCGTGAAAGGCCGGCGGCTGCTGCTGGCCGGGGGCGTGTGGCTGGAGGAGATGCTGGGCTGGCTCGGCCTCTCGGTGCCCATCAAGGTCCTGGTGAACCAGCTGGCGGTGACGGACAAGCGGCCGCCGGTGATGCGCAGCGTGGTCAGCATCGCCAGCGGGCTGCTGTCGCTGAAGCAGTTCGCCAACGGCGCCGTGGTGGTGGGCGGCGGCTGGCAGGGGCGGGGCGACCGGCTGCGCGGCGGCGCCGAAATCATACCGGAGCGGCTGGTGGCCAATCTGCGCCTCGCCGCCTGGACGATCCCGGCCCTGCGCGAGGCGACGGTCCTGCGCACCTGGCTCGGGCTCGAGGCGGAAACCGCGGATGCGCTGCCGATCCTCGGGCCGGTGCCCGGCACGCCCGGCGCCTTCGCCATGGGCAGCGTGCATTCCGGCTATACCAGCGCACCGGCGATGGGCGAGATCATGGCGGCGCTGGTGCGCGAGGAGGCACCCGCACTGCCGCATTTTCCGCTCGACCGGCTGCTGATCCCGCCGCAGCGCCAGGGGGGAACGGCGTGATGGACCGCCCGGTGTTCGGCGGGATCTATGCCGCCACGGTCTGCCCGCTCTTGCCAGACGGCGCCCTCGACCATCCCAGCCTGACCCGCCACCTCGCGGCCATGGCCGCCATGCAGGGCCTGGCCGGGCTGCTGGTGAACGGACATGCCGGCGAGAATTTCACCCTCTGCCGCGCCGAACAGCGCGCGGTGCTGGACGCCGCGCGGAGCATCCTGCCGCCTCCGGCGCAGATCGTGGCCGGCATCAATGCCGAGTCGAGCGCGCTGGCAGCAGCGCTGGCGCGGGACGCGGCGGCCGCCGGGGCGGATGCCATCCTGCTATTTCCCCCCTTCTCCTGGGCGCTGTCGCAGGACCTGCCGGTGATCGTGCATCACCATCAGGCGGTGCAAGCCGCCTGCGGACTGCCGATGCTGCTGTATCAGGCACCGGTGGCAGCGGCACAGCTGGCCTACCGGGCCGACACGCTGACCGCCCTGCTGGCGCTGCCCGGAGTGGCCGGCATCAAGGAAGGCAGCTGGGAAACCGCGGCCTATGAGGCGAACCGCCGCCTGGTGCGGTCGGTGCGACCGGATGTGGCGGTGATGGCCTCGGGCGATGAGCACCTGCTGTCCTGTTTCGTGCTGGGCAGCGAGGGCAGCCTGGTGAGTCTCGCCGCGCTGGCGCCGGCGCCGATCCTGGCGCTGGAGGCAGCCGTGCGGCAGGGCGACCTGGCGGCAGCCCAGGCGGCGCACGCGACCATCTACCCGCTGGCGCGGGCCATCTACGGCACCCGGCCGAGCGGGCGGGCAACCGCACGGCTGAAAGCGTGCCTGCACCTGCTGGGCCGGATCGACCACCCCACCTGCCGCGCGCCGATGTCCCGATTGCCGGGCGATGAGATCGCCGGTCTGCGCGCGGCGCTCACGGTCGCGGGCCTCGCGTGAGACAGCCGGGATCATGAACATGTCGGCGCCCAGCCTGGCCGAACAGACTTATGAGAAACTGTGCAGCGACATTCGCAGCCGAAGACTGCTGGGGGGCGAAACTCTGGTGGAGGGCCGGCTTGCCGAGGCGATGGGGGTTTCCCGCACGCCGATGCGCGAGGCATTGTCGCGGCTGGAGGGCGAGGGGCTGCTGGTGCGCCAGGCCAATGGCAGCTTCGCCGTGCGGCAGGTCAGCGTGCGGGAGTTCTTCCATGCGCTGAAGGTGCGCATGATGCTGGAACCCGAAGCCGCCGCCGCCGCCGCCCAGCATCCGGACCCGCCGACCCGGAAGATCGCCGCCCTGCGCGCCCGCATCGGCCGGCTTTCCGCCGAGGAGCGCCAAGCCGCCCCCCACTGGGACGCCGATGACAGCCTGCACCGGCTGGTGGCCACCATGGCCGAGAACCCGGTGCTGGCCCGCATGATCGAATCGCTCCGCCAGACCACGCGCCTGCTGGAAATGCTGCGCCCCTTCGACCGCGTGGCCGATGACGCGCATGAGCACGATCAGGTGCTGCTGGGGATCATGAACGCAGACCCGCAAGCCGCGCGGGCGGCGATGGCGGGACATCTGAAAAGCCTGGAGGCCTTCGTGCTGGGGCGGCTGATCGGCTAGCGCGGTGCCCGATCTGTTATACCGCCGAGGCTGCTCGCAGACTCGCGCTTTACGCTTCCCCGACGCGGGGGTTTCGTGATTCGCTTCCCGCACGCGAACTGCGGTGAAAGGGCGGAGCTTGGCATTGGCCATCAGGCGAGACCGTACGCCGGCCTCGTTGCGGAAGTGGGCGCGGCGGGCGGAAGACCCGCGCGCGGCGTCACGTGCCTTCGCAATAGCCAATGCCTTGGAGGGAATGTCGCGGGCCGAGGCGGCGCGCCTGGCGGGGATGGAACGCCAGGCGCTGCGCGACGCCGTGGTTCGCTACAACGCGGAGGGCGTCGCCGGCCTGAGCGCGTGGCCGCGCCAACGCGCCTCGCGTCTGACCGAGGGACAGCAGGCGACGCTGCGGGCGCTGATCCTGCGCGGCCCCGATCGGGAGCGTGACGGCGTGTCCAGTTGGACGCGCGCCGACATCGCCGATCTGATCGGCCATCGCTACCACGTCTCCAGCCTGAGCAAGATCCTTCGTTCGTTGGGTTT